>FTCZ01005938.1_pt1 | contig 11609 bp, 9 predicted proteins | sample 1658871 | NCBI WGS metagenome assembly FTCZ01 (sample SAMEA3914864, study PRJEB12502) | metagenome | biome: forest; material: soil | place: USA | collected 2012-03-12 | depth 0.3 m
AATCGACGTGCGGTCGTGGCGGAATTGGTAGACGCGCAGCGTTGAGGTCGCTGTGGCCGAAAGGCCGTGGAAGTTCGAGTCTTCTCGACCGCACCATTTCTCTGAAATCGAAAAATCGGACCGGCAGGTCCCCAAGCGATCGGCCGGGTCGATCCGGCTGCGCCCGGCTCAGCTGCGCAAGCCGATTCGACGCGCGGCACCGATGGCAGTGTCGCTGACCGCGCGTTGGCGCGCGTCAGCCATCCGCGCAAAGGCCGGTCGTGCGCGCAGTAGGTCAGTCACGCCATAATGCCCGGCGCGCAGGCCCGCGCGCGCCATGCGCCACCACAGTCGTGAGGCGTTCGGACGCGCATAGCCGGGCGCGAGATGGCCATGCACGGCAAGCAGCCGCTCGATCACCGCGCCGCAGCGGCGCAACGTGGCGGCATCGGGCGGGGCGTGGCGGGCGCTGGCGTGACGGGTCATCAGTGTCGCCGCGGCCAGCCCGCCGTTCCCGAACAACGATCCGTAACGGTCGGCGAGCACCCGCGCGGCGGACGCGATCATGCCTTCCTGGAAGGCTTGCGACGCGCCGCCGGGGTGGAGGCGATAGCGGACCAGCGGCTCGGCGATCCGGCCCAGCCGACCATGCGCGCGGATGCGGTGATAGAGGTCGAAATCCTCGGCGAAGCGGTATTCGTCGCGTTCGAAAGGGATAAGCGCGCGCGCCGCCTCGCCGCGCATCATCACTGTCGACCAGGCGATCGGATTGACCATTAGCATTGCCCAGTCGATGCGATCGGGGTCGACGAGATGAGGGAATGGGCCGGGGCGCACCGCCGCGCCCTGGAAGGTTTCGATCCGCGATCCGACCAGCACCACGTCGCGATGCGCGTCGAGATAGGCGAGCTGGCGGGCGAACCGATCGGGCCGGCAAAGATCGTCCTGATCGAGCCCCGCCACGAAGTGGCCACGGGCCTCAGCCAAGGCGAGGGTGCGCGCCACCGCCGGGCCGCCATTGCGTTCAGCGCGCAGGATGCGCAGGCGCGGGTCGTCGATCGCGGACAGGATCGCCCAGCTGTCGTCCTTCGAACAGTCGTCGACAACGACAATCTCGAAGTCCGGCATGGTCTGGGCGAGGAGGCTGTCGATCGTATCCCGGATGAAGGCGGCGCCGTTATAAGCGGCCATCACGACGCTGACCGTCGGTGTGTCTGGGGTCATGCCACCGCGCGTTCTACGCTAATCGCGGAGCTGGCGGACAGGATCTGCTCGACGATAATCTGGCCGACGTCGTTCTGCCAGAGCCAGAGGCCGTTGGCCTGGCCGCGGAAGCTGACCTCGCCGCCGAGCTTGCCGTGGGGCAGGAAACCCGCGGCGAGCCCGATGCCATAGACGCCGGGCACCGCGATGCCGTCGGTATCGACCACGCGGCACAGGTCATCGACCATGCGGCCACGCACCGGGCCTTCGCAGCGCAGCCGGATCGCGCGTCCGCGCCCGTCGATCAGCGGCAGCGCATGGGGCTGGTAACCGAGCGCCGCCACAACCACGTCAGCCTCGTCGAGGATCGCGGCCGCGGCCTTGTCCTCCTGGTGGCCGAGCTGGTGGAGATGGAGGCGGGGATCGCCGACGCGGCCGCCGATGCCCAGCGCGTGGATCACCAGTTCGCGCGCCTCCAGCCGGAAGCCGGCGAGGCGATAGACGAAGCCCGAGATCGGGCAGATGTCGTCGGGCCCGAAATCCTCATAGCCATCGGAACGGGCGGCCTCTGCCGAGGGGTAGAAGGGGCGCAGGGGGCGCCTGTGAAGCAGGCTAATCGCGCCCGGCCCCAGCGGAAGCGCGGGGTTGGCCCTGAGCAGGCGCACCGCGGCGGTGACCGCGCTGGTCGATCCGCCGACGATGGCGATGCGGGCGGGCCGGTCCAGCGGTAGCCGTTCGCGGATCGTGTCGAGCCCGCCCTCAGCGAGCAGCGTGTCGGACTGGACCAGCCGGTCGCCGCACCGCTCGACCAGCGAGGCGCCGGCGACTTGCTGCTCGGCCAGCCGGATCGGCGGCTGATGGCCGCCGGTGGCGATCACAAGGCTGCGCGACAGGAGCTCGATCGAACCGCCGTCGACGATCCGCCGGGCGCGGGTGCGCCACAATCCGTCGGCGGTCTGTTGCGCCGAGACAACCTCATGGCCGACCAGGATGTCGCCGCCGAGCGCCTGCAGCCTTTGCCCGAGCACCGCGCCGAGCCGGTCGAGATAGGCGCCCACCTTGGGCAGCGGCACGCCGAGCGCGCCCTTGTGCTCGGCGATCGCGCGACCGACCGGGTCGTCGGCGATGCCGAGCCCTGGCGGTAGCGCGCCATCGGCGGTGAGGAAGGTCTCGGCGGTGCTGTCGGAAGTGATGGCGTAGCGGCCGAGCCGTCCGGCACCGATCGTCTCACCCCGGTCGACGATGGCGAGTCCGGCGCCGGCGAGTGCGTCGAGCCGGCCCGATTTGCCTGCGGCGCAGAGCAGGGCGGTGCCGCCCGGTCCGCCGCCGACCACCACCGCCCCCAGCACGCGATCGCGCGGTGTGGCGGCGACGCGGGCGAGAGTGCGCGGCAGGATGTCGCAGATCGCGATCAGCGCATCGGCGACCCGATCGACGTCGGCTGACGTCATGTCGTCGGTGACGGGCAGCACCAGCATTCGTGCGGCGACGTCGTCGGTGACGGGCAGCGCGTCGATCACGCAGGCCTCGCGGAAATAGGGCTGCTCGCCCAAATGCGGGCTGAAATAGGTGCCCGATCCGATGCTTTGCTCGGCCAGCATGGCGATGATCTGTGCACGATGGGGAGCCAGCGCGCGGGGCAGCAGCACCGCCATGAACTGCATGGCCTGCGCATGCCCGCGCGGTCGCTGGAGCGAGAAGGCGGCAAGGCGTTCGCGGTAACGTTCGGCCAGCGCCTCGCGGTGTGCGGCGATGCGGCCGATCTCGCCGAGCTTCGCTTCCGCCACCAGCGCGGAGATTTCGGCGAGCTTGGCGTTGAGGCCGGGCAATGTTGCGACGCGTCCGGCCTCGAAACCGAAATTGGACATGGCGCGAAGCCGTTCGATCACGTCGGCGTCGGCGCAGTGGATCAGGCCACCCTCAGAGGTCGCGAAGGTCTTGGTCGCGTGCATTGAGTAGACGACTGGGAACGGGCAGTCGGTGCCGAAGCCACGCCCTTCGGCATCGAGCGATCCCAATGACGCTGCCGCATCGACCACCACGCCGATGTCAAAGCGCCGCGCCAGCCAGGCATAGCGCTCGAGATCGATCGAATTGCCGAAGGTCGCGTAGGGCACCACCGCGGCAATGCGACGGCCATGCTCGGCGAGCAGCCGTTCCTCGGCCGCAGGGCAGAGCGCCCAGTCGTCGGGATGGCAGTCGGCCAGGAGCGGCGTCAGCCCCGCCCAGATCGCGGCATGACCGGTGGCGGCGAAGGTAAAGGCCGGCATCAGCGCGAGCTTGCGGCCGTCGTCCTGCTCGAGGGTGACGTGGCGAAGCGCCAGCATCAGCCCGAGCGTGGCGTTCGCGACGGCGAGGCACGAGCCGCGCCCACCGAACAGCACCTTGGTCGCCTCGCGCTCGAAGCGGCGCGCAACCGGGCCGTTGTTGCTGAAGGTGCCCGACGCCTCGATCGCTTGCAGTCCGGTGGTCAGCCGGCTGAGCATCGGGGGGTTGGGCTGGATCAGGGGCAGGTCCATCGGTCTCGGTTCGCTTGACGAGGGGGACGGCGTGGCCATCCGGCAGGGCGGGTCGGCACATCTTCGTGGCCACCTATCGTAACGACGGCGTAAGGAAGCGTGTACTTTGACCCCACTCGTCCCGTTTCGGGAGACCGCCCGACGCGCGAAGCCGGGGTTTGTACCAGGGGTGGGCTTGCGGCGCCCGGAACGGCGGGCCATGCCCTCCCGCCTGTCCCGACGGAGTGTTCGCGTCATGACCATCGCCCGCTTTCCCCGCCGCCGCTATACGGCCGGTTACACCCCCATCGAGCGGCTCGACCGCCTGTCGGAGGCGCTCGGTGGGCCGACGATCTGGCTCAAACGCGACGACCAGCTCGGTCTTGCGGCCGGCGGCAACAAGACGCGCAAGCTCGAATTCCTCGTCGCCGACGCGTTGGCGCAGGGCGCCGACACGCTCGTCACGACCGGCGCGCCGCAGTCGAACCATTGCCGGCTCACGGCCGCGGCCGCAGTCAAGGAAGGGCTGAAGTGCCGTCTGCTGATCGAGGAGCGAGTGCCCGGCAGCTTCGACCCGGCCGCGACCGGCAACCATTTCCTGTTCGACCTGTTGGGGGTCGAATCAATCGAGCTGGTGCCGGCTGGCACCGATCTCGCCGCCGGCATGGAGCGGATCGCGGCTGCGCTAAGGGCCGGGGGACGCAATCCCTATGTCATTCCCGGCGGCGGCTCTAATCCGCTCGGTGCGCTGGGCTATGTCGCCTGCGCGGGCGAGATCGTCGCGCAATCGGCCGACTTGAGCGTGGCCTTCGATGCGGTGGTCTGTGCGAGTGGCAGCGCGGGAACTCATGCGGGCCTCGCGCTCGGGCTCGAGGCGGCGCGCGCGCAGATGCCGCTTACTGGCGTCAGCGTGCGGCGCGCAGAGGCCGAGCAGATCGCCCTGGTCGAGGGACTTGCAACGCGCACTGCCGAGCTGCTCGGTCATGACGTCAGTGTGGTCGCGGGACGGATCGCGGTCGACGACCGCTGGGTGGGCGAGGGCTATGCGATCCCGACCGATACCATGGTTGAGGCGGTGCGGATGCTTGCCGGGCTGGAGGGCGTGCTGCTCGATCCGGTTTATACCGGTAAGGCGATGGCCGGGCTGATCGGACAGGTGCGCGAGGGGCGCTGGGCGAAGGGGCAGAACATCCTGTTCGTGCACACCGGCGGATCACCCGCGCTGTACGCCTATCGACCGGTGCTGGCGAAGGGCGTGCCGCAGGCGTGAGCCGTGCGATCGGTATTCTGGGCGGTATGGGGCCGGCGGCGACCGTCGACCTGATGGCGCGAATCGTGGCGGCGACGCCGGCCTCCGGTGACGCGGGCCATCTGCGCCTGCTGGTCGACTGCAATCCCGCCGTGCCCGATCGCAACCGCGCGATCGCGGGTGAGGGGGCGTCACCCGGCCCAATGCTCGCCGAAATGGCCAGGGGATTGCAGATGCAGGGCGCCGACATGCTCGCCATCGCCTGCAACTCGGCGCATGCTTGGGGTGACGAGATCCGTGCGGCGACCACGGTGCCGCTCATTTCGATGATCGACTCGACGATTGAGGCGATCCGGCGCGACCATCCCGCGGTGCGGCGGGTCGGCCTGCTCGCCGCCGACGCCTGCTTGGGCGCCGGGCTCTACCAGCGGCCACTCTCTGCCGCCGGCTATGATGTGCTGACGAGCGCGGATCAGGCCGCGTTCATGGCGCTGGTCTATGGCGTCAAGGCGGGCGAGACCGGAGCCGAGGCGCGGGCCGGCATGGCCGCGATCGCGCAGGGTCTGGTGGTCCCCGGCGCGGAACTGGTCATCGCGGCCTGTACCGAAGTGCCGCTGCTGCTCGGCTCCGCCGACTGCCCGGTGCCGCTCGTCGACAGCACTGAGGCGCTGGTCAGCGCATTGATCCGGGCGGCGACGGGGTGAGCTCGACGGGGGGTTTCGCACCTGCGGGATGCAACGCTATCAAGCGGATGTGAGCGTTACGGCGCTGACATGGTGAGGTTTAGGACGGGGGGTCAGGCAGCAGGCATGGCGATCGGCGGGATCGCGAGCGGGGACAGGACATGGCGCGGCAGGCGGGGGCTTGCCGTGGCGGCCTTGGCGTTCGTGGTTTCCGCCTGCGCGGTCGGCCCCGATTATCAACCGCCTCCGAGCGCCCGGCTTGGCGTCCCTGATCAGTTTTCCGCCGACATCGCCGCCGGTGCGGAGGCGCCTGGTGAGCAGGAGCTCGCAACTTGGTGGGCGGCGCTCGGCGATCCGGTGCTCGACCGCTTCGTGAGCGCCGCGCTTGTCGCCAATCCCGACATTGACGCCGCCGGTGCGCGCCTGCGGCAGGCGCGGGCCTCCTATCGCGGCGCCCGGACGGCGTTGTTTCCGACCATCACCGGCGGTGCGTCGATCGGCCACACCGCGCTCCTCGGCAAGGGCAGCGGCGGCCTAATCACCAATCCCGGCGGGGGCACGACTTCGTTCGCGACGGGGGGCAGTTCCGACCAATATTCCGCGAGCCTCGACGCCTCCTACGAGGTCGATCTGTTCGGCGGCACGCGCCGTTCGATCGAGGCGGCGAAGGCGGACTATGCCAGCGCCGCCGAGACGCTGCGCGACACCCAGCGCAGCATCGTCGCCGAGGCAGCACTCGACTATGTGGACGCGCGTTCGGCGCAGGAGCGGCTGGCGATTGCGCGCTCCAACCTCAAGACGCAGGACGAGACGGTCCAGCTCGTCGGCTGGCGGGTGAAGGCCGGCCTTGTCTCCAGCCTCGACCTCGCGCAGGCGCGGGCCCAGCGCGAACAGACTGCCGCGACCATTCCAACGCTCGAGACCAGCTTCACCCAGTCGGTCAACGCGCTCGCCATCCTCACCGGCCAGGCGCCGGGCGCGGTAACCGCCGATTTCGAGCCGGCCCGGCCGGTGCCTGTGGCGGACCGCGCGCTCGGGGCCGACGTACCGGCCGCCGTCCTCGCCCAGCGGCCGGACGTGCGTGCGGCCGAACGCTCGCTGGCTGCCGCTACGGCGCGGATTGGCGTCGCTAAGGCGCAGCTCTATCCAGCGCTGCGGTTGAGTGGCACGCTCGGCGGTAACGGCACGCGGATCGGCGACATCAGCCGCTTCTCGACCGGCAGCCTGCTCGCCGCGGTTAGCGCGCCGATTTTCGATGCGGGCGCGATCCGGGCGCAAATCGAGAATGCGCGCGGCGGCGCGGACCTCGCGCTGGCGCAATATCGCTCGGTGGTGCTGACCGCGCTCTCTGATGTCGAGAATGCGCTGGTGGCGCTTGCCAACAGCCGGCGCCGGGTGGTGACGCTCGGCGAAGCGGTCGACGATTCGCATGCCGCGCTCGTGTTTGCGCAGAGCCAGTATCGCGTCGGCCTGATCGATTTCCAAACGCTGCTTGAATCGCAGCGGGCGCTGCTCGCCAGCCAGGACAGCCTGGCCCAGGCGCGTGCTGAACGGGCGACCGCGCTGGTCCAGCTCTACAAGGCGTTGGGCGGCGGCTGGCAGGCCGCGCCGATGCCAGGCAGTGCCATTCCCTATACACCGGCGGCGATCGAGCTTTCCGACGTCGCCCGCACGCCGGCGTCCGCCGCCGGCCTGACCGAAAGACACTGACGTGGACCAGTCCAACACGCCGCCTGCCGATCCTGATCTCGACAGCTTTCTCGGCGTGGAGGGTATGCATCGCGGACGCCGGATCGCGCGGCGCGCGGGGATCGCGATCGGCGTCGTGCTCGTGCTTCTGCTCGTCATCCGCTGCGTCGCGGGGGCGCATGAGCGGCCGCGCTATTCGACCGTGCCGGCGCGTGAGGGCGACCTCGCCGTCACCGTCTCGGCGACCGGCAATCTCGCGCCCACCAAGCAGATCAATATGGGTTCGGAGGAATCGGGGCTCGTCGTCGACGTGTTCGTTCAGAACAACGATCATGTCAGCAAGGGCCAGCCGCTCGCCCGGCTCGACACGGCACGGCTGAAGGATGCGCTGGTGCAGAGCCAGGCGCAGCTTCTCGCCAACCAGGCCTCGGTGCTCCAGAACCGCGCGACGGTCGACCAGACCGAAGCGACGCTGCGCCGCTATCGCGAGGTAGCGCGGCTGTCCGGCGGAAAGGTGCCATCCGCCACCGAAATGGACACCGCGCGCGGCGACTTTGAGCGTGCCGTCGCCAACCTGAAGTCGGCCGAGGCGCAGGTCGCGCAGGCCCGGGCGGCGGTGTCGACCAACCAGACCAACCTCGCCAAGGCGACGATCTATTCGCCGGTCGATGGCGTCGTGCTCTCGCGCCAGGTCGAGCCGGGGCAGACGGTGGCAGCGCAGTTCAACGTTGCAACGCTGTTCACGATCGCCGAGGACCTCACCCACATGAAGCTCGACGTGAAGGTCGACGAGGCCGATGTCGGCGAGGTGGCGGTGGGCGATCGCGCCACTTTCGCCGTCGATGCCTATCCGGGCCGCACCTTCCTCGGCCAGGTGACGCGGATCGATCTTGGCGCCAATGCGACACCGACGGTCAACAGCGCGGGCACCACCACCAATTCGTCGAGCACGGTCGTCGCCTACACCGCGTCGCTGTCGGTCGCGAACCCGGACGCGGTGCTGCGCCCGGGGATGACGGCGACCGCGAACATACTCACCGCGGTGCGCCGCAATGTGATGCTTGTGCCCAACGCCGCGCTGCGCTTCACGCCGGCCGGCTGGAGCAGCAGCAGCAGCAGCAGCACCCGGAGTCCGCTGTCGATCGGGCCGCCCAAGCGGGGCACCGGCGGCTTCGGCGTGGCCGGGCAGGACAAGAGGGCCGGCATCGGCCGGGGCAGCCAGCAGACCGTCTATGTGCTCGACGGCAAGGGCGAGCCCAAGCCGATCCGCGTCATCGTCGGCGAGACCAACGGCACGCTCACCGCCGTCTACGGCCTCGATCTCAAGCCGGGTATGCAGGTGATCACCGGCCGCCTGGCGCAGCAGAACCGGTGAGCGAGCCCCTGATCCGGCTGATCGGCGTCACCAAGCGCTTCGGCGCCGGGGCGGCGGCGTTCGAGGCGCTGAAAGGCATCGACCTCGAGATCGCGGCGGGCGACTTCACCGCGGTGATGGGGCCGTCGGGCTCGGGCAAGTCGACGACGATGAACATCCTCGGCTGTCTCGACGTGCCGACCACCGGCACCTTTCTCTTCCGCGGTCACCATGTCGAGGCACTGGGGCGCGATCAGCGCGCGCTGTTGAGGCGGCGCTATCTCGGCTTCGTGTTCCAGGGTTTCAACCTGCTCGCCCGCACCACCGCGCTCGAGAATGTCGAGCTGCCGCTGCTCTATCGCGGCGAGGATCGCTGGGCGCGGCGCACCGCGGCGATGGCGGCGCTCGATCAAGTCGGGCTTGTCGACTGGGCGAGGCACACCCCGTCCGAGCTCTCCGGCGGCCAGCAGCAGCGTGTCGCAATCGCCCGCGCGATCGTCACCCGGCCCGATGTGTTGCTGGCTGATGAGCCGACCGGCAATCTCGATTCGGAACGTTCGATCGAGATCATGGAACTGCTGACCCAGCTCAACCGCGAGAAGGGGATCACCGTGCTGATGGTGACGCACGAGGCCGCGATGGCGGCCTATGCTCACACCATCGTCCATTTCCGCGACGGTTTGGTCGACGGGATCGAGCGGAAGGCGGCAGAGTGAGCGAGCTCGAAGCCCCGCCGCCGCCCGGCCATGCATCCTCCGCCCGGCTGCTCGGCACGACCGTGCTGCTCGCCTTCCGCGCGATCCGGCGACATTTGCTGCGCTCCTTCCTGACCGTGCTCGGCATCGTCATTGGCGTGTTCGCGGTGGTGACGATGGTGACGCTCGGCAAGGGCGCGACCCAGTCGGTCCACGACCAGATTTCCAGCCTCGGCGCCAACGCGCTGACCGTGCTGCCTGGCCAGGGCTTCGGTCGCGGTGGCGGCGGCGAGGCGCCGCAGCCCTTCAAGGTCGAAGACCTCGCCGCGATCCGCGATCAGGTGGCCGGTGTCACCGCGGTCGCGCCGCAGGCTCAGGCGCCCGCGACCGCGGTGCGCAATGCCGCCAATTGGTCCACCACTGTCAACGGCACCACCGACGACTATCTCGATGCGCAGAGCTGGGAAGTGGCCGACGGGCGCCGCTTCACGCCCGCGGAGGAGGAGGCCGGCAAGGCGGTCTGCCTGATCGGTAACACGGTGAAGACCAACCTCTATCCGTCGGGCGAACCGGTCGGCACGCGGCTCCGGCTCGGCAGCCTGAGCTGCGAGGTGATCGGTGTGCTGGCGGCGCACGGCCAGGGCGGCTTCGGCCAGGACGCCGACGACACCGTTCTGATGCCGATCAAGGCGGTACAGCGCCGCTTTACTGGCAACCGCGACATCCGCGCGATCATAGTCGCGGCGGATCCGGCCTATGACAGTAAGGATGTACAGGAATCGATCGCCGCGCTGCTGCGCGAGCGGCGCAACATCACCGGCGGCAAGCTCGACGACTTCATGATCTTCGACAATCGCCAGCTCGCCAACACGCTGTCGAGCAGCACCCGCGTGCTGACCGCGATCGTCGGCGCGGTGGCGGGAATCTCGCTGCTGGTCGGCGGCATCGGCATCATGAATATCATGCTTGTCTCGGTCACCGAGAGGACGCGCGAGATCGGCATCCGCCTTGCCATCGGCGCCATCGCGCGCGAGGTGATGCTGCAATTCCTGGTCGAGGCGGTGGTGCTGTCCTGCCTCGGCGGGCTGATCGGGCTGGTGCTGGCGCTTGCCGCTACGATCGGGCTGGCCGCCGCGCTCCACATCCCCTTCCTGTTCGATCCCTGGACCAATCTGGTCGCCTTCCTCTTCTCCGCGCTGATCGGCATCGTGTTCGGCTACTTCCCGGCACGGCGCGCGGCGGCGCTCAACCCGATCGATGCGCTGCGCCACGAATGATGTTTGTCCTCGCTCTGCTCGCCGCCTTGCAGGAGGCGCCGCCGCCTGCGCCTCTGCCCGCCCAGCCCAGCATCGTCGTCACCGGCATACCCGGCTGCGGCCCACCCTTCGCGCGCGTCTATATCGCGCCGATGGGCCAGCCGTTCCGGACCGACGGGCAGAGCGATCCCATGCTTGCCTGGTTCACCCAGGCCGATGCCGACCATGACGGGCGGCTGACGCTGGCCGAACTCCAGGCCGATGCGGATCGCTTCTTCACCACGCTCGATCGCGATCGCTCGGGTGAGATCGATCCCGAGGAGATGGCGAGCTACGAGAATCAGGTCGCGCCCGAGATCAAGCTCTACCAGCGCGGGCAGGACAAGCGAGCGCGCACCGGCAAGCAGCGGCGCGAGGCGAAGGTCGCCGCTCGCCAGCGCGCCGATTATGAGGCGCCCTACGGCGCCGGTATCTACGCCTCGCTCAACATCCCCGAGCCAGTCGTCTCGGCCGACCTTGATCTCAATCGCGGCGTCTCGCGGGCCGAGCTGGCGGAGGTCGCCGCGCGCCGTTTCCCACTGCTCGATCCTGCCGGCCGCGGTTATATCACCTACGACACGCTGCCTCGTTCGCCCGCTCAGAAGGATATCGACGCCTGCCGCGCGCAAGCCGATAAGAGGAAGAAATGAACGAGATCACTCCGCCCCGTCTGTTGGTGGTCGATGACGACGCCGAGCTGCGCGATCTGATCGCGGCCTTCCTGCGCGACCACCATATCGACGTCGAGACCGCCGCCGACGCGGAGGACATGGATGTCGCGCTCGCCCGCCAGCGCTTCGACTGCGTTATCCTCGATCTGATGATGCCGGGTGAGGACGGCCTTTCGGTGCTGCGCCGGATGCGCGGGCGGGATCGCACGCCAGTGATCATGCTGTCGGCGATGGGCGAGGATGTCGATCGCATCGTCGGCCTCGAAGTCGGCGCGGACGACTATCTGGCCAAG
>FTCZ01006446.1_pt1 | contig 11602 bp, 8 predicted proteins | sample 1658871 | NCBI WGS metagenome assembly FTCZ01 (sample SAMEA3914864, study PRJEB12502) | metagenome | biome: forest; material: soil | place: USA | collected 2012-03-12 | depth 0.3 m
CCACCCTTGCGACCGAGCTGGGCCAGGCAGGCATTGCGGTCAACGCGATCGCGCCGGGCAACACGATGAGCGACGCAGGCAAGGGACTTACTCCGCCGGATTCTCCCTTCCGCAAGAAGATGGAGATGAACGTCGTGATGCGCATCGAAGGCCAGCCCGACGAACTGGTCGGCGCGCTGCTGTTGCTGGTCTCGCCGGCGGGAGCGTGGATCACCGGCCAGGTCATCCATGTCGACGGTGGGTGGATCCTGCGGCCCTGATGGTTGCCGGTGGCATCGACTATCAGTCCTGCCGCTGCTCCTGCGCGACATGATGCACGCCCGCCAGCACGAGATCGACCATCCTGCGGACGAAATGCGGGCGATCCTCGAGCATCGCGTCGCGCAAGCGCCGCGGCGTCGAGATGATATGGTTGATGATGCCGCCTACGAGCAAATCCATAATCATGCCGGGATTGGCCGCTTGTGGCAGATCGCCACGCTGGATGGCGAGCCGCACGATACCGCGGCCCTGGTGAACCATCAGCTCGCGATAGGGCTCGGCGAACGCGCGGACCTCCGAAAAGCGTCGTGCATCTGCGCGCAGTTGAAGCGCCACCTCGCCATATGGCCCGGCGAAGGTGTCGAAGGTGCGCGTCGCGAGCAGCAGAAGATCGCTCCTGACATTGCCTTCGTCGATCGTCGCCACCCAGTCCCAGCGCTGATGCAGGGCGTCGTGCAGCAATGCCTCGCGGGTTTTCCAGCGACGATACATGGCGTCCTTGCTGACGCGCGCGCCGCGCGCCACGCTGTCGAGGCTGAAGCCGAGCCATCCCTGACGACCATAGAGATCCAGTGCGGCATCGAAGATGCGCGCTTCAATCTGAGGGTCGCGCGGTCGTCCCCGACCGGACGGTCGCGCCTCGCCGATGTCGGATGGAGTCTCTTGCATCGTTCCTTCGATCGATATACCGACGGTTATCGTCTGGTAAATAGTCCGGGCCAAAAGTCACGAGAGGAATCGCATGACGCCGATCGGGATAGAAGAGCGGGCGGCAATCCGCGAGGGCTTCGCCCGCCTCCTTTCCGCGAAGGCCAGCGAGGCAGATTTGCGCAATGTGATGGCCTCCGAGACCGGCCATGACGCCGGGCTGTGGAAGGCGATCTCCGACATGGGCATCGTCGGCCTGCTGATCGATCCCGAGTATGGCGGTATCGGGGCCAGCATCGTCGAGATCGAGACGGTCATGGAAGAAGCGGGGGCTGTTCTGCTCGCCGGGCCCCTGCTTGCGAGCGGCGTGATGGCGGCCTCGCTGCTCGCGGAATCGACGGACGCCGAAACCAAGGCGCGATGGCTGCCGGGAATCGCATCGGGAGACATCATCGCCACCGTCGCGATGACCGGCGACAAGGGGCTGTGGACGCTCGACGACATCGCGGTTCAGGCGCGAGAGGCCAGTGACGGATGGGCGCTCAGCGGCGCGGCCAACTATGTGCTTTCGGCAAATGTGGCGGACGCGCTGCTGGTTGTCGCGAGGACCGGCAGCGGCGTGCGTGTTTTCGCGGTCGATCCCAACGCGGCAGGGGTGTTGCTTGTACCGCTGCAGGGGTGGGATCCCACTGTCCGGCTCTCGCGGATCACATTCGAAAACGCGCCGGCGGTGCCTCTTTCAGGTGTCGATGGTGCATCGGTCGAACGGATGCTCGACCTTGCGCGCGTGGCGCTGGCGGGCGAACAGGCCGGCGCCTGCCGCCGGATCTTCGACATGACCGTCGAGTATCTGCGCACGCGCGTCCAGTTCGGGCGTCCGATCGGCGGGTTCCAGGCGCTTAAACATATGGCGGCCGACCTGCTGATCGAGGTGGAATCGGCCACCTCCGCCGCGCGCGCCGCGGCGCAGGCTCTGGCGGCCGGCTCGCTGGACGCGCCGGCGCTGGTCAGCCTTGCCTCGTTCGCCTGTGCGGATGCCTTCCATCAGGTCGCTGCCAGTTCCATCCAGATGCATGGTGGTATCGCCTTCACCTGGGAGCATTCCGCGCATCTCTATCTACGACGCGCGCGGGTCGACGCGCAGCTCTTCGGACCGTCGAGCTATCATCGCGATCGCTATGTCTCGGCTTTGGAGATCACCGCATGAGCGAGATTCTCGATCGGTCGGTCGCCGCCGAAGTCGAAGCGTTCCTTGAAGCGCATTGGGACGAGGAGAATCGCCGCCCTCGCGATGCGGACGGCCGTATCCGGGGCTGGATGGAGAAGGTCTTCGAGGCGGGCTGGGCCGTCGCGGGCTGGCCGGTCGAATATTATGGGCGCGGGCTCGACAAGGACGAGGCGAAGAAGGTGGTCGCCGCCTTCCGCAAGGTGGGAGCGCCGGGCGCCGGTCAGGATCGCACCAACATCTCCGCGATCACCTTGATGACGTTCGGGGGCGAGGCGTTGAAGCGCGAGCTGATCCCGGGCTTCCTCACCGGACGGCTCGTCAATTGCCTTCTCTATAGCGAGCCTGGTGCCGGATCCGACCTCGCTTCCCTGCGGACCCGCGCCGAGCGCAAGGGCGACGAATATGTCGTCAACGGTCAGAAGGTCTGGACATCGGGCGCGCAGAAGGCGGACTATGGCCTGCTGATCGCGCGCACGGACTGGGATGTGCCCAAGCATCAGGGCATCAGCTTCTTCTTCATCGACATGCGACAGCCCGGAATCGACATTCGACCGATCAACCAGATCACGGGCGACAGTCACTTCAACGAGGTGTTCCTCGACAATGCCGTGGTGCCGGTGAAGAACCTGGTCGGCAAGGAAGGCGAGGGCTGGAAGGTGCTGCAGACCGCGCTCGCGGTCGAACGGCTCATCATGGGCGAGGGGGCAGGCGAGCGGCGACAGGGCTCGAGCAAGAGCAATGTCGCCAACCTCATCGATATCGCGCGCGAGGCGCACCGTCTCGAGGATCCGCTGATCCGCCAGCAGATCGCGCAGGCGATGGCGTATCGCCAGCTGAACGCGCTCAATATGGCGCGCGCCAAGGAGGAGATGGCGCAGGGCACGTCCTCGTCGATCATGTCGCTCGGCAAGCTTGCGATGTCGCGGATCCTGCACACGGACGCGGCCGTGATGACCGAGATCCTCGGTGCCGCGAGCATGCTCGACGGGCCGGCCAACGAGCGTGCCGCGGACGTCAACTACCGCACCGCCAACGCCTATATGACGTCGATCGGCGGCGGCACGGACCAGATCCAGCGCAACATCATCGGCGAACGCGTGCTCGGCCTGCCGCGCGAGATCGAGGTGGATCGGGACATGCCGTTCCGGACGTCGCGCGCGGTGACAGGCTGAGTGGCGGATGGCCCCGCGAAGATAGAGGCTGGGAGAGCGAAATGACCCAACGCCCGCTCCAGGGGATGCGTGTGCTCGATGCCGTGAGCGGTCCGATGGCGGCGATCGCCCGGCACTTTGCGGAACTCGGAGCAGACGTGATCCGGGTCGAGCCGGCAGGGGGTGCGCTGGACCGGCGCCAGGGTCTCATGGTCGGTGATGTCAGCCTGGACTTCGTTGCCGCAAACCTGGGCAAGCGCGCCGCCACGACAGACCAGCTCGCGATGCTCGCGGCCGAGGCCGATGTCCTGATCGCGCCGCTCGACAGTGTCGATGTTGCGGGACTGCGCAGGGCTAACCCTGCACTTGTCGTGCTCAGCGTCTCGGACTTCGGTGATACGGAGGGCTATCGCGACTGGATCGGGTCGGGGCCGGTCTACCATGCCCTTTCGGGCGAATTGTCGCGGTCGGGGATTCCTGGCCGGGAACCGTTACCGCCGCCCGACCATCTTCCGATTGCGTGCGCAGCCGTGCAGGCCGCCTATGTCGCCCTGATCGCATATTATCATGCGCTCAGGACAGGCGAAGGCGATCATCTCGACTTCTCTGTGCTGGATGGCGCGTCGCAGGCGCTGGATCCGGGCTACGGCATTGCCGGCAGCGCGACTGCGGGTGTGCCTGCGTACAAGCTCCCGCGCGGCCGGATCGAGGCCCGGCATCAATATCCGATCATTCCCTGCAAGGACGGCTTCGTCCGGCTGTGCGTGCTCGCACCCCGCCAGTGGCACGGCGTGTTCGAGTGGATGGGGCGCCCCGCCGAGTTCGCCGATCCGTCTTACGATCAGCTCCAGACCCGCTTCACCTCGCCGACGCTGATCCCGGCGATCGCGCGTTTCTTCGCAGGCCAGACACGACACGAGCTGGAAGCGGCCGGCCAGCGTTTCGGCGTGCCGACGGCCGCCCTGCTCGATCTCGATGAGGCACTGGCGAGCGAACAAATGTCGGCCCGCCGCGCATTCGTGCCGGTCGACATCGCGCCGGGCATGAGGGCGCCGTTCCCTGACGGTGTGCTGGAGATCGACGGCGAGCGGATAGGTATTGCCGGGCCGGCGCCGGAGGTTCCGGTCGCATCCATCGACTGGCTGCCCCGATCGAAGCTCACGCCGCTTCGGCAGCCTCGCGACCGCCCGCTCTCCGGGCTGCGCGTGCTCGACTTCGGCGTCATCGTCGTGGGAGCGGAAGGTGGGCGGTTGCTGGCCGACCAGGGAGCGGACGTCATCAAGGTCGAGAACGCCGCCTTCCCGGACGGTTCGCGCCAGAACCGGACCGGCGGGCTGATCTCGCCGACCTTTGCGACCGGACACCGCAACAAGCGGAGCCTCGGGCTCAACGTGCGTGATACCGAGGGCAAGGCGCTGCTCCTCAAGCTGATCGAGACGGCCGACGTGTTGCTGTCCAACTTCAAGGGCGGAACGCTGGAATCGCTCGGTCTCGATTATGCGTCGTTGAAGTCGGTCAACCCCGGCATCATCGTCACCGACAGCTCCGCCTTCGGCCCGTCGGGGCCCTGGTCGAAGCGGCTTGGCTATGGGCCGCTGGTGCGCGCCTCGGCGGGGCTCACGATGCAGTGGCGCTATCCCGGCGAGCCGGACAGCTTCAGTGATGCGATCACCGTCTATCCCGATCATGTCGCGGGGCGGATCGGGGCGATCGGCGTGCTGGCCTTGCTGATCCGGCGCCTGCGAACAGGTCTCGGCGGCTCGGTCAGTATCAGCCAGTCGGAGGTGATGCTCAGCCATCTGGCGCCGCGGATCGCGGCCGACGCGCTGGAGCGGGCGGGGCATGCCACGAGCCCGGATCCGGCGCAGTCGGCCATCTACCCTTGCGCCGGCGACGACGAGTGGTGCGTCGTCACGATCCGCGATCAGGCCGACATGCAAAGGGCCGCGACGGTTACCGGCGGCGCCCCTTTGGGGGATTGGTTGGCTGCCCGGTCGCCGCGCGAGGCCATGGCGGCGCTCCAGGAGGCGGGCGTGGCCGCCGGCGCGATGCTGCGGGTCTCGGAACTCCCCGACTTCGGCTATTATGTCCGGCGACGCTTTTTCCGCGACGCAGATCATCCCCACATGATGCACCCATTCAAGGTGGAGGCGGCGCCGATCCTGTCGCAGCGGCTCCCCGATCCGCCCGAGCGCCCGGCCCCGTTGATGGGAGAGCATTCGGCCGAGATCATGCGGAACGACCTTGGCCTGACCGATGCCGATATCGAGCGGCTGATCGAGGCCAAGGTTCTCGAGCAATTCAAAATGCCGGAGGAGAGTGCCGCATGACCGAAGCTTCCCCATCGCCCACGGTCCTCGTTGAGCGGCGCGGCCATGTGATGATCGTCACGCTCAACCGCCCCGAAGCCCGCAATGCGGTCAACGAAGCGCTCTGGTTGGGCGCGGGCGAGGCGCTCGCCGAGGCCGATCGCGACGTCGATGTGCGCGTGGTGATAGTCACCGGCGCCGGCGACCAGAGCTTCTGCGCGGGCGCCGACCTTAAGGCCCTGTCGCGGGGCGAGCGCATTTCGCCAGCCGATCCCCAAAAGATCGCCTGGGGGTTCGCCGGCATCGTCTCGCACGCCATTTCCAAGCCGATGATCGCAGCCGTCAACGGCACCGCCCTCGGTGGCGGGACGGAGATCGCGTTGGCATGCGATCTGGTGGTGGCCGCCGACGGTGCGAGCTTCGGCCTTCCCGAGGTGAAGCGCGGCCTTCTCGCTGGCGCGGGCGGTGCGTTCCGGCTCGTTCAGCAGCTCCCGAAGAAAATCGCGATGGAGATGCTGCTGACAGGCGATTCGATCGACGCGGCGCGCGCTCTGGAGCTGGGTCTGGTCAATGCGGTGGTGCCACGGGGCGAATTGATCGAGACGGCGTTGAAGCTGGCCGAGCGCATTGCCGTAAACGCTCCGCTCTCCGTGCAGGCGAGCAAGCGGATCGCGCTGGGTATCGCCGATGGGCGGATCGCGAGCGACGATGCATGCTGGGCGCAGAGCCGCGCGGAAAGCAACGCGATCATGCGCTCGGACGATGCGCGCGAGGGGCCGAGAGCCTTTGCTGAAAAGCGTGCGCCGGTGTGGACGGGGCGCTGAGGAGGAAGCCATGAACGACGATCCCGAACGCATTCCGGTTATCGTCGGCGTTGGCCAGGTCAACGACAGGCCGGCCGATCCGAAGGCAGGGCTCGATTCCGCAGGACTGATGGAAGCAGCCCTTCGCGCCGCAGAGGAGGATGCCGGCGGGACGTGGCTCGCCGACCTCGATTCCCTCGCGGTCGTCGACCAGATATCCTTCCGCGAACTCAACCCGATCGCACCGGGTTTGGCCGAGCGGATCGGCGCGCATCCCCCTATTTGCGAACAGACGAAGATGGCCAGCGGCGACAGCCCGATCCTGCTGCTCAACGAAGCGGCCAATCGCATCGGTGCCGGCGAGATCCGGATTGCCGCCGTCGTCGGCGGGGAGGCCCTCCGCACCGCCGCTCATCGTCGTGCCGCCGCGCAAGGCACCGATGTCTCGGCCCAGAACGCCTCGCGCGCCGTGTCATCGAAGCGCTCGCCGAGCTTTCGCTCGCGCTATGGGCTGGTGGCGCCGGTTGATGTCTATCCGCTCTACGAGAATGCCGGCCGCGCGGCCTACGGCCAGACGCTCGCCGAGGCACAGGCGGAGAGTGGCGCGATCTGGTCGCGCTTCTCCGAGGTCGCCGATGCCAATCCCGGCGCGTGGCTGCATAAGCCGATCACTGCGGAAGCGGTCGTCGAACCGACCACCGACAATCGCCCGATCGCGCATCCCTATACCAAGCTCATGGTCGCGAACTCATCGGTCAACCAGGGAGCGGCGTTTCTGGTCACGAGCCTCGCCGAGGCATCGCGGCGCGGAGTTCCAACAGAGCGTCTGATCTATGTCGGCATGGGTGCCGCAGCCCACGAACCGGACGATCCGCTCGGCCGTGATCGCTACGACCGGTCGCCCAGCATGGCAGTGTCGATCCGCCGCGCGCTGGAGCTCAACAAGATAGAAACCAGCGATCTCGATCAAGTCGAACTCTATTCGTGCTTCCCCTGCGTGCCCAAGATGGCGCGCCGCGTGCTGGGATGGCCTGTCGAAAAGCCCGCCACCGTATTCGGCGGCCTGACTTTCGGCGGCGGGCCGATTGGAAATTATATGAGTCACGCCGTTGTCAGCATGGTGCTCAAACTGCGGAGGGAAGGGCGGTATGGGCTGCTGTTCGCCAATGGGGGCTTTGCAACCCACAACCACACGATTGTGATCGGCCGCCAGCCGATTGCCGCCGCCGCCTTTCCGCAGGCATTCCATTTTCAGGAGGAGGCCGATCGGGATCGTCAGGCCGTGCCGACGATCATCGAGGATTACGAAGGCCCCGCCACGATCGAGAGCTACACGGTTCTTTACGAACGGGATGGGTCGGCCAAGTGGGGGATTATCGTGGCTAGAACTCCGGATGGCGGAAGGACGCTGGCCAAGGTTCCGGCGCAGGACCAGGCAGGCATCGCGTTTCTCACAGATGGGACAGCCGAACCGGTCGGGAGGACCGGCATTATCAAGCAGGATGTCAGCGGTGACCAGATATGGAATCCGACAGCCGTTTGAGACTGGCAAAAGTCTCGGAGCGGTCGGACGGCTCCGCGCCATTGTCGGCCATTCCCCTGCCTCTGAGCCCTTCCTGATTCCGGTCGGGCCGGTTCGCGCTAATCGATGGCATAGCCAGTGACCCGGAACGGCTTTCTGTGAGACATTTGAGACGGTCGGCCTCTGGCGAGGGACCCGAGGATAGCTGCCGGGCCGGTCTGGCTGATCCGGCCGATCGGTTCCCGCCCCAATACGGGCCTTCCCGGCCTCGATGATCCTGTCTCAAAGCGGACTACGCGGCACCACAAATGACTGTGCGCCTTATCGTCTGCTATAAGTTATACGTCAGGCCGCTCAAATGAAGGGGAACGGGCTTATGCCGGAGGCGGTGCATTCGAACAGAAAAGGCCGATCTATCGCGGCATTTGCTTGTGGTGCAATCCTGAGCACTGTGGCAGCATCCGTTTATGTGGTACTTCTCAACAGACAATATAGTACCAATTTAGAACTTGCCGACGCTAAGGTTATGTGCCTCACTTATTGGTCAATAAGAAGCCCTATTTCCGACGCTACCGAAGAGTTTGAGCGCGGTAATGCCGGACTACTCGCGGAATTTATCCATGATCCCTACACTGGTTACGCTGTTCGTGGACTTAAGGAAGGCGTGATGAACGTCAGGTCCGATTTTCCACTGCGTTACCATGATTATAATGGACCAGATGCCGGGAAAATTACTCGTCGCGCCGGCGTTGGATGCGACCATTACGCTTACATGTTAGATTACAATGTCACCATGCTGCGGTTGCAAGGCCGGACAAAGGACATCCAATACAAATTATCTTCGGAGCTTCGGCCCGTCGGTGGCAGCGTGAAGGACGAACGGCAAAAATCTAACTTCCCGTCCCAAAACCAGTCAGAGCACTAACCATCTGTGGACACCCCACGAGGTGCAAGCGGTAATTGAAGGTAGCTGGCGAGTAGTCGGATGCTGCCATCTGTCCGGCCTCTGATGCAGCGATGGAGCTGCGGGCCCGTATGGGAGTTCGCGGACCGGAACCACATCACCAACGGCGTGCTCGATGGCACGGTGGTTAGGCCTGGTTCTTCCGGCCCCGTCTCGCCGACTGTTGCGCCATACTAGCAATGCATCGCCATGCCGGCGTGCCGCTGTCCAATCCGCAGCCGATCACTGGCTGCGGCAGCCAGGTTAGCGGCAATGCCCAGCCGGAGCGCAGCCTGACTCGTGGGCCATCGGTGGGTTCGATCGTGATGTCTTGGGATATGAGGCCGTCTCCGTAACCTCCAACCTGTGGCTGCGGCCAAACTCGCACGACCGGTCGTTGGGGCGCCTGCGAGCCCTGGACGATACAGAGATCACGAGCACCGCGGATCCGATAGCCTTGCCTGTCGGTGGGATGCAGATAAGTCGTGGTCGTGCCGTCATCATTATTTTTCACGATCGACGTGGGGCAAACCATCTTGAAAAGTGAATAGCTTCGATAGCCATCCGGACTATAGCTGATCTGCTGATACGCTCTGTCCAGTCCGAAGTCATCGACCAGCGTCTCGATGCGCAATTTGCTGCCATTCGATGAGTCATGACTATCGGGCACGATCACGACATCCTGACGTGCCGGATCGAAGGCTATGCGCTGACCCGCATTGCCGGCTTCGATGCTCGTTGCATACCGGGACACCTGCCAATGGCTGATACTCGTCGCGGCAAGATAGCCGCCAAACCAAAATATGGGGAAAATCATGAGCCAGCGACGCGCCGGCCCACGCCACGCGTCCCATGCCATGAGAATGAAACCGAGATTGATCAGGATCACCGACCAAAATGGCGCGGCCAGCATCATCAAGAAGATGCCCGTGTAAGGGAAAAGCTGCAGCAGGAATATTAGCACCGCCAGCACGAAGCATCACATCCAACTCCGCAACACCTAATCATCTCCTCACTTGGCCGATGCCGGATAGTCATTGAGCGAAATTACGTCTCATTGAGCTCGTGATGCAGCCCATAAAATGCTTCATGCGATCGATAATGCCCGTACCCTTTCGTATTAATGAAGGTGGCGTGAACATAATCGAGCGACAGCCGTCGCACTGCCAGTAGCTGGAGAGAGAACTTGCGACCGAATAGCCATAGATCGCTCCATTCTGAACGAAAATATTCTAGGACGGCGATTTGCGCTTCGGCCGATCCAGCCTCAATTCCGCGGTCTGTCCGTTTCTCCGCTAGGGCGACACCACGTGGATGGTCGGATAGGGACGTTCGCCAATAGCTATCGCCGTTTGATACAGGGCAAGCTGACTGTCCGGTTTCGGGAACGCGGCTGCGGCGATGTGACGGCAAGGCCTGGTCGCGAACCGACGATCGCGCGGCCCAGAACAGCCCATCTGCAAGGCGCTAGACCAAGGCATTCCGCGACCCAACGGTTACTCGATGCTGGCTCGATTGGCTTTGGCGGCTATCTGCTGGGCAACTCGTCAGGAAAAGGCACCAACATGAAGGCGATTTTGCGTCTACCGAAGTTGTCCGGGAGCATTCGCCCCAGTTTTAACGCCCAAGCCCAAAATGTGCAATTCTGTAGGTAGACATTTCAAAACGGCAGCATTCACAGCTGCTCGTCTAGAATGGGTGACAATCGACCCCAGTAGGACCCGCAGCTCGCTGAGCAACTCGACGAGGTGGTGCCGCTCGACGGCATGACTTGACCATGATAGTGCGATGATTGGGAAACATTTCGAAAAGGCAAACGCTTTCGATGCACGCACCCGTTCCACCCGCTCCCGTTGCGACGCCAGCGCAAGCACATCAGTGGCTTTCCGTCTTCCCCGCCATCAGCAAAGCCGGCCAAGTCTACAGAGTGCTGTCGGTTCGCGCTAAGGGAGAGCGTACTTTGTTGGACGCAGCGGCGGCCAAGCTCGCCACTGAGGGTTGGCCAACTAACGTGGCGCCTGACCACACCGGCACTGTTTATCTGGATATCAGTCCCAAGAGTAAGCAGCTTGATGATGTATCACGACTTATGCAGCGCTTTGCAGCTGGCGAGTTCGGTGCGATCCAGGCAGGACCTTTAACCCTTCCCGACCCGATTGGCCTTTAAGTATCGTCCTATACGAAGTGACGAAACAGCGTCGCGAGTATCAAAGCCGCTATAGACTGCGTGACCACCGTGGAAAGCGTGAGACGCCACTGCCCACCGTCATGGGCGAAGATCCATAATTCAACGGGCGTCTGCAATTGGGAGCGCCGGAATTGAGGCTGACCCGGCCAGGTTTGGGCGGCAGCCGCCTAACCAACACCGCTAAGGGCGAATAGCCACCAGAATGGCTCAATCTGTTGACTTGAAACCTATCTGGTTTTCGCATTTGATGTCATGTGGCAGACATTGGCACTAGATCGGTTCAAGCGGGCGATGCCGCCGGAGAATACATGCGGAGCAGATCTGCGCCTCTAGCACTGATAACCGCCTGCTTGTTATGCGGCGCAAGTGCGCCGTCGACGACTGCTGAGACCACAGTCCAGCGCGTTGCCCGACGCGGTATCACGATGTTCTGGTACGATCGAGCCGCTTGGGTAAGCAGCGACGACCTTCTGGCGAAACTGCCGGCCAACCGACGCTCAGAGATCGGAGGTTGGATCGTCAGTCCGTCGACGAATGGGCTTCATGTCG
>FTCZ01000962.1_pt1 | contig 11596 bp, 10 predicted proteins | sample 1658871 | NCBI WGS metagenome assembly FTCZ01 (sample SAMEA3914864, study PRJEB12502) | metagenome | biome: forest; material: soil | place: USA | collected 2012-03-12 | depth 0.3 m
CGGATACATTGATGGTAAGCCTCGATGATCGCATCCGCGTTGCTCGCGCGGCGCTGTCGCTCGCGGATTCGCTCCGCTGATGATCTGGACGGCGCTCGTCCCGCTCAAGCAGCCGGAAGCACGCAAATCCCGCTTGGCGGGCCGGCTCTCCCCCGCGGCGCGACAGCGGCTAAGCCTGCTGCTGTTCGAGCGCCTTGTGGGCGTGCTTCGCTCGGTGCCGTCAATCGGCCCAATACTTCCGTTGGTCGAGCAAGCGCCGGAGGGCTGGTCGGGCGACTGGATCCGGGATCAGGGGCGAGGGCTTAACGCCGAACTGGAAGTCGCGCGTGCGACACTGGGGACTGCGCCCCTGCTGGTGATCCATGCCGATCTGCCGTTGGTTGCGCCCGCAGACGTGGCCGCGCTACTGGCGCGTGCGGAGGAGGGGGGGGCAGCCATCGCCCCCGACCGTCATGGTGAGGGCACGAACGCCATCGCGTTGATGGATGGACGGGTGTTCGCCTTTGCATTTGGCCCCCACAGTCTCGCCCGTCATCGCGCGACGCCGAACGGCCCATCGGTGTTGGTCGAGCGGATGGGTCTTGGTTTGGACTGCGACACACCCGAGGATCTAGACCGTGCGATCGCTGCAGGTCTTGCCTTTCCTCACGGTGACTGAGGGGTTCGTGCTGGTGGGAATGCGGCTCAAAGGGAGGTTCGGCGACCAACCGTTCTGGCTGTGCGAGGAAAGAATTCGTGTCCCTATTTCAATGGGGTATCTGTCGAGAATTTCGGCAATGTGGCCGTACGGTATTTTTGCCAGGAGTGGCCGTGCTCCGACCATGATGGCCAATCCTGTGCACGGCCCGGCGGGTGGCCGGGAACGGGCATCTGCAATCAGATGCTAAAGAATATCGTTATTTGTTAGCTGGATGCACCAAAATTCGATCCTCTTATTGTTGATGCTCATAAGCAGCGACGCGATCTCCATTGATTGATGCGCCGCCCCGCGCACGCTGTGTCCGCATAGTATGGGAGCCATCAGCATGCGGAAGGGCAAGCCCCGGACATGGGGAATGACATCGGAGCTTCGGTGGGTCTCGCCAATATTGCTTCTGCTGCTTTGGGAGGCGGGCTCGGCGATCGGCGTGATTCCCTCGCGGATTCTCGCATCACCCCTCTCGGTGATGGGAGAGCTGGCGCGCATGCTGGTCTCGGGAGAACTTGCGCATCATCTCGCCGTTTCGCTCGGCCGGGTGGTCATGGGGTTGGCAATCGGCGTCGGCAGCGGGGCGGCGCTGGGGGTGGTGGCAGGCCTGTCCCGCGCGGGTGATGCGGCAATCGACCCGCTGGTCCAGATCAAGCGCACCATCCCGGTGGTTGCGCTCACGCCGCTCTTCATCGTTTGGTTCGGCATTGGCGAGGCGACCAAGATCGGTCTGATCGCCTTTGCCACTGCCTTCCCGGTCTATCTCAACCTGCACCAGGGCATTCGTAGCGTGGACCGCAGGTTGCTCGATGCAGCGCGAAGTTTCGGCCTCTCGCGCTCGCAGTTGATCTGGCATGTCGTGCTGCCCGGAGCGATGCCCTCGCTGCTGGTGGGGCTGCGCTATTCGCTGTCTGTGTCGGTGCTGATGCTGGTAATCGCCGAGCAGATCAACGCCACGTCGGGCCTCGGCTACCTGATCAACGACGCGCGCGAGACGATGAGGACTGACATCATCGTCGTGTGCCTGCTCGTTTACGCGCTGCTCGGTCTTGGCGGCGACGGGTTGGTGCGATCGATCGAGAAGCGGGCGCTGGCTTGGCGCCCCGCCCTGGTGGAGGCCTGATCCATGGCCGAAGTGCTCCGAATTCCTTTCCCGGCGCCGCCCTTTCGCGAGCCGGAGCCGATCGTCCGCCTCGCCGGCTTCTCGCGCAGCTTCGGCGAGACGCAGGTGCTGGATGACCTCGATCTGTCCATCGCGCCGGGTGAGTTCGTCGCTCTTCTCGGTCGCTCGGGCTCGGGCAAGACGACCCTGCTGCGAACGCTCGCCGGACTCGACAAGGCGAACGGTGCCTCGGCGATTATCCCGGCCTCGCGTGCGACCGTCTTCCAGGATTCGCGGTTGCTGCCCTGGAAGCGGATCTGGCAAAATGTCGTCCTGGGTATCACCGGCGAAGATCGGAGGCAGCGCGCTGAAGATGCCTTGGGCGAGGTGGGGCTTGAGCATCGGCTCGACGCCTGGCCGCTTACCCTTTCCGGCGGCGAGGCGCAGCGCGCGTCGCTCGCCCGCGCGCTGATCCGCAAACCTGCGCTGCTTCTGCTCGACGAGCCTTTCGCTGCGCTGGACGCGCTCACTCGCATCCGCATGCACGCGCTCGTCCTTTCGCTTTGGCGACGTCACCGGCCGGCCGTGTTGCTCGTGACCCATGATGTCGAGGAAGCGATGGCGCTGGCTGACCGCATCCTCGTGCTCGACTCTGGGCGGATTGTTGCCGAGGAGCGGATCGAAGCGCCGCGTGGCCAGCGGGCGGCTGTGGTGCGCGCGCTGCGCGCAAGTCTGCTCGGCCATCTCGGGCTACAAACTGATGGCGGCGTGTATGCCGATCTGATCGGGAGGGAGCCGTGAGCGGCGCGTTCGCACGCTGCGTGCGGGGCTTCGAGGCGCTGCTCGACCGTGCGCCCGACGAAGCGGCGATCCTCGCGGAAGGCCGGGATCTGCTTGCAGACCTGATCGGGTGCGACGACTGGTTGCCGCAGAGCCATGCCAGGCCCGATCCGCTGCACTATCGCCAATATCTACTCCATCGCGACACTGCGCTGCGCTTCTCGATCGTAAGCTTCGTCTGGGGGCCCGGGCAGGCGACGCCAATCCATGACCACACGGTCTGGGGCTTAGTCGGCGTGCTGCGCGGCGCCGAGGTTTCCGAGCGGTTCGCCGAGACGGAGCAAGGCCTCCACTGGCTTGCGACCGATCGGCTGGAGGTGGGCGATGTAGATGCCGTGTCGCCGCGCATCGGAGACATTCATCGCGTGGCGAACGCGCATCGCGATCGCGTGTCGATCAGCATCCACGTTTATGGCGCCGATATCGGGGCGGTTGAGCGCCACGTCTTCGATGCCGCCGGCCACCGCAAGAGCTTCGTGTCCGGCTATGCCGAGGCACCTCTGCTCGATCTGGAGCATGCATGACTATTGCCGCATTGAACCCCGCCGAAGTGCGCCGCATGCTCCTGCTGCGCTATGAACTGGCGCTGCTCGATCTGCGCCACGAGGCGGCGTTTGCCACCGGTCACCCACTCTTCGCCGCCAATCTCGACGCTGAGAGGATCGGCATCGAGGCCGGTCTTCGGATACCCCGCAGCGATGTGCCGATCATTCTCTACGACGACGGTGAGGGGCTGGTGGAGGGCGCCGCCTCGCGTTTGCGCGATCTTGGTTACAGCGACATCCGCGCACTATCCGGTGGACTGACTGGGTGGGCGGAAGCCGGCTTCGAACTGTTCCAGGACGTGAACAGCTACTCCAAGGCGTTTGGCGAACTGGTTGAGCATCGCCGCCACACGCCATCGCTTGCCGCCGAGGACGTCGCCGCATTGATTGAGGAGAAGGCGGACATCACCATCCTCGATGCCCGCCGTCCGGACGAGTATGCAACGATGAACATCCCCGGCTCGCTCAGCGCGCCCGGCGCCGAGTTGGTGCTGCGCGTCGGCGCGGCCGCACCGGATCCGGATACGACCATCATCATCAACTGCGCGGGGCGCACCCGTTCGATCATCGGCACCCAGTCACTTATCAACGCGGGAATTGCCAACCGGGTGGTGGCGCTGCGCAACGGCACCATCGGCTGGACGCTTGCGGGGCAGGGGCTAGAGCATCGTGCCGCTCGCCACGCTGCGCCGGGCGACGCCGGAGAAGCGCGGGTACGGGCTCGGCAAGTCGCCTATCGAGCCGGCGTGTGCCATCTCACACAGGAAGATGCTCGCGCGTTGTCGGCAGAGCCCGGGCGCACCCTCTATCGCTTCGACGTGCGTACCGCCGAGGAATATGCAGCCGCCCACATCCCCGGCTTCCACCACTATCCCGGCGGACAGCTGGTGCAGGAGACTGACATGGCGGCGCCGGTGCGTGGCGCGCGCATCCTGCTTGCCGACGATCTCGGCCCACGCGCGGACATGACCGCCTCCTGGCTCGCCCAAATGGGGTGGGAGACCTATGTGCTTGATGGTGGTTTCGATCGCCCGCTGGAAACCGGCGCGCCACCAGCGCTTCCGCCGCTCGATCCATCGCATCGCTACAAGCGCCCCTATGAGGGCACCGATAATGCCGAGAAGGCAATGCAGGCCTATCTCGATTGGGAATATGGCCTCGTCGGCCAGCTTGAACGCGACGGTACGCACGGCTTCTTCGTGATCTGAAAAGAAGTGGGCGGTCCGGCATCAGCCGGGCCGCCCCCATTTCACTCGGCCGCCGCCAGCAGACTGTCCGAGTTTGTTTCGGTCCGACGGTTCGTCAGGATCGGCAGGCCGAGATGACCCCGCAACGTGTTGTGCTCATAGTCGCGCCGGAACACGCCGCGCTCCTGCAGGATCGGCACTACCTCGCTCGTGAAACGATCGAACTGCTCCGGATGGCCGAGGTGGATGTTGAGCCCATCGAGAGCTCGGCCTTCAAACCAGCGAATGATCTCGTTAGCGACAGTCTCGGCGGTGCCGGCGAACGGGGTGCGCCGTTGGCCGCGCACATGTTCCACCGTCTGTCGCAAAGTGAAGCCGCGCGCCACGGCGAGGTCCGTCACTTTCTTGGCGTTCGTGTAGAAGCTCTTCTTTGCATGTTCGAGCGCCTGCACCGGAAAGGGCGCATCCAAATCATACTGGCGGAAATCGTGCCAGCCGAAGGATCGGCCGAACTCGCCCAGCGCCTGTTCGAAGCTCTGATCATGCTCGCGGGTGCGCCGTTCGATATCGCGCGCTTCTTCGTCGGTATCGCCGATGAAGACGGTGACACCCGGCATGATCACGATCTGCTCGGGATCGCGCCCCAGCCGCGCGGCGCGGCCCTTGATGTCCTGGTAGAAGGCCTGGGCCTGCTCGATGGTGGCCGAGTGGGTGAAGATTCCATCGGCGATCATCGCTCCCAGATCGCGCCCCTGATCGGAATCGCCGGCCTGGAAGATCACCGGCTCGCCCTGCGGCGAGCGCTGGATGTTAAGTGGGCCGACCACCGAGAAGTAGCGACCCTTGTGGTTGAGCGCATGCAACTTGGTCTCGTCGAGGAACTGGCCGGTCTCCCGGTTTCTTGGCAGTGCGTCGTCCTCGTAGGAGCGCCAGAGCCCACGCGCGACCTCCAGATATTCGGTCGCCCGCGCATAGCGGGTGTCGTAATCGAAATGCTCCTCCTTGCCGTAGTTGCCGGCGGTTCCGGCGTCGCCACTGGTGACGACGTTCCAGCCGGCCCGGCCCTTGCTGATCAGGTCCAGCGAGGCGAAGCGACGGACGAGGTTGAAGGGGTCATTGTAGGATGTGGTCGCCGTGCCGACGAGACCGATATGGCTGGTCGCCACCGCCAGCGCCGAGAGCAGGGTCAACGGCTCCAGACGGTTGAGATAGTGCGGCGGCGAATCCTTGGTGATGAACTGGCTGTCGACGATGAAGACGAGATCGAACCTGGCTGCCTCGGCCTTGCGCACGACTTCGATATACCAGTCGATATTGACGCTGGCATCGACCGGGATCGCCGGATCGCGCCAGCGGTTGCTGTCGCCGGGCCCCCCGACGCCTGTGGGAACCAGTCCGAGCTTGAGCTGTCGCTTGGTCATCGCTCTTTCTCCTGTCGTAATGCACTAGAGGCGGCCCCTGAGGGTGAGGCCGAAGGTGCGGGGTTCACCGAGCGCGGCCAGCACGACGCCGAACTGGCTGCTGACCGCCTTGGTGTTGAAGTAATTCTTGTTCGTGAGGTTGCGGGCCCAGACGGAGACGTCCCAGCGGCCGTCCGGTTGACGTACGCCGGCATGAAGACCGAACAGCGTGTAGCCCGGCACTCGCGAGAAGGGATCGAGGTTCACCGCCGCGTAGAAGCCCGATCGGTAGCTTGCGTCGCCGCCGCCATAGAGATCGATCGGGCCAGCGTGGCGGATATATTCTGCCGATCCGGTGAGCGACCATTTCGGCGCGCCCGATGCGGTCCGCCCCGACAGGTCCACCACGCCTAGGTAGGAGGTGAGATACTGCGCCGGGGCGCCGCGGTAGTGGACGTAGTAGGCGTCGTTGTAGGTGCCGGCAGTGGTGAGCGTCAGCCCGTCGAGCGGGTTTGCGCGGGCGTCCACCTCTATGCCGCGCGAGCGCAGCTTGCCGACGTTGGTGATGTAGGAGACAACCGGCGTGACGGCGGTGTTAACGAAGTTCGCCTGGTAATTGCTGTCGTCGGTCCAGAACAGAGCGACGTTCAACTCGGCCTTGTCGCCGAGGAAGCGAGTCTTCAGGCCCAGCTCGTAATCATCCACCTTCTCGGGGCGGACGAAGATGTCGATTCCGTTGGCGGGCGCAACGAGGTTGATGCCGGGCGATTTGTAGCCGCGCGAGTAGCTCGCATAGCCATGCAGGTCGCTGTTGAAGTCATAGGCGGCGATAACGGTGCCGGAGAGGTTTTTAGTGTCGCGCGAGGCGTCGTAGCTCCCGGTTGGCACCAACGCCGCGCGGCGCGCCGCGACAGCCGCCTGGATCGACGGATCGAAACTGGAGATCGGTGCGACCGTGCCGCCACCATAAGCGTCGTAGAGGCCGGTCTTATGCTCGTAAGTGAAGCGCAGGCCCGCGGTGAGGCGGAAACGGTCCGAGGCATTCCAGGTCGCCTGCCCGTAGGCCGCATAGCTGTACGTCGCGGGCACGACATGAGCATAGGCGTTCAGCCCGTCCAGTGCGGCCGAGGGTAGCGCGGCCGTAGCCGTCGGAGACGCGGTGTTGGGCGTGGTCAGCCACCCGGCGGCGTCGCGGCCGTAGCCGGTCTGCTGGATGTCATCCGCCTTCTGCCAGAAGAAATAGAGGCCGCCGGTATAGTCGATGACATGGCTGCCCGAGGATGCGACACGCACTTCCTGGCTGAACTGCTGCTGGCGGGTGATGACGATCGACTGGGTGAGGACGTTTGCACCGATCTGGTCGCCATCATAATTGGGCAGCCACTTCCAGTTGCGATAGGCGGTGATCGAGGTGAGGGTCAGCGGTCCCAGATTCCAGTCGGCGCGGCCCTGGATGCCCCAGCTCGGCATCTTGTCATATTGGCCGGAATCGATGTCGACGCGGCGCGCGAAGGGATCGATCGGGATCGGCGTGTAGCCGACATCCGCTGCGCGCCGATAGAATCCACGCACCTGGGTCCCGTTGGCGAGCGTGGTGGGGAGCACCTGCGCGACGCTCTGGAAGCCGACGTCGCCCTTCTGGATGCTGTAGTCCGCGATCAGGCGGAACTTGAGGTCGGTGGTGGGCGCATAGAGGATGTCGAGGCGCGCCGAATGATTGTCCAGCCCATCCCAATGCTTGCCGAAGCTTGTATTGTAGATCAGCCCGTCGCGCTGGGTTCGCAGATAACTGACCCGAAAGGCGAGATCATCGTTGATCTTGGAATCGAGCGACAGATAGCCGCGCAGATAATTGTAATTGCCGTAAGAAAGTTCGGCCTTAGCTTCCGGCTCGAAGCTCGGCTCACGCGTTTTGATGTCGATCGCTCCGGCAACCGCGTTCTTGCCGAACAGCGTGCCCTGCGGCCCGCGCAGCAGCTGGATCGTGTCGATGTCGATCAGATCGGTGATCACGGAGCCGGTGCGCGGCCGGTAGACGCCGTCAACATAGAGGCCGACGCCCTGCTCCAGCCCGTCATTGGTGCCACCCGCATTGGTGCCGATGCCGCGGATGGTGATTGTCTGATTGCGGCCGCTGATGCCCTGGATGTTGAGGCCGGGCAGTTGCTGCACGAGTTGCTTCAGGTTGAATGCACCCTGCTTGGCAATCTGCTCGGCGGGCAGCGCGGTGATGCTGATGGGCACCTTCTGCGCGGATTCCTTGCGGTAGCGCGCAGTTACGTTGATCTCTTCCACCTGCGGCAGGGCGGCGGCCGCGTCGGCTGCGCTCGCGGGTGTCGCTGAGAACAATGCGGACGCGGAGGCACTCGCTAGCAGCAAGGCTGGAAGGGAAAGCTTCAAGATGGAGCCGGATTTCAACATGATCCCCCCTAGGAAGGTTAGGGATTTGTGTTACTGGACATCTATAATGCAAAGAACAAAGCGATTGTCTCTTCCGATATAGATTGTATTCTTATTAATATTTGTCTCGCCAGATGATTGTTTGTCATTTCAATATTTCTGTATTTATGTGAAACTTTCATCGAAGCCAATCTTTACGTCGATGCGTCGCTCGATCAGACCGGCGCGCGCGTATCGGTCTGCGGTCTTCTGCTGATCCGCGATGAGGGAGGCGGTGATGCCGACAGGCAGGCGCTTTGTCCGGTCGGTCACCGTCTTCCATACATTGACGGGGATGCCGGTCTCGCGGTTGAGCAGCCGCGCATAGTCCTCTCTGTGCGCAGCCGCCCAGTTCCATCCCTGATAGAGACGGCGTTTATAGTCCGACAGAAGCGGGCGCTTGTTGGCGATGGCCCGATCGCTACCGAACACCAGTCCGTAGGAGGGGACCAATCCGTCACCGAAGATCAGGCGCGCGCCCTGCCTTTCCGCAAGCGTCGCGTTCGGATCCCAGACCGCCCAGCCATCGACCGAGCCACCGAGCAAGGCGGCATTGCCATCCTGTGGCGAAAGGAATGCAAAGGTTACCGCGTCGAGCGGGCGGCCTTGAGCCTCCAGCGCGGCGAGAATGAAATTGTGTCCCACCGACCCCTTGGGCGTGGCGATCCGCTTGCCGGCAATGTCATTCAGCGAGCGGATGCTGGAATCTCGCCGGACCACGAGAATGGGGCCCGGGCCTTCGTATTTCTGCGCTCCGATCGCCTTGAGCGCTGCGCCGGTGCCGATCGCGAAGACGAAGGCCGCATCGCCGCCGATGCCGGTGTCGATCGCTCCTGCGTTGAGCGCCTCCAGCAGCGGTGCCGCGTTGGGGAAGGAGGACCATTCGATGTGGTAGGGCAGGTGGTCGAGGTTGCGCGAAGCCTCCAGTACGACCTTCGAGCCGCCCTTCTGGTCGCCGGCAAGCAGCGTGGCCTCGCCATCGCCAGCGCGGCCGCAGCCCGCGACCAGCGCGCCCAGGCCCAGGCCCAGCACGCTGCGCCGGTCGATGCGGACGCGCCCGTTCACGCCGCGATGTTCCGCGCAAAGACGGTATCCACGGCGGCAAGGATGTCCTCCGCCTCGGGCCGGTCCAGCCAGTCCGGGCTGACCGCTACGGAACGCACAATCCCTTCGCCATCGAGCACAAGGACGGTGGGTTGCGGCAGCTCCCAAGTGCCGGTGCCGGTGATCTCGCCGGGCCAGCCGAGCGGCGGCGGGTCAGGCTGCTCGTCGGGGGCGAAGAGGATGCCGATCGCGCGCGCCAGACGATTGCCGCCGTCGCTGGCAACCGGGAAGGGCAGGGCAAAACGCTCCTTGATGGCATGCAGCCGCTCGGGCACCTGCGGGCTGATGGCGATCAGCCCGATGCCGCGCCGCTCGAGTTCGGGCCACAGCGTCTTCGCATAATGTGGGAGCGCGATGCTGCACGCCGGACATTCGGCGTAGCGGAAGAAAAGCAGTACATGCGGCCGCCCCTCGATTAGGTCGGGCGTGGTGATGGCGCCACCCTCGATATCCGTCAGCAGGAAGGGCGGGAGCCGCGATCCTGGCTGGATGACTCCGGCCGGATCGAAGCGCTTCATCAGCTGCCTGCGCTGCGCGACGTTGCGGGCGAGTTGCTCGACCGGCCAGCTACGCTCGCGCTCGGCGATCAGCGCGCCGAAAAGGGAAGACAGGGTTTCGGGCATCACCGGCTCCATGACGAAAGAGGGGCGCAGGCTAGGGGAGGCGCCATGCGCGCGACCAACGAGATCGGGGGCGCCAGCTTGAGGGTTGCTCATAGTCCCCGTCTCACATCTCGCGGATGACTTCGGCCGCCAGCTGCGCCAACCGCGCGGCGGGGCGGCCGAGATCGCCATGCCTGCGCACTACGCAGGCAACATCGGGCAGCGGCGGGAGTTCGTTGCTCTCCAGCGGTTCGCTATCGGGGAACAGCAGGCGTGTGCGGCAGGTGAGGCCCAGCCCCGCCTCCACCGCCGCGCGGAGCGTCGAGATGTTCGGCGTCTCGAACGCGATCCGCCACGGTCGCCCGGCAGCATCAAGCGCGCTGGTCGCGGCCTCGCGGAACCGGCAAGGACGATCGAGCACGGCGAGAGGCACGATGTCGCGCTCGGCATTGTCGACCGAGCCGTACCAGACGGTTCGCGCGATGCTGATCGCATCCGCCTCGTCGGCTGCCGCATAGCCGATCGCGAGATCGAGCATGCCCCGGTCGATCATGCCGACCAGTTCGGCGGTCCCGGCGACACGGGCGTAGAGCTGCGCGTCCGGATGCAGCTCGCCGAAACGGCTGAGCACCCCGCCGAGCAGCGTCTCGGCGAAATCCTGGACCATACCGACGCGCACTGGCCCCTCGAACTGTCCGGAATTGACTGCCGCCAGCGCCTCGTCGTGCAGTGCCAGCACGCGGCGCGCATAGTCGAGCAGCAGTTCGCCCTGCGCGGTCAGCACCAGCCTCCGGCCTTCGCGAACGAACAGCGGCTGCTGCACCATCTCCTCCAGTCGCTTGATCTGGAGGCTGAGCGCGGACTGGGTGAGATAGACCTGCTCGGTCGCCCCTAGCATCGATCCTGCATCGACGATCGCGACGAAGCTCCGCAGCAGGTTCGTGGGCAGGTTGACCGTCATTGCCCGTCGGCCGGTTCCAGCACAGGAGCCGGCGCACGCACGAAGCTGTTGGCAGGCACGTCCTGCCGCAGGACCACGTTGGCGTCGATCACGCTGCCCGTGCCGATGTCGATGGCGCCGAGCAGCTTTGCGCCGGGATGGATGACGACGCCGTCGCCGATGAGCGGATGGCGGCGACCGTCGCATGCAGGTCCGGCTCCGCCCAGGGTCACGCCCTGATGAAGATGCACGTCATCTCCCAGCACCGCCGTCTCGCCGATCACCACGCCACTGCCGTGATCGATGAAGAAACTGCGGCCGATCCGCGCGCCCGGATGGATGTCGATGCCGGTGCGCTGGTGGGCAATCTCGGTGATCGTCCGCGCGACGATCCGCGCGCCCTCCAGGTGCAGCTCGTGCGCGATGCGATAGGGGATCACGGCTGCGATCGAGGGATAGCACAGCAGTACCTCATCGACGCTGCGGGCGGCGGGATCGGCGCGATAGGCGGCCTCCACGTCGCGGTCGAGCAGCTGGCGGATCGCCGGGAGGCGGCCGGCCAACACACCGATGATCGCGATGGCGCGTTCTGCCGCCGCATTGTCCGGGACGCCGGGATGGGCGAGGTCCAGCTCGAGAACGATCTGCGCGGCGAGCTGGTCGAGCGTGGTCTCCAGCGTCGCCTCGACCCAGCCATTCTCGTTGGCGGCGGTGAGCTCGGGCGGACCGAGGCGGAGTGGAAAGAGGGC
>FTCZ01006950.1_pt1 | contig 11586 bp, 12 predicted proteins | sample 1658871 | NCBI WGS metagenome assembly FTCZ01 (sample SAMEA3914864, study PRJEB12502) | metagenome | biome: forest; material: soil | place: USA | collected 2012-03-12 | depth 0.3 m
ACGCAAGGCACGCGAAGCGAGCCGCAAGTCGGTATTGGGGATTTCCAGCCTGCCCGGCAAGCTCGCCGACTGTCAGGAAAAGGACCCGGCCAAGTCGGAGCTGTTCCTGGTCGAGGGCGATTCGGCCGGCGGGTCGGCCAAGCAGGGCCGCGACCGCCACTTCCAGGCGATCCTTCCCTTGCGCGGCAAGATCCTCAACGTCGAGCGCGCGCGGTTCGACCGCATGCTGGGCTCCAAGGAGATCGGCACGCTGATCCAGGCGATGGGCACCGGGATCGGCCGCGACGATTTCAACGTCGAGAAGCTGCGCTACCACAAGATCGTCATCATGACCGACGCCGATGTCGACGGCGCGCATATCCGCACCCTGCTGCTGACCTTCTTCTATCGCCAGATGCCCGAGATCATCGAAGGCGGGCACCTCTTCATCGCGCAACCGCCGCTCTACAAGGCGACGCGCGGGCGGTCGGAAGTGTATCTCAAGGACGAAGCCGCGCTCGACGATTATCTGGTCGAGGCCGGCGTCGTGGCGAGCTCGCTCGACGGGATCGGCAGCGGCGATGCCTTGCGCCACCTGGTCGATCATGCCCGCCGCATGCGCACGCTGATGCGCTACGTGCCGCGCCGCTACGATCCGGCGATCATCGAAGGGCTGGCGATGGGCGGTGCGCTCGATCCCAATGCCTCGGCCGCCGTGCGGGCGGCAAAGCTGTCGGCGGTCAGCGCCCAGCTCGACAATGGCGATCCCGAAGCGACCTGGTCGGCGCGCGTGACCGAGGAAGGCTCGCTCCATTTCGAGCGGCTGTGGCGCGGGGTCACCGACCATCACATCATCGAGGCGGCGTTCCTGACCTCGGCCGAAGGGCGCAAGCTCCACGCGCTCGCCGCCGAACAGGCCGAATCCTATGGCGCGGCGACCAAGTTGGTCCCGGTCAAGGGCGCCGCGGTCGAGGAAGCGCCGGAAACCGATGAGGATGGCGAGGAACTGCCCGTCACCGTCGGCAAGGGCGAAGCGCTGATCGCGCGGCCGTCACAATTGCTCGACGCGATCTTCGCAGCGGGGCGCAAGGGCCTGTCGATCCAGCGCTACAAGGGGCTGGGCGAGATGAATGCCGAGCAGCTCTGGGAGACCACGCTCGATCCGACCAACCGCTCGATGCTCAGGGTCGCGGTCGACCAGGCCGATGTCGCCGACGAGATCTTCACCCGCCTGATGGGCGACGTGGTCGAACCGCGGCGCGAATTCATCCAGGAGAATGCGCTGAGCGTCGCGAATCTCGACGTCTGACCGCAAGGGTCATTGATCCGCCGTAATAGTAGACTAAATCACTTGGCGTAACGATTTCCAAGGAGAGGGTCGATGCGCTTTGGGGTGATGCTGGCGGCGGCTGCCGCCGTCGCGGTTCCGGTGGCAGTGGTAGCGAAGACGACGATCTCGCCCGTGGTGGCCAAGGCGCTGGCCGATCCGGCGCGCGCCGACCAGCAGAAAGACGACGCACGGCGCAAGGCCGGCGAGGTGCTGACCTTCGCCGGGGTCAAACCCGGCTGGCAGGTCGTCGATTTCATCCCGGGCGGCGGCTATTGGACGCGCATCTTCAATGGCGTGGTCGGCCCAACCGGCCATGTCTACGCGCTGTTCCCCAGCGTCTTCAACAAGGCTCAGCCGCGCGTCGATGCGATCAACGGTTTCAAACTGGCCAATGCCAGCGCGGGAATCGATCCGGCGATCATCACCGTCGACAAGCCGGTCGACTTGGTCTGGACGGTCGAGAATTATCACGACGTCCCCAATGACGGGCGCGGCGAAGCCGGGATCAACGCGGTCAATGCCGCGGTGTTCAAGGCGCTCAAGCCCGGCGGCATCTATGTCGTGATCGATCACGTCGCGCCGGCGGGCAGCGGGCTCGCCGATACCGACACGCTCCACCGCATCGATCCGGCGATCGTCAAGAAGCAGGTGCTCGCCGCCGGCTTCCAATGGGTCGGCGAATCGAAGGCGCTGGCCAATCCCAAGGACGACCACAGCCTCAAGGTGTTCGACCCCAAGATCCGCGGCTTCACCGACCAGTTCGTCTACAAGTTCCGGAAACCGCTGAAATGAGGGGCGCGCTGATTGCGCTCGCCTTGCTTGCCACCGCGGCCGGTCCGTCGCTGCCCGCTTATGTCGGCAAGGCCGCGGCCGATCCGGCGCGCGGGGCGGATGTCGCCGCCGATGCCAATCGCCACGGTCCCGAGATCATGGCCTTCGCCGGGGTGAAGCCCGGCGGCAAGGTGCTCGATCTGATCCCGGGCGGCGGCTATTGGACGCGGCTGTTCGCCACGATCGTCGGGACCAAGGGCCATGTCTACGGAGTCTGGCCCGCGCCTTATGCCGCCGAGGATGGCGACAGCGTCAAGGCCTATGACGCTTTGGTCGCCAATCCGGCCTGGTCGAACGTCTCGACCTCGACCCAGCCGGCGACCGAATTGAAGCTGCCCGAGAAAGTCGACCTCGTCTTCACCGCGCAGAATTATCACGATTATCCCGACAAGTTCATGGGCAAGATCGACCCGGCCCTGCTCAACAGGGCGGTGTTCGACGCGCTCAAGCCCGGCGGCATTTATGTGATCATCGACCATTCGGCGGCGGCGGGATCGGGGATGCGCGATACCGACACGCTCCACCGGATCGACGCGGGGATCGTCAAGACGCAGGTCGAAGCGGCCGGGTTCAAGTTCGCCGGGGAATCGAAGCTGCTCGCCAATCCGGCCGACGACCGGACCAAATTGGTGTTCGACAAGTCGATCCGCGGCAAGACGGATCAATTCATCTACAAGTTCAGGAAGCCCTGAATCCAACCGCCATCCCGGCATTGTGCCGGGATGACGTGGGTGGTTAGCCGCGCTCGTCCCTGAGCGGCCGGCTGAGCAGTGCCCCGATCACATCACCCACCGGCGCGCCGTCGAGCAGCGCGCAGACTGCCTCGGTCACCGGCATGTCGATCCCCGCCTCGGCCGCCGCCTCGCGCAGCACCGGCGCGGTGAAGGCGCCTTCAGCCACGGTGCGGCGATCGGCGAGCAGGTCGCGCGCCGACCGCCCTTCGCCCAATCCGACGCCGAGCGAGAAGTTGCGGCTGCTGGTCGACGAACACGTGAGGACGAGGTCGCCGAGCCCTGACAATCCGGCCATGGTCTCGGCACGGGCACCGCGCGCCAGTCCGAACCGCGTCATCTCGGCAAAGCCACGCGCGATCAGCGCGGCGCGCGCATTCTGCCCGAGCCCGGCGCCCTCGACCACGCCGCAACCGATCGCGAGCACGTTCTTGACCGCGCCGCCGATCTCAGCGCCGATCACGTCGTCCGAGGCGTAGGTCCGGAAGGTCGGCGAGGCGAGCCGTTCGGCCAGCGCCACGCCGAGCAAGGCATCCTCGCACGCGAGCGTCACCGCCGTCGGCAGCCCGGCCGCGACCTCGTGCGCGAAGGTCGGCCCGGACAGCACCGCAATGGGCGCCGCAGGCTGCACCGCGCGCGCGACTTCGCCGACCAGCAGCTTCGATCCTGCCTCGATCCCCTTGGCACAAAGGACGAGCGGCTTGCTCCCGAAATCCTGCCCACCAAGCACCGCGCGGACATGCTGGGCAGGCGCCACCACGAGCAGGGCATCGGCGTCGCGCAGGCCGTCGAGATCGTCGGTCGCGGTGATCCGGTCGGACAGGATAACGCTCGACAGGAACAGCTCGTTGACGTGGCGCGCGTTGATCGACTCGACGACGTCGCGCTCGCGCGCCCAGAGCGTGACCGCCTCGCCGTCCGCCGCGGCGACCTGGGCGAGCGCAGTCCCCCAGGCGCCGCCCCCGATCACCCCGATCTTCATGCCTTCACTCCCGCACCGCGTACCTTCTCGGCATCCGGATCGAGCGGCCAGCGCGGACGCGCGGCGATGTCGAGCGGATCGGTCAGCCCGGCGGCGAACCGCTCGGCACCGGCCCAGGCGATCATTGCGCCATTGTCGGTGCACAGCCATTGCGGCGGCACGCTGAACGGCAGGCCATACTCGCCCGCCAGCGCCTCCAGCGCCGTGCGGACCTTGCCGTTGGCAGCCACGCCGCCGGCGACGACCAGGGCGGTCGCATCGGTGTCGCCCAATTGGCGCCGCGTCCGGTCGATCAGGCAGTCGACCGCCGCCTGCTGGAAGCTCGCGGCAATATCCTCGACGCGCCACTGCCCGCTGCAATGCGCGCGCAGTACCGCGCTCTTGAGGCCGGCGAAGGAGAAATGCGGTTCGGCCGAACCGAGCAAGGGACGCGGAAGCGGCACGATGTCCTTGCCTTGCGCCGCCGCTTTCTCGACCGCCGGGCCGCCGGGGAAACCGAGGCCGAGGATCTTCGCGGTCTTGTCGAACGCCTCGCCCGCCGCATCGTCGATCGTGGTGGCGAGGCGGCGATAGCGTCCGACCCCTTCGACCAGCAACAACTGGCAATGCCCGCCCGAGACAAGCAACAGCAGATACGGGAATTCCAGGCCGGGATCGGCGAGCCGTGGGCTCAGCGCATGACCTTCGAGGTGATTGACCGCGACCAGAGGCTTGCCCGCGGCATGCGCCAGCGCCTTGCCGGTAACCAGGCCGACCATCCCCCCGCCGATCAGCCCCGGCCCCGCGGTCGCGGCAATCGCGTCGACGTCCGCCAGCGTCACCCCGGCTTCGGCCAGGGCCGCCTCGACCAGCGGCTCGAGCGCCTCGACATGCGCGCGCGCCGCAATCTCGGGCACCACGCCGCCATAGGGGCGATGCGCGGCTTCCTGGCCGGCGAGCTTGTGCGCCAGGATGCGCCGATCGCCGGTGACCAACGCCGCCGCGGTCTCGTCGCAGGAGGATTCGAGGCCCAGGATCAACATGGCCTTTCCTCTACGCGCCTCGGCCAGTAGCACAAGCCATGCCTCCTATCCGTCTCGGCACCCGCGGATCGCCGCTCGCTCTCGTCCAGGCCAATATGGTGAAGGACGCGCTCGCCGCCAGGCACGGCGTCGCGTGCGAAATCCATGTCATCAAAACCACCGGCGACCGGGTACAGGATCGCGCGTTGGCCGAGATCGGCGGCAAGGCCTTGTGGACCAAGGAGCTCGACCGCGCCTTGCTCGACCGCGAGATCGACATCGCGGTCCATTCGATGAAGGATGTCGAGACGATCCGGCCGCAAGCGATCGTGATCGCCGCGATGCTCGCGCGGGCCGATGTCCGCGACCGGCTGGTCGGCGCCGACAGCCTGGCCGCGATCCGCGCCGGCGGCGTGGTCGGCACCAGCAGCCCGCGGCGCAGGGCGCAGGTGCTGCGCGCGCGGCCGGACCTGTCGGTCGTGCTGTTCCGCGGCAATGTCGACACGCGGCTGGCGAAGCTGGCGGCGGGCGAGGCCGATGCGACCTTGCTTGCCGCGGCCGGGTTGGAACGGCTTGGGCGCGACGATGTCGGGACGCCGATCGCGGTCGACGAGATGCTGCCGGCGCCGGCGCAAGGCGCGGTCGGGATCGAATGCCGGGCCGATGACGCCATGACGCTGCAGCTCCTCGCGGCGATCGACCACGGGCCGACCAGTCGCGCCGTGCGCTGCGAGCGCGCGTTGCTCGCCGCGCTCGATGCGACCTGCCATTCCCCGGTCGCGGCATTGGCGACGATCGTCGACGGGCGGCTCAGCCTGCGCGCCGAATTGCTGTCGGAGGACGGCGCCGAGCATGTCGTCGCCGAGGCCGAGGCGTTGCGCCTGTCGCGCGAGGAAGCGCCGGCGATCGGCGCCGGCCAGGATGGCGAGGCGCTCGCGCGCGATCTCGCCCGCGCATTGCTCGACCGTGCGCCCCCCGCAGTCCGCGCCGGATTCGGCGGATGACGCGGTCGCTGGCGGTGCTGCGGCCCGAACCGGGCAACGCAGCTACGGCGGCACGGATCGAAGCGCGCGGGCTGACCGCGATCCGGCTGCCATTGTTCGAGATACGCGCGCTCGATTGGGCGCCGCCCGAACCCGGGGACTTCGACGCCCTGTTCCTGACCAGCGCCAACGCCGTACGGCTTGCCGGGCCCGGCCTTGGCGCGCTGGCGGAGCTCCCGGTTCATGCGGTGGGCGAGGCAACCGCGGCCATCTCGCGTGCGGCCGGCCTGAACGTGGTCGCTACCGGAGCCCGCGATGGGGCTGCGCTGGTCGGCAATGCCGCAGCCGCTGGCGTGAAGCGCGCCTTGCTGCTGTCGGGTCGCGACCGCATGCTCGACGCGGGTGGCATCATCGGCAAGGCGATCGCGGTCTATGCCAGCGACCCCATCTCCATCCCCGACATCGCCGCCCTGGCCGGAAACATCGCGTTGCTCCATTCCGTGCGAGCCGCGCAACGGCTCGCCGAACTGGCGGGGCCGGCACGCGCGGATATCAGCCTCGCCGTGCTGGGCCCGGCGGTCGCCGCCGCTGCCGGTCCGGGCTGGGCGCGTCTCGCGATCGCTACCCTCCCGACCGACGACGCATTGCTCGACGCCGCGCAGCCGCTCGCCGATTGACCCTGCCCGCGCGCACGCGGATAAGAAGGCCATGAGCGACCTCACGCCCATTCCCCCCGCGCCGCGCCAGCTCAGCCTGACCGCCGTCGCGATCGTCGCGGTCGCGACCTTCGTCATCGGCTTGCTCGTCGCCGGATTGATCGCCTGGCGCGTCCAGCCTGCAGCGCCCGCGCCGCAGCCCCAGGCCGCCCCGCCGCCGGCGCGCGTCGTGATCGCGCCGTCGGTCGCCAGCGATCCCGCATCGCTGTCGGCCAGGCAGGAAATGCTCGCTGCCCAACTCACGGCACTCGAACAGCGCACCGCGACGGTGACGGGGGAAGCGGCCAATTCCTACGGCAATGCGACCCGTGCGGAAGGCCTGCTGGTCGCGGTCGCCGCCCGCCGCGCGATCGATCGCGGTGGCAAGCTCGATTATCTCGCGCAGCAATTGAAGGCGCGCTTCGGCGCCAGCCAGCCCAGTGAAGTCGCGACCGTCCTGGATGCCGGCAACCATCCGTTGACGCTGGAGGATCTGCGTCTCGGGCTCGACCAGATCGGCCCGCAACTCGCGCTCGGCCCGGCGGGTGATGGCTGGGCCGGCTCGTTCGTGCGGATGCTCGGCAGCCTGGTCGTGATCCACCCACAGAATACGCCCTCGACCGTTCCCGGCGAACGGCTCGCGCGGATTCGCCGGATGATCGACAAGGGCCAGGTCGAACCCGCGGTCGAAGAGGTCAAGCGCCTGCCGGGTGCGTCGCAGGCGACATCGTGGCTCGACGGGGCGCAGCGTTACATCGCGGTGCGCCGCGCGCTCGATACGCTGGAAATGGCGGCGCTGACCGGCGGCGCGGCGAACCCGACGCCCGTTCCGGCCAAGCGCTAGAGCCGCTCGATCAGCGCCTTGGCCGCGGCGGGGGCCCGGACCTTCGCGCCGTTGATCATGAAGACGAAGACGTCGCGCTCCTGCTTGGGCGCCGCATCGGCGAAATAGGGCAGGCCATCGGGCGATTCGCCCGCCGCCCAGCCTTTTGCCACGCCAGCCCAATGATCGAGCGCGGCAGGGGCATAGCCCTGCGGCTCTTCCTCGACCGCATTTTCCAGCCGGGCATAGACGAAGTCGCCGGTGACATCGGCGATCGCCGGATAGTCTGCGGATTCGGCATAGACGATCGCGACGCCGGCCCGGCGGCACAGGTCGACGAATTCGGGACTATGGAAACTGTCGTGCCGCACCTGCACCGCGTGGCGCAATGTCACGCCTTCATGCACGCCGGGTAGCAGTTTCAGGAACGCGCCGAAATCCTGCGGGTCGAACTTCTTGGTCGCCATGAATTGCCACAGGATCGGGCCGAGCTTGGGGCCGAGTTCGACGATCCCCTGCCCGACGAACTTCGCGACCGATTCGCCGCCCTCGGCCAGCACCTTGCGGTTGGTGCAGAAGCGCGATGCCTTGACCGTGAAGACAAAGTCGTCTGGCACGACTTCGCGCCACCCGGCGAAGGTCGCCGGCTTGAACCCCGAATAATAGGTCCCGTTGATCTCGATCGCCGTGAGCTGGCGCGAAGCATGTTCGAGCTCGCGCTTGGCGGGCCACTTTTCCGGGTAGAAGGTCCCGCGCCACGGCTCGTAGGTCCAGCCGCCGATTCCGACTCGTATGTTCGCCATATCGGGATGATAGCGTCAGCGCCGCACGAAGCGATAGCGGTCGCGGATGCGGCGATTGAAGAATCCGCCGGTCGACCCGGCGCGCATCATCGCCGCGACGACGCGTTCGGGCACGTCGAGATACGAATAGATCCGTCCGCTGACGAAGCGGATGTCGAGCCGGTGTGCGACCGGGTCATAGTCGAACGAGCGGATCACGCTGGAGGGCATGGCTTTTCCAACGCTTTGCCACGGTTTCGCGTTTCATCGCGGGAACCGGCGCGACGCTTGAAACGCGACGCGCGCTGGTGCAGACCCGCGACTCGGGTGTGGGGGGCGCCTGGAGCCGCAAACCCATGCGGCCTTTTGGTGCCGCCACCCGCCAAGGCGAGGGGTAAAGCGTGTTGCGTGTGATCAAGTCCCGTATCGTTCCGTTGCTGGCCACTCTCGGCGCCATGGTCCAGGCCAGCGTCGCGCATGCGCAGGACACCCTGTCTGATCCCGCCGGGTCGGGCGTGCTGGTGTCGGCGGTCCGCTGGCTGCAGGGAACGTTGCTCGGCACCGTCGCCACGGTGGTCGCGATCATCGCGGTCGCCTCGGTCGGTTTCCTGATGCTGACCGGCCGGATCAACTGGCGCTATGGCGCGACCGTCATCCTCGGCTGTTTCATCCTGTTCGGCGCTGCCTCCATCGTCGCGGGAATCCAGACCACCGCTACGCTGGGTAATTGAGCCATGGCCGCCGGGCTCGACCGCGACCCGCTATTCGTGGCGTTGACGCGGCCGCAGATGTTCGCGGGCGTCACCTACAGCTATTTCGTCGTCAATGGCGTGATCGCTACCGAATTGTTCCTGATCTTCCATTCGATCTGGGTGCTGGCGGCAGCGGTGCTGATCCACGTCGTCGGCATGATCCTGTGCGTGCGCGAGCCGCGCTTCTTCGACCTGTGGCTGACCAAGGCCAGCCGCTGCCCCCGCGTCCGCAATTATTCGATCTGGCGATGCAACTCCTACCGCCCCTGACCGACGACAAAAGGGCAGTGGCCCGCGAGAAACCGGCGGGCGCTCATCTTCCCTATGCCCGGCACGTCGACGATCACACGATCGAGACGCGCGACGGCCTGCTCATGCAGGTCATCCAGCTGCGCGGCATGTTGTTCGAGACCGCCGACACCGACGAGATCAATTATCGCAAGTCCTTACGCGACGCGATGCTCCAGGCGATCGGGTCGTCGCGCTTCGCGATTTACCACCACGTCATTCGGCGCGAGGCCGATGCCGAGCTGACCGACAGATTTCCCGACGATTTTTCGACCAAGCTCGATGCGGCATGGCGCGCGCGGCTGTCGGCGCGCAGGCTCTACGTCAACGACATCTTCCTGACCCTGGTACGCCGGCCGATGCAGGGTCGCGTCGGGATCGCCGACCGTATCCGGGGCTGGTTCGGGTCGACCGGGGTCGATCCCGAGGTGACGCGCGCGCACGAACTGCACCAGCTCGACACCGCGCGCGATGCCTTGCTCGCGCAACTCGGCAGCTACGACCCGCGCCTGTTGTCGGTCTATGAGACCAGGACGGGAATCTGCTCGGAGCCGCTCGAATTCCTCTCGGCCTTGTACAATGCCGAGATGCGCCCGGTGCTGCTGCCGACCCAGGATGCCGGCGCCTATATCCCGTACCGTCGCGTCAGCTTCGGCGAGGAGACGGTCGAGCTGGGACCGGCGGGCAATACCGATCGCAGCTTCGTCGGCATGGTCTCGATCAAGGACTATCCGGCGCAGACCGCGCCGGGGATGCTCGACGAATTGCTGCGCCTGCCGTTCGAGATCACCGTCTCGCAAAGCTTCGGTTTCGTCGACCGCCAAGCAGCACTCGGACGGATGAACCTTGCCCTGCGCCGCATGCGCTCGGCCGAGGACGAGGCCGTGTCGCTGCGCGGCGAACTCTCCAACGCCAAGGACGATGTCGCCGCCGGCCGCGCCGGGTTCGGCGAGCACCACATGACCGTCGCGATCCACGGCAGCACGATCGACGAGGTCAATGCCGGCGTCGCCGAAGTGCAGGCGACGCTTGCCGATCTCGGTATCATCGCGGTGCGCGAAGAGATCGCGATCGAGCCGGCATTCTGGGCACAATTCCCCGGAAATTTCAAATATATAGCCCGCCGCGGCCTGATTTCGACCGGCAATTTCGCGGGATTTGCGTCGAGCCATAATTTCGCGCTCGGCAAGCCCGAGGCCAATCATTGGGGCCAGGCAGTCAGCCTGCTCGAGACCACTGCGGCGGGCCCCTATTATTTCAACTTCCACCAGGGCGATCTCGGCAATTTCACCGTGATCGGGCCGTCGGGGTCGGGCAAGACCGTCGTCCTCAACTTCCTGCTGGCGCAGGCGCGGAAATTCCGTCCGCGGATCATCTTCTTCGACAAGGATCGCGGCGCCGAATTGTTCATCCGCGCGATCGGCGGGCGCTACGACGTGCTGCGCCCGGATCTGGCGGCCGGGCTCAACCCGCTCCAGCTCGACGACAGCCCGGCCAACCGCCAGTTTCTGATCGACTGGGTCGCGCAGCTCGCCGGTGGCGCCGATATCGACGAGACCGCGCGGATCAAGGACGCGATCGACGCCAATTTCGACCAGCCGATCGAGCATCGCCGGCTGCGCCACCTCGCCGAATTGTTCCGCGGCGGATCGCGCCCGACCGCCAACGACCTTTATTCGCGGCTGCGGCCGTGGTGGGGCGAAGGCGAGCGCGCCTGGCTGTTCGACAATGAGCGCGACCTGACCGATTTGTCGGCCGATTCGGTCGGGTTCGACATGACGCAGATCCTCGACGATCCGGCGGTGCGGACCCCGGCGATGATGTATCTGTTCCACCGCGTCGAGGAGCGGCTCGACGGATCGGCGGCGATCATCGTGGTCGACGAAGGCTGGAAAGCGCTCGACGACGACGTGTTCGTCCGCCGCATCAAGGATTGGGAAAAGACGATCCGCAAAAGGAACGGCATCGTCGGCTTCGCGACGCAAAGCGCGCAGGATGCGCTCGAAAGCCGCATCGCCTCGGCGATCATCGAACAGGCCGCGACGCAGATCTTCATGACCAATCCCAAGGCGCGCGCATCGGACTATGTCGATGGCTTCGGACTGACCCCGCACGAATATGAGATCGTGCGCACGCTGCCCGACGACGCGCATTGCTTCCTGATCAAGCACGGCACCGAAAGCGTCGTGGTGCGGCTCAACCTGACCGGCGAGCGTGACATATTGACGATCCTGTCGGGGCGCGAGCGCACCGTGCGCCTGCTCGACGAGATCCGCGCCGAAAAGGGCGATGACCCCGCCGACTGGATTCCGCCTCTGCTGGAGCGCGCGTGATGCAGGTAGCGTGTCCGGCGATCAGCGATTCGCAATTCCTGTCGAGCGTGCTCGGCCATATCGATTGCCAGGCGCA
>FTCZ01006081.1_pt1 | contig 11505 bp, 11 predicted proteins | sample 1658871 | NCBI WGS metagenome assembly FTCZ01 (sample SAMEA3914864, study PRJEB12502) | metagenome | biome: forest; material: soil | place: USA | collected 2012-03-12 | depth 0.3 m
CAGCAGGATCGCCTGCTCCTCGATCTCCCGCTGCATGGTATCGAGCTTCAAATCAGACTCGCGCACAGCGGCGGCAAGATCGAGATCGCGGCGGGACATCGAAAGCATGGCGTCGCCGACCATCTTCTCGGCGATGCCGCCCATCTCGGCGATCCGCTGCTTGAGCGCACTGAGTTCGGTATCGAATGCGCTGACGATATGTTGTTCGGCCATCTGCCTCTCCTCGCTTTCGACCGTGATCAGCCGAAGCGTCCGGTGATGTAGTCTTGCGTGCGCTTGTCGCTCGGCGCGGTGAAAATCTTGTTTGTCGCGTCGAATTCAACCAATTCGCCAAGATACATGAACGCCGTCTGTTTCGAGACACGCGCAGCCTGCTGCATGTTATGCGTCACGATCGCGATCGTGTAGGCACTCGACAATTCGTCAATCAGTTCCTCGACCTTCGCGGTCGAGATCGGATCGAGCGCGGAACAGGGCTCGTCGAACAGGATCACCTCGGGCTTGATCGCGACCGTGCGGGCGATGCAGAGGCGCTGCTGCTGGCCACCGGAAAGTCCGAGGCCGCTCTGGTGCAGCTTTTCCTTGACCTCGGTCCAGAGCGCCGCACCCTTCAGCGCGGTCTCGACGCGGCCATCCATCTCGCTCTTGGGGATCTTCTCGTAAAGCCGGATGCCGAAGGCGATATTATCATAGATCGACATCGGGAACGGCGTCGGCTTCTGGAACACCATGCCGACGCGGGCGCGCAGCAGGTTGAGGTCCTGGCCGGGGTTAAGGATGTTCTCGCCATCGAGCAGCACTTCGCCCTCGGCGCGCTGCTTCGGGTAGAGATCGTACATCCGGTTGAGCACACGCAGCAGCGTGGACTTGCCGCAGCCCGAAGGGCCGATGAAGGCCGTCACCTCGTTGGCGTAGAGGGGCAAATCGATGCCCTTCAGCGCAAGAGAGTCGCCATAGTAGAATTTCAGGTTCTTGACCGAAATCTTCTGCGACTTGTCGGAAGCGGGTGCAGCAGCAACCGCAGGGGCCATGGAAGCTTGTTCTGGGGCGACTGTGGTCATTTCTGTTTCCTCTGTGCACCGAGGACGCGTGCCGAAACGGACAACGTCAACACGGCGAGGGTGATGATCAGAGCACCGGTCCAGGCGAGCTGTTGCCAGTTCGCGTAGCCTTTACCGGCGAAGTTATTGATGACGACGGGCAGGTTTGCCATCTGCTTCGTCAGGTCGAGATTGAAGAATGGGCTGGAGAGCACCGTGAACAGCAGCGGCGCGGTTTCGCCACTGGCGCGGGCCACAGCGAGCAGGACACCGGTAATCAGGCCAGCGCGCGCTGCCTTGTAAGACACCATCATCACGACATGGGAGCGGGGAAGCCCCATAGCCGCAGCAGCCTCGCGCAACTGGTTCGGCACCAGCAGCAGCATGTCCTCGGTGGTGCGCACAACGACAGGAATGACGATCACCGCCAGCGCCAGGCCGCCAGCGATAGCCGAGAAGCCATGCATGGGGACGACGACGAAGCCATAGATGAACAGGCCGATGATGATCGACGGTGCGCTCAATAGGATGTCATTTACGAAGCGGACATAGAAGGTCAGCTTCGAGTGCCGGCCGTATTCGGCCATGTAGGTGCCGGCCAGAATGCCAAGCGGCGTTCCGATGAATACGCCGATCCCGGTCATGATCAGCGAGCCGATGATGGCGTTGCGAAGACCGCCACCCTCAGTATTGGGGCCGGGCGTATCCTGGGTGAATATCTCCAGGTTCAACCCCGCGAGGCCGTTCCAGAGGAGCGTGATCAGGATAAGCGCCAGCCAGGCGATACCGAAGAGCGCGGCTCCCCAGCACAGAGCCATCATCACCTTGTTCGTTGCGCGTCGCGCCGCGTAACCGCCTGCCATGATCAGCCCCCCGCCTTGCGCTCGAGGCGCATCAGCATCAGCCGCGAGGCGGTCAGCACACAGAATGTGATGACGAACAGCAGCAGGCCGAGCGCCAGCAGCGCCGAGGTATACATGCCGTCCGATTCCTGAAACTCGTTCGCGATCGTCGCCGAGATGGTCGTCGCGGGATCGAGCAGCGAAGCGGAAATATTATGCGAATTGCCGATGACGAAGGTCACGGCCATCGTCTCGCCGAGCGCGCGGCCGAGGCCGAGCATCACGCCGCCGATCACACCGACGCGGGTGAAAGGAAGCACGATGTTGCTGACTACTTCCCAGGTGGTGCAGCCAACGCCGAAGGCGGCTTCCTTGAGCACCGGTGGCACGGTCAGGAACACGTCACGCGAGATCGCGGTGATGAAAGGCAGCACCATGATCGCCAGGATCAGCGAAGCGGTGAGCATGCTGGCATTGTAGCCAGGTCCGGCGAAAAGCTGGTTCAGCAGTGGGATCGGCGCGAACAGGGCAATCAGCCCCGGCATGACCGATTCCTTGAGAAACGGCGCCAGAACGAAGAAGCCCCAGATGCCGTAGATAATCGAGGGGATGCCGGCGAGGAGCTCGATGGCAATGCCAATCGGGCGACGCAGCGACATTGGGCAGAGCTCAGTCAGGAAGATCGCGATGCCGAGCCCGACGGGTACGGCAATGAGCATCGCGAGAAACGAGGTCATCAGCGTGCCGTAGATCGGCGAAAGCGCCCCGAATATCTCCTGGTTCACACTCCAGCGGTTGGAGGTGAGGAAGGAAAAGCCGAACTTTGAGAGCGCGGGCCAGGCGCCGATGACAAGCGATCCGATGATCGCGCCAAGCAACACCAGGACGAAAAGCGCCGCCGCGAAAGTGAGAGTCCGGAAGGCATTATCGCCAGTCCGGAAGCGGCTTAGAACGCTGGCGCGCTGGACCGTCTGCGAGGCGATCGACCCCTGAGGCGCATTGATCGCGGCATCAACCACGGGAAACCCCTTTTTCATTGCGAAAAGCGGCGGGGCGACAATGCCCCGCCACCGGTTCGATGATTACTTCTTGATTTCAGTCCAGGTCTTCTTGACGAGGCCGACAACCGCTTCCGGCATCGGGATGTAGTCGAGTTCGTCGGCCATCTTGCCGCCCTTCTCGAAGGCCCAGGCAAAGAACTTCAGCGCTTCGCCCGAAGCAGCCTTATCGACCGGCTCCTTGTACATCAGGATGAAGGTCGCGGCCGTTAGCGGCCAAGAAGCATCGCCCGGCTGGTCCGTCAGCACGAGGTAGTAGCCCGGCGCCTTGGCCCAGTCGGCATTGCCGGCGGCAGCCTGGAAGGCAGCGACGGTCGGGGAGACGCGCTTGCCGGCCTTGTTGACCATGTCGGCATAGGTCAGCTTCTGCTGCTTGGCGTAGGCGTATTCGACATAGCCGATCGAGCCCTTGGTCTGGCCAACCGTGCCAGCGACACCGTCATTGCCCTTGGCGCCAACGCCAACCGGCCATTCCGGGGTCTGGCTCACGCCGATCTTCGATTTCCAGTCAGCTGAAACCTTATCGAGGTAGCTGGTGAAGTTGTAGGTCGTGCCCGAACCGTCAGAACGGCGGACGACGGTGATCTGGCTCGAGGGGAGCTTGGCGTTCGGGTTGAGCTTCTTCAGCGCCGCGTCGTCCCAGCTCTTGATCTTGCCGAGATAGATATCGGCGAGCGTCGGACCGTCGATGACGAGTTCGCCGCTCTTGATGCCTTCGAGGTTCACGACGGCGACGATGCCGCCCATGACCATCGGCCACTGCACCAGGCCGAATTTCGCCTGCTCCTCAGCGGTCTGTGGGATGTCGGTGGCGCCGAAGGTAACGGTCTTGGCCTGGATCTGCTTGATGCCACCGCCGGAACCGATCGCCTGGTAATTCAGGCCGTTGCCGCTTTCCTTCTTATAAGCTTCCGCCCACTTGGCGTAGAGCGGGAAGGGGAAGGTCGCGCCTGCGCCGGAAATATCAGCGGCCTGCGCGATCGTGCCGACCGCCATGGCCGCAGCAACCGCAGCGCCGCGGATGAAAAGGTTGAGGTTCATGAAATGCCTCTCGTGTGAGTTGTTTGGGCTGGCACAACGCACCTGGGGAAGGCTCGGCGCGCGCCGCCTGTCGATCAACCTAGAACCGACAGGCAACGCCTCTACGAAAGTCAGATGACAGTTCGATGACATTTGTCATAATTGCCTAAAACACGGGCAATTATGGTTATTCCGCCGCTTTCCGGGCCTGCTCCGCCAGCGCCAGCGACACATTGAAGCGCGCGCCCTGCCCTGGTTTGCTGTCAATCTCGAGCCGGCCGCGGTGCCGATTGACAATATGTTTAACGATGGCGAGGCCAAGGCCAGTGCCGCCTTTTTCACGGCTGTCGGCGACATCGACGCGATAAAACCGTTCCGTCAGCCGGGGCAAGTGCTCGGCAGCGATGCCCGGCCCATAGTCGCGCACGCTGACCACGGCCTCCGCCCGCGTACCCGGCGCTGGCCCGGCCAATCGGAACTCGATCTCGACCTTGCCGCCGGACTGGCCGTATTTGATGGCGTTCTCGACGAGGTTCTCAAAGACCCGCAGCAACTCGTCGCGCTCGCCGAACACGAAGATGCTTGGCGCATCCTTGTGCGTGATGGAAAGCTCGACATCGCGATCATGCGCGAGGCCGGCAAGGGTATCCATGATGTGGCCGACCACCGCGACCACATCCACTTGCTCGCGCGGCTGGACATGCGCGTTCATCTCGATCCGCGAAAGCGAAAGCAGATCATCGATGAGCCGCGACATGCGCTTGGCCTGCTGCAGCATGATCGTGAGGAAACGCTCGCGCGCCTGCACGTCGTTGCGGGCCGGCCCCTGCAGCGTTTCGATGAAGCCGAGCAACGAAGCCAAAGGTGTGCGGAGCTCATGGCTGGCATTGGCGACGAAATCGACGCGCATCGCCTCGATACGGCGCGCCTGCGTCAGATCGTGCAGCACGACCGCCATGAGTTCGCGCGCCTCGCCTGACGGATCGGAGATCGGCGAGATGATGACTTCGAAAGCGCGCTCGACCGGCACCTGCTCGACGAGTTGCACCCGCAGCCGCCCGGATTGACCGGACAGAACCTGCTCGAGCGCGCTCAACAGGCCAGGGGCGCGCACGGCGAAGGCAATCGGGTAATCGCGCCGGAGCAGCGGGAAAACAGCCCTGGCTTCGCTATTGAAGGAGGCGACCAGGCCACGGCGATCGATGATGATCGTCGGGTCCGGCAGCACCTCCAGCACGCGTTGCAAGCGGCCAGGAAACTCCGGTGTCTTGCCGACGACTGCGGCCGAGCGCCGCTCGTCGAAGCCGAAGCGGCCCAATTGCCAGAGCGCGTAACTTACGGGCAGTGCGATGAGAACCGCTGCCCATGCCGAGAGATACCGGAACACAGCCAACGCCAGCAGCAGCGCCAGAACGGCAAACAGGACGTAAGTAACGTGTCGACGCAGCCGCGCATTGGACTGACGGAGCGAACCGATGAGATTGTCTTCGATGCTCCGGATGTCGTCCACGCTTTACTCCCGCTGGCGCTTCCCTTTCGGTCTAACGTGGCGCGAGAGAGAGCACAAATACTCTCGGCAAGATTATGGATAGGCGGCTACGCATCCGCCGAAGCCGCGAACTTAGCGGGAGGAATTGCCGGCGACCTGCATTGCCCGCCAGCGCGTGTGGATTTCGCGCAATCCCAGCAGCGCGAGCGCGAGGACGAAAGGCACGAGATAATAGCAGACCCGATACATCAGCAGCGAGCCGAGCAGCGCCTCGCGCGATTCGCCAGGCAGCGCCAGCAGCACGGTCGCCTCGAAAACGCCGATGCCGGCCGGGGCATGGCTGGCAATGCCGAGGATACAGGCAAAGACATAAACCGCGATGAAGGTCTCGAAAGCGACGTGGTTGCCGGCGGGCAGCAGCACGAAGAGCACGCTGCCGGCGCAGCAGACATCGACCGCGCCAAGCAGGATCTGCCCGAGACTGACTCGCAGGCTTGGCAAATGCAGCCGCCATTGCTGCACCTGGATGGCGCGCGGCTTGATCGACACCCACACCAAATAGCAGACGACCGCCGCGAGCAGGCCAAGCCCGATCATCTGGTTGACCGAGATGGCGAGATGATTGACGTCGGAAAGCGCATAAGCCTGGCTGAGCAGGCCAAAACCGAGGACCAACCCCATGCCGAGCCAGAAGGTAATGCCGGCGATGATGGTGAGGCTGGCGATCTCGGCAGCGGTGAGGCCGGTCGGCTCATAGATCCAGAACCGCACGGTTGCGGCCGTGATCAGCGGGAAACCGAGCGTGAAACTGACAGCGTAGCTGGTGAAAGAGGCAAGCGCCGCCACGCCATAACGCACATGCTTGCCGATCTGGCGCAGCGCCAGCGCATCGTAGCAAGTCAAAAGCAGATAGCTGCAGACGGTCAGGGCGAAGGCCATCAGGAGCTGCTGACGGCTGGTCGCGGCGAAAGCCGCCTTGACCTTCGCCACATCGAGCTCACGCACGATACGCACGAGCAGGACCAACGCCACGATGAACAGCACGCCGCTTGCGACCGCGCCGATGCGCCGCCAGCGCTTGCGCCGTTCAGCGCTCTTGGCTTGCGTCAATCCGGTTTCGAGCATGCCGGCGGGGGACTCCATTGGCAGGGCGCAACATTTGCAAGCTGCGGCTGCCCTTCATTAAGGTGCGGTGACGCCGATCCGCAACCCCCAACCTGGCAGTTGTGAAGGCCGACAATGCTTGACGTGGGCTTGCATTAGGGCTTCACCTTGCCGCCGATCCTTCAATCCAGCCGAGTTCCCAACATGCCTCACACGCTCAGCGCCGACGCCAAGGGCGTCTATGTCATCGCCGCGACACCCTTCACCGATGCGGGCGCGGTGGATTTCGCCAGCATCGACTCGCTGGTCGATTTCTATCTGCGCTGCGGCGTCGACGGCATGACCATCCTTGGCGTGATGGGCGAAGCGCCGAAGCTGTCGGAAGAGGAATCGATCGCCGTGATGCAGCGCTTCATGACGCGCATCGACGGCAAAATCCCGGTCATCGTCGGTGTGAGCAACCCCGGCATGCCGGCGCTTGTCCGTCTTGCTGAGGCTTCGATGGCGGCTGGAGCGGCCGGCGTGATGGTGCAGCCTCTCACCGGTTCGAAGACCGAGGACGCCGTGCTTGGCTATATCCGCAGCGTCATCGCCGCCCTGCCGAAGGGCATCCCTGTATGCTACCAGGATTATCCGCAGATCAACGGTGTCTTCGTCTCGGCCGACACGATCCTCAAGATGATCGATGAGCATGAGAACATCGTGATGGTGAAGCACGAGGAAGCGCCTGGCCTGCGCAAGCTCGGCGTCATCCGCAAAGCCTGCGACGGCACCAAGCGGCGCTATATCTCGATTCTCTGCGGCAATGGCGGTATGCACCTGCCACAGGAATACGGCCGTGGCGCGGACGGCGCGATGACCGGCTTCGCCTATCCCGACATGTTGGTGCAGATGGACAAGCTCTACGCCGCCGGCAAGCCGGAAGAGGCGGAAGACATCTATGACGACTATCTTCCGCTGCTGCGTCATGAAGGCCAGATGGGCATCGGCATGGCGCTCAGGAAGGAAATCCTGCGTCGCCGTGGCGCGATGGCCTCAGCCGCGACGCGTGCGCCGGGGCCGAAGCTCGATGCAGCCGACCACGCCGAGCTCGACAAGCTGATGGCGCGGCTGGAGAAGAAGATCACCGGCTGAAGCCATGCGCCTTCCGCCTGGCGTCGCGATTTCCGATCTGCGTGACCGGCCGGAATTTGCCGATACAGTCGCCGATCGCATCTGGCGCGCCTGGTGGAAGGGTCGGGGATTTTCGCTCGGCTATCTGCGTGAACTTGTGGCGGAAAGCTGCGAGGACTCGAGCATTCCATTCGTGCTGGTGGCGCATGAGGGGCCGCAATTCGCCGGCACGGCCTCCGTCATCCCTTCCGATCTCGATGAGCGTCCGACGCTTGCGCCCTGGATCGCCGCCGTCTGGGTCGATCCGGATTTTCGCGAACGAGGCGTCGGTGCGGCGCTGGTCGAGGCGGCGGCGAAGGCAACCTTCGCGCTCGGGATTACCCGAGTTCATCTCTGCGCGCTGCCCGCCCGCGCCGGCTTCTACGCAAAACGCGGATGGATCGAAATCGAGCGCGAGGTGGGTCAGCACAAACTCACGGTGTTCGTACGGGAGAAGTAAAGCGCTTCGCTTCCAGCACTTGCCTGATCCGACCAATACAATTGCGCTCCGGAACAGGTCCGGAGCGCAAATACGTACTCAGCCGCGCGCCATCTCGAAATAAATGTCCCGCACCCGTTTCGTCAGCGGGCCCGGCTTACCCTCGCCGATCTTCTTGCCGTCGATCGAGACGATCGGCATGACGAAGCTCGAGGCACTTGTCAGGAAAACTTCAGCCGCGTCTTCTGTCTCCTTGAGCGAGAACAGCCGCTCCTCGATAGTGATCTGACGCTCGGCGGCGAGCTTCATCAAGGTCTGCCGGGTGATGCCGGGCAGGATGGCGTTGGAAAGCGGGCGGGTGACGAGCTTGCCGTCCTTGGTGACGATGAAGATGCTGGAGGAGCCGCCCTCGGTGACGAAACCATCCTCGACCATGATCGCCTCATAAGCGCCCTTCTCGGCCGCCTCCTGCTTGGCGAGAACCTGCGCGAGCAGCGCAACCGATTTCACATCGCGGCGCTGCCAGCGAATATCGGGCACGGAAATCACCGGCACGCCGGTTTCGGCATTGGGGTTGGCGATGATGTTCTTGGGCTGCGTGAACATCACGACCGTTGGCTTCACGCCCTTGGGAAAGGAGAATTCGCGCTCGGCAACGCCGCGCGTGACCTCGATATAGACAATGCCCTCTTTTAGATTGTTCTTCTCGATGAGCTGCTGCTGGATCGGGATGATCTCGGCGAGCGGCATCGGCAGTTCGATACGGATCATGCTGAGCGAGCGTTCGAGGCGAGCAAGATGCGCCTCGTTATCGACCAGCTTGCCGTCAAGCACGGCGCTGACTTCATAGATGCCGTCGGCGAACAGAAAACCGCGATCCATGATCGGGATGCGCGCTTCTTCAAACGGCACGAAGGCGCCATCGACATAGACAATACGGCTCATGGAAGTCCTGCCTCGTTCATCAAAAAGGTCCGGCCGAACCTGCATCCGCCGTGCCAAAATCGCAACCCCCGCCGGTTGTGTGCGATCGATCAATGGTTCTGCTAGAAGCGCCGCCAGATACTCACGAACCCCCCCATGTCGCGCGTCGTGTTCTTACCCGCAAGCGTCGAGACCGCACCGAGTTGCACCGACCAGGCTTTGTTGATGTCGTAGACGACGCTGGATTGCAGTTTGTGCTCGCGTTGCGCCGGGAAACCGTTACGGCCCTTCCCTTCCGACATCGTGTTGAAGGATTGCAGCAGCCAGAGCCAGCGCTCCTTCGGCCGGGTGCCAAAGGTGAAATCGCCGCGATATTCGGAGGCTGGATCGCCGGAGCGCATGCGATAGCCCACGCTTGCATCCGCGAAGGAGGCCCAAGACCACAGGTCGAAATTGACGCCTGCCTGTATGCGCAGATCGCTTTCGAACCCGGTATGACCAGCCTGCGCTGGGCGCTTGCCATCGGAGGCACCGGGAATGCGCAGATTGCCTTCGACGGAGAGGACAAACCGGCCGAGCGTCGCGACCTTCGCCCGCAACCCAGCGGCGGTATAATCAAGGCCGGTGAAATGATCCGAGACGATGCCGGACAGCGAGCGCGAGGCGGCCGTAGTCTGGCCGATGCCGGTCAGCCAATCGGTGATGCCATATTCCCCGTAAAGGGAAAGCTCCCGCTTCTGCGTCCTGGCGGTAAGGCCGGGGAAACCCTTGTTATCGAAGCCTTGTCCACTGGTAGTGAAACTGGCGGTGGCGATGATAAGGCCCTGCCCGCTCGGCTGAGTAAAAGCGCCGGACGTGACCTTAGGGCAATTCAGAATCCAGAGTGGAGCCGCAAGCATCAGTGCGCGGCAAAAGCCGTTTGTCTTCGCAATCCATAAAATATTCACGCGGACGCCCACCAGTCCACTTGCCTGACTTTCCGTCAGAGGGCCGGCCAGAGTCCAGTTGAATCATATTGGCGCGCCAAGAATCATTCGCTGCACTGCCGAATACTCGCCCTGAAACGTTCAGGGCGCGACGACAGGGCCGAAGGAAGGCGACATGAGCACACCGGCCGGCCCTTCGGAACGGCGCTCCGGATCGGCGGCGACCACCATCGCCCAGAAGGTGCGGTAGCGGGTGTTCGGGTCCTTTGCCAAGGCGATCCCGAAGCGCGTTGCCTGCGGCATCAGCAGGTTGACATTGTGCTCGGAAGAATTGCGCCAGCCGGTGAAGGCCTCTTCCGTCGACATGTAGCCGACGCCGATATTTTCAGCCGCGCGGCCCGTATCCACGCCGGCAGAGGCGAGACGCGCCGAAAAGCTGCCGGAGATGCTGTGAGACAGTGCGTCCGATGCGGCCATGGCGTTTGCCTGACGCTGCGCCATGGCGATCAGAACGGGATCAAGCCGCACGGCGGCGAGGCCGTGGCTGGCGCGATAGGCGGAAAGCCTCGCCGTCGCCTCGGTCGGATCGAGCTGCACGGCAGCGACCGCCCGCACCACGCGCGGATCAGCGACGACCCGTCGCTGATCACTAGCGCAAGCTGCCAAAAGCAGCACAAACGCCAACCCTGTAAGCTTTTTGAGGACGGATACCGGCATGTTCGCTCCGACTGCGCCCGATTAGGACCTTCCCGAGGAATGCCTGCCGATCGCGACAAGATTGCGATGCCGGGTTTTCATCCTGCCCATGCTCTGACAGGTTGGGCGACCAGCACCGAAGATATCTGACAGGAGGAACCGCCATGAGCGCCGAACTCAATCCGGCCGACAGCATCATTTTCGATATCGTCCGCGATCATCTGTTTACCGCCGTGCTTGGCGACGTGATGGACGTGGTTGGCCTGACCCGCCAGTTCCTGCCGCCGAATATCCGGGCGCTCGCTCCCGATACCATGATCGTCGGCCGGGCGATGCCTGTGCTGGAAGCAGATTGCGCCACGGATGTCAGCACGCAGGCCGGCGGCATCGCTTCGTTCGGCTTGATGTTCAAGGCGCTCGACGACCTGAAACCCGGCGAAATCTATATCTGCACCGGCGCTTCGCCGCGCTACGCGCTCTGGGGCGGCTTGATGAGCACACGGGCGCAGGCGCTCGGCGCGCATGGCGCGGTGCTGGATGGTTTCCATCGCGATACACGCGAAATCCTCAGCCTCGGTTTCCCGATCTTCTCGACCGGCTCCTATGCGCAGGACCAGCGCGTGCGCGGCCGGGTGATCGATTATCGCTGCCCGATCGAATTCGCCAATGGCTGCCGCGTCGAGCCGGGCGACCTGATCGTCGGCGATATCGACGGCGTCGTTGTGGTGCCTCGCAAGCACGAGCAACAGGTGCTGGATGCGGCCCTTGCAAAGGTTCAGGGCGAGGAAAGCGTCCGCGAGATGATCCTGTCCGGC
>FTCZ01001206.1_pt1 | contig 11487 bp, 9 predicted proteins | sample 1658871 | NCBI WGS metagenome assembly FTCZ01 (sample SAMEA3914864, study PRJEB12502) | metagenome | biome: forest; material: soil | place: USA | collected 2012-03-12 | depth 0.3 m
CGGGTTCACCGCGGTCGAAAGGCCAGGGATGATGTAATCCGCAATATGGTCGTTGGTCTGGCGCTGCAGGAACATGCCCGCGGTCAGGCGCGCGCGGTTCTCGGCGGGCGAGCTGATCCGCAGCTCATGCGACTGCTTCGTGAAGCGATCATGCGCGTGATAGATCTGCGTCGGATCGATATCGTTGCCGAGCGCATCCTTATAAAAATTATAATACGCATACCCGTCGTAAGCGACGGAGAAGTAGGAATAATCCTGCGTATTATCGACAGTGCGCTGAAAGTAGGATCCCGCGTAGGTGACGTCCCAGTCGCTGACCTTGCCCTGCAGGGTGAGCGAGGCGAGATACCAGTGATCCAGGTTCCGATCCGGCGTGAAGTCGTGAACTTCGAGATCGCCGACGCGGGGATCGTACAGGAACGTGCCGTTCGCCTTCTGGTGCTGGTAAATTACCGCCGGCGTCGCCGTCCAGCTATCGCTGAGGTCCACCTTCAGCGCCGCACGGCCACCGTAGGTTTCGACGTCGTTGAAGTCCTTCTTCACGAACTTGGAATTGTTCGGGAAGAAATCGTCCGGCAGCGGGGTGGTCGAATAGTAAGCGGGATTGGGGCTGCCGTCCGGCAACAGCGACGGAACCGTCCGCCGGTAAGGCCGGTTGCGGTCATATTGACCCGTGATCGGATTGAACACGGTGCGCCCGGTCGCCGGCGTGTTGTCGATATAGCCGCCGTCCTTCTGGTAGAAGCCGACCAGCCGGATTGCCACAGTCTCGCCGAGCGGCACGTTGACGAAGCCTTCGGCCTTGCCGCCATAATCACCCTTGCCGAACTTGTTACCCTCGAGGTCGTAGCCGGCCGAAAACTTGTCGGTACTGGGCTTGTTGGTAATGAGGCGCACCGTGCCCGCCAGCGAGCTCGCGCCGTAGAGTGTGCCCTGCGGGCCCGAGAGCGCCTCGACGCGGGCGATGTCATAGACATGGATGTCGACCGAACTCGCGATCGTCGTGACCGGCACTTCGTCGATATAAAGGCCGGCGGTCGGCAGCGGGCCGGACTGCAGGCCATCGCCGCCCGTCGCGATACCGCGGAAATAGAGCTGGGATTGGCCGGGACCGAAGGACTGGAAGCTGACGCTGGGCAGCATCTTGGCATAGTCGTCGAAGCTCGCGACCTGATGCTGGGTGAGCGTCTCGGTGCTGATCGCCTGAATCGAAATCGGAACCTTCTGCAGGCTTTCCGAACGCTTGGTAGCGGTGACGATGATCTCGCCGGCCTGCGGCACGTCGGCGGCGGCGAGCTGCGGGGCGGGCGCGCTGCTCGCCTGTTGCGCCAGCGCCGGCGCGGCGGCCAGCAACGAGGAAGAGCCAAGCAGCACCGGCAACACGGCCCGAAGGCTCGTGCGACGATGCGACGTCACATCCAACGACATAATTTCCCCCTTTAATCGATTGATCTGTTCGATCTTTGTCCCTGAAACGATTATTGCTTCTCAGGCTCCCTCTTTGGACCGATTACGTCAATCTCCGGGCCGTTGCATCACCGCAACAGTCCGCCGGAAAGCGCGGGATAATGTACGTCGAGTCCTCCCAACGCCTCCTTGAGCGGCGTCAGCCACGGCTCGAAATGCTGCCACTGGTCGAGGCCTTCGCGGAAGATTGGGCGTCGCACCTGCTCGGAGCTCGCCGTCTGCACCGCCCGCTCCGTTTCCCAGAAGCGCAGGCAGGCCGGATCGAACGGCAGGCCGAGATAATCGAGCAGCGCCCGCACCTGCGCCTCGGTATCCTTCACAATGTCCTCGTGCAGCACACGGTGGACGCGACCCGGCAGCACCGCATCGATATGCGCCATCGCGGCGACATAGTCGGCATAATAGCGGCCAAGCTCTTCCAGCGAGTAGCTGAACGCCTGGCCGCGCGCGAAATGCTGCTTGAAGTTGGAGAAGCAGCAGCCGAGCGGATGGCGGCGCGTGTCGATGATCTTCGCGTTGGGCAGGATCAGGTGGATTAGCCCGACATGCGCCCAGTTGTTGGGCATCTTGTCCACAAAGAACGGCCGATCCGTCTTGCGATGCACTTGGGCTCTCGCGAGATACTCCTCGCCGAGCGTACGAAGCTCGTCGAGGCTAAGCGTCGCAAGCGCCTCCGGATAATGTGAAGGATCGGCGCGGAGCTTCCGGCCGGACAGCCGATGGGCGAGCGCCATGATGTCTGGTAGCTCGCGCGTGCCCTCGACGAGCGGGTGGCTGGCGAGGATCTGCTCGACAAGGGTGGAGCCGGATCGCGGCATGCCGAGCACGAAGATCGGATCGGCAGCAGCAGCCCCCTGCCCGGCCCGCTTAGTGAGAAAGGTAGGCGTGAACAGCGCCTTGGACCTGGCAACGAGATCACTGGTCTCGTCCGCGCTATAATCGATCCGTAGTCGGCGGAGACGGTTACCCTCGGCATAATGGTGGAATGAGGCCTCCCAACGTCCCGCGTCCTCCAGCGCCTTGCCCAGCGCGAAATGAAGGTGGAAGCGATCCTCCTCGCCGATCTTGGCGTCGTCCAGCGCGCACTCCATGCGGGCTATGTCGTCGTCGGAGAAGCGCACCGTTTTGAGGTTGGCAAGGCTCCACCAGGCCTCGCCCATTCCCCCGCGCAGATCGATGCAGCGACGATAGGCGGCGATACTGTCCTGCTGGCGGCCGACGGTCTTGAGAGCGTGGCCGTAGCTCATCCAGATCAGCGCATTGTCGGGCCGATGGCGGAGCACGCCCTCGAACTGCGCCACAGCCTCACCATGATCGCCGATCCGGCTGTGCACGGCGCCCTTGAGGTTGCGATAGGCCGGATTGTCGGGCTCGTCTGCGAGCAACCGGTCGAGCTGTTCCATCGCCTCGAGCGCGCGGTTCTGACGATGGAGCGCTGTCGCCAGGTTGAAGCGCGCCGGCGCGAAGCCCGGTGCGAGCTCGAGCGCGCGACGCAGCAGGTTCTCGGCGTCGACGTTGCGTCCCAATCGCCCGGCCAGTTCGGCGAGCATCCGGATCGCGGCAACGTCAGTGGGATGCCGCGCGAGGTAGGGCTTCAGTATCCGTTCCGCGACCGGCAGGTCATTGCCCGCCAGCGCGGTCGCCGCCTGCCTCAGTTCGGGATCGTTGACCGAGGCGCGAATGTGGGCCGCATAGGCGGCATCGGCGCCGGCTACATCGCCGACAAGGACAAGCTGGTCCGCCAATGCCCGCCACGCATCGACGGATTGAGGATCGCACGTCGTCGCCTGATGGAGAACGGAAATCGCCTCGTCCCGCTTCCCCACCGCCACTAGCGCCTGCCCCAGCAGAGCAAGAGCACGCGGCTGACTGGGCACCGCGCGTAGAATCTCCCGCGCCTGCTCTGCCGCCAACGCCGGATTCTCGCCCAGCAGGCGCTGGGTGTGGGCAAGGGCAACGTCCAGAGTGCCGCGGGGGTCCGATGCGGGCGCTGCCATGATGGTCAGAGCCTCCGTGCCCATCGGCTGTCGATCATGCCCTTCCCCCGAACAGCGCGTCGAGCCAGCGCCGGGCGATGGCGATCGCTTCGGCTGGCGTGAAGACGGTGTCATCGAGACAGAGTTCCAGCCACAATCCGTCGATCAGCGCGGTGATCGCCACCGCCTCGAGGCGGTGGTTGCCAGGCCCACCGCAGGCCGCGAGCAACTGCTCCACCTCGGCCCGGTAGGCGGCATAGGTCTCGGCATGAGCGATCTCGACGAGCGGCATCGATTTGGTGAGGCTAAGCAGCCCCAGCCAGGTCGCCAGCAGGTCCTTGTCCATCACGGGCGGCTGGAAGTTGCCGGCGACATAGGCGGCGAGCCGCGTATGCGGATCGCTCCCGGCCTCTTCGACGGCCACGGCGAGCGCCTCGCCTACGCGTTCCGACACCTGCCGGTAGGTCGCAGCCAAAAGCGGCTCAACCCCTTCGAAATGGTGCGTGACGAGCCCCGGCGATACGCCCGCCTCGGCAGCGATGGTGCGCACGGAGACACCGCCCGCCCCATGCTTTGCCAATGCGCTCGCCGTCGCGTCGATCAGCGCCTGCCGTCGCTCGGCTGGCGCGCGCCTGTACCCGGTGCGCGCCATCTTATTTCGACGAGAGCGTGGTGAGCAGGCCGTGCCACTGGACGAGCGCGCCTGGGATCGCGCCCACCGGAACCCGCTCGTTCAGACCATGCGCATAATCATCGGACGGCTTCAGAAACACGGCTGATACGCCATAGCTGGGGACGCCGTTCGCACGGAAATAGAGGCTGTCACTCGCGCCCGCCGACATATTGGGGACGATCGGCACACCTGGCTGGTTGAGATCGACCGCCATGCGGACAGCCTTCATCACGTCGGCGCGGAGCGGCGAGGCATCGCTGGCAGTCGGGCTGCCGATCGTTGTGAACGTGGCGCCCGGATCAGCTACCACTTCCTTCAACTTCGCCTCGACATCGGCGATCTGGACGCCGGGGAAGATCCGGCAGTTGACCGACACCGCGGCCTTCTGGGGCAGCGCGTTGAGGGCGTGGCCGCCCGACAGCATCGTCGCCACGCAGGTGGTGCGCACCTGGCCGACATACTCGGGATCCGCCGAAAGCGTGACGGCGGCATCGGCGTCCTTCGGATTGGCCGCGAAACGCTTCATAGCCTCGCCGAGCCGCCCGGGAGTCTTTTCCGCGGTCGCTTTCAGATACGCGATGGTGAGATCGTTGGACTGCACAGGGAACTGATAGGCCGCGATCCGATCGATCGCTTTGGCCAACCGGTAGATCGCATTGCTGTCGACCGCGCCGGGGCGGCTGGAATGACCGCCAGGGCTGGTGAAGGCGATCTCGAAGTCAGCGTAGGTCTTCTCGCCGGCCTGAACGCCGTAGACCATCGGCTTGCCGTCCTCGCCCATGGCGCCGCCGCCGCCGTCGCCGTTCAGCACAAGCTCGGCACCCTTCAGCTTGCCGGCCAGCGCCCGGGTGGTTGCCATCTGGGTTTCTTCATCGCCCGAGAGCGCGAGAATGATGCTGCGCTTGGGCACATAGCCCTCGTGCTTCAACTGGAGGAGGGTGGTGACGACCATCGCCACGTCGAACTTGTTGTCGAGTACGCCGCGGCCATAGACATAGCCGTTCTCGACCACCGGCTTGAACGGATCGCGGGTCCAGTCCTTGGGGTCTGCGGCGACGACGTCCATATGATCTGAAATGACGATCGGTTTCAGGCTCTTGTCGCTACCCTGCCAGGTGATCGTGAGCGTGCCTGTCTCACCGATCGGATCGAAAACGATGCCAGATGGCGCGAAGCCTGCCTGGCGAAACAGGCCAGAGAGATAGCCGGCGAAAGCAGGCACCTGATGGTTCCCCTCCACCGTCTTGTAGCTCACCGCGGTCTTGAGAAGGTCCAGCGCGCGCTCAGCCTCACCGCGCGGAGGCGATGCGGCCAAAGAGGCGCTCGATACCGCCAGCAATCCCGCCGCGACCGCGGCCTTCGTTCCACGCACCATGCTTGCCCCCAACAGGAAATTTTGTCGTTGTTGGACGAACGTATCGGTGTCGTCGGTCCAGTCAACCAAACTGTCACACGGGCTGGCGCAACAGGGCGAGCAGGTGATCGATATCCTCGGCACTGTTGTAGATATGCGGCGCCAGCCGGATACAGCCCTCGCGCACATCAGCGAAAATCCTTGCGCCGCGCAGCCGGGCGAGCGTTGCTTGCGGGTCATCGACCGCGACCAGCACCGTGTTACCGCGCCGATGGACATCGCGCGCCGAGCGGAGACGATCGGCCGGCAGGGCATCATGGAGGCGCTGGATCAGGCGCTGGTTATGGGCGTGGATTGCCTCGACGCCAATGTCGAGCAGCACGCTGATCGAATGCCCGGCCTGCACGAAGGGCTGCACCGACGGCGTCCCGCCCCAGAAACGGGACGCGTCCTCAGCTGCTTCGAAATGATGGATGTCGAAAGCGAAGGGATTGGTATGCGAGAACCAGCCGACATCGATCGGCCGCGTCTCCTGCAGAACGGCGTCGGACGCCCAGAGAAACGCCGCACCGGGGCCGCCGCACAAGAACTTGACCGAGGAGCCGACAACGAAATCGGCCGACCAGGCCGCGACATCCACGGGCACCACGCCGACCGTCTGTACCGCATCGACGATACTGAACGCTCCGCTGTCGCTCACCAGCCGCGTGATCGCGCCAGTGGGCAGCTGGGCGCTACGGTTGGAGAAAGCATGGGTCACGATGGCGAGCTGGACGTCGTTGGCCAGCGCTGCCTCCCAGACCGCGATGTCTTCCGCCCCCTCGCCTCGCGGCAGGAAGCGGGTGCGATAGCCGCGCGCGGATGCCGCCGCTGCTACGAAGCCGACCGAAGGAAAATCCTCCTCGCAGAGCAGGATCACGTCACGCCCTTCCCGCTCAGGCAGTGCGTGGAGGATCTTGGTGACCGCGCTCGAGACGTTGGTCTGCGGACAAATTTGGTCAGCACGCGCGCCGATCAGCTGCGCAACGCCGGCCCGGAAACCCGCCACTGCCTCCAACCAAGCTGGCCACGCGTCACCGCCCGCCTCGCGCCATGGCCGGTAGAAGCCGGCCTGCAGCGCCTCCTCCGATCCAAGAGGTAGGCAACCGACCGAATGGCTGAGCAGATAAATGCCGTCAGGCACATGGAAGCGCGATCTCATGAGCGCGAGTGGTTGCATCGCCCGAGCCCAAGTGCAAGGCAGACGCCTCACAAGGAGAGCGGAATGGGTAGCGTCGCCGAGCGTTTCGATGGCTGGATCCGGGGGGCCTTCGTCGCCCTCAACAGCGAACTGGAGGATCTCTATTTCGCACAGGATGATCGCGGCAATGTCGAGGGAGTGGGCGACACGCTGAAGGCGCAGCTGCGCGACGAAGGCCATGAGCATGTCGTGGCGCTGTGGCGCGAAGGAAATACCGGCGACGGCTTCGAGAGCGCGTTTGGCGTGCTCGGCAATGTCGGCATGTATCTGGCCGCGCTGCGCCGGCACGAGCTCACCAACCCCGCGCGCGAGGAGCGCTCGCCCTTCCGCGAGGCGTCCTCGCTGGCGCTCGACGTGGGCGCCTCGATTGGCATGGCGCCCCGCTTCGCGACCGCGCACCTCGCTACGCACAACCGCGCTGTCGCGGGCGTGCGCAAAAGCTTCACCCACCTGGCGGACGAATTCCTGTTCATCGACGAGAATGCGCGCGGCATCCTCGCCTTCCAGCGCGCGGCCGATGCGCTCGGCCGAATCGTGCCGCTTGGCGTCACCAACCCCGTTGTCGACACGCTGCTCGCTGCTGCGGCGGACGCGATGCGCGAGGTCATCGCGATCAATACGCGCCTGTTCGAGCAGCTCGACGTCGACCGCTTCTTCTGGAGCGTGCGCCCCTACTACAAACCGTATCGCGTCGGCCGGCAGGAATATCGTGGCGCCAACGCGGGTGACTTCTCGGGCATCAACGAGATCGACCTGCTACTCGGCCTGTGCCGGGCGAGCGATCCCTATTATGCGCAGCTCCTCGTCGACAAGATGCTCTTCATGCTACCCGGCGACCAAGCTCGACTGCGCGACACGATGCGTCACCGGAGCCTGCTCGACGAGTACCTCGCGCTGATCGGCGACGCGAAGTCCGGCTGGTTCCGGAGCAACGCCCACGCCTTCCTCGATGTCTGCGACCTCTATGCCGAGACGGCGCGCCAGCACCATGACGCGCTCGTCCGACGGTTCATCGAGGGGCCGTCGGAGGGGCTACCCGAGAACCGCATGGCGGGCCTCACCGCGTCCGGTCCGCCGCTCGGCGTGCTGATGCGCTCGCTGGAGACGCTCCGCGACTTTCGCACAGCTGCCCCGCGCTCCGACATCGAGACGCGAGCCGACGATTTGGCCCGGCTGCGCACGGCGGTGGGCTGAGCGTCAGCCCCGGCTCTTGGGCGGCTGGCCAAGCGCGGACCAATCCCGCTCGCCGCCATCGACCGCAATGATCCTGTTCATTCGTTCGGCAATGAGCCGCGCCACCGGCACGTCGGCGTTTCCAGCCGCATCGAGCGCGAGGCCGATGTCCTTGCGCCCGAGCCGCATCGGAAAGCCCGCCGGTTCGAAGCGCTGCGCAGCAATAATCGGCGCGTAGACACCCATCATCCGGCTGCCGAAGTCGGTTTCGACGAAGAACTCGGCCATCCTTTCGGCTTCGACGCCATGTTCGCCGGCAATGCGGAAGGCCTCGCTCACCGTCTCGATCACGGCGGCAATCGAGAAATTGGCGGCGAGCTTGGTGGCGGTTGCCATCCTGGGCTCTGCGCCCATGCGCAGCACCTTCTGGCCGATCGCCGCGAACAGCGGCTGGCACCGCGCCACGTCCTCATCCGCGCCCGCCGCCATCACCGAAAGACCACCCGCCGCTGCAACATCGGGGCGCCCGAGCACCGGTGCCGACACGAAGCGCTGGCCACGGGCGCGGTGCGTCTCCGTCAGCCGCTCAGTCAGTTCGACGCTGACCGTGCTGCATGAGATGTGGAGGACGCCCTCCCCTGCCGAGAGAATGCCGTTCGCACCCTGTGTCACCGCCTCCAGTGCAGCATTGTCGGCCAGCATGGTGAAGACGATCCCCGCTCGCGCCGCGTCAGCGGGGCTAGCCGCTTGCCGTGCGCCGCGCGCGACGAGCGGCGCCGCCTTGGCTGAATTCCGGTTCCATACCGCCACCACGTGGCCGGCATCCACCAGCCGCCCGGCCATCCCCGCGCCCATGTTGCCGAGACCGACGAAACCCACGTCCATGCTGCCATCTCCCAGGCGATTGCAATCCGCGCGAACGTGATGCGCATGCGCCTATCCCGCAACGATGGACGCATGAACAAACGGTCATCATATCCCCATTGCCGAGCAAGTACCGGCACCCGACAAGGGTATCATGACAGCGTATCGGCGCGCGGGGCGGAAAGTAGAGCGGAGGTTTACGATCGGCGTGGCTGGCGTCGTCGTCGCCGTAGCGCTCGTTGTCATGCTCGCCGAACGGGGTACCTTTCGCCGATTCAGCCGGGCGGGCATCGTCGCGACCCTACCCAGCCTCACGGTCGGCGACAGTAGCGACCGGATGCCCGTCGTGACCAGCGTACGTTCCGACGGCGTCGCCGCCCGCGCCGGCATCCGCGTGGGGGACGAGATCGAAGCCGTGGACGGCCGATACGTCCATAACGTCGCTGCACTGCGCGCCGCCGTCTCCGCCGATCGGGGCAAAGGACCACTTGCCCTTCATATCCGGCGCGGAGATGCGTTATGGACGATCGCAATCGACCGCTCCGAACCTGCGGCCGACCGAATGCCCGCTACGGGAGCGACGAATGGCGCAGAAAATCCTGCTGATTGAAGACGATTCCCAGACCGCTAACTACATCATCAAGGGCCTGACTGAAGAGGGAATGACGGTCGATCATGCCCCCAACGGTCGCGACGGGCTGTTCCACGCCACCGACGGCGGCTATGACGCGATAATTCTCGATCGGATGTTGCCCGGGATGGATGGCATGGCAGTGCTGGGCGCGATCCGCGCAGGGGGCATACACACGCCCGTGCTGATGCTCTCCGCACTGGGCGCTGTCGATGATCGGGTGGCCGGCCTCACCGCGGGATCTGACGACTATCTCACCAAGCCCTTCGCCTTCGCCGAGTTGCTCGCCCGGCTGAAATTGATGCTGCGCCGCGGCGGCACGGGAGCCCAGCCCACCACCCGCCTTTCCTGTGGCGGTCTGGAAATGGACCTGCTCTCCCGCAAGGTGAAGCGCGACACCCGCCCGATCGACCTGCAGCCCCGCGAATTCCGGCTGCTCGAATATCTGCTGCGCCACAAGGATCAGGTCGTCACCCGCACCATGCTGCTGGAAGGCGTGTGGGACTATCATTTCGATCCCGGCACCAACGTGATCGACGTGCATGTCAGCCGGCTGCGCCGCAAGATTGACGATGGTGAGGCAGTGCCGCTGATCCACACCGTTCGCGGCGCGGGTTATCGGCTGGGCACGGAGGGCTGATCGCCGGTGAAGCTGCCGGCGATCCTTCGTTCGTCGACCGGCCGCTTCTTCGCGCTGGTCTTCATCCTTCAGCTCATCTCGGGCACCGCATTGCTCGTGTTCGTTCGCCATATCATCGCGGACGAGCTCGAACGCACCTCCCGCACGCTGGTATCGGAGCTACACGACGACCTTGTCGCCGACTATCGGCAGCAGGGAAGCGCCGGTCTGCGCGAGCTCATTGCTGCACGTCTGGCGGGCCCGCGTTCCCGCGACGCTGCGGTGCTGCTCGATGATCCAAACGGCAACCATCTCGCCGGCAACATTGAGGACTGGCCCCCCACCCTGCCCTTCGAGGCCGGCTGGCAGCCCATCACGCTCTACCGTGTCGGACGAGATCGACCCGAGCCCATGGGCGTGATCGCCTCGCGGCTGCCCGACGGCACCCACCTGCTCGTCGGCCACGTCATCGAGGGCGACCTGCGCGTGCGCCGGCTCACCGGCGAGGCGATGATTGCCGCGCTTCTGCTGGCGGTGCCGCTCGCCCTGCTCGGCGCGATCGTGGCGACGCGGGTCATTACCTCCAACGTGGAGCGCGTTGCCGAGACGGCACGGCGCGTCGGCATGGGCGACCTGTCGGTCCGTGTTCCGCACGACGAGGCCAGTCGTGATGCGTTCGGCGATCTGGCTGCGGCCATCAATCTGATGCTGGCGCGCATCGAGGCGCTCGTCAGCGAAATGCGCGTCGTGACGGACTCGCTCGCGCACGACCTGCGTTCCCCGCTGACCCGCCTGAGCGCGACAATCGATCGGGCCATGCGCGAAACCGATGACGAGGCGGCCTTGTCGGCGCTGGAACGGGTCGGCTCGGAAGCGGAGACGCTGCTCGCAATGCTCTCCACCGCGCTCCAGATCAGCCGGGCGGAAGCCGGGATCGGGCGCGACCGCTTCGTGTCTACCGACCTGGGTCGGATGATCGAGGACCTTGCCGAAGTCTATGGTCCCCTGGCCGAAGAACGCGGCTTCACGCTATCGACCGAGGGCGCGGCGTCTGCCACCGTCCATCGCGAGCTGGTGGGCCAGGCACTCGCCAATCTCGTCGACAACGCCATGAAATACGGGCGGCCGGGTGGCTCTATCCGCCTGTCTGTCCGCGCCGCGCCCGAAACGGTCACGCTTGCAGTGGACGACGATGGCCCTGGCATTCCCGAAGCGCAGCGCGGTGCAGCGCTACGCCGCTTCGGTCGCCTCGACCCTGCCCGCCAGCCGGGTGGCGCGGGGCTGGGTCTGGCGCTGGCGGCCGCCGTTGCCCGGCTCCATGACGGCCTCATCGTGCTTGACGACAACACGCCCGGCCTGTCGGTGCGGCTCAACCTGCCGCGCGAGCGCACCTAGGCGGCAGGCGCCGTCAGGCGGTCCCCGCCTCGACGCGGCCGGTCCGCTGGAGCTTGCCCCAGCCCACCCACGGCCCCGACAGCGCCGCGCCTACC
>FTCZ01004642.1_pt1 | contig 11468 bp, 10 predicted proteins | sample 1658871 | NCBI WGS metagenome assembly FTCZ01 (sample SAMEA3914864, study PRJEB12502) | metagenome | biome: forest; material: soil | place: USA | collected 2012-03-12 | depth 0.3 m
CACCATCAACATCGTGCTGAAGAAGGCGGTCAAGGCCGCCCAGCGCGAGCTGAAGGTGGGCTACGGCCATGGCGCCGCCATGAACAGCCCGACCCTGAACCTGCAGCTGTCCGACAAGCTCGGCAAGCTGTCCTACTCCTTCGCGGCGAACGGCTTCCAGAACCGCTTCACCAACGATCCGGAGACCATCGAAACCTTCGTCAATGCCGCTAACGCGGTCACCGGCGTGCGCCAGAGCGAAACGCCGCAGAATGCCAGGTTCTCGGCAGTGAACCTGACGCCGCGCCTGAACTACACCTTCGAGAATGGCGATACCCTGACCGCGCAAACTTTTGCCAACTGGGCAAACTTCATGCAGGCCGAAATGGGCAGCGTCGACACCCTGATGGGACCGCTGCCGGCTTACCCGCAGCTCGAACAGCGCATGACCAACCACAACCACGTGTTCCGCCAGGAGCTGAACTGGGTGCACAAGTTCGAATCCGGCGGCAAGCTGGACGCCAAGCTGAGCGGCCTGTACGTCGGCGCCGACAATGCGATGTACCGCTTCGGCAGCGGCAATGCGCAGGCCGCACCGCTGCACGCCTTCATCAAGTCGGACGTCGTGGTGCGCGGCCTGACCTCGACCGGCAAGTACACGAGCGGCCGCTTCGAAGGCCACGCGCTGGCCTTCGGCTGGGACGGCGGCTGGCAGGGCGGCGATGACGCCCGCCGCGAGCGCGATGCCGCCGCGCCGAACGTCCCGCTGCCGGGCGGCGACGAACTCTACCAGTCGACCGTCTCGCGCCTGGCGGTGTACGGCCAGGACGAGTGGAACGTGACCCCGGCCTGGTCGGTGTACCTGGGCGCGCGCTGGGAGGGCATCCGCACCTCGACCGAGGGCAATACCTACGCGCAAATCAAGAACCGCTCCTCGGTCCTGAGCCCGGTGGCGCAGACCCTGTACAAGCTGCCGGGCACCAAGGGCGACCAGGTGCGCCTTGCCATGACCCGCACCTACAAGGCGCCGGGCCAGCAGCAGATCATTCCGCACCGCTTCACCTCGGTGAACAACAGCCAGACCGAACCGGATACGATCGGCAACCCGAACCTCAAGCCCGAGCTGGCGCTGGGCATCGACGCCTCCTACGAGCACTACTGGGCCGAGGGCGCGCTGCTGTCGGCCAGCGTGTCGAGCCGCCGCATTACCGACTATACCCGCAACATGGTCGTGTTCGATGGCGCGCGCTGGGTCTCGACCCCGACCAACAACGGCAATGCGCGTACCTATGGCGTGGAACTGGAAGCCAAGTTCCCGCTGAAGGCCGTGATGGAGACCAAGACCAACCTCGACCTGCGCGCCAGCCTGTCGCGCAACTGGTCGACCGTCGACTCGGTGCCGGGCCCGGACAACCGCCTGGACGGCCAGACCCCGCTGTCCGCCACCCTCGGCGCCGATTACAAGAGCGGCCCGCTGACCCTGGGCGGCAGCTATGTCTTCAAGAACGGCGGCTTCGTGCGCATCTCGGGCAACCAGGTCAGCTACCAGTCGGTGCGCCGCGATCTCGACCTGTACGCGTTGTGGAAGTTCGATCCGAAGCTGCAGCTGCGCGTGGCGACCGCCAACCTGCTGGCACAGGACACCATCAGCCAGAGCAGCTACACGACGCCGGGCGTGGGCACCCAGACGAGCCGTACGCTGAATCCGGTGCACCGCAGCGTGCGGGCGACCCTGGAGATGAAGTTCTGAGCCCTGCCTGCGCCGCGGCTATTGGGAGTTGAACATGTCGCGGTGCAGGCGCCAGGCGCCGTCTATCTTGCGCCAGGCGACCAGGTAGCGCCCTTCGGCGGCGAGGACGCGTTCGCCGTTTGGCGCCGCCGCATGGAGTGCGTAGCGCCCCACCTCGCTCGCGCGGGCGTCGTCGCCGTCGACATCGTCCGTGGTGAAACGCGCGCCGATGATTCCGTTTGCGAATGCGCCGGCAAAGAAGGCGGCGATCGCTTCGCGGCCGGTGCAGGCGGGCGCGCCTTGCGGGATGAATTGGGCGTCCTCGGTGTAGAGGGAAGCGGCGCGGCCGGCGTCGCGCGCGGAGACGGCTTCGGCAAGGCGGTCTTGCGCCGCCTGGATCTCGTCTTTCAGGGTCATGGACTGTCCTTTCGATTAGCGGGAACGACCCTGCCGATCATACGCCGGTTCGTTTTCTAGAAATACAAATTTGCTTGCCTTGAAATTGCTTTAAGCTTAAAGTATCTCCCGGTGCCCACCGTCCGATACTTTCTCCGGAGCCGCTTCATGACAAGCTCATTGGCAAGCCCTTCCGCAGCAGAAGCACAGCTCTCGGCCCATGTCGACACGTTCGCGCGGGATCATCTCCCGCCGGTCGACGAGTGGCCGGATCTCGTATTCGATCTTCCCGAACTCCAGTACCCGGCGCGCCTGAACTGCGTGGCCGAACTGCTGGACCGCCACGTGGCGGAAGGGCGCGGCGAACGGCGCGCCATCCTCGGCGAGCAGCATGCCTGGACCTACGCCGGCCTGCAGCGCCAGGTCGACCGCATCGCCCACGTGCTGCGCGCCGACATGGGACTGGTGCCCGGCAACCGCGTGCTGCTGCGCGGCGCGAACTGTCCGTCGATGGCGGCGGCCGTCCTCGCCGTGCTGAAGGCCGGCCTGGTGGCGGTGCCGACCATGCCGCTGCTGCGCGCGAAAGAGCTGGGCGTCATCCTCGACAAGGCGCAGGTGAACGCGGTGCTGTGCGCGCGGGCGCTGGCCGGCGAGCTGGAACAGGTGGCGGGCCATCCGCCCACCGTGTACTTCGACGACCCGGACCATCCGGAAGGGCTGGAGGCGCGCATGGCACGCCATGATGCACCGTTCGCGGCGGTCGATACCGCGGCCGACGACGTCTGCCTGATCAGCTTCACCTCCGGCACCACCGGCGTCCCGAAGGGCACGATGCACTTCCACCGCGACGTGCTGGCGATCTGCGACTGCTTCCCGCCCCACGTCCTGCGCTCGGTCGCGGACGACGTCTTCATCGGCACGCCGCCGCTGGCCTTCACCTTTGGCCTGGGCGGCCTGCTGCTGTTCCCGCTGCGCGTGGGCGCGGCCGCGGTGCTGCTCGAGAAGCTCACGCCCGAAGGCCTGCTGGCGGCGATCGAACGCCACCGCGCCACCATCTGCTTCACGGCGCCGACCTTCTACCGGCAAATGACGCCGCTGGTGCCGAAGTTCGACCTGAGCTCGCTGCGCAAATGCGTGTCCGCCGGCGAGGCGCTGCCGCTGGCCACCCGCGACGCCTGGAAGAGCGCCACCGGCATCGACATGATCGACGGCATCGGCGCCACCGAGATCCTGCACATCTTCATCTCCGCCAGCGGCGACGACATCCGTCCGGGCGCCACCGGCAAGCCGGTGCCGGGCTATCGCGCCTGCATCCTCGATGCCGACGGCCGGCCGGCAGGACCGGGCGTGATCGGGCGGCTGGCCGTCAAGGGACCGACCGGCTGCCGCTACCTGGCGGACGAGCGCCAGCGCAAGTACGTGCTGAACGGCTGGAACCTGACCGGCGACGCCTACGAGATGGATGCCGACGGCTACTTCTACTACCGTGCGCGCACCGACGACATGATCATCTCGGCCGGCTACAACATCGCCGGCGCCGAGGTCGAGGACGTGCTGCTGCGCCATCCCGCGGTGGCGGAATGCGGGGTGGTCGGACGCGCCGACGAGGAGCGCGGCCAGATCGTCGAAGCCCATGTGGTGCTGAAGCCGGGCTTCGATCCCTCGCCCGAGCTGGTGCGCGAACTGCAGGACTTCGCCAAGCAGCACATCGCGCCCTACAAGTATCCGCGCGCCGTGCGCTTCACCGATAAGCTGCCGCGCACCGAGACGGGCAAGCTGCAGCGTTTCAAACTTCGCGAGTCGTGACCATCATTGTGAGCATCGTATGAACATCGTTTGCATCGGCGGCGGGCCCGCCGGCCTGTATTTCGGCCTGCTGATGAAAAAGCAGGATCCGGCACACCGCATCGTCGTGGTCGAGCGCAACCGGCCCTACGATACCTTCGGCTGGGGCGTGGTGTTCTCCGACCAGACCCTGGGCAACCTGGTGGCCAGTGACGAACCGACCGCGCGCGCCATCCTGCAGGCCTTCAATCACTGGGACGACATCGACGTCTTCTACAAAGGCGTGCGCGTCACCTCGGGCGGCCACGGCTTCTGCGGCATCGGCCGCAAGCGCCTGCTCAACATCCTGCAGCAGCGCTGCGAGGAGCTGGGCGTGGAGCTGGTGTTCGAGACCGAGGTCCAGGACGACCAGGCCATCGCCGCCAGGTACGACGCCGACCTGGTGATCGCCGCCGATGGCCTGAACAGCCGCATCCGCACCCGCTACGCCGATGACTACCGGCCCTCGGTCGAGACGCGCCGCTGCCGCTTCGTGTGGCTGGGCACGAAGAAGAAGTTCGACGCCTTCACCTTCGTGTTCAAGGAAACGGAGTTCGGCTGGTTCCAGGCCCATATCTACCAGTTCGACGGCGACACCTCGACCTTCATCGTCGAGACCCCTGAAGAGGTATGGCGCAAGGCCGGCCTGGCCGACATGCCGCAGGAAGAGGGCATCGCCTTCTGCGAGCACCTGTTCGCCGAACACCTGGACGGCCACGCGCTGATGTCGAACGCCCGCCACCAGCGCGGATCAAGCGTCTGGATCGCCTTCCCGCGCATCGTCTGCGAGCAGTGGGTGCACTGGCATGGCGACGTGCCGGTCGTCCTGATGGGCGACGCGGCCCACACGGCCCACTTCTCGATCGGCTCCGGCACCAAGCTGGCGCTGGAAGACGCGATCGAGCTGGCGCGCTGCTGCGCCGCGCACGGCGGCGACCTGCGCGCTCAGTTGACCAATGCTCTCGACGCCTACCAGGCCAGCCGCTCGGTCGAGGTGCTGAAGATCCAGTCGGCGGCCCGCAATTCGATGGAATGGTTCGAGAACGTCGACCGCTACAGCGCCCTGGAAGCCGAGCAGTTCGCCTACTCGATGCTGACCCGCAGCCAGCGCATCTCGCACGAGAACCTGCGCCTGCGCGACCGCGGCTATGTGTCCCGCTTCGAGGACTGGTTCGCGCGGCGCGCCTGCGCCGAGGCCGGCGTGGAGCTGCCGGCCGGCGCCCACGTGCCGCCGATGCTCACGCCCTTCAAAATGCGCGACGTGCTGCTGAAGAACCGCATCGTGGTCTCGCCGATGGCCCAGTATTCGGCGGTCGACGGCGTGCCGGGCGATTACCACCTGGTCCACCTGGGCGCGCGGGCGCTGGGCGGCGCCGCGCTGGTGATGGCCGAGATGACCTGCGTGTCGGCCGACGCCCGCATCACGCCGGCCTGCCCGGGCATGTATGCGCCCGAGCACACGGCGGCGTGGAAGCGCATCGTCGGCTTCGTGCATGGCCAGAGCGATGCGAAGATCGGCCTACAGCTTGGCCACGCCGGCGCCAAGGGCTCGACCCGCGCCATGTGGGACGGCATCGACCAGCCGCTGCCAAGCGGGAACTGGCCGCTGATCTCGGCCTCGGAACAGCAGTATTTGCCGGGCATTTCGCAAGTGGCGCGCGCGGCGACGGAGGAAGACCTGGACCGGATCGAAGCCGACTTCGTGCGCGCCACCCTGGCCGCCGAGGACGCGGGATTCGACTGGCTGGAGCTGCACTGCGCCCACGGCTACTTCCTGTCCTCCTTCATCTCGCCGCTGACCAACCGGCGCGGCGACGACTACGGCGGCAGCCTCGAGAACCGCTGCCGCTATCCGCTGCGCGTGTTCCGTGCGATGCGCGCCGCCTGGCCTACGGGTAAGCCGATCAGCGTGCGCATCTCGGCCCACGACTGGGTCGAGGGCGGCATCACGCCGGAAGACGCGGTGCAGATCGCCCGCCTGTTCAAGGAAGCCGGCGCGGACATGATCGACTGCTCGTCCGGCCAGGTGAGCAAGCGGGAAAAGCCGCTGTTCGGCCGCATGTACCAGACCCCGTTCGCGGATCGCATCCGCAATGAAGCCGGCATCCCGGCCATCGCAGTCGGCTCGATCTTCGAGGCCGACCACGCCAACAGCATCATCGCCGCTGGCCGCGCCGACCTGTGCGCAGTGGGCCGGCCGCACCTGGCGAATCCGGCCTGGACCCTGACCGAGGCGGCGAAGATCGGATTCTCCGCCATCGCCTGGCCCAGGCAGTACCTGGCCGGCAAGGCGCAGATGGAACGCAACCTGGAGCGCGAACGCCAGCTGGCGGCCGCGAACACGGGCCTGTCGCCGCAGCAGATCGCGGCAAAACTGCTGGAGGGCTGATGGACGCGCTCGAAGGCAAGCATGCGGTCGTGACGGGTGCCAGCCGCGGCATCGGCCTGGCGATCGCCCGCGCGCTCCAAGCCCAGGGTGCGCGCCTGACCCTGATGGCGCGCGATGCCGCGGCGCTGGAAGCGGCGGCGGTCGGCCTCGGCGGCGGAACCGGATGGCAGGCGATCGACGTCGCCGACGCCGCCAGCGTGGCCGCGGCCTTCGAACGCGCGGGTCGGGTCGACATCCTGGTCAACAATGCGGGCCAGGCCTCGTCGGCGCCCTTCATGAAAACCGATGAGGCGCTGTGGCAGCGCATGCTGGACGTGAATCTGAGCGGCGCCTACCACTGCATCCAGGCGGCGCTGCCCGGCATGCTGGACGCCGGCTGGGGACGCATCGTCAACGTCGCCTCGACCGCCGGCCTGACCGGCTACCGCTACGTTGCCGCCTACTGCGCGGCCAAGCACGGGCTGGTCGGCCTGACCCGGGCGCTGGCGCTGGAACTGGCCGCCAAGGGCGTCACCGTGAACGCGGTCTGCCCCGGCTATACCGAGACCGACATCGTGCAGGAGGCCGTCGCCAACATCGTGCGCAAGACCGGCCGCAGCGAGGAACAGGCGCGCGCCGAACTGGCCGCCGGCAACCCGCAAGGGCGGCTGGTGCGGCCGGAAGAGGTGGCGCATGCGGTCGCCATGCTGTGCCTGCCGGCGGCGGCGGCCATGAACGGCCAGGCTATCGCGGTGGCCGGCGGGGAGGTCATGTGAAGGCCCAGCTCGACCTGACCGCGCGCCTGACCGGCGAGCACCACCAGGCCCTCAAGCTGTGGCTGCGCATGCTGGCCTGCACGGTGCGGGTCGAGGACGTCATCCGCAGCCGCCTGCGCGCCAGCTTCGGCATCACCCTGCCGCGCTTCGACCTGATGGCCCAGCTGGAACGCCATCCGGAAGGACTGCGCATGGGCGAGCTGTCGAAGCGCATGATGGTCACCGGCGGCAACGTCACCGGCATCGTCGACCAGCTCGAGCGCGAGCAGCTGGTGGCGCGGGTACCGGATCCGCAGGACGGCCGCGCCTTCGTGGTCACCCTGACGCCGGAAGGGCGGGGCGCCTTTGCCCAGATGGCCGAGGTGCACGAAGGCTGGGTCGCGGACCTGTTCCGCGACATTCCCGCCGCCGACAAGGCCAGGATGATCGCCCTGCTCGACACCATGAAGCAGCACCTGAACGATTAAGACGACACAGACGACAAGCAATAGGAGCACATCATGCGTTACCTGCAGGGCGAACCGCATTCGCTGCCGCGCAACCGCAACACCCTGGCCGATTACCGCGCCGAGCACTTTCTGTACGAGGCCAGCGACGGCGTCGCCACCATCACCCTCAACCGGCCGGAGCGCAAGAATCCGCTGACCTTCGATTCCTACGCCGAGCTGCGCGACCTGTTCCGCGCGCTGGCCTACGCGGACGACGTGAAAGCCGTGGTCATCCTCGGCGCCGGCGGCAATTTCTGCTCGGGCGGCGACGTCCACGAGATCATCGGCCCGCTCACCAGGCTCGACATGCCGGGCCTGCTGGCCTTCACCCGCATGACGGGCGACACCGTGAAGGCGATGCGCGCCTGCCCGCAGCCCATCGTCGCCGCGGTGGATGGCGTCTGCGCCGGCGCTGGCGCGATCCTGGCGATGGCTTCCGACATGCGCTTCGCCACCGCCCGCACCAAGACCGCCTTCCTGTTCACGCGGGTCGGCCTGGCCGGCTGCGACATGGGCGCCTGCTCGATCCTGCCGCGCCTGATCGGCCAGGGCCGCGCGGCCGAGCTGCTGTACACCGGCCGCTCGATGACGGCGGAAGAGGGCGAGCGCTGGGGCTTCTACAACCGCCTGTGCGAGCCGGAAGACTTGCTGGCGGAAGCACAAACGCTTGCGCGCGGCCTGGCCGGCGGCCCGACCTTCGCCCACGGCATGACCAAGAAGATGCTGCAGCAGGAGTGGAACATGGGCATCGACGAAGCCATCGAAGCCGAGGCCCAGGCCCAGGCCATCTGCATGGCGACCAACGACTTCCACCGCGCCTACCACGCCTTCGTGGCCAAGCAGACCCCCGATTTCGAAGGAGACTGAGAGATGGCCGACAAGTCCTATTTGCAGTGGCCTTTCTTCGACGGCCGCCACGCCGACCTGGAAACGGCGCTCGACCGCTGGGCTGCCGAGCACGTACGCGGGCTGCACGGCCATGACGTCGATGCCGATTGCCGCCAGCTGGTGCGCCTGCTGGGCGAGGGCGGCTGGCTGCGCCATGCGATCGCCGGCGAGTCCCAGGCCATCGATACGCGCGCCATTTGCCTGATCCGCGAGACCCTGGCGCGTCATAACGGCCTCGCCGATTTCGCCTTCGCGATGCAGGGCCTGGGCTCGGGCGCGATCAGCCTGTTCGGCACTGCCGCCCAGCGCGAACACTACCTGCCGCGCGTCGCCCGCGGCGAGGCGATCGCGGCCTTCGCCCTGTCGGAGCCGGGCGCCGGTTCCGACGTCGCGGCCATGCAATGCGCGGCGCGGCTGGACGGCGATGCCTGGGTGCTGGATGGCGAGAAGACCTGGATCTCGAACGGCGGCATCGCCGATTTCTATGTCGTCTTCGCCCGCACCGGCGAGGCGCCGGGTGCGCGCGGCATCAGCGCCTTCATCGTCGACGCCGGCACGCCAGGCTTCGAGATCGCCGAGCGCATCGAGGTGATCGCGCCGCACCCGCTGGCGCGCCTGCGCTTCGACGCTTGCAGGATACCCGCCACCCAGCGCATCGGCGATGCCGGCCAGGGCTTCAAGGTGGCGATGGCGACCCTGGACGTGTTCCGCACCTCGGTGGCGGCCGCCGCGCTGGGCTTCGCACGGCGCGCCTTCGAGGAGGCGCTGGCGCACGCGACTTCGCGCCAGATGTTCGGCCAGCACCTGTCCGACTTCCAGCTCACGCAGGCGAAGCTGGCCCAGATGGCCACCCAGATCGACGCCAGCGCGCTGCTGACCTACCGCGCCGCCTGGCAGCGCGACCGCGGGCAGAAGGTGACGAAGGAAGCGGCGATGGCCAAGATGGCGGCCACCGAGTCGGCCCAGCAGGTGATCGACGCCGCGGTGCAGATGTTCGGCGGCCTGGGCGTCACCAGCGGCCACCCGGCCGAACAACTCTACCGCGAGATCCGCGCCCTGCGCATCTACGAGGGCGCCACCGAAGTACAGCAACTGATCATCGCGCGCGAACTGCTGCGCGAGGCGAAGGAAGAAGGAAAACAGGCATGATGGACATCCTCCAACCCCCGGGCTGGCCGCGGCCGCGCGGCTATTCGAACGGCGTCGCGGCGAGCGGCCGCCAGATCTTCGTGAGCGGCATGATCGGCTGGAATGCCGACGGCCATTTCGAGAGCGACGATTTCGCCATGCAGGCGCGCCAGGCACTCCAAAACATCGTCGAGGTGCTGCGCGAGGCCGGCGCCGAACCGCGCCACATCGTGCGCATGACCTGGTATGTGGTCGACAAGCGCGAATACCTGGCCGCCTCGGAAGCGCTCGGCGCGGCCTACCGCGAGATCATCGGCAAGCACTTCCCGGCCATGACGGCGGTCGAAGTGCGGGCCCTGATCGAGGACCGGGCCCGCGTGGAGATCGAGGTGACGGCGGTGTTGCCGGAAGCTTGAATGTGCCCGACCGTCCGCGATCGAGCCCTTGCGGACGTCTCGGCACTGCTCAGGAACGCGCAGACGCCAGGGGCTTGGCGTCCGGGTATCGCATCAGGAACGAATGGATGGCCTGTTCAGGCAGGTTGATCAGAATCGTTCCACTGCTGTCCCAACAAGCGATCTCGAACATGGCTCCTGCCAGCTGCGGCGCGGGTTCCGCACCGTCCCAATACCGCGGATTGTCCTCGACGTATGGCGCTGGAACAGGTATTGGGCGAAGCCCCTTGGGTACTGCGCTGAATACCGCCCAGATAAACTGGACCTCATAGTCACGCAGAAAGGCTGCAAGCTCGTCGCCGGTGAACCATTGGTCATCCGGCGAGAACCCTGGTGGTCTCCAGTTCGTTTCGATGTCGCTGACGTACCAGTCATAGTCTTGTGGCGCAATGTTGGCGGCTTCAAACACGTCGCGCATATTCGTGTACCAGCGAACCTGGTCGGATTTTTCAAGGATGATGCTTTTCATGTGCCTTTGATGCTCGAACGTTGAGAGACCGCATGTGGCGGTTTGGGAAGCTGATCGTTAGAACTTTTCGATTCCTTCCAAAACCGCATTTCCTGGCTCGCCGTTGAGCAGGTTTTGTAGGTCAAAAACAAATCGGTCAATAGCATTTGGCTCAACGCCCATGTCAACCTCGACTCGGTTCTTGCTTTCAGGGCCGCAGGTCGGGAGGGTAGTTCGACTCCAGTTGTACTCGACAGGCGCAGCGCCCCGTAGCATCAAGGACCGAGAACGCAAGGCTAAAGTAGCCGTAGCTATCGGGTATCCCAAATTGGAACTCGAGGGATTTTGTGGGGCCTTCAGGAAAGAGTCTGAGCCGTGAGGACAGTTCCTCGAACGCTACTGCAGTCGTGTAGACCTGTGATACTCCTCTGAACCCCCGGCTAGCCACGTCGACGGCTGCAGTGATCATGCCATCATCTGCGTCAACCCCGACAATACGAATCACGACTCCAAATTCCATCGTCCCCCCTAGGTCTGCGGCCAACAATCTTTGAAGAGCCGTCATGCTGGACTGCAAAGGCCGCTTCACTCCGAAGCTTCGCTGATCCAAGACTGCGACACACCGATTTCTCTGCTCTACCGTTCCACATGTATGATTCACACGCGCGGCCTTGAGCCTTGCAGTGTTTGCAACCGATGCTGAGCTGCGTCACCCGAAATGGTAGCAAGTCGGCGAAGTGTCGGGCGCGATGAAAACGTTTGGAAAGCAACGATGAGAAGCATTTTACCTATCTGTTCAACACCAGCGCTGATAGCTGCGTTGGCGCTGTCCCTTGCAGCCTGCTCGACAACAAAAGTTCAGCCAGCGAAAGCTGGTGGGCGCTATTACCTCAACGATGGTCCACCAAAAGGCGTAACGCAGGCGCAGATCGACGCAGTCAAGGAGCCAGTGCCTAGAACAGAGCGGTTTGTCTCGGGTACGCTCAAGC
>FTCZ01002039.1_pt1 | contig 11464 bp, 14 predicted proteins | sample 1658871 | NCBI WGS metagenome assembly FTCZ01 (sample SAMEA3914864, study PRJEB12502) | metagenome | biome: forest; material: soil | place: USA | collected 2012-03-12 | depth 0.3 m
CCGCCAGCGTCGGTTCCACCACGGTGGTGGTGACCGAAGTGCCGGGCTACATCGACCAGGCTTGGTCGCTGCTCTATGGTGCCGTCGACATGCTGCGCCTCGTCAGCTTCAGTGGCGGTGAGGCGCGCAAGGCGGTGGGTGTCCTCGAGCGGGTGGGGGTGCTGGTCGCATCGGGCGATCTGGTGACGGCGGTCGATGTGCTGGCCACGCTGGAAGGTGCCGCGGCCGAAGCGGCGAAGCCGTGGCTGGAGGATGCCCGGGCACGGGTCGCGGCGGACCGGGCGGCGGCCCTGCTGGCCGCGCGCAGTGCCGCGCTGCTGCCAGTCAAATCGTAATGCGGCAAATCGTAATGCGATCAGGTCGTAACGCGGTCAGGTCGTAGTAACGCAGGGCTATTCTTCCCTGCATTCTTCCCGGCGCCACCGGGCCATGTAGTCGGACAGGCTGCGGCCCGGCGTTTCGGCGAAGCTGCGCTCCAGCGGGAGGAGCGCGTCCATCCGGTCGAGGCGAAAGCTGCGGAAATCCTGCCGCAGCTCGCACCAGCTTGCCAGCGTCCACAGCTTTCCCCAGAAAAACAGGCCGAGGGGCTGGACGGAGCGGGCGGAGTGGGTGCCGTCCTCGCGCCGGTAATCGAACAGCACGACGCGCCGGCCGTTGATCGCCGCGCGCAGAGTGTCCATCCGCTCGCCGAGCACGGCGGGGAATGCGAAATGCGGCACGAACAGCCGGCTGTCGGCGAGCTCGCGCCGGCGTGGTTCGGGAACGACGGCTTCGACCTTTTCCAGGGCGCGGGCAGCGGCGGCGGCGAGATCGCCGCCGGCCCAGGCACGGGCCAGCCGGGCGCCGACCACCAGCGCCTCGACCTCGTCGCGGGTGAACATCAGCGGCGGCAGGTCATAGCCTTCCCGCAGCAGGTAGCCGACGCCCGCTTCGCCTTCCACCGGGACGCCCGACGCGGCCAGATCGCGCATATCGCGGTAGACGGTGCGTTCCGACACCTCCAGGCGCCGCGCCAGCTCGGCCGCCGTCACCAGCCGCCCCTTGCGGAGCATCTGGACGATCTGGAACAGGCGATCGGCGCGGCGCATGGCGGGTTGGGCGGCCGGTCAGTGCAGCGAGTGCAGGCCGACGCGGTTGCCTTCGCTGTCGATGAACTGGGCGAAATAGCCGATCTCCGGCGCGATCAGCGTCTTGGGCACCACCAGCGTGGCACCGGCCTCGACGGCGCGGGCCAGCGGCGCCGACAGGTCGTCGCCGCCGTTCAGATAGACGGTGCTGCCGTCGGCGCTGGGCTTGCAATGCTCGTGCTGGATCAGGCAGCCGGTGACGGCGGCCGGGTCGGCCGGGAAAATCGCCATCGGCATGCCGTCGGGGCAGCCTTCCTGGCGCAGGGTGACGGTGAAGACGGTCTCGTAGAAACGGACGGCACGGGCAAGGTCGGCGACCGGAATCTCGAACCAGACGGCGGTGTTGGGCGCGGTCATCGGACAGGCTCCTGACAAGAGGGGGTGGGTCGTTGCAAGGGATCGTGCCGGCACGTCCCTTATATACACACCCCCTCCTGACAACGTGCTGTCAGGATGGTCAGGCCGCCGTCAAGAATCGTTGGCCCGGCATTCTCCGGGGATCAGGCCCAGGGGATCAGGCCCAGGGGATCAGGCCCAGGGGGTCAGGCATCGAGGATGTTGCGCTCGTTCTTGGCGACCAGGGCGTTGAAATAGGGCTCCATGGTCGCGTCGTCGAAGCCGAAGGCACGTTGGTACTGGGCGATCAGGTCGCGTTCGCCGGCTTCGGCTTCGCCGTCGGCCATGGCGCTGTCGATCATGTTCAACAGGATGCACAGACGCTGCTGCTGGTTCAGCTTCGGCGTCACGTCCTGCAGGAAGGTGGCGGGCGGCGTGCTGCGGGCGAATTTCAGGCAGCGGTCCAACTCGTCGCGCGTCGCATGGCGGCCGAGGACGGAGACGAGATGCGCCACCTCCTCGGGATCGATCTCACCGTCCGAGCTCATGCATTGAATCAGTGAAACCACCAAAGCGCGGCGGGGATTGATGTCCAGTGGGGCAGCACCCTTGAACTTGTCGAACAGTCCCATGGAAGTTCTCCGTTTCAGTGAAACTGCCGCGCATATGGGAGCGTTCCGATCACCGTTACAGGGTGATCGAGGAAAAAATATTCCAGGTCCCCATCGCTTTTCCGTGGAAGATCTTGTGCAAGCGGGAATCGATGACAGCGGACTGGACGGCGAATTGGGCCATCGCGGGCACGGCCTCGGTACCGCCGACGACATGGACAGGCTCATGCGCGATGAGCATGCATGAAGTCCTCCAGGGAAGTTGGGCCGCTTGCGGGAGAACCAGGTTACCGGGAACCGGCGCAGACCGAACGACAGGCCATCGAACATCGGCCCTTGCGCTGGTGCAGGCCCGCCGCTTAGCATCGACCCAAAGGTTAGGTCGATGCTCCACCAATGTGCGCCGCATCTTGTGCCAAATATCCTGATGACGGATAAGCTTCCAGGATGGACCTCAAGCGCTTGCAACTGCTTTTGGACGTCGTTGAGACAGGAAGTCTCAGCAAGGTCTGCGCCTCGCGAGGTCTTGCCCAATCCGCCTTGAGCAAGCACATTGCCGGTCTGGAGTATGAATTCGGGGCGAAACTGTTCCATCGCACGGGGCGCGGCGTTGCATTGACGGAGTTCGGCCAGTCGATCATGCCGCGCGTGCGTGCGCTGATCGCTGAATTCGAGCAGTTGAAGAATGACATCCGGAATCACACGGACGTCCCCGGCGGCCCCGTGCGGCTGGCTGTCCAGGCGTCGATCACGCACGCGTTGGTCGGTCCGCTGTTCCAGCATGTGCGCGCCGACTTCCCGCGGATCGAGCTGCGGCTGATGGAAGGCTTCGCCGGCAACATCGAAGATGCGCTCGCCAACGGACGGGCCGATGTCGGCGTATTCTCCCGCTATGGAAGCCACATCCACAAGACCGACGAGGAGCTTGCCACCAACGAGCTCTATCTCGTCGGCCGCGCGGGAAATGCCGAAGTCTCGCGGCCGGAATGCAGCTTCGCCGAGGCCGCGCGCCTGCCCCTGGTGCTGCCGGGCGCGCCGGACGGCCTGTATGCCATGCTGCTGGACGCGGCCCGCAAGGCGGGCGTGCAACTGAATACCCAGATCGAGGCCGATTCGCTCACGGCCATGCGCGAGATCGTGGCGAATGGTGCCGCCTACAGCATCCTCACCCGCCAGGCGGTCGATTTCGACATGCAACTGGGCCGCATCCACGTCAGCCGCATCACGTCCCCGGAGCTGACGCGCACGCTGGTGCTGGCCACCAGCGCGCAGCGTCCGCTGACGCTGGCCGGGCGCACGATCATCCAGTTGATCCGCAAGCTGACACGCCCGATGGCCGCCGCCGGGGCCGCCGCCGGGATACAGCGGCCGCCATCGCCCGCGGGCCACAACCGCGGCGGCGTGGACGCCTCATGACGCGGTGGCGAGCCCACCCTGGCGCCGGGTCAGAAGGTCCAGCGCCACATCGATGATCATGTCCTCCTGTCCGCCGACCATACGGCGCCGGCCAAGCTCGACCAGGATCTCGACGGCACTGATGCCATATTTTTCAGCCGCCGCCTCGGCATGCCGCAGGAAGCTGGAGTAGACGCCGGCATATCCCAACGCCAGGGTTTCACGATCCACCCGGACGGGCCGGTCCTGCAGCGGGCGCACCAGATCATCGGCGGCATCCATCAGCGCGAACAGGTTGCAGCCGTGCTGCCAGCCCATGCGGTCGGCGGCGGCGATGAAGACCTCCAGCGGGGCATTGCCGGCACCGGCGCCCATGCCGGCGAGGCTGGCGTCGACCCGGATGCATCCCTCCTCCACGGCGGCGATGGAATTCGCCACGCCCAGGGACAGGTTGTGGTGCGCGTGAATGCCGATCTGCGTGTCCGCCGACAGCGTGTCGCGGAATGCCCGCACCCGCCGGCGGATGTCGTCCATCCCCATGGCACCGCCGGAATCGACCACATAGCAGCAGCCCGCTCCGTAGCTTTCCATCAGCCGGGCCTGCTGTGCCAACTGATCCGGCGCGGCCATGTGGCTCATCATCAGGAAGCCCAAGGCCTCCATGCCCAGCTCCCGGGCCGTCTCGATGTGCTGCTTCGCGACGTCCGCCTCCGTGCAATGGGTGGCCACGCGCACCACGCGCGCGCCGGCGGCGAAGGCTTCGCGCAAATCGTGGACGGTGCCGATGCCGGGCAGCAGCAAGGTGGCGATCTTCGCCTGCTTCACCACTTCGGCAGCCGCCTCGATCCACGCGACGTCGGTATGCGCGCCGAAGCCGTAGTTGAAGCTTGAGCCACGCAGGCCGTCGCCATGGGCGACCTCGATGGAGGCCACGCCGGCTTCGTCCAGCGCGCGGGCGATGGCACGCACCTGCCCGATGCTGTACTGGTGGCGGATGGCGTGGCTGCCGTCACGAAGCGTCACGTCGGATATATAGATCTGAGGGCTCAAGGTCTGGGGGTTCAAGGTCTGGGAGTTCACTGCGGTGCTCCTTCTGTCTGGACGGCGGGTGCCGAGACCCCGGTCATGCGCTGCGCGATCCGCTCGGCCGTCGCCAGGGCGGCGCTGGTCATGATGTCCAGATTGCCTGCATAGGCCGGCAGGTAGTGGGCGGCTCCCTCGACCTCGAGCAGCACGGTGGTCTTCAGCCCGTCCAGGCGACCGAATCCTGGAATGTTCAGCCCCTGCACCCGATCGAACTGCACGTTCTGCTTGAGGCGATAGCCGGGCACATAGCGCTGGACCGCCGCCACCATCTCGTGCACGGCGGCGGCGATGCGCTCCTCGCTCGCCAGCTCGCTCAGGGTGTAGACGGTGTCGCGCATGATCAGCGGCGGTTCCGCCGGGTTGAGCACGATGATGGCCTTGCCCACATCGGCGCCTCCCACGGTCTGGATCGCCCGCGAGGTGGTCTCGGTGAACTCGTCGATGTTGGCCCGGGTGCCCGGTCCCGCCGACCGGCTGGCGATGCTGGCGACGATCTCGGCGTAGCGGACCCGGGCCACGCGCGAGACCGCGGCCACGATTGGAATCGTGGCCTGGCCGCCGCAGGTCACCATGTTCACGTTGAGCGCCGACAGGCATGCGTCGCCGTTGACGACCGGCACGCAGTAAGGGCCGATGGCCGCCGGCGTGAGGTCCACCATGCGCAGCTCCGGCTTGAGCCGGCGCAGGAAGCGGTCGTTCGCCACATGGGCCGCGGCGCTGGTGGCATCGAAGACGATGCCGATATCGTCGAACGCCGGAAGGCGGGCCAGCCCGTCCACGCCCTCGTGCGTCGTCGCCACACCCAGGCGGCGCGCCCTCGCCAGCCCCTCCGAGGAGGCGTCGATGCCCACCATGGCCGCCAGCTCCACATGTCGGCCCTGCCTGAGGATCTTGATCATCAGATCGGTGCCGATGTTGCCGCTGCCGATGATGGCCGCCTTGATCTTTCCGTTGGACATCCGGTCCTCCCTGTTTATGTCGCGGCGAACGCCGTCCTCACGGCGCCCAGCCCGGCGATGGTGGTGTCGATGACGTCGCCGGGCGACACGGTCACCATGGGCCCCAGAGCGCCGGTCATGATCACATCGCCGGCGCGCAGCGCCCGGCCCACTTCCGCCATCTTGCGGGCAAGCCACAACGCCGCATTGAGCGGGTGGCCGAGACAGGCTGCCCCCACCCCGAGCGACATGATCTCGCCCTGGCGCTCCATCAGCATGCCGCAGGTGCGCAGGTCGACCTCGGACAGCTTCACCGGCCGCGTGCCGAGCGCGTACAGGCCGGAGGACGCGTTGTCGGCCACCGTGTCCAGCAGCCGGATGTCCCAGTCGCGGATGCGGCTGCCGACGATCTCCACCGCCGGGAGCACATAGGCGACCGCCGACATCAACTGCGACAGCGTCGTCTGTTCGCTGTCCAGGTCGCGTTCCAGCACCACCGCCACTTCCGCCTCCACCTTCGGCTGCAGCACGCGGCCCAGGCCGACGGGCTCGCCCGGTGCCAGCTCCATGTCGGCGAACAGCATGCCGAAGTCGGGTGAATCGACGCCCAACTGCTGCTGCACCGACCTGGAGGTCAGGCCGATCTTGCGGCCCGTCAGCCGCCGGCCGGACCCGATGTGGAACCGCGTATTGAGATCCTGCACCGCATAGGCGCCTTCCACGCCGAGCGCGGCGAGCTGGTCGCGCAGCGGTGCGACGGGCTGCCCGGTGCGGGCTGCGTCCCTGAGCGACCCGGCGAGGCGTTCGATCAATGCCGTGTCCATGCGTGCGATGTCCATGCGTGCCTCCATCGTCACAGTTCCGGCGCCAGATGCAGCGGGCTTGAGAAAGCGAGCGCCCAGGGCTTCATCACCACCCGTTTGAACAGCGACGCCCGTGCGAACGGGTCGTCGTCCGCCAGCCGGGCCGCCACCTCTTCGTTGGGGGCGTCGTAGACGAACAGCGCGCCGCTGCCGTCGATGAATGGGCCGGCCAGCACCAGCCGCCCCTGATCCAGCAAATCCTGCAGGTAGGCGCGATGCGCGGGCCTTGCCTGCGCGATGCGCTCGGGCTCCTGCGCGTATTCGACGAATGCCGTGAATTTCATGTGCGAGCTACCTGTTGAGAAATCCGATTGAAATCCAGGGCACCGCCGCCACCAGGGCCGTGCCGATGAACAGCGAAGCCATGTACGGCCAGATCGGCCGCATTCCCTCGCCCGGGTTGATGCGGCTGATGGCGCAGGCGGCGTAATAGCCGACGCCGAAGGGCGGCGCGAACAGGCCGATGCCCATGGCAAGGATCACCACCATCGAGTATTGGACGTCGTGGATGCCCAGCTCGCGCGCGATGGGAAACAGCAGCGGACCGAACAGCACGATGGCGGGAATGCCCTCCAGCAGGCTGCCGAGCACGATGAAGGCGGCGATGGAGACCGTCATGAAGCCCGCCGCCCCACCCGGAAGCCGGGCCATCAGCGCTGCCAGGTCGCGGGAGAAGCCGGACTGCGTCAGCGCCCAGGCCATGCCGGTGGCGGTTCCGATGATCAGCAGGATGGCACCCGACAGCGCGGCCGTGTCCACCAGCGCCGGCCAGATCCGCCGCAGGTCGAAGTGCCGGTAGAGCAGCACGCCGACCAGGACGGCGTACATGATGCCGATGGTCGACACCTCGGTCGCCGTGGCGATGCCCTCGGCCACCGCGGCGCGAATGACGAAGGGCAGTGCCAGTGCCGGCAGCGCCACGACCAGGCTCTTGCCGACGGCGGGCCAGCCGACGCGGGCGACCGGTGTGCCGCCGGCCTTGCGGGCGCGTCCCCACACCACGAAACCGAGCATCGCGGCCAGCACCAGACCCGGCAACAGGCCGCCGACGAACAGGTCCGCGATCGAAATGCCCATGACCGAGCCGATGGTGATCAGCACCAGGCTGGGCGGGATGGTCTCGGTCTGCGCGCCGGTCGCCGACAACAGCGCGACCATGTCGCCGTCCTTGGCGCCCCGCTTCCTCATCTCGGGAAACAGCACCGGTGCCACCGCCGCCATGTCGGCCGCCTTGGAGCCGGAAATGCCGGACACCAGGTACATGGCGCCGATCAGCACATAGGACAGGCCGCCGCGGACATGACCCAGAAGATTGGCCAGGAACTGCACCATCGCCCGCGCCATGGAGGTCATCTCGATCAGGACGCCGAGGAACACGAACAGCGGGACGGCCAGCAGGATCAGGTGCGACATGCCCTCATCCATGCGACCGACGACGACCGACGCAGGCGTGGTGGTCGACAGCGCCAGGTAGCCGACCGTGGCCAGCCCGAAGGAGAAGGCGATCGGGACGCCGGCGAAGACCAGCAGCCCGACGACGAGGACGAAGAAGACGAGCAGGTTGGCATTTCCCAGCCCCTGCAGGACCGGTTCCAGGGCAACCAGGCCGGCGACGACCGCGGCGCAGACGGCGAGCGCCGAAACCGCCAGCCCCCAGCGGGTGTCGGACAGCAGGCGCAGCACGCTCAGCAGCAGGATCAGCCCGATGCCCACGGGCAGCGCCGCGGCGCGCCAGGCGTTGGAGATCTCCATCGCCGGCATCGTCACCGGCACTTCCTCGACGGCGAATTCGAAAGCCGGGTGCGCCACCAGTGCCAGCCAGGCCAGCGCCCCGACGGTGGCGACGAGTTCGAGGAAGGCCCGGGTCTCCGGTCCCGCAAGGTCGACCAGCGCTGTCATGCGCATGTGGCTGCCGCGCCGGAAGGCGACGGCCGCCCCGAACATGATGAGCCAGACGAAAAGAAGCGATGCCAGTTCGTCGACCCAGACCAGCGGGGTGTGCAGCACATAGCGGCTGACCACCCCGCTGAACAGCACGACGATCTCCGCCGCCACCAGCAGCGCCGCCGGCACCTCGCACAACAAACCGAGCGCCCTGTCGGCCACGCGCAGGCCGCGCCTGAAGGCGCCCTCACCCGGCGTGGCCTCCGCCTTCGCCGCAACGGGCGGAGCCACGTTGACCGCATGCGTGGGCATGGCCCTCTCCTTTCATTGCCGGGTCATTGCCGGGGCAGGCCCAGGACGTTGGCCTGGATCTCCGGATCGACGAAGCGCTCCAGCCGCGGCGGGTGGACCAGGACCGTGATCTCGCAGGAACCCGTCCCGACCGTCAGGCCCAGCAGATGGCCGCCGGAGCCGGCAAAGCTGCCGTCCGCCACCACGCCATGCGCATGGATGGAGGGCTTGCCTTCCTTCCACGCGATGGAGCCGGTCATGTTGGTCAGCTCGACATTGCGGAAGGTGCGCGGGTCGAACTGCTTGCGGCCGAAGTCGTAGAAGCCGAAGGTCGCCTCGGACATGAAGCCGATGCCGACGAAGCTGGCGCTCGGGATGTTCTCCGTCGCGGTCAGCCGTTCGAGATGCTGCAGCACGTTGTCGCCCCGGCGAAGGACCATCAGGTAGCCGGTCGGGGTCTTCATGTATTTGCCGTCGAGATCCTGTGCACCGGCGCCCCCGGTCAGTGAGCAGGTCAGGGTGAGGCCGAACGCCAGCACGGAGGCCAGCCGCTTCATGAATGGCATGGTGATGTCTCTTGGAATTTGAGCATAGGAAGGGTCACGGCGCCGACGCGGAGCGCCGGCTGCCAACGACAGCGGGAATGAGCCGGTGGGAATGAGCCGGCGGTGCGCCGCTAGGCCAGCGGGCCGGCGTACTTCTCGAGCAGCGACCAGGTGTCCGCCGGGAATTTCCTGCGCCAGTCGGCGTAGAAGCCGGCCTTGCTCAGATGGGTACGAAAGGCGCCGAGCTCCGGCTCGTTGAACGCCATGCCCTTATCCTTGAGCTGGTCGCGCAGCCGGGTGTTCAGGGCATTGATCGCCTGGCGCTGCTTGACCGCATAGGCGTCGAAAATGGTCGCCGCGAGCTGGCGCAGGTCCTCCGGCAAGGCTTCCCACTTGCGCTTGTTGCCCACCAGCCAGAACCCGTCCCACACATGCGACGTGAGCGAGCAGTATCTCTGCACCTCGTACAGGCGCTGGGTCTCCAGGATCGACAGCGGGTTCTCCTGACCGTCGACGAGCCGCGTCTGCAGCGCGGTGTAGGTTTCCGCCATGTTGATCCCGGTCGGCGCCGCATCGAAGGCCTTGAACAGCGAGGTGAGCGCCGGGCTGAGCGGAACGCGGATCTTCATCCCGCTCAGATCCTCCGGCTTGCGGACCTGCCGGCTGCTGCTGGTCACCTGGCGGAAGCCGTGGTCCCAGATCTTCGTCTGCGGCACCAGGTTGACCTTGGCGAAGGCATCGCGGATGTGTGCGCCCAGATCGCCATCCATGGCCTGCCAGACCTGCTCGTAGCCCGGGAAGGCGAAGCCGACGCCGCTGACCGAAGCCGCCGGCACCAGCGTGCCCCAGATCAGTCCCGCCGTGCTGACGAATTCGATGGCGCCCGAGCGGACCTGGGAGATCATGTCCGTGTCGCTGCCCAACTGGCTGTTGGGAAACACCTGTATGGTGAGCTGCCCGCCCGATGCCCGGCCGATCTCCGCCGAGGCGGCGGAGAGGTTCTCCGTGGTCGGATGACTCGGAGCCAGGGCGATGCCGAGCTTGTAGTTGAAAGGCTGCGCGGCCCGCGCCGGACGGCCCGGCATCAGGCCGGGCGCCGCCGAAGCGGCGGCCAGGGCGACGCCGATTCCGAGCATCCGGCGGCGCCCGCTGTCGAATCCACTCATGGCTTGTCTCCTCCTGGAATTGTTTTTCTTTAGGACGAGGGACACCGAGCGCTATGCCGCGGCCGGCTTTCTGCTGCTGAGGTACCTGGAAAAGCTTCGTGCGCCGTCCCAGTCCTGGATGAGCGTCAGCCGGCGCCGCAGGAACAGGCCGTCGGCCACCCGCTCGGCAAAGGCCTCGAAGGTTTCGGTCGGATCATCGATCTCGAAGACGAAGTAGACTTTCGCCTCTTCGTTCGAAAGCCATGGGCCGGCCAGCAAGCGCAGGTCGCCGGGCAGGTTGTGGGGCCGCACCCCTACGCGCAGCTTGCCAAGGAACTCGGTCACGCCCTGCATCGTTCGGGGCGACATGTCGCGCAGCCAGACTTCATTGAAGAACTTGGGCATCTCTGCTTCTCCTGTGTGATGGCCGTATTCATGCGGCCGACACGCGGTCGGTATAGGCTTTCATCTGTTCCCACCCCGACAGCAGCGTAAGCTTGCGGCGTGCGAACAGGCCGCTGACCACACGCTCCGCATAGGCGTCGAACATCGTCGAGGGATCGTCGATCTCGAAGATGAACATCACCTTCGGCTCCTCGGCGGACAGCCAGGGGCCTGCGATCATCCGCAGATCGGGAGGAAGGTTGTCCGGCTTCTCGCCAACGCTCAGGTTGCCGAAGAAGGCCACGGCCTCCTCCATCACCTCCGGCTTGATATCGCCGAGCCAGACCTCATTCAGAAACAAGGGCATCGCTGTCTCCTATTCTTCGCGCATCGCCACCCCGGTGCGCGAAGAATAGGAACAGGGGGACATGCGTCATAGACTCGAACCGAGATATCAGCCTTTCCACGGCGCCCTCATCGGCGGCCGATGCGCCGCGGCCCATGGCGGTCTCCGGCAGGACGATCGTCTGGGGCCATCCCACGGCGACTCCACGGCGACTCACAAAGTTCATGATTTGTTCTAAATCTCTCCGGCCACCGACACAGCCGTGGTGGCAGGTGCTGGATAAGTCCGTGAATGCCGTAGCCCGGGGGGAGGAGAGGGTAGGAGCGCTCGGTGAGCGCCTATGCGCGAAAGCGGGAAGACGGGTCGATGGGGCAAAGCGCCCGCGCGCGCCGCTCTAAGCAGGTTTCTCCAGATCGGGCCACAGGCCCGGCCTGGAGAAACCTGCGGACTCTATGGTTTTGCAGGTTTTCCGAGCCCGCCCATGGGTGGGCGGAGTTCGGAAAACCTGCTTAG
>FTCZ01006114.1_pt1 | contig 11451 bp, 10 predicted proteins | sample 1658871 | NCBI WGS metagenome assembly FTCZ01 (sample SAMEA3914864, study PRJEB12502) | metagenome | biome: forest; material: soil | place: USA | collected 2012-03-12 | depth 0.3 m
ATGTGTCGCCGTCCCAGGCCATCGCCCAGGCCGAGGCCGCCATCCGCGGTGCCCGGGCCGGCGGCGAAACCGAAATCGCGATCATCGGCTCGTCGCTGGGCGGTTTCTACGCGCGCTGGCTCGCGGAAAAGCATGGCTTGCGCGCGGCGCTGCTGAATCCGGCGATCCATCCGTGGACGGACCTTGAGAAGCATCTGGGCGAGCAGCCGCTGTATCACGGCGGTGGTTCGGTCGTGGTCAGGCGCGAGCATCTGCAGGAACTGCTCGACCTGCGCGTGGATGCCATCACGCGGCCCGAGCGCTACTACCTGATGGCCACCACCGGCGACGAGGTGCTCGACTATCGCGAGATGGTCGCGGCCTGTCCGGGCGCCACGATCCGCGTCATCGAGGGCAGCGACCACGGCATCACGGAATTCGAGGAGTACGTCGACGACGTACTGGCCTTCTGCGGCTATGGGCCAGGCGGCCGGTTGACTGGCCCGGGGCCGGCATGAATGGTGCGAACCCGACCATCCAGGGGCTGCGCGCCGCCTGGCGCGCGCACCTGCCTTACGATGCGGCCATTCCGCTGAACCAGCGACGCTGGATCGCCGGCGAAGGCTCGCTCACCGCGCGGCTGATGTCGGCATCATCACGCTTTCGCGTCGCGCGGCTCGCTCAGGCGCCGCGGTTGCCCTTTGCCGACGAATGGCAGGCGCTCGGGCTGATCCGGCCGGTGCCGGCCATCACGCGCGAGGTGCTGCTGATCTGCGACGAGGTGCCTGCGGTGTTCGCGCACACCATCGTCGACGCCTACCGCGCGCGCCGCGACTGGCCCTTCCTGCGCGGCCTGGGCAACCGGCCGCTGGGCGGTGCGCTGTTCGTCGATCCCCGCGTGCGGCGCGAGCCGTTCCAGTTCGCGCGTCTTAGCGCAAACCACCCGCTGCGTCAGGCGCTGCAGCGGGTTCTGCCGGCGCTTGCGTCGGTGCCGATGCTGCCCGCGCGGCGCTCGGTATTCCGGCGCGGCGGCGGCGCCATGCTCGTGACAGAGGTCTTCCTACCGGACCTGCTGCAGCGCGCTGCGCCAGCCAATATCGGCGCGGGTGGCACCAGACTGCCCCGCCGGATCGACACACACAACACACTGCCAAAGCAGGAAGAGAGACCAGCATCATGAAATTGGAAGGACGGGTTGCCATCATCACCGGTGCCGCCGCCGGTATCGGGTTTGCCACGGCGCAACGTTTTGCCGCCGAAGGCGCGAAGCTTGTGCTCTGCGACGTCAATGAAGCCCGCGTGCGCGAGACCGCGGAGCGGCTGGCCGCCACGGGCGCCAGCGTCGACGCGCACAAGGTGGACGTGACGCGCCGCGACGACGTGGACGCGATGGTGGCGGCCACGCTGGCGCGCCACGGCCGGATCGATATCCTGGTCAACAACGCCGGCATCACCAAGGACGCGCGGCTGGCCAAGATGACCGAGGCACAGTTCGACGCCGTGATCGACGTGAATCTCAAGGGGGTGTTCCACTGCTCGCAGGCGGTGGCCAGCGTGATGACCGAGCAGGGACGCGGCGTCATCCTGAACGCTTCCAGCGTGGTGGGTCTCTACGGCAACTTCGGCCAGACCAACTACGCGGCCAGCAAGTTTGGCGTGATCGGCTTCACCAAGACGTGGGCGCGCGAACTGGGGCCGAAGGGCGTGCGCGTGAACGCGGTGTGCCCGGGCTTCGTGAATACCGAGATCCTGCAAACCGTGCCCGAGAAGGTGCTCGATGGCATGAAGGAGCATTGCTGGATGCGCCGCCTGGCCGAGCCATCCGAGATCGCATCGATCTACGCGTTCCTGGCCAGCGATGACGCCAGCTATGTGAACGGCACGACGATCGAAGCCAGCGGCGGCATGTCGCTGTGATCGTGCCGCATGGATCGTCGCTGGATGATCGTGGCCGGTCGCTCGGCACCCGATAGTCACCCTGGCACCGCACCGGCACGGTAGCGGTGCCGTCGCGGCCCGGGGCGCATGCGGCGGCCGGGCCAGGCAGGGTGCGGTATCATCCCGGGTCAATATCCGCCCGGGACCGATTACCTGTTGCGTGCCTCAGTGCACACGACAGCGGCGTATCCCGGCACTTCTGAAAGTACCGATCCATGCAGTTGCTGTTCGAAGAAGGCGGCGAAATTCGCGCCGGCACCGTGCTCGCCCAACAGGGCGAGGCCTACCAGGTCGAGTTGCCCGCGGGCAAGCGCACCAAGGTCAAGGCAAAGGATGTGCTGCTGCAGTTCGCCCAGCCCTCGGCAATCGAAATGGTGCGGCAAACCGGCGAACTGACCGCCGAGATCGATCTCGACTTCCTCTGGGAATGTGCGCCAGCCGAGGAATTCGGCTTCACCGACCTGGCCGCCGAGTACTACGGCGCGGAGGCCGGCGCGGTGCAGCAGGGCGCGCTCGCCATGGCGCTGCATGGCAACCCGGTCTACTTCCGTCGCAAGGGGCGCGGGCGCTACCAGCGCGCGCCGGAAGACCAGCTCAAGGCCGCGCTGGCCGCGCTGGAGCGCAAGAAGCAGCAGGCGCTGGTGCAGGCCGAGTACGAGGAACAGCTGAAGGCGCTGACCTTGCCCGAATCGTTCCGCGGCAAGGTGCTGCCTCTGCTGTTCAAGCCCGACAAGAACAGTCTCGAATACAAGGCGATGGATGCCGCCTGCACGGCGCTCGGCATGACGCCGATGCGCCTGATGGTGGCCGTGGGCGGGGTGGAAAGCCCGCGCGCGCTGCACGAGGCCAAGTTCCTGGCCGATTGCTTCCCGAAGGGAACCGGCTTCCCCGACGTCGAGGTGCCCGATCCGTCCGGCGACCTGCCCCTGGCCGATGTGCAGGCTTTCTCGATCGACGATGTCACGACGACCGAGATCGACGATGCGCTGTCGGTGACGCCGATGGGCGACGGCAAGTTGCGCATCGGTATCCACATCGCCGCGCCGGGTCTGGGCATCCGCCGCGGCGAGGCGCTCGACGCGATCGCGCGCCAGCGGCTGTCCACCGTCTACTTCCCTGGCGACAAGATCACGATGCTGCCCGACAGCGTGGTGGATCGCTACACGCTGCAGGAAGGGCGCACGTGTCCGGCCCTGTCGCTCTACGTGACCATCGATCCGGACGGCATCGACGGCATGACGATTCTCGGCAGCGAGACGCGCGCCGAGCGGGTGCCGATCGCGGCCAACCTGCGCCACAACCTGCTTGAGGACGTGGTCACCGAAGCGGCGCTGGCCGCAGGTACGGGCGACTATCCGTTCCGCGAGCAGCTGACCGAGCTCTACCGCCTGGCCAATCATCTGCACGATGAGCGCCAGAAGGCGCGCCTCGCCAGCGGGCTGCGTCCCGAAACGCACAATCGTGCGGACTTCAACTTCTATATCGACCCCGTGAACGGCGGTGGCGAGCGCGTGCGCATCGAGCAGCGCCGCCGGGGTTCGCCGCTGGACAAGATCGTCGCCGAGCTGATGATCCTGGCCAACAGCACCTGGGGCAAGCTGCTGGCCGATCATGGCGTGCCAGGCATCTACCGTACGCAGAAGGCGTGGGGCATGCATCGCACGCGCATGCAGACCTACCCGGCGCCACATGAAGGCCTGGGCGTGGCGCAATACGCATGGAGCACGTCGCCGCTGCGCCGCTATGTCGACCTGGTGAACCAGTGGCAGATCCTGGCGGTAGCCCAGCATGGCATCACGGCCAAGCTCGTGGCGCCGTTCAAGCCCAAGGATGCCGACCTGCTGGCGGCCGTGGCCGATTTCGAGGGCACCTATGCCGCCTATGCCGACCACCAGTCGACCATGGAGCGCTACTGGTGCCTGCGCTGGCTCAAGCAGGAAAACCGCAACAAGATGATGGCCACGGTGCTCAAGGAAGGCGCGGTGCGCTTCACCGAGATCCCGCTGGTGACGCGCGTGCCGGAGCTGGCTCAGGCGTCGCGCGGTACGCAGGTGCTGTTGGAGATGGCGGCGACCGACGAGATCTCGCTCGAAGTCTCGTGCCGCGTGCTCGAAGTGTTTGCCGGCGCGGGCGAGGTGCCCGAGGAAGAGCTGGAAGGCGACAGTGGCGCCGAGAGCGACGAGGGTGGCGAGATGGCCGAGGTATCTGCCGAGGCCGCGGCCGAAGCAGCCGCCGAGGATGCCGCCGAAGCCGCGGCGGAAACGCCCGCGCACGACGCCTCGGCGCCCGCGGACGGCGATGCCGGCGACGAGGCGTCGGCGGCACGCGACACCGGCGCCGATCGCGCTGGCTGAGTCCTTCGGTAAACCGTTCGGCTCCCGTACAATCGAATTCTGTTCCGGCCATCCCCCTGCCGTGGGGAGTGGCCCGTTTCGATCGCCGACCGACCCCGACTGACCTCTTCTCCGCCCGACCAGGCTCGCCTCCACTGTGAACGCCGTCCTACCTGCTCCCCGCCACCCACGCGACTGGTGGCAATCCAGCAGCACGCTGGTCAAGGCGCTCGCCATCTCCGTGGCGATCCACGCGGTATTGCTGATGGTGCGGATCGCGGCGCCCGAGGTGTTCGAGATCAAGCGTTCGGACCCGCAGCTCGACGTCGTGCTGGTGAACTCGAAATCGGCCGAGAAGCCGCGCAATCCCACCGTGCTGGCCCAGGCCAATCTCGATGGCGGTGGCGACCACGATGCGCAGCGCGCCACCACGCCGTTGCCCGCGCAAACCGAGTCGAAGGATGGCGAGCTGATCAAGATGACGCAGCGCCGCATCGAGCAGCTCGAGGAAGAGCAGCGCCGCCTGATGACGCAGGCGCGCGAGCCCGCGCCGCCGGTGCGCAGCCAGCCCGTGAAACCCGGCGAGCGGCGCACCGAGGCACCGACGCGCGGGCAGGACGATCACACGTCCACCGACGAGATGGCCAGGCTCGAGGCCGAGATCGGCCGCAGTCTCGAGCTCTACGCCAAGCGCCCCAAGCGCATGCAGCTGACGGCCACTAGCGCGCAGGGCGTGGAGTACGCGCAATACTATGACCGCCTGCGCCGCAGGATCGAGGCGCGCGGCACGAGCGATTTCCCGCAACGCAATGGCAAGCCGATCTACGGCCAGCTGATCCTGGTGATCAACGTGAACCGCCAGGGCAAGCTTGGCTACAACCGCGACGGCTACAACGTCGACGCGATCGACGTGGCCAAGAGCTCGGGCGATCCCGTGCTCGATCGCCAGGCCGTGGCCATCGTCCGCGCCGCCGCACCGTTCGGTGCGTTCACACCCGAGATGCAGGCGAAGCAGGACATCCTCGAAGTCATTTCCACTTTCAAGTTCACACGCAGCGGGCTCGATGTCCGCCTGCAAGGACGCTGATGACCGCAGAACAGAATTCCATGCCCGATAGCGCCGCCGATCGCGCCGCCGCTCGCGCCGTCGATCGCTACGTCGTGGTGGGCAACCCCGTCTCGCACAGCCGCTCGCCGGCCATTCACGCCGCGTTCTCGCGCCAGACTGGCGAAGCCGTGCAATACGATCGCCTGGAGGCGCCGCTCGACGCGTTCGCCGATACCGTGCGCCAGTTCCTCGCCGACGGCGGCCACGGTTTCAACGTGACCGTCCCGTTCAAGCTGGAGGCCTACGACCTCGCGGACCGCCTGACGCCGCGCGCGGAAGCCGCCGGCGCGGTCAATACGATGTGGATCGAGGACGGCCTGATCCATGGCGACAACACCGATGGCATCGGCCTGGTGCGCGATATCCAGGACAACCTGGACGTGCTGCTCGAGGGCCGGCGCATCCTGGTACTCGGCGCCGGTGGCGCGGCCATGGGCGCGATGCTGCCGCTGATCGAATGCCGCCCGTCTCGCATCATCGTCGCCAACCGCACGGCATCGAAGGCGAGCGACATGGTCGAGCAGTTTGTCGAAGCGGCCGACCAGTACAACGTGGAGCTGTGGGCCGGTGGCCTCGATTCGCTGGGCGGGCTCTCCGAAGACGAGGCCTGCGACGTGGTGATCAACGCTTCGGCCAGCAGCCTGCAGGGCGAACTGCCGCCGGTGCCGGACTACCTGCTCGGCGAGGGCGTGCTGGCCTACGACATGATGTACGGCGCCCGGCCTACCGTGTTTCTGGCCCATGCGGCCAAATGCGGCGCACGCACGTCGGACGGGCTCGGCATGCTGGTCGAACAGGCCGCCGAGGCGTTCTACAACTGGCGCGGCGTACGTCCGAGTACTGCGCCGGTACTGGCCGAGCTGCGCGCCGCGCTGCAGGCCGAGGCCGCACGCTGACGGCGGACCGCCTTGGCCCGCCAGCGATCTTCTTCCGCCGCTCCCCGTGCGCCGGGCAGACTGTCCGGTGCAGCCAACCCGCTGCGCTGGGTCGGCTACCTGGGTGAATGCCTGATCATTGGCGTGCTGGCAATGCAGGTCTACTTCTTCCTGCAGATCGGCGCGTGGCAATACCTGAATCCATCGTCCACCTCGTTCATGCGCGCCGAGCGCTGGCGGCTGTGCGGCTTCAACGTCTGGAGCTGTTCGGTCGATCACAAGTGGGTGAGCTATGGCGAGATGTCGCGCAATATCAAGCGCGCGGTGATCGCCAGCGAGGATGCCGACTTCGTCAATCATCCCGGCTACGAGCTCGATGCGATGCTCGATGCGTGGGAGCGCAACAAGCAGCGCGGGCATATCGTGCGCGGCGGGTCGACAATCACGCAGCAACTGGCCAAGAACCTGTTCCTGGCCTCGGAGCAGTATTACGTGCGCAAGGGCCAGGAGCTGGCCGTTGCCTGGATGCTCGAATTCTGGCTCGACAAGCAGCGCATCTTCGAGATCTATCTGAATTCGGTGGAGTGGGGCGAAGGCGTGTTCGGTATCGAGGCCGCGGCGCAGCACTACTTCCACACTTCGGCATCGAAGCTCACCGTGGGGCAGGCCGCCCGACTGGCGGCGGCGCTGCCGGCGCCCAAATGCTTCGACAAGAAGGAATACTGCGCCAACGTGCGTGTGAACTTCCGCGCCAAGGCATCGATCATCGCGCGCCGCATGGGCGCGGCAACCCTGCCGGACTGAGTGCCCCTGATCAAGTGCCCGATTGAGTGCCCGATTGCGGAGCTGGCAGCGGGCCCGATCTCGTACCGGACGCCAGGTCCGGCACGTTCCGGCGATCAGCCCAGCCAGCCCTTCCTGCGGAAATACCCAAGCGGAACCGCGGCCGACACGGCCATCAGTGCGATCGCCCACGGATAGCCGCCCGCCCAGTCCAGCTCGGGCATGAGCTTGAAGTTCATGCCGTAGATGCTCGCGATCAGCGTCGGCGGCATCAGCGCCACCGACACCACCGAGAACAGCTTGATGATCTTGTTCTGGTTGATGTTGATGAAACCGACCGTCGCGTCCATCAGGAAGTTGATCTTGTCGAACAGGAACGCGGTGTGGTTCTCGATCGAGTCGATGTCGCGCAGGATCTGTCGCGCTTCATCCTGCTGCTCGGCCGACAGCAGCTGGCTGCGCATCAGGAACGATACCGCGCGACGCGTATCCATGACGTTGCGGCGGATCCGGCCGTTCAAGTCTTCCTCGCGCGCGATGGTTTCCAGCACGTCGGCCGCGGCGGCATCGGTCACGTTCTCGGCCAGCACGCGTCGGCTGGCTTCTTCCAGGCGTTCGTAGATCTCCTCGATCGAATCGGCCGAGTACTCGGCATCCGTCGCGTAGAGATCCATCAGCACGTCCTTGGCATTGCGGACCGATCCCGGACGCATCCGTGCACGCAGGCGTACCAGGCGGAACACGGGCAGGTCTTCGTCGTGGATCGAGAACAGGACGTCCCGCGTGAGCACGAAGGCCACCCGCACGTTGCGCGAGGCTTCGTCCTCGGCCAGCAGGAAGTCGGTGCGGATGTGGATGTTCTCGTCCTCGCCCTCGAAATAGCGGGCCGAGGCCTCGAGGTCGCCAAGGTCTTCGAGTTCGGGCAGTACGACGCCGTAGGCCTCCTTGATCCACGCGAGTTCCTCGTCGTCGGGGCTGACGACGTCGATCCAGATGGGCTTGTGCTGCAGCAGCTCATTGCGCTCGTCGACCTGCTCCTGGGCAAGCCGACCTTTCTGCAGGACGAACAGATTGATCATCCCTTGGATTCCTTGTTACTGATTGCGCGTTGTCGATGCGTCGGAGACAGGCGCAGGCAAGGCATCGCCAGCGATGCGACCATGAGGCGGCCGGCAAGCGTGATCGCGCTGCGTGGGGACGGCGCCAATGGCGCATCCGCTGCAAGGCGATGGCGTTTGCCTGTTGCCGGTATCTGGCTGGCAAGCCGGGGAGAGGGAAGATCCGATGCGCGACACGGCAGCCAGCGCGGCCGCCGCAAGGGGAAACGGAAAGACACTCACCCGCAGGTGTCTGCGGGCAAGCACGGCGACGAGCAGGGCGATGGCCCCACGCGGATCGACGTTACGCAGCCCGCAGTGACATGGCATTCGACGAAGACGCGGCGCTGCCGCGACAACTCGAACACCCGATGCTACTGCCCACGTACTTTCTCCGGGATTCTGATGGCCGCGAGTGTAATCCAACGCGGGGGGGCTTGTTAAGCGAAATCTCGGCGGCGGTGTTGCTCACATGCGCCGCCGCAGCAGCGGGGCCAGCATGACCGACGACAGCGCCGCGAACATCAGCAGGATGGCTGCATAGTCCTGCCAGTGAGGGGTCTCGCCCAGCAGCCACATGCCCGAAAACACGCCGACTACGGGGATGAACATGATCGACAGGCTCGACACCACCGGCGGCAGGCTGCGGGCCAGCGCGAACCAGACCAGGTGGCAATACGCGAAGACCACCACGGCGTTGTACGCGATCGCCCCCCACTCCACGGAGGTCGGCATGCGCCAGCCGGATTCGAACAGCAGCGAGCCAATGGCCAGGAACGGCAGCGTGATCGCCAGCATCCAGAACGTGAGCGCGCCGATCGGTACATCCAGCTGGGTGCGTTTCATCAGTTGGGTGCCGAAGCCCCAGCCGGCCGCGGCCACCAGCATCAGCAGCGTGCCGGTGGGGCTGCCGGTCAGCGCGGCGATCTCGCCCGAGAGCAGCAGGACGGTGCCGGCCGCCGCGCAGGCGATGCCGATCCATGCCGACAGCGCGATCCGCTCGCGGAAGATGACCAGGCCCCAGACCACGGCCCAGATCGGCATGGTGTAGCCAAGGATCGCGGCGCGGCCCGACGACAGCATCTTGACGGCGCAGATGGCGAACAGGTGCCAGATCACCATATTCGGAATCGCCAGCTTGACCACCGTTGCCCAGGCGTGGCGGGGGACGTGCAGCGAGTCGCCGCGCAGGCGCAACGCCAGGCCCAATGCCACCAGCCCGCCGGCCATGCAGAGCAGCCGGAATCCCATGGCCGGGAAATGCGCCACGCCGAGCTTCATGATCGGCCAGTTGAGGCCCCAGGCGAGGGTCAGGATGACGAGGAGAATGAGACCGCGGCGGTCGAGTTGCATGGACATGGCGACATGCCTGTCGCTCTTTTTAAGCGGAAGCTCCAAACAATATCACGCCAACAGGTAGAATTGCCGCCAACGCCATATGCCGCCTCGCGGGACGCCCATCCTGCCCGCGGCCAACCGGCCGGCGCCCGCCCGCGTTATGCTGTGAGAACTGTCGAACACAGCCGAGGCCGCCCCGGCTTCACCCGATATCGAGCATTCCATGACCTTTACCGAGCTGCTGTCCTCCGCGTGGCAGCGTAACGATTCCCTGCTGTGCGTCGGGCTCGATCCGGACCCGGCCAAGCTGCCGCTGTCGATGACCGGTACGGGCGGCGCGATCTTTTCGTTCTGCCGGGAAATCGTCGACGCCACGGCCGACCTGGTCTGCGCCTTCAAGCCGCAGATCGCCTACTTCCATTCGCAGCGTGCCGAGGACCAGCTCGAGCAGCTGATCGAATATATCCACGACGCCCATCCCGGGATTCCGGTGGTGCTCGACGCCAAGCGCGGCGATATCGGCTCGACGGCCGAGCATTACGCGATCGAGGCATTCGATCGCTACAAGGCCGATGCGGTGACGGTCAGCCCTTATATGGGTTTCGATTCGATGTCGCCGTACCTGGCGCATCCGGGCAAGGGGGTGATCGTGCTGTGCCGCACGTCGAACCCGGGCGGCTCGGATGTGCAGTTCCTGCAGGTGGACGGCAAGCCGCTGTACCAGCTGGTGGCCGAAGCGGCGCGCGAGCGCTGGAATACCAATGGCCAGATGGGCCTGGTGGTCGGTGCAACGTTTCCCAACGAGATTGCCAAGGTGCGCCAGATCGTGGGCGATATGCCGCTGCTGATTCCGGGCATCGGCGCCCAGGGTGGCGATATCGAGGCCACCGTAAAGGCCGGCCGTACTGCGGATGGCAACGGCATGATGATCAACTCCTCGCGCGCCATCCTGTATGCGAGCCGCGACAAGGACTTTGCCTCCGCCGCGCGCAACGTGGCGCTGCAGACGCGGGAGTCGATCAACCGATACCGGCACGGATGACCAGCAAAAAACCAGGCCCTGGGCCTGGTTTTTTTATTCCTCGTTGCGGATCAGCTCGATCAGGCCGCGCATCGCGTGCTCGGCCGCCTGGCGCCGGATCTGCGCCCGGTCGCCCTTGAAGCGCTGGGTCTCGGTGCGGGTGGTGATGCGGTTGCTCCAGCCGAAGCAGACCATGCCGACCGGCTTCTCCGATGTGCCGCCGTTCGGGCCGGCAACGCCCGTGATCGCCAATGACACTTGCGCGCGGCTGTTCAGCAGCGCGCCTTCGGCCATGGCGTGAGCGACTTCCTCGCTGACCGCGCCGTGATCGCGGATCAGCTTCGCGGGCACGCCGATCATCGTGGTCTTGGCCTCGTTCGAATAGGTGACGAAGCCGCGTTCGAACCAGCCCGACGAACCCGACACATCGGTGATGGCGGCCGCGACCAGCCCGCCGGTGCACGATTCCGCCGTGGCGAGCATGAGCGAACGTTCCGCGAGGGTGACTCCGGCCTGGACGGCAAGCTGTTCAAGCAGGCGACTGACGGACATGGCGACGATTCCCGGAAATCCTGATACGGAAGAGAGCGCTCAGATGGAGCGCCACAGAGCGAAGACGAGCAGCGTGTAGAACGCCGCGAAGATATCGTCGAACATCACGCCGAACGCGCCGGTGAAACCCGGGCCCTTGAGCGTGCGGTCGTAGTAGCGGATCGGCGCCGGCTTGACGATATCGAAGAAGCGGAACCACACGAATGCGGCGAACTGGCCCCAGAAGCCGGTCGGCGTCACGAACATCAGCACCAGCCAGAACGCGACGATCTCGTCCCAGACCATGCTGCCGTGGTCGTACACGCCCATGTCGCGCGCGGTACGCAGGCAGGCCCAGATGCCCACCACGAAACCACCGGCGATGATCCACAGCCAGGTGGTGGGCTCGATCCACCGCGAAATAACGATGAACGACAGCCATCCCAAC
>FTCZ01004265.1_pt1 | contig 11448 bp, 8 predicted proteins | sample 1658871 | NCBI WGS metagenome assembly FTCZ01 (sample SAMEA3914864, study PRJEB12502) | metagenome | biome: forest; material: soil | place: USA | collected 2012-03-12 | depth 0.3 m
CACTATGGGCGCGATCGTCGGCGCGATCCCGGGGTTGAGCCAGTTCGTTTGACGGTCGCCGTGTCCCGCACTTGATGCGGGACCCATAGCCTCCGAAGACGCAAGTGTTTATGGGCCCCGCATCAAGTGCGGGGCACGAGCATGGCGCATGTCGCACCCCCTGTCGCACCTTCATTCATAGCCGGTTCAGCGCTGCTGCCCGATTCTCCCCTCCATCGCCGTGAAGCGGCGAAACGGGAGACCAATCACATGATGACGACCAGAACCACGCGCCGAGCGCTGCTCGGCGGGGCGGCGGTGCTTGCCGCGAGCCCGGCGCTTGCGGGCTTCCGCAGCGAGACGAAGATCGCGCTGCTCTGGCGCGACGCGGAAGCGGCCAAGGCGAAGCTCGGCACGGAGATGCTGGCGCTGAAGGATGGTGTGCCGGCCTGGATGCGCGCCGGCGGCAAGGCCTCGACGCTTGGTGAAACGCGCTACCAGGCGCTGACCGCCATGTTGAAGGCGAAGCCGGTGGATGCGCATGAGCTCGCGCTGATCGCCCGCGCGGCGCGCGAACCGGAAATGGCGCATGGGCCGCAGGCCTGGGCAAGCGCGCAGGTGCTGGAGGCGAGCGCGGCGCTGGCGGCTTGACTAGTCTCCTTCTCCCGCTTGCGGGAGAAGGTGCCGGCAGGCGGATGAGGGGAGTCACGAACTCCACATAGGCCGGGCTTCCTCCCCTCATCCGTCACTTCGTGACACCTTCTCCCGTAAACGGGAGAAGGGAGCCACTTCCGACAAACGTCGGCTTCCCCAACTTCCGTGATCGTGCCAGAAAGCGGGCATGACCGAGCAAGTTCCTGCCCTGCCGCCTCTCGCCTCGGAATTTCCCTCAGCCAGCCGCGAGGATTGGCTGAAGCGGGTTGAGACTGTGCTGAAAGGCGCGGATTTCAACAAGGTTCTGGTTGGGCGCACCGGCGATGGCATTGGCATCCAGCCGCTTTATCCGCGAAAGCGCAACGCGCAGCCGGTTACCGGCGCGGAACATGCGCAGCGCTGGACCATTCTCCAGCGCGCCGATCATCCGCAGGCGGATGCCTCCAGCCGGCTAGCGCTGGCCGATCTCGAAGGCGGCGCGACTGGGCTGGTGCTGGCATTCAAAAACTCGCCGACCGCGCGCGGCTTCGGCATCGACGCACCGGATGCGAAGGCCCTGGATGAGGCGCTCGAAGGCGTGCTGCCGGAATTCATTCCGCTGCGCATCGAGACCGCCCCCTACGAGGGCCGGCGCATCGCCGCGTTGATCGACGGACTGGTCGAGCGGCGAGGTTTGCGGCCGGAGGAGCTGAAGGTCGATTTCGGGCTCGATCCGGTGGGTGATCTCGCCCGCACCGGCGCATTGCCGGCGGCGTGGGAGCAAATCCAGGCCAATTTCTCCGGCGAGGCCAAACGGCTTCGCACCAAGGGCTATGGCGGCACGCAAGCACGCGTCGATGGGAGACCGTGGCACGAGGCCGGCGCTTCCGAGGCGCAGGAGTTGGCGGCGGCGCTCGCAACCGGCGTCACCTATCTCAGGGTGCTGGAAAGCCACGGCCTGCCGCTGGAGCAGGCACGCGACAGCCTGTCCTTCCTGCTCGCGGCGGATGCCGATGAGTTCCTGACCATCGCGAAATTCCGCGCGCTGCGCCTACTCTGGGCAAGGGTGGAGGAGGCTTGCGGGCTTTCCCCCAAACGCATCACGCTGCAGGCCGAAACCGCCTGGCGGATGCTGACGCGGCGCGACCCTTACGTGAACCTGCTGCGCAATACGCTGGCCGTCTTCTCGGCCGTGATCGGCGGCGCGGATAGCGTGACGGTGCTGCCCTTCACCAATGCGCTCGGCCTGCCGGACGAATTCGCGCGCCGGATCGCCCGCAACACGCAAACCGTGCTGATGGAGGAGTCCAACCTCTGGCGCGTGGCGGACCCTGCCGCTGGGGCCGGCGGCTTCGAGACGCTGACGGATGAACTTTGCGAGAAGGCCTGGCATCTCTTCCAGGCGATCGAGGCGGAGGGCGGCATCGTAGCCAGCCTGCAGGCCGGCGCGATCCAGAGCCGCATCGCCGAGGTCGCGGCGGCGGATGCGCGCAACGTCTCGACCCGGCGCGCGCCGATCACCGGCACGAGCGAGTTCCCGAATCTGGCGGAACTGCCGGTTGCGGTGTTGCAGCCGGCTCCCGCCCCTGCGCCGCACCACCCGCTCGCCCTGCCCTCGCGGCGGCGGGCTGAGCCTTACGAGGCGCTGCGTGATGCTTCCGACGCTTTCCAGCAGAAGCACGGCCTGCGCCCGCGCGCCTTCCTGGCAACGCTCGGCACCATCGCCGAGTTCAACGCGCGCGCTACCTTCGCCCGCAACTTCCTGGAAGCCGGCGGCATCGAGGCTCCCGACCATAACGGTTTTGAGAGCCTCGATGCGATGGTCGCGGCCTACAAGGCATCGGATGCCCGCCTCGCCTGCCTTTGCGGACCGGATGCGCTTTATGCGGCGGATGGCGCGAAGGCGGTCGCAGCGCTGAAGGCAACCGGCGCGCATGTCGTGCTGGCGGGACGGCCGGGCGAGCTGGAAAAACAGCTCGCGGAAGCCGGGCTTTCCGGCGCGATCTTCGTCGGCTGCGATGTCATCGCGACGCTGACCGAACTGCAGCATGCGCTGGGACTGCGGCATGACTAGCATGGAGCGAGCGCGCCCCGGACTTGATCCGAGGCCCATAAACACCGATTTATCCGGACAAGGCGGCGTTTATGGGTCCCGCATCAAGTGCGGGACACGAGCGGGTCGTTGGAGCAGCACATGAGCATGATCCGCGCCGGTGGGCTGACCACGCTGATCCTCTCGGCGCTCGCCACCATCGCGCTCACCATGTTCGGGCAGTGGTATGCGGCCTATGATCTCGGCGAGGTACTGACCCGGCTGTTCTTCTGGGGCGCGATCACGGTCATCTGCATGGCCCCGATCGGGCTGGTGATCTTTCCTGTCATGCATGAGTTCCTGGGCGGCGATGAGCCGTTTCCGCCTTTGACCTTCGCCATCGTCGGCGGCGTGCTCGGTTTTCTGATCGCCGGCTACCTCGTCTGGCGGTTTCGCGCCGTGCTGCTCTCGGCGAGCTTCCTCGCCGCGCCGTTCTTCGTGCTGATCGGCTTCGGCACGGGGTTCATCGGCGGGTTCGTGTTCGAGTTCCTGGCGCGCGAGCGCAGCGGCCTGCGCCCGTAATCCTTCCCCTTGATGGGGAAGGTGGCCTGAAAGGCCGGATGGGGTGGAAGCCTGACATCGGCCAGCTTCGGAGTGTCCACCCCTTCCGCCTGCCAGCACCTTCCCCATCAAGGGGAAGGATCGAAACGGTTTACGGCCGTAGCGCCTCGGTCGAGGCCACGGGGTTGGCCTTGAAACCGGCCTGCTCCACGGCGGCAGCGGCAGTTGATGAGGGCGCGGGCAGCGTCTGATAGCGCACCAGCGCCTCGGCCGGCGCCTGGGTGATGCCGCGAATCTTTTCCTGGTCCTTCTTCGAGACCAGCGACGTCGCGTAGAGATTGGCGAAATCGGCCATGCGCGGCTGGCTGTGGCCGCCGGTATAGACCACGACGCGATCGGACAGCACGATGATGTCACCCCGGCGCAGCGTTGGGTCCTTCAGGAACCATTCGCGGTCGCCGGCCGGATCGAGCGGCTGCTGGAGATGGGCGTGGCTCTTCTCCTCGCCCTCCTTCGGCTTGCGCACCGAAACAGCCGATTTGCGCTTGTGGCTCTTGACCGTCATCTCGAAGGGCTGCGGCGCATAATAGCTGGGCGGCGGCGGCGTAGGGTTGCCGAAGAGCAGCCCGAACAGGCCGCCGGCGGCTTGCGCCGGGGCGGCGATTGCAACCGAAGCCGCAATGGCCGCGGCGAGAGCCGGCAGGCTCCGCATCCGAACTCGAAAAATCATGTTCCCGCCCGCGAAAAGCACTCGACACAAAAAGACTAAAACGCGACCTATCTGCCTCATTCCCCACGCGCCCGCCAGCGGGATGCGTTGGGACGATGAGCGATCTGCCGCTTCCGCCGTTAAATCTGTGCGGGAACGCTCAGCACGCTGGTAACCCTAGCCAACGCCGCCTTTTCAAGCCGACAGCGCATGCCAAAACGCTCCAGAATGCATCAAGCATTCTAGAGCGCCAATCTTACCGCGTGATGACGGCGAGGTTGCCGTCTTGCGGCGTGATTACTGTTTCTTGAGGGCTGCGGCCGGATCGACCGTGCCCGGCGCATCGAGGCCGGCGGTCTTGTCCTCGCCGGCGGTCGCGACATAGTTCGGCGAAACCGGCGTCATGCGGTAGCTGACCAGCGACTCACGCGGCGCCTGGGTGAGCGCCAGAACCTGATCGCGATCCTTCTTGGAAACCATGCCGGAGCTGTTCAACTCGGCGAAATCGCGTTTGTCACGACCGCCACCGTTATAGACCAGCACCTTGGTCGGCAGCACGATAATGTCGCCTTTGCGCAGCGTCGGATCGCGCAGATACCACTCGGGATCGCCCGAGACATCCATGGGCATCTGTGTGCGGGGTTTTGATTCCTCGGCCTTGCGCGGGCCAGCTTCGCGCTGCGCCTTGATGGGCGCACCGACATCGGGGATGGGCGCGTAGGAAACAGGGGCCGGCGCGGGGCGCGGACCGCCGAAGATCATTTCAAGCAGGCCGGCCTTGGCAGGGGTGGCGGCTGTCACGGCAAGGCCGAGGCTGACGGCAACCGCCGCGAGGCTCAGGGGCTTGGTGTTGCGGGTCTTCGTCTGCGTCATCATGGCGTGTCCGCCTGTTCCCATTCGGCCCCGGAGGCGTGCCGGTCTCCACGGTCACGGTCTTCTGGGTGCGCTCTCGGCGTCTGTTTCCCACAAGACCGTTAAAACATTCCGCCAAGAAGGGCCGTTTCATGGCGATCCCCGCTTCAACCCCTCGCGAACCTCACTGGTTCCGCAAACCGCCCGGCGGGTGTGGCGGCATGGGCACGATTTGAGCGCCGATTTGGCGCGCATGTTTGTGATGGAAAACACGTGGAACGGGTGGGATTGGCGGCGGGAGCCGGGGGCGCGTGCGGGGGCGCACGAGAAGGGGCCACTACCTAAATTCGTGTTTACATGGCGAACTATCCACTCGGCATTGGAGACGAAATCCCGTTAATGCGACCGAGTTATTCGGCGGTTGGCGGAAAGCCAAAAAAGCCCAAATTCAATAAAAAATACGACTATAAGCGATGCTAACTCTTTCGACTCCCGATTTTGAATGCTAGCCTTCCAGGTGGTTTGACTCGAATCATCGTCGGCCCCGCGCCCGCCATTACGAAAATGGCTTCGGCGGGTGCTCTGCCGAAGGAGCCGAGGGCTTAAACCCTTGATGGGGGCATTTCGATGTCGCTATCATGCAAATGGCCTCAGCCGGTATTCGTGCGCAATTATCTGCGCTTCCGGTTTGGCCGTTGGGAGCATGTTTGCTCTCATTGCCGGAGCCTGCCTCGCTAATCGCTTGGCAGAACTCCGACTGAGAAGTGGGGCCCACCTTGAACCGTAAGGCACCACGGAAACCGTCGCCCAAGGGCGGCGGTTTTTTTCTTTCCCGACTATTGCGGGAAATTTTTGAATTCCGAATTTAAATCGTTGCGGCGAATTAGAGTCGGAAATTAGGGTTAATAAGCCGTTAATTTGTGTGACATACGTTAGTGCCAGAATCGTGTCACGTGAAGTGTCTTGTAAAAAGTTTTTCACATTCTCATTTGCAATTTTTTCGTTTCGTTTTTTGCGTCGCTTTCGATCTCACCCATCACTTTAAAAATTTCGAATGCGCCGGAAATTTGCGAGCTTGGTAGTTTAGAAATCAGCCCGCTTTTGATCACAAAATGATAAATTTGCGCAATTCGAATAAATTAAGAGGAAAAAGCGCGTCCGAATTAAATGGGTGACTGCCTGCCTTCGATTTTCATATTTCGATTTCAACTATAAGCAATCAGCCTAGCCGTTGCGTTCGCGGCGGCTTTGACGCGAAATCGCCCACCGCTTCCTATCTAAAACCCTAATGGCAATCTCCCTCCCGCTGGCCTATCTTCACTGCCAGTGAAGAAGTGAAGCGCCATGACCAGCATCCCCGATTTCACCGCCGTTCCGTTCAAGGCTGCGCATGTGCCGGTGAGCGCCGCCGCCACCGCCGAGCCATGGCTGACGCCGGAGGGGATCGCCGTAAAGGCTTCCTATTCGGAGGCCGATCTCGCCGGCATCGATTTCCTCGAAACCTTTCCCGGCATCGCGCCCTATCTGCGCGGACCCTACCCCACCATGTATGTGAACCAGCCCTGGACGATCCGGCAATATGCGGGGTTTTCAACGGCCGAGGATTCCAACGCCTTCTACCGGCGCAATCTGGCGGCGGGGCAGAAGGGGCTCTCGGTCGCCTTCGATCTCGCCACCCATCGCGGCTATGACAGCGACCATCCGCGCGTCGGTGGCGATGTCGGCATGGCGGGTGTGGCGATCGATTCCATCTACGACATGCGCACGCTGTTCGACCGTATCCCGCTCGACCAGATGTCGGTCTCGATGACGATGAACGGCGCGGTGCTGCCGATCCTCGCGCTGTTCATCGTGGCGGCCGAGGAACAGGGCGTGCCGCAATCCAAGCTTTCAGGGACGATCCAGAACGACATCCTGAAAGAGTTCATGGTGCGCAACACCTATATCTACCCGCCCAAGGGCTCGATGCGCATCATCTCCGACATTTTCGCGCATACCGCGAAGGAGATGCCGAAGTTCAACTCGATCTCGATTTCCGGCTACCACATGCAGGAAGCCGGCGCGACGCAGGATCTGGAACTCGCCTATACGCTGGCCGACGGCGTCGAATATATCCGCGCTGGCATGGCGGCTGGCCTGAGCGTCGATGCCTTCGCGCCGCGCCTGTCGTTCTTCTGGGCGATCGGCATGAACTTCTTCATGGAAGTCGCCAAGATGCGCGCGGCGCGGCTGATCTGGGCGAAGCTGGTGAAGCAGTTCGAGCCGAAATCCGAGAAATCGCTGCCGCTGCGCACGCATTGCCAGACCTCCGGCTGGAGCCTGACGGCGCAGGATGTGTTCAACAACGTCATCCGCACGCAGATCGAGGCGATGGCGGCAACGCAAGGCCACACGCAATCGCTGCACACCAACGCGCTCGACGAGGCGCTGGCGCTGCCGACCGATTTCTCCGCCCGCATCGCCCGCAACACGCAGCTTTTCCTGCAGCAGGAAGCCGGCACCAACCGGATCATCGATCCGTGGGGCGGCAGCTTCTATGTCGAGAAGCTGACGGCCGATCTCGCCGCGAAGGCGTGGGAGCATATCGAGGAGGTCGAAAAGCTCGGCGGCATGGCGAAGGCGATCGAGGCTGGCATTCCGAAGCTGCGCATCGAGGAAGCCGCCGCCAAGACGCAAGGCCGGATCGACGCCGGCAAGCAGGCGATCATCGGCGTCAACGCCTTCAAGCCTAGCGTGGAACAGCCGATCGACGTGCTGAAGGTCGACAACGCGGCCGTGCGCGCCGCGCAGATCGCCAAGCTGGAGCGGCTGAAGGCTGAGCGCAACGGCGCAGACGTTGCCGAGAAGCTCGCGGCGCTCTCGGCTTCCGCCGCGAGCGGCGAAGGCAATCTGCTGGCGCTGGCTGTCGATGCCGCGCGCGCCAAGGCGACGGTTGGCGAGATTTCCTCAGCGCTGGAGAAGGTGTGGGGGCGGCACACGGCCGAGATCAAGGCGATCTCCGGCGTCTACAAGCGCGAGGTTGGCGAGCAGAACGCCATGCTGATGCGTGTGCAGGGCCAGGTACAGGCGTTCGAGGAGAACGAAGGCCGCAAGCCGCGCATCCTCGTGGCGAAAGTCGGCCAGGACGGGCACGACCGGGGGCAGAAGGTGATTGCTTCGGCCTTCTCGGACCTCGGCTTCGATGTCGATATCGGACCGCTCTTCGCGACACCCGAGGAGGCGGCGAAACAGGCGATCGAGGAGAATGTCCACATTGTCGGCATTTCGTCGCTGGCGGCCGGACACCTGACCATGGTGCCGGCACTCAAGCAGTCGCTCGAAAAGGCCGGGCGCGGCGACATCATGATCGTCGTCGGCGGCGTGATCCCGCCGCAGGATTTCGACGCCGTGCGCGACGCCGGCGCGGCCGCGATCTTCCCACCGGGGACGGTGATCACGGAAGCCGCGTCGAAGCTGCTGGATGATTTGAACGAGCAGCTTGGGTATGCGCAGAGGGATGCGGCGGAATAGGCCGCAAGGCCGACAGCGCGCCCCGGACTTGATCCGGGGCCCATACACTCAGGCAAGGTCGCGTTTATGGGTCCCGCATCAGGTGCGGGACACGAGCTTCCGCCAACCGTGAGGACTGGCCAATAGCCCCAACAAAAAAGGCGCGGCTTGCGCCGCGCCATGAAGTCTTGAGGGGTCTCGATAAACTTTTGAAGGTGGTTCGTCCGAGGTCTCTTCGGGCGGGCCTTGAAAAGTCGGATTGACTGTATACGGAGGACCGTGACGGAAATACGGCGCTTCAACCGCGCTCTATCGCCCGCTTCACCACGGCGCGCACGTCCGGATTGGTGATGAAGGTCGAGTGGCGGATCAGGCCTGAGCCGAAATCGGTCGCATCCACCACCTTCACGCCAAGCTTTTCGAGCGCCGCGCGGTCCGCCGCACCGACGCGGGAAACGCCGCCGGCGAGGCTCTGCGACAATTCGAGCGCCCGGTCGTTGCTCGCCATGATCACGGTGATCTTCTCGGCCAAGGGGCCGAGGCGGCTGAGGCTGTTGGTGAAGAGGTCGATATCGATATCGGGCGCGGCGAGCACGATCGCGCCGAAGCGGTTGTCCTGCGCCTCGCCGACGCGGGTGCGGATCTGGCGCAAGGTCTCGACCGTCAGCAGCGTGCCCATGGAATGCGCGACAAGGTTCACGCGCGGCAAGCTGTCGTCACGGCAAAGCGCCGTGATGCAATCCTCGAAGGCGTCGCGCGACCACAGCGCGCTCTCGCGATCGTAGCCATAATCCAGTAGCGCGCCGCGCGAAGGCCAGGAGAACAGGATCGGCTGGCCGGAGAAGCCGATGCCGTCGGCAAGCTGGGCCAGGCTGGTCGCGGCGCTCTCGAAAGTCTCGTTATAGCCATGCGTATAAAGCAGCGGCGTCTTGCCTTCGAGCAGCTTCGGCAACACGTCGGCCGGGCGATCCGTCGTCACCGGCTTCACGGTGTCGATGTTCCATGTGCCGTTCATGGTCGAGGCGATCATGCCGGTGAAGGAATTGTTGCGGGCGAAGAAGAACAGCTCGCCAACCGTCATCTGCTTGCCGCGCTCCGGGCCGAACCAGGGGTTCTTTGTGCCGTCGCCCGTCGCTTTGCGGGTGCTGGCGAAGACGAGGCGCGGCTGGCCGGCGTGGCCGGAAAGGTCCTTGCCCGGCAGCGGCATCATCGCTTCGCTGGTGCTGCAGCCGGCGAGTATCGCTGAAGCGGCGGAGGCCGCCAAACCGCGAAGGGCCGCGCGGCGGCTAATTGGCAAATCCATGGTTCTGTTGAAGTCCCGTTATGTCCGGTCGTTTCGCGGCGTAGCGGCGAAGCATTGATGAACCGTCAACAGGGGAAATGCGGCGAGAATGGGTTTCTGCTACCAGAACCCACCCGGCATAGATGTTTCTCCCGCGCTATTCTTTGCACTGTTGCGCGCACGCCCTATGGTTGCGGATCATTCCTGCTTCCTTTCCCGATGGCCGCTTCGCAAACCTCCATGCCCCTCCGGCTCATCTGGCTTGGCGTCGCCGCCATGGCGCTGGATATCGGCGTATCGCGGATATCCTACGGCATGCTGCTGGTGCCGCTGCGCGCCGACCTGATGCTCAGCTACACGGTCGCCGGGCTATTGAGTTCACTGAACCTTGCGGCCTATCTCGCCGGCAACCTGATCGCGCCGCCGCTCGGCAAGCGCTGGTCCATGCCAGTGCTGGCTTGCGGCGGACATGCGATGGTGGCGCTCGGCGCGCTGCTCAACGGGCTGGCGCAGGAGGTGTTCGTGCTGGCGGCCGGCCGGCTGCTGATGGGACTTGGCGCGGGTGTCGGCCTCGTCGCAGTCTTCGTGATCGCCTTCAGCCGGACACCCACCGCAAGTCGAGGCGCCGCAAGCGCCGCGATGTGGTCAGGCATCGGGTTGGCGCTGATCGGCACGGCGGCCTCTTTTCCGTTCACGCTCGAAGCGGGCGGAGCATGGCGCTGGGTTTTCATCATCGCGGCCGTCATTGGTGCGGGCGTCGCGTTTGGCCTTCGACCGGGACAGACTGCAGCCGCGCCGGAAGCTAACGGCCAATCATCGCTCGCCGGGCATCAACAGACGCGGGTCAAAAGCTGGTGGCAATGGCTGCCGCTGTTCGGTGGCTACGGCGCTTTCGGGCTCGGCTATATCGCCTACACCACCTTCGTCAGCGTCCGGCTCGCCAATCTGCATCTCTCAGTCGCGGCAATAACGGCGAGCTGGATGGTGATGGGCCTGGCGACGCTGGCGGGCTGCGGCCTGACCGCGAAGCTGCTGGGCAATGTGCGCCTCAAGCATATCGCCTTCACGCTGTCTTTCGTCGCGGCGGCCATCGGTTGCCTGCTGGTCAGCGGCGAGGGAGCGCTGCTGGCGTCGGCTGCCGGTGTTTTCGTCGGGCTTGGGCTTGCCTCGACGCCGGCGATCCTTACCGCTTATGTCCGCGAACGAACAAGCGATGCCGACTACGCACGCCTGTTCAGCATCGGCACGGCCTTCATCGGCACCGGCCAGCTTGCCGGGCCGGCGATTGCCGGTGTGCTGACCGACAGGTTCGGCTCATTGGCTGTCATCTATCTCGCCTTCGCCGCCTATGCGCTCGGCGGCCTGCTGGCCGCGCTTGACTTCGCGCTGGCGCGAAAGCACTGGCGGTAAAGCCAAGGAGCGGCGCATGCACCTTCTCATCACCGGTTTCGGACCGTTTCCCGGCGCGCCATTCAACCCCACGCAGCGCATCGCCCGTAGGCTCGGCAAGCTGAAGCGACCACTGCTCGCTGATGTGCGCCGCACGGTCGAGCTGCTGCCGACGACGCATGAGGCCATTGCCGCGCTACCGCAGATGATCCTGACGATGAAGCCCGACGCCGTGCTGATGTTCGGCCTAGCCGGTCGCCGCCGGCATGTGACGCCGGAATTGCGCGGCATGAATGTGGTTTCCGTGCTGCATCCCGATGCGGCCGGCAAGCGCCCTGCCCTTCGTGCCCTACGCAACAGCGAACCGTTCTCGCGAAATGCTTCGATCCCGGTCCCCGCGCTTGCCGCGCGTATGCGCCAAGCGCGGGTGCTGGCCAAGCCGTCGAACAGCGCGGGCGATTATCTCTGCAATGCCGGCATCTACACCGCGCTTTCGACCAATGTGCCGGCATTGTTCGTGCA
>FTCZ01000975.1_pt1 | contig 11441 bp, 10 predicted proteins | sample 1658871 | NCBI WGS metagenome assembly FTCZ01 (sample SAMEA3914864, study PRJEB12502) | metagenome | biome: forest; material: soil | place: USA | collected 2012-03-12 | depth 0.3 m
CATCTATCCGCCGAAACCTTCGATGCGGATCGTGTCGGACATTTTCGCTTACACCTCCAAGCATATGCCGAAGTTCAACTCGATCTCGATCTCCGGCTACCACATGCAGGAAGCCGGTGCCACGGCCGACCTCGAGCTCGCCTACACCATCGCCGACGGCATCGACTATGCCCGCGCCGGCGTTGCCGCCGGCCTCGACATCGACCGCTTCGCGCCCCGGCTTTCCTTCTTCTGGGCGATCGGCATGAACTTCTTCATGGAGGTCGCCAAGCTCCGCGCCGCGCGGCTTTTGTGGTCGAGCCTGATGGAGAAGAATTTTGCGCCGAAGGACGAGCGCTCGCTATCGCTGCGCACCCATTGCCAGACGTCCGGCTGGTCGCTGACGGCGCAGGATCCTTACAACAACATCACCCGTACGATGATCGAGGCGATGGCGGCGACGCAGGGGCATACGCAGTCGTTGCACACCAATTCCTTCGACGAGGCGATGGCGCTGCCGACCGACCATTCGGCGCGCATCGCGCGCAACACGCAGCTCATCCTGCAGAAGGAATCCGGCACCACGCGCATGATCGATCCGTGGGGCGGCTCGGCCTATGTCGAGCGGCTGACGCATGATCTGGCGGCGCGCGCGCTCGCCCATATCGAGGAGGTGGAAAGCCTCGGCGGCATGGCTGCGGCGATCGAGCAAGGCATTCCGAAGCTGCGCATAGAGGAAGCGGCCGCGCGCACCCAGGCGCGCATCGATTCCGGCGAACAGGTGCTCGTCGGCGTCAACGCGCATCGGCCGCAGACCGACATCCAAGTCGATGTGCTGAAGATCGACAATGCCGAGGTGAAGGCCAGGCAGTTGGCGAAGCTGCAGCGGCTGAAGGGCACGCGCGATGTCGCCGCGCTCGAGGATGCTCTTGCCGCGCTTGGCCGCGCCGCCGAAAGCGGCGAGAATCTGCTTGAATTCGCAATCCGCGCGGCCCGCGCCAATGCGACCGTTGGCGAGATTTCATTGGCGCTGGAAAAAGTGTTCGGCCGCCATGCGGCCACGGTGCAGACGATCTCCGGCGTCTATCGCGATGCGCTCGGCGATAATCCGACGGTCGACCGTTTGCAGGAAAAGATCGAGGCGTTCGAGAAGAAAACCGGCGGCAAGCCGCGCATCCTGGTCGCCAAGATGGGCCAGGACGGCCACGACCGCGGCCAGAAGGTGATCGCCAGCGCCTTTGCCGATCTCGGTTTCGACGTCACCGTCGGGCCGATGTTCCAGACGCCGGACGAAATCGCGAAACTGGCGGTGCAGCACGATGTCGATATCATCGGCGCCTCCTCTTTGGCCGCCGGACATCTGACGCTGATCCCCGAACTCAAGGACGCGCTGAAGAAGCTCGGCCATGGCGACATGCTGATCGTCGCCGGCGGCGTCATCCCGCCGCAGGACTATGACGCAGTGCTGCAGGCGGGCGCGGCGGAGATTTTTCCGCCGGGGACCGTCATCCCCGAAGCGGCGAACCGGCTGATGGATCGGTTGTTGGCCGACCGGTGAAGGCTCTTGCCGATTTGCCTGAAAGGTTGTTCTATAACAGTAGACACAACCAGGGCGCGATGATGTTTAAAACGATCATCCATGGGCTTGAGGACGGATCGGGAGCCTTAGTGCTGCCACGCGAAATGCTTGACAGCTTGAACCTTCAGGTTGGCGATGAGTTCCAGATCCTTGAAACCGACGACGGGCTCATTCTAAGGCCAATCCGCCACGACAACTACGAACGGCAAATGAACGTCGCCCGCGTCGTCATGGACAAATACGAAGCTGCGCTAAGGAAGCTTGCAACGTTGGCTAACGGCTAGCCCTCGGCCTTGTCCGAGAGCTTGACGATTTCCCATTCCTTGCGGTTGACGGTGACGATCTCGCCGACCTTCTTGCCGAACAGCGCAACCGCCATCGGCGAAACATGGGAGATGCTGCCCTTCGAGGGATCGGCCTCGTCCTCGCCGACGATCTTCCAGTGCACCTTCTTGCCGTCGTCGCCTTCCAGCGTGACTCCCATGCCGAAGCGCACGACGTCGCTGCCCGGCTCCGGCACCGACAGCTCGGCGTTTTCGCGCCGCGCGGTCCAGTAGCGCAGGTCGCGCGAGACGACCGCGATGCGCTCGCGATCGCCCTTGCGTTCGGCCTTGGCCAGGACGTCGCGCAGGTCGGCAAGGTTCTCCTCGATCATCGCAAGGCCGCGCTCGGTCACCAGGTTGCGGTGCGTGCTGACCGGCCGCTCGCCGACGCCGGCGATGGCGTTTTCGCTGTCTTCCTCGCGGGTAAAAGCTCTGCTCATCGCCTGAACTTAGGCTTGGCGCGACGGCTGCACAAGCGGTTTGCCAGCCGTCCGCCCTTGGCACGATTCCTGCGACAGGCAAAGTGAAACGCCAGGACCTGTGCCGATGTTGAACAGACGAACGCTCATTGCGCAGACCGCCGGCTTCGCCGTTGCCGGCCTTTGCCTCGGCAAAGCGTCGGCCAAGACGCTGCCCGGCATCGAGATGGCCGCCATGCGCGGCTCGATCAACGCCACCGAGCTTGGCGTGCAGCCGGGCGCGCTCGACGATCAGAGCAAGGCTTTTACCAAGATGCTGGCCGAGGCAAGCGAGCGCGACGCGCCGGTAGCGCTGCCGCCGGGCACCTATCTCGTCTCCAACCTGAAACTGCCGGCCCGCGTGCGCCTGTCGGGCGTGCCCGGCGCAACGCGCATCGTCTATGGCGGCAATGGCCATCTGATGATGGCCGAACAGGCCGAGCATATCGAGCTCACCGGCCTCGTCTTCGACGGCAGCAATCGATGGCTGGGCGACTATACGCAAGGCTTGCTGGATCTGCGCCGCGTCGGCCATCTCGTCATCGACAATTGCCAGGTCACCGGCAGCGGCAAGAACGGCCTGGCGCTGGAGCATGTCGTTGGCCGCGTCGGCCGCTCCGACATTTCGGGCGCCGCGGATGCCGGCATCTATTCGGTCGAGGCCGGCGGACTGGAGATTTCCGGCAATACGGTTTCGGACTGTGCCAATGGCGGCATCCTGGTGCATCGCTGGCAGGCGGCGGAGGACGGCACGATCGTCAGTGGCAACCGCGTGCAGCGCATCGGCGCAAGGAGCGGCGGCACCGGCCAGAACGGCAACGGCATCAACGCCTTCCGCGCAGGCAATGTCATCATCTCCGGCAATGTCGTTTCGGATTGCGCTTTCACCGCGATCCGCGCCAACAGCGCCAGCAATCTGCAGATCACCGGCAACACCTGCTCGCGCTCGGGCGAGACCGGCATCTATTCGGAATTCTCCTTCGAAGGCGCGATCTTGAGCAACAATCTGGTCGACGGCGCCGCCAACGGCATCTCGATCGTCAATTTCAACGAAGGCGGCCGCATGGCGGTGTGCTCGAACAACATCGTGCGCAACCTGACGACGGTCGGCCCCTACACCGCCGATCCGCCGGGCTTCGGCGTCGGCATCAGCGCCGAGGCTGACACCACCGTCTCCGGCAATGTGGTCGAGAACGCGCCGCTCTACGGCATGCAGCTCGGCTGGGGGCCATATCTGCGCAATGTCGTGGCGACTGGCAACATCATCCGCAAGGCAGGCACCGGTATCGTCGTGTCCGTGGTCGAAGGCTCCGGCAGCGCGGTCATCTCGGACAACGTGATCGACGGCGCGCAGAACGGCGCCATTATCGGCCAGCGCTGGGCCGAGCCGGTGACTGGCGACCTCGCCAAGTCAAGCGACAGCGGCTACGCGCATCTGACGGTCGAGCGGAATAAAGTGACCTAAGCGCCTTCGCAGGCCACGTGACGGAGTGCGGTGCCAAGCTAACCCGACGCCACGATGATACGCGCTGAATTCAGATGCACATTTCGTATGCGAATACTTTATATTGGTGAGCGAGGAGTCATTCCCCTATGGCCACCAAGAAGCAAGGCACCCACGCCAAACTCTTCAGTCTGCTCATCCGCGAGGATCGTGCGGCCGAGGACACGCTGCTCGACCAGACGCTCGTCAAGGTCGATGCCAAGAGCTATCAGCATTATCTCGGCATTCTCGATCAGCCCCCGAGCGGCGAGGGATTTGCCCGTCTGATGAATGCGCCCAAGCCCTGGCGCGATTGATGCTTTCGCGCGCTAGTCCAGCGCCGCCGTCGGTCGCAGCAAGCCGACCTTGGCGCCGACCCGGCTTTCGACCTGGGGATGGGCTAGTTTGGTTAGCTTTGCCGCCAGCGCTTCGTCGCCGCGCAGCAGCCTTGCCAGCACGGCCGCGATCATCACCTCTGCGGCGCGTCCGGCGCCGTCGTCGCATTTCAGCGCGATGCCGAGGCCAAGCTCGGGAATGGCGGCGCAATAGACGCCCTCGGCGCCGGTCTTGACGAAGATGCGGCCGGGCGCGGCCTGCATCAGCGCGACATCGGCCTTGCCGGTGCCGGCGACGAGGAAAGGCTCGGCCATGCAGGCGGCAAGAAGCCGCTTTGCTGCTTTGGCGCGCTTCGGTGCAAAGCCCCTGCCCGTCGCCATGCGGGCAAAACCAAGCGCAAAACTTTTCAGCGGGACCGCATAAGTCGGGATCGAGCAGCCATCGGTCGCCCGGTCGTCGGCGTTGTGCGCGGCGCCGGTCACCGCCTGCATGGCGTCGCGCACCATTTCCTGCAGCGCATGGCCGGCCTTGACGTAACCTTGATGGGCGATGCCGGAATGCACGCAGGTGCACAGGAAGCCGGAATGCTTGCCGGAGCAGTTGTTGTGCAAAGCGTTTGGCAAATCGCCGGCATGCGCCAGCGCGATCGTCGCATCATGGCTCGACGGCCAATGCGCGCCGCACTCCAACGCCGTCCTGTCGAGACCCGCCTTGGCCAGCATCGCTTGCGCAAGGTCGACATGCGCGGGCTGGCCGGAATGCGAAGCGCACGCCAGCGCCAGTTCGCGCTCGCCAAAGCCGTAGGCGTCGGCGGCGCCCGATTCGACCAGCGGCAAGGCCTGGATGGCTTTGACCGCCGAGCGTGGAAACACGGGGCGTTCGGTCTCGCCGAGTTCAAGGACAGGTTTGCCGTCGGCATCGAAGACCGCGACAGCGCCGCGATGAGCGCTCTCGACGATCGCGCCGCGCAGGACTTCGACCAGAACCGGATTTGCCATGCTGCCTCCCGCACGTGCGCCCAGTGGGCGCCTTAAAGCGCGTCACGCTGAAACGGATTCAGGCGACACGCTTTAAGTCTTTGTTTTGATGCATGTCGTTGTCCCAGAACCGCTGCACACTTCTGGGCGACATGCATTAATGCGGGCCGCTTCTACCTGATGCGGTCGAGAATGGAAACGTAGTTGGCGACGGCCGCGCCACCCATGTTGAAGATGCCGCCGAGTTTTGCGCCGGGCACCTGGATGCCGCCCGCCTCGCCGGTCAGTTGCATGGCGGTGAGCACATGCATCGACACGCCGGTGGCGCCGATCGGGTGACCCTTGGCCTTCAGCCCGCCGGACGGATTGACCGGCAGGCGGCCGTCCTTGGCCGTCGTGCCGTCCAGCGCGAGCTTCGCGCCTTCGCCGGGCTTCGCCAGACCCATCGCCTCGTACTCGATCAGCTCGGCGATGGTGAAGCAGTCATGCGTTTCGACGAAGGAGAGATCGTCGAGCGTGACGCCGGCCTTCTTCAGCGCCTGGTTCCAGGCCTGCTCGCAGCCTTCGAAGGACAGAATATCGCGCTTCGACATAGGCAGGAAATCCTGGACATGCTCGTTGGCGCGGAAGGTGACGGCGCGGCGCATCTTCAGCGCCGTCGCGGTGTCGGTTAGCACCAGCGCGGCTGCGCCGTCAGAAACCAGCGAGCAGTCGGTGCGCTTCAACGGACCGGCGACGAACGGGTTCTTCTCGCTTTCCTGGCGGCAGAATTCGTAGCCGAAATCCTTACGCATCTGCGCATAGGGATTGTCGACGCCATTCCGGTGGTTCTTGGCGGCGATCATCGCCAGCGCGTCCGACTGGTCGCCATAGCGCTGGAAATAGGCCTGGGCGATCTTGCCGAAGACGCCGGCAAAGCCCGCGGGCGTATCGCCCTCCTCCGGCAGGTAGGAAGCCTTGAGCAGGTTCTTGCCGATCTCCGGACCGGGCGTCGTCGTCATCTGCTCGGCGCCGACCACCAGCACGATGCGGGCGGCGTTGGCGTCGATGGCGCGGATGCCTTGCCGGACCGCGGCCGAGCCGGTGGCGCAGGCGTTCTCGACCCGCGTCGCCGGCTTGAAGCGCAGCCGGTCGTCGGCCTGCAGCACAAGGCTGGCGGTAAAATCCTGCGGCGAGAAACCGGCGTTGAAATGGCCAAGCACGATCTCGTCGACATCGTCGGGACCGATACCGGCATGGTCGAGCGCCTCGACCGCAACCTTGGTGATCAGGCCCTCGAGCGTCTCGCCTTCGAGCTTGCCGAAGCGCGAATGCGCCCAGCCGACGATGCATGCGGTCATGGCAACCTCCGTTTGCCGCAAGCCTAGCATGTCATGGCGCGGCACCAGTCTCTAATATTGTTCAATTCTGAACCGCTTTCCAGTCTGGCGGATGGGCCAGAGCGACACGATCGGTTGATTTTGGGGCGGATTTTTATTGATTGATCCGTCAATAAAAAATAATCATGTCGACCAAGAGCCGGAAACAGCAATGCCGAAAGTCGGAATGGAACCGCTGCGCCGCAAGGCGCTGATCGACGCGACGATCTCCGCGATCGGCGAACGCGGTTCGCTGGATGTGACGATGTCGGAGATCGCCGGCCGCGCCGGCGTGTCGTCGGCGCTGGCGCATCACTATTTCGGCGCCAAGGACGAGCTGCTGTTCGCAACGATGCGGCACATCCTGGCCGAGCTCAACGCCGACACGCGGCGCGCGTTTCGCCCAGCCGCCTCGCCGCGCCAGCGCGTGTCGGCCGTCGTCGCGGTCAGTTTCTCCGACGATCAGTTCCAGCCCGAGATCATCGCCGCCTGGCTCGCCTTCTATGTCGAGGCGCAGAAATCGACTGAGCTGCGGCGGCTGCTGCGCATCTATGCGCGGCGGCTGCATTCCAACCTGATGAGCGGACTGAGCGGCATCCTGCCGAGGGCCGAGGCCGACCGCGTCGCGGAAGCAACCGCGGCGTTGATCGACGGCCTCTATATCCGCCGCGCGTTGAAGGACGGCGTGCCGGATGCGGCCACCGCGATCGCGCTCATCGAAGACTATCTCGAAACCAAGCTCAAAGGACGGAGCCTGCCTTGACGACCGGACGGCCTAATTTCCTGATCGTCATGGTCGATCAACTCAACGGCACCCTGTTTCCTGATGGACCGGCGGACTTCCTGCATGTGCCGCATCTCAAGGCGCTGGCCGCCCGCTCGGCACGCTTTGCCAACAACTACACGGCCTCGCCGCTCTGCGCACCCGGCCGTGCCTCCTTCATGAGCGGGCAGTTGCCGTCACGCACCGGCGTTTACGACAACGCGGCGGAGTTCATCTCCTCGATCCCGACCTTCGCCCATCATCTGCGCGCCGCCGGCTATTACACCTGCCTATCGGGCAAGATGCATTTCGTCGGGCCGGACCAGTTGCATGGCTTCGAGGAGCGGCTGACCACCGACATCTACCCTGCCGATTTCGGCTGGACGCCCGACTACCGCAAGCCCGGCGAGCGCATCGAATGGTGGTATCACAATCTGGGTTCCGTCACCGGCGCCGGCATCGCCGAGACCACCAACCAGATGGAGTATGACGACGAGGTCGTGTTCCTGGCGACGCAAAAACTCTATCAGCTGTCGCGCGAGCAGGACGACGCGAACCGCAGGCCCTGGTGCCTCACCGTCTCGCTGTCGCACCCGCACGATCCCTATGTCGCGCGCAAGCAGTATTGGGATCTCTACGAGAACTGCCAGGCGCTGGACCCTGAAACCGGGTTCATCGCACATGACGAGCAGGACAGGCATTCGCAGCGGCTGTACCACGCCAGCGACTATCCCTCGTTCGATATCACACCCGAACAGGTGCGCCGCTCGCGGCGCGGCTATTTCGCCAACATCTCCTATGTCGACGACAAGCTCGGCGAGCTTCTGGACGTGCTGAAGCGAACGCGCATGCTCGACGACACCACCATCCTGTTCTGCTCGGATCACGGCGACATGCTGGGCGAGCGCGGCCTGTGGTTCAAGATGAGCTTCTTCGAGGGATCGGTGCGCGTGCCGCTGATGATTGCCGGCAAGGGCGTGCAAGCCGGCCTGATCGCGACCCCGGTCTCCAATCTCGACGTGACGCCGACACTATGCGACCTTGCCGGCATCGACATGAGCGCAATCGCGCCATGGACCGACGGCCAGTCGCTGCTGCCGCTTGCCAAGGGCGGGCAGCGCTCAGCGCCTATTTTGATCGAATATGCGGCCGAGGGTTCCTATGCGCCGCTGGTCGCGATCCGCGAGGGCAAATTCAAATTCGTCCATTGCGAGCTTGACCCGCCGCAATTGTTCGATCTCGAAGCCGATCCGCTCGAGCGCGACAACCTCGCCGACGATCCGGCGAACGCAGCCTTGGTGGCCGCTTTCATGGACAAGGTCCGGGCGCGCTGGGACATGGCCGGCTTCGACGCCGCCGTGCGCGAGAGCCAGGCGCGGCGCTGGGTGGTCTATCCGGCGCTGCGCAACGGCGCCTACTACCCGTGGGACTTCCAGCCGCTACAGAAGGCGTCGGAGCGCTACATGCGCAACCACATGAATCTCGACAATCTCGAAGAAAGCAAACGGTATCCGCGAGGCGAATGATGGCTGATATTCTCGTCCCCACCATAGACCATCTGAAGCAGGCCTATGCCGTCACCTCGGCGGCGACGCAGGTGACGCCGTTGCTGGAGTCGGCCGCCCTTGCCAAAGGGACCGGCGCCGCGCGCGTGTTCGTCAAGCCGGAGTCGCTGCAATGGGCCGGCTCCTTCAAGGTGCGCGGCGCCTACTGGCGGCTGAAGCGGTTGTCGCCGGACGAGGCCCAAAAGGGCGTCGTCGCCTATTCGTCCGGCAATTTCGCGCAAGGGCTGGCGGCGGCCGGCCAGGCGCTCGGCATTCCTGTCACCATCGTCATGCCGATCGACGCGCCGGCCGCCAAGCGCGAGGCCACCGCCGGCTATGGCGCGCGCGTTGTGCTGACGGACCATGGCGACCGCGCCCGCGAGGAGGTCGCGGCCGCCAAGGCGCGCGAGATCGCCGAGACCGAGGGGTTCACGCTGCTGCATCCCTTCGACGATCCGGAAATCGTCGCCGGCCAGGCCGGCGCCGGACTGGAAGCGCTCGAACAGTTGGCAGCGAAAAAGGTGCAGGCCGACCTGGTGTTCTGCTCGGTCGGCGGCGGCGGGCTGATCGGTGGCGTCTCGCTTGCCTTCCACTATCTGTCGCCCAAGACCGAGATCATCGCCGTCGAGCCGGAAGGTTTTAATGGCATGGGCTCGTCGCTGGCGCATGGCGCCATCGAGACCATGCCGATCGGGCCGAAATCGATCTGCGACGGGCTGATGGCGAGGAAGCCCGGCGAAGCGCCCTTCGCGGCCGTCAGCGCTGCCGGCGTGCGCGGCGTCACCGTCGACGACGCCGCGGTGCGGCGGGCCATGAAGATCGCCTTCGAGCGGATGAAGCTGGTGCTGGAGCCGTCAGGCGCCGCGTCGCTGGCGGCACTGCTCGGCGGCAAGGTGGATGTGGCGGGCAAGACTGTCCTGGTTGTGGCGACCGGCGGCAATGTCTCGCTCGCCGATTTCATGGCGCATATGAACAATGCTTGAAGCGGATTTCGTCATTATCGGCTCCGGCTCCGCCGGCTCGGCCATGGCCTACCGGCTGTCGGAAGACGGCAAGCATTCGGTCATCGTCATCGAGTTCGGCGGCACCGATATGGGACCGCTGATCCAGATGCCGTCCGCGCTATCGATCCCGCTCAACATGAGCCTCTATGACTGGGGTTTTGCCAGCGAGCCGGAGCCGCATCTGGGTGGGCGCGTGCTGGCGACGCCGCGCGGCAAGGTGATCGGCGGTTCGTCCTCGATCAACGGCATGGTCTATGTGCGCGGACATGCGCATGACTTCGACCACTGGGCCGAACAGGGCGCGACCGGCTGGGGTTTTGCAGACGTGCTCCCCTACTTCAAGCGCATGGAGGATTCCGACGGCGGCGAGGACGGCTGGCGTGGTCACGGTGGGCCGTTGCACGTGCAGCGCGGCACGCGCAAGAACCCGCTCTACGGCGCCTTCGTCGAGGCTGGCCGCCAGGCCGGTTTCGAGTTCACCGACGACTATAACGGCTCGAAGCAGGAAGGTTTCGGGCCGATGGAGCAGACCATTCTGGGCGGCCGCCGCTGGTCGGCGGCGAACGCTTATCTTAAGCCGGCTCTCAAACGCGGAAATGTTAGCCTGCTCAAGGGTTTCGCGCGGCGCGTGATTATCGAGAATCAACGCGCAACAGGCGTCGAGATCGAAGCTCACAAACAGATTCAGGTCGTTAAGGCGCGGCGTGAGGTGATCGTCGCAGCATCCTCGATCAACTCGCCGAAGATCCTGATGCTGTCCGGCATCGGCCCGGGCGCGCATCTCCAGGAAAACGGCATTCCGGTGGTCGCTGACCGGCCGGGCGTCGGCGGCAATCTGCAGGACCATCTGGAACTCTACATCCAGCAGGAAGCGACCAAGCCGATCACGCTGAACTCGGTGCTGAACCCGTTCTCCAAGGCGTTGATCGGCGCGCAGTGGCTGTTCTTCAAGACCGGCCTCGGCGCCACCAACCACTTTGAAGCCGCCGCCTTCGTGCGCTCTGCTGCCGGCGTCGACTACCCCGACATCCAGTACCACTTCATCCCGGCCGCCGTACGCTATGACGGCAAGGCGGCGGCGAAGTCGCATGGCTTCCAGGCGCATGTCGGGCCGATGCGCTCGAAGTCGCGCGGCTCGGTGACGCTGCGCTCTCCCGACGCGCGCGCCAAGCCGGTTATCCGCTTCAACTACATGTCGCATCCCGACGACTGGAGCGAGTTCCGCCACTGCATAAGGCTGACGCGCGAAATCTTCGGCCAAAAGGCTTTTGACAATTTCCGCGGCAAGGAGATTTCGCCGGGCAGCCATGTCCAGTCGGATGACGAGCTCGATGCCTTCATCCGCGACCACGCCGAGAGCGCCTACCACCCTTGCGGCACCTGCAGGATGGGCCGCGCCGACGATCTGACCAGCGTCGTCGATCCGGAATGCCGGGTCATCGGCGTCGAAGGCCTGCGGGTGGCGGATTCCTCGATCTTCCCACGCGTGACCAACGGCAACCTCAACGCGCCCTCGATCATGACCGGCGAGAAGGCTTCCGACCACATCCTTGGCCGCACGCCGCTGGCGCCATCCAACCAGGAACCCTGGATCAATCCGCGCTGGCAGGTGGCGGACCGATAGGGCATTGTCGGGC
>FTCZ01006636.1_pt1 | contig 11434 bp, 10 predicted proteins | sample 1658871 | NCBI WGS metagenome assembly FTCZ01 (sample SAMEA3914864, study PRJEB12502) | metagenome | biome: forest; material: soil | place: USA | collected 2012-03-12 | depth 0.3 m
GCAGGCCGGCCAGGGCCTGCGGCATGCAGAGCGCCGCCGACTGCAATGGCCGCGACAAGAGCGACGGCGAATTGAACTAGGTTACCTGTGGACTGCTTTGCAGCTAGCGCGCGTTCCATCTTGCGTAGTGGTGCGAGAACGAGGCCAAGACCGAGAACGAAAGGGGCGATAAGACGGGGAACTAGTCCCCACGGGTCAAAGCCCACTTCCCAAATCGACCATGCCAGCGTTGCCGCCAGCATTGCAGCGTAGAGCCAAATGCCACGCCGATCTTTCCGCGCTATCAGGATGCCGCTCAGGAGGGTGGCCAGCCCCGCAGCCAGATAGTAGGGCGAGCCTCGTGCCGAAATAAGAACGACGCCCCCGGACACCAGCACTATTCCGATCAGGATAAGAAGTCCGGCATAAGTCAGGCGAAGCCAGCCGCCCCAACTGGTCTTGCGATTCATTTCCGCCACGCTGTCGCTCCTCGCCGTTCGCCTCGATCTCCTATTAACGCAATACTTTGCTCATGATCTCATGAGCGCTGTTCAACGGTGCAGCGCATTTCTCTCATTGCTGACGCGGAAGCGACGACGATAAGCGGTCGAGCAGCAAGCAGCCAGTCTTGGGCATCCAGAATGGAAAAGCGGACGAGCCGCACCTAGGAAATGCAAAATCAGCCGCTGAAGGGCCACATAGGGTCGGTTTTGCCGAGCGCCAAACGCCGCGTTGTGGGACGAAGCCGTCATTGGAGACTTGGTTGTGAGCGTCGGGTTTTGGCCGGTGTTTTGCCGCGCGCGAAACGCCGCGTTGTGGGACTTTGCTGCAGTTCGCGATCGATGGGGCGAACGGCAAACTTTGTCGCAAGCCGCCCCAGTGCTCACTGCATCATTAGGCAGCCATCATTGGCCTTGCGTCGCCGCGGCCCGTTCCGCCGCGAATGCCTTCAATGCGCGCTGAAGCTTTTCATCCTGCAGGATTGAGCGAGCTTCGGACAATGAAAACCACGCACGCTTCCGAGACGTCATTTCCGGCCATTGTTCCAATTCTGTTTCAACCCTCAGGGCATAGACTTTCGCGCGACTCGGATCGAAAGTGGCGGATGCATTCACCGGTTGCCTGGAGACTGTCCCAAGCACACCCGCTTCCTCGAAGGCTTCGGTAGCCGCACGCTGTGACGCCGTTTCCCCAGGTTCGATCTTTCCTTTGGGGAGAATCCATTTCCCTTTGCGCCGCGAGGTCACCAGCAGGACCTCACAGATGTCGCCATTCAGGCGGTAAGGAAGGGCATTGGACTGAACGGACATCCTTCGACTCGTTAGCAATGATGGACCACCATCTGACGGCGCCAAGTTTGTACGTCAGAACGTAGTTATGAAAACACATTCAACGGTTGGTAGGTCCACGCAGATGCCGCAGGCACTCCTCCGTTGCCATGCTCCGGTCAGAGGCGCGGCATTACCCTTTCACGGATCAAGGCTGCTTCCGCGTCGCATCCCACGGGGCGCTCTCCGCCCGCGCGAAGCGCATCGAGCTCTGCTTTGGCCGCCAAGCGATCCGCCAGATACTCGGGCTTGGTCTGGACGATTGCCATGGTAGCCGTTGCCGAGAGCATTCCAGCCTCAACAGCACTTTCGTTATGCGCACCGCAGACAAACCGACTATCCCCATAGGCCCGGCCTCGCTCCAGGATTTGCTGCGCGCGGTCGGGAGCTATGCTCGAGAGGACAAGTGCCCACGTCCAGCCCCAGGTCGTATGGCCTGACGGATAGTCGTAGCTCATCCGATGAGCCTTCTCATCGTAAAGTTCGGAGGCCGGCTGGCAAATCTGCCCCTTGTCGATGGTGAATGGCCGGTTGCGCTGGTAAACGGCCTTAGCCTTGCCCGACTGCGAACTGGTATCGGAGCCGGCTCGTTGAATGAGCGTCATCAGCTTTGGCGCGTTTTCCGGCGTAAGCTTCACCCCGACCGCGCAGCTGAAATCGGTCGCAAGCGCGGGCACACTGTAATCGGCATCCTGCGTGGCGAGCTTCCAACGGGGAGAGCCAGCCAGCTTGCGGGTTGCCCGGAAGATTTTGCGATCCGTGTCGTAGCGCGGATCGCCGGGACGCGGGGCCGGTTCGATAACGTGTGTGACGTCGAACTCAGCAGGATCAAGGTAACCGCGAGGGCGCTCGGCTGAATCTGCGTTTGCCGTAGAGAAGGCAGCAGAAGCCGCAATTACGGCAATCAAAAGCTTTTGGTTCACGAACGCCCTCCAATTGCTCGGGATCTAAGGCATTCAGGCTCGAATGGTCAATATGACAGAAATATGACATTCGCAGTTTGAGCGAGGTTCTCGGGCCCTCAATTGAGCAGCCCGAATGGGGCGCGACCGCGAAAAACGGGAGCGTTGGCGACCTGCAAAATCCGGCGCACATGGCATTCCTGATGCAGCGGGCTAGCTCAGCGAACTTGTAAATCGGGAACGGCTGCCCTCATCAGAAGCGGCCGCTAATGCCCCTGACATGGAGCGACCGAAACTGGTCGAGGCCGGACCGAAAACGTTCGCGATCCGAAATCCTGTTGGTTTCAACCTCGGAAGCGAAGCGCCTCTATGAGGAGCGAGAATGCGGGAGGCAATTGACGGCGATCAGGATAATAGAGGTGGTAGCCCGAAAAGGGCGGACACCAGTCCTCCAGCACTCGTACGAGCTTGCCTGCGTTCAGCAACGCCTCTGCTTGATCCTCCATGACGCAGGCCAGTCCAATTCCCTCGGCCGCTGCCGTCAGGATCATCGGCACGTCGTTGAGGACCAGGGGGCCTTCAACTCGGACATTGAGATCACGGCCTTCACGGCCGAATTCCCATGTGTAGAGCCCGCCTTTGGTCTGCATTCGGATGTTGATGCAAGCGTGGCTGGTTAGTTCATGAGGCGTTTCCGGACGACCATGCACTTCGAAGTACGATGGAGCACCAACGACTGCCATGCGCAGCTCAGGGCCGATGCGCACGGCGATCATATCTTTGGCGACCTGTTCGCCAAGCCGTATGCCGGCATCGAAGCGATCGGCGATGATGTCAGTCAAGTGACTGTCGATGGAGATCTCGACCGCTACCTCCGAATAATCTCTCAGTAATTTCCCGACAGCCGGCCAGAGGATCGTCTCAGCGGCATGACGGCTCGACGTGATCCTAACCGTTCCGGCGGGACGTTCGCGCAAGGCACTCAGTGCCGACAGCCGGGCATCGATCTCGTCGAACGCCGGACGAAGGGTGGCGATCAGCTGCTCGCCAGCTTCGGTCGGTGCGACGTTCCGCGTGTTACGGTTGAGAAGCTTGACACCCATTCCGGCTTCGAGGCGGCGCACAATCTGGCTGATCGCCGACTGCGAAGTGCCAAGCGTTGCGGCAGCGCGGGTGAAGCTGCGTGCCTCCGCTACGGCGAGAAAGACAGCAAGATCGCTTAGCTCCTCCCTCTTCATTTATAAGCTCCAGGTATAAGAACATGCAGAACTTAGCGTCTAATAGCTGAAAGGGCTACGGTCTATATGGGTACTCGTTGACGGCGGAGGCGCGCGGCGCCCGCCCATTTCGGAGACAGACCGTGACCAAAGACGTGATTGTAGTGATCGGAGCTGGCGGCATCGGCGAGGCCATCGCGCGGCGACAGGGGGTCGGCAGGTCGATCCTGCTGGCCGACTGGAATGAGGAAACGCTCGCACGCGCCGCTGCCGAACTGGGTGCGGCCAGTTACGATGTCACGCTCCAGCAGGTCGATGTGTCCTCGCGCGCTTCGGTCCAGGCGCTCGCAAATGCAGCCGCCGCAATGGGACCGGTGATGCAGGTCATCAACACCGCCGGCCTCTCGCCCAACATGGCGCCCGTCGAGAAGGTTCTTGAAGTGGACCTCTACGGGTCGGCTGTCGTGTTCGAGGAGTTCGGCAAGGTGGTCGCCAGCGGTGGGGCGGGCCTGATTGTCTCCAGCATGGCGGGCCACATGATGCGCCAACTTCCTGAAGATGATGAAACGCAGTTGGCGCACGTCCCGGCTGACAAACTGCTTGCGCTTCCGTGCCTGCAGGCCGACGCTATCCCCAACACGCTGGTCGCCTATATGGTCGCCAAGCGAGCCAATATCCTCCGGGTGCAGGCCGAAGCGGTTCGCTGGGGCGAGCGCGGTGCCCGCGTGAACGCGATCAGCCCGGGCGTCGTCATGACGCCCCTCGGCCGCCACGAGCTGAACTCGGAGATTGGCCATATCTTTCAGGCGATGGTGGACGCCTCTGCCTCGAAGCGGATGGCGCCACCTGAAGAAATCGCGATTGCGGCGAGCTTCCTTCTTGGCCCGGACGCCGGCTTTATCACAGGCAGCGACTTGCTGATCGACGGCGGTGTCATCGCGGCGATGCGCGCCGGCAAGCTGCCAACACCCGGCTGATCGCCACGTCTCGGCAAACCCATCACATTCCCGAAGGATCGTTTTCATGAAGCAACGTAATCTCGGAAGCCTAGCCGTCAGCGAAATCGGCTTCGGCACGATGAGCTTCGCATCCACCTACGGCGCATCCCCCGACCATGCCGAAGCGATCCGCGTCATTCGCGGCGCGTATGACCTCGGCGTGACATTCTTCGACACGGCGGAAGCCTATGGTCCCTGGACCAATGAGGAACTGGTCGGCGAAGCGCTGCGCCCGATCCGCGACAAAGTAGTGATCGCCACCAAGTTCGGCTTCAATATTGACCCGCGCACCGGCGAGCGTGGCGCGGGCGTGAACAGCCACCCGGATCATGTACGGCAGGTCGTCGATGCGAGCCTAAAGCGCCTTGGTGTCGAGACCATCGACCTACTCTACCAGCACCGCGTTGATCCGGACGTTCCGATCGAGGACGTGGCGGGAACGGTCAAAGATATGATTGCCGCCGGCAAGGTCAAGCACTTCGGTCTTTCCGAAGCGGCCGCCAGCACCATTCGCCGGGCTCATGCCGTGCAGCCCGTTACCGCCATCCAAAGCGAATATTCGCTATGGACGCGCGATCCTGAGCCTGAAGTCCTGCCGCTCTGCGCTGAGCTTGGCATCGGCTTTGTGTCCTGGAGTCCCCTGGGGGCCGGATACCTTACCGGCAAGATCGATCCCTCGACGCCGATCGACAGCAGCGACTTCAGGGCGGGATCGCCGCGGTTCACGAAAGAGGCTCGCACGGCCAACCAAGCGGTAGTCGATCTCCTCTCCCAGATCGCGGATGAAAAGCAGGCGACGCCGGCACAGATAGCCCTTGGCTGGCTACTCGCGCGCGCGCCGTTCATCGTGCCAATTCCCGGCACGCGTCGCCTGGATCGGGTGCAGGAGAATGTCGGCGCGGCCGATGTCGTGCTGACCGGCGACGATCTTGAAAAGATCGAGAGCGCCGTCGCGGCGATCGAGATCCAGGGCGAGCGTCTCCCCGCCGCCATCCTCCAACTCTCTTATCGTTGATCGGAAGGAAGACACCATGAAGATGCGCGAACTCGGCCGTGACGGCCTGACCGTATCCGTCCTGGGCCTCGGATGCATGGGAATGAGCGCAAACTATGGCGCGCCCCGCGACAAGGCCGAGATGGTCCGTCTGCTGCGCGACGCTGTGGATCGGGGCGTGACCTTCTTCGATACCGCTGAAGTCTATGGACCGTTCGTCAACGAGGAACTTGTCGGAGAGGGGCTGGCGCCGGTGCGCGACAAAGTGGTGATTGCCACCAAATTCGGCTTCGACATCGATCCCGCGACCAATGAACGCCATGGCTTCACCAGCAAGCCCGCGCATATCCGGCAGGTGGTCGATGCGTCTCTGAAGCGGCTCAACACGGACGTGATCGATCTGCTCTATCAGCATCGCGTGGATCCCGCGACGCCGATCGAGGACGTCGCCGGGACGGTCCGCGACCTGATCGCGGAGGGCAAGGTCAAGCATTTCGGTCTGTCTGAGGCCGGCGCCGACACTATCCGCCGCGCCCATGCGGTGCAGCCCATTGCAGCCCTGCAAAGCGAATACTCGCTTTGGGCACGCGATCCGGAAGCTGAGGTGCTGCCGACATGCCGGGAGCTCGGCATCGGCTTCGTGCCGTGGAGCCCGCTCGGCCAAGGCTTCCTGACCGGGACCGTCAAGGCCGGCCAGAGTTTCGATAAGGGCGATGTCCGTTCCTGGTTCCCGCGCTTTACGCCCGAGGCCATGCAGGCCAACCAAGCACTCGTCGATGTCGTGACCGGGGTCGCAGCGGCAAAGGGCGCGACCCCGGCGCAGATCGCGCTGGCGTGGCTGTTGGCGCAGGACAGCTCGATCGTACCGATCCCCGGCACCACCAAGCTGCACCGGCTCGAAGAGAATATCGCCTCGGCCGAGATCGAGCTGACGGAGGAAGAGCTTCGTCACCTGACCGAAGCGGCGGACTCCATTCCGATCGAGGGCGGACGTGGCACTGGCCACGAGCAGTATCTCTAAGCATCAGGCGATGACCAACATTCTCATCATCGGTGCCCATGGCGAGATCGCGCGTGTCGCCACCCGGCTTTTGCTGGAGCGGACGGATGCGACGCTGACCCTCTATCTGCGCAGGGCGCGCCGGCTTGCCGCGCTTGCTTCCAATCCGCGTATCCGCCTTGTCGAAGCGGATGCGACCGACGAGGCCGCCCTCGAAGCGGCCATGGCTGGGCAGGATATCGTCTATGCGAACCTGGCGGGCGACATGGCGCGGCAGGCACGCGCGATCGTGGCGTCGATGAAGGCGGCGCGCGTGCGCCGGCTCATCTTCATCAGCTCGATGGGAATCTACGATGAGGTGCCGGGCCAGCGCTATCGCCCCGTCCTCGATCCCTATCGCGACAGCGCTGCGATCGTCGAAGGCTCGGGCCTTGATTACACAATCATCCGCCCGGCCTGGCTCAATGACGAGGACGAGATCGCCTACGGCACGACAGCCAAGGGCGAGCCCTTTTCACACCCTTCGGCAACGGTCTCGCGAAAGAGCGTCAGCGACCTGATCGTCAGGCTCGTTACCGAACCCGGATACGGTGTCGGTGAAAGCCTCGGCATCCACGGCACCAACTGAAATTCTGAAAGGAACAATCATGAAGCAACGTATGCTCGGCACGCTGGCGGTGAGCGAAATCGGCTTCGGCTGCATGGGTCTCGACTTCAGCTATGCCCATCGCCTGACCCGTAATGAGGGCATCGCGCTGATCCGTCAGGCAGCCGATCGCGGTGTCACCTTCTTCGACACTGCCGAAATCTATGGACCCTTCACCAATGAGGATATGGTCGGCGAGGCGTTGCGCCCGATCCGCGATCAAGTGGTGATCGCCACCAAGTTCGGCTTCGACATCGATCCCGAGACATCTGAAAACCGCGGAGTATCGAGCCGCCCGGAGAACATCCGTGGTCACGTCGAGCGCTCGCTCAAGCGACTCGGCATCGAGACGGTCGACCTCATCTATCAGCACCGCGTCGATCCGACGGTTCCGATCGAAGATGTCGCCGGCGTCGTCCGCGATCTCATCGCAGAGGGTAAGGCCAGGGCCTTCGGCCTGTCCGAGCCGGGCGTGCGAACGCTGCGCCGCGCCCATGCCGTGCAGCCGGTCAGCGCGGTCCAGAACGAGTATTCGCTGTGGTGGCGCGCGCCGGAGACGAACGGCATCCTCGAGACCTGCGACGAACTCGGCATCGGCTTCGTACCTTACAGCCCGCTCGGCAAGGGCTTCCTCACCGGCGCGATGAGCGCGGATACCAAGCTGGAGAAAGGCGACTTCCGCTCCGCCATTCCGCGTTTCCAGCCCGAGGCTCTGGCCAAGAATGAGGCGTTTGTCGATTTGCTCAAGCAGATCGCAGCGGACAAGGGCGCAACGCCGGCGCAAATCGCGCTCGCTTGGCTGCTCGCCCAGCGCGACTACATCGTGCCCATCCCCGGCACCACCAAGCTGCACCGGCTCGAAGAAAATCTCGGCGCGGCCAAAGTCGAACTGACCAAGGCGGATCGCGACCAGATCAAGATGGCCCTCGCCGGCATCGAAGTGGAAGGTGAGCGCTACACGCCCGCCGCTAACGCCATGGCGGGCATTGACGCCCCTGAAAAGGAGTAAGGCATATGAGCGAAGTCGTTGTCGTTGTCGGTTCGGGTTCGATCGGTCAGGCCATCGCCCGCCGCGTCAGCGTCGGCAAGATTGTGCTGCTGGCCGACCTGCGGTCCGAAAATGCGGAAGCTGCGGCCAAGGTGCTCAGCGATGCGGGCTATGATGCCCGCACCGCCAGCGTCGACATCTCATCGCGCGCGTCCGTCGAGGCACTTGTCGCGACCGCTACCTCTCTCGGTGACGTGACCGGCCTTATACAAGCAGCCGGCGTATCGCCGTCCCAAGCGCCGATCGACGCCGTCCTAAAGGTCGATCTGTACGGTACGGCCCTACTGCTCGAAGAGTTCGGCAAGGTCATCGCTAAGGGCGGCGCCGGCGTCGTGATCTCGTCGCAGTCAGGACATCGGATGGGGGCACTGACGGTCGAGCAGAACCGGCAACTCGCCACTACGCCCGTCGACGAATTGCTCGACCTGCCTTTTCTGAAGGCAGGCAAGGTCCAAGACACCCTTCACGCGTACCAGCTATCCAAGCGCGGCAATGGCTTACGCGTACAGGCGGAGGCCGTTCGATGGGGCCGTCGCGGCGCGCGCATCAACGCAATCAGCCCGGGAATCGTCATCACGCCGCTTGCCAATGACGAACTCAAGGGGCCGCGCGGCGAAGGCTACCGCAAGATGATCGAGAGTTCGATCGCCGGCCGCGCCGCGACGCCGGACGAGATCGCCAACGTCGCCGCCCTGCTCATGGGTGCGGACGGTGCCTTCATCACGGGCAGCGATTTTCTGATCGATGGCGGCACTACAGCAGTGCATTGGTTTGGTGATGCGTCGACCGGCAATTAAGCAGCGGTGCTGTCCACACCCCCCTCAATATGCAGGCAGAAGGGGTTAGCCTCTCTCGGCCAATGGCTTCTTCCGGCGCAAACGACAGCCATTTGTAGATTAGGACGTTCGCGCCCGCGAAGGCGAACGTCCTAATCTGGTCGGCAGCCGACACCCCCACGCTGACTGTCGGCCACATTACCCTGAGCTTCAATCATTCTGATGCCCTACGGCGATGTCCGTCGGACTTTCCGCTCTTGCGGGAATTGATTTTCTGCCTGGCAAGATTTCCCGCTCCTGCGCTTTCGTCGTCTACCGATCGCATAGCGGCTTTCACCTTCAGCCACCTCTCCGGGTCCGCCACTTCCAGAAGCCGCTCGCCAGCGCTCCACTCGTCGAGGCCAAGGATATTGGCGGCCCTCTGCTCCGGCCAATGCCAGTGCTCGGGCGCAATTTGGGTAACCGTGTCCCGACCTGCCACGCCCAGAATGCATCCCACAACAAGCGTCGCACCGGCCACAATGGTCATCCACTTCGTCTGCTCCTGCTCCTTGCGAGCCGAGAGGACAACGGTACCAATGGATTCCGCGACGGTCCGGAGGTTACTCTGCGCCCGCTCCCAAGCCTGATGATCGGCCAGACGCCCATTCCTCCCCGCCGCCTCGATCTGCGCGGCGATCTTTTCCGGTGTCAGCACCATGGCCGGCAGCTCGATGAAATTCTTCACCGCGCCGCGCACCTTCTGGAACTGGCCTTCGATCTTCGCCAGCTCCGGACTGTAATCACGTCCATGCATCTCCTGTAGTTTGACGGCGAGGCCGTCGACGGCAGCAGTCAATCCTGCCAGACGCCGGTCCATAGCCTGGAACGCGGTGGCGGGATCAAGCTCTTCGGGGGTGTTGGGATTTGTCATTCGACCAGCCTAAATCCCAATTCCCCGCGAACGCGAGCGGTCTAACCAGGTCTGGACATCCCGAGACAGCGAATCGTTCTCAGACGATGCCATGCCTCTATTCGAGCGCTGGCGAAGCAGGGAATCGAGCTGGGGATCGCGCTGAAAACTCTTGGCGAGGTAATCGATTCGCTCCGCCACGCGCTCTGCCCCGACTTCGTCGCCCAGCTTCTGGAGGCGCTGGAACTGCCGCGTCTTCGCCTGCCATTCGGCGACGAAGCTGTCGGCACGCTCCATACCTTCGACCCGTAACTGGCCCTCGATCATCATCGCCTGCATGGTACGTGCGGTACGTCCCTTGGCGCTCTCGTCGATCAGCGAAAGATCCTTGGTCATCGCCGCATGGAGATCGCGCGCTCCGTATTCGCGCTGCCCATCAAGTTCAGCGGCGGCGCGCTCCAAGGCCTGAAGCTGGTGGGTAATAGGTTTGAGCCCTTGCCGGTGCATCTTCGTGATATCCTGCATCGCGCGCCCATAGCGTTCGACCGCCAGCTCCAGCGGATTGGCGCGCGCCGGCTCGGCCGAAGGCGCCTTGAGCCTGAGCCCGGCAAACGGATCGCGCTTGATGACGACCTCGGCTTGCGGCTCGCGCTTCATTTCGTGAGCGGGGGCGTAATCGGAGGCCATGTCTTTCGAGCGATCCCGGCTCAGCGCGCGAACCAGCTTGGAGCGGTCGGCAAAGTCATCCTTGCCATAATGAAGGTCGACTTGGGCCCGATGGCGTGACAGCGCCACATAGGCCCCGTGCCGGTCGAGCCCGGGTGTGGCGAGAACCTGTACCCGGTCCAAGGTCATGCCCTGCGCCTTGTGGATCGTCGCAGCATAGCCGTGATCCACGTCGGCATAGTCCTTGAGGTCGAAGGCGATCGAACGACCATCGTCGAGCGTGACCGCCATGCTGAAGGGCGAGACGCTGCGCAGCGTTCCCAGCGATCCGTTCTTCACGCCCATGCTGCGCTCGTTGCGGAAGAACATGACGCGGTCGCCGACGGCAAAGGCCCGCTCGCCGCGCTCGACCTTGAGCGCTACATCCTCGCCCAGTTCGCCAGCGTTGCGCATTCGTCCCCGCGCCGCCTGGTTCAGCTCGCCCACCTCATCATTGGTGTGCGTGAGGATGATCCGGGTCGCGGTCGGATTGAGCTGGCGATCACGATCCCACTGACCGACTAGGGCCTCGCGCGCCGCCTCGCGGGTCGCAGCAACATGGACATGCCCAGCTTCCTCATAGGCCAGCAATGCTTCCCCGGTTCGCCCGGTAGCCAGATCGCGCGTCGCCTCGCGCTGCCATTCCTCGCTCTGGCGGCGCACCTGCATGATCTCGACGCTGCCATGCCGTTCGGCGATGCTGCGGAACGCAGCCCCCGCTTCGATCGCCTGAAGCTGCTCGGGATCGCCGACCAGCACGACCTTGGCGCCGCGCTTTTCGGCTTCGGAGATCACCCGCTCCATCTGCCGGGTGCCGACCATTCCGGCCTCGTCGATAACGAGGACCGAACGATCGGTCAGCAGCTCGCGATCCTGCGCCCACTGGCGCTCCATGCTGGCGATCGTGCGACTGGCAATGCCCGAACCAGTCTCGAGGTTCTCGGCAGCA
>FTCZ01006094.1_pt1 | contig 11424 bp, 10 predicted proteins | sample 1658871 | NCBI WGS metagenome assembly FTCZ01 (sample SAMEA3914864, study PRJEB12502) | metagenome | biome: forest; material: soil | place: USA | collected 2012-03-12 | depth 0.3 m
ATCGAGATCGACGAGGCAAGGGTGCGCGAGGCGGCGAAGAAAGGGCATCGCTGGCGCAATCCCGCCTGGCGCGGACCGGATGGGGGCTTGCGCGAATGGTGAAACGCTTCGAAGGCAAGATAGCGATCGTCACCGGAGGGCTCGGCGGAATTGGCCTCGCCTGCGCCGAGCAGCTCGCGACGGAGGGGGCCAGCCTCATGCTGGTCGATCTGCGCGGCGACGAGGGCGGCATCGCCGAGCGCCTGCGCAGTCTGGGTGCCCCCGCGGTGTCGTCGATCGCGATGGATATCGGCGATGAGGATCAGGTCGACCGCGCCGTCACAATTACGCGCGAGGAACTGGGCGGCTTCGACATCCTGATCAATGTCGCCGGCATGATGATCTACAAGCCGCTGGCGGAGATCAGTGGCGCGGAGTGGCGGCGCTTGCTCGACGTCAACCTGCTCGGCGCGGCATTCTTCACTGCCCGGGCACTGCGCCACATGTCAGACGGCGGTGCGATCGTGAACATCGCTTCGGTGCATGCGCGCCAGACGTCGCCGCTGGTCGCTCCCTATGCGGCGGCCAAGGCCGCGCTCGAAAGCCTGGCACGCTCTGCCGCGATTGAGGGTCGGGATCGCCACATCCGTGCCAACGCCGTGCTGCCCGGAGCAGTCGATACGCCGATGCTGTGGTCGAGCCCCAACATCGCGTCAGGAGCAGAGGTGATCGCGCCGGAAGACGTCGGCAAGCCCGCCGAGATCGCCGCCGCCGCGGTCTTCCTCGCCTCCGACGAGGCGCGCTTCGTGACCGGGACGTCGCTGCTCGTCGACGGAGGACGGCTCGCCCGGCTCTGAAGGCGCGCTCCAGCTGCTACGGCGCCCGGCCTCTCCAAGCGGTCAGGCCAATCTACCATGGCAGCTCCGGATGTTTGCTGTACGCATGTACCATGATGCTCGACAGCTTTATGCAGCCATCATCCGACACCAGCACAGCTCCCGATGGGAAATCCCGGCGGACGGGTGCGGCTGCCAGTCAGCAGGTCTACGAAGTGCTGCTCCCATAAAATGGCCCGGGAGGAAGAGTTTGGCCGACCGGGTCAGACCGTTTCCGCGGCATTGTCTCGCCGCTGCTCGAAACGCTAAGCCGCGCAGCTTCGGCAGGAGGGTGCGGGATGCGGGTAAGTAGACGGCGCGTGATGGCAGGAGCCGCGGCAACGCTTGGGGCGGGGCCTGTCTCCCTGCTTGAAGCGCGGGTCGACCGAAGCGCCACCTGGAAGCTCCTCGGCGAGGAAGTTAAGGCCGAGATGGCCTGGGCGTGGGATCGCTATCGTGAGCAGGCCTGGGGCAAGGATGAGATCAAGCCTGTCAGCGGCACCTTCTCCAGCTTTCCGCTCAAGGGTCATCATCTCGGCCTGAGCCTGATTGAGGCGCTCGACACGCTTTGGGTGATGGGGCTCGACAGTCGCTTCCAGGACGGTGTCGAATGGGTGAAGGCCCACGCCGATTTCGCCGTCGATGGCGAAGTTTCAGTGTTCGAGACGTCGATCAGGCTCGTGGGCGGCTTGCTTTCGGCACACCATGCCTGCGGCGATCCGGCGCTGCTTGCCAAGGCAAAAGACCTGGCCGACCGGCTTATGCCGGCCTTCGATACGCCCACCGGCTTCCCCTTCCGCTTCATCAACCTCAAGACCAAGGCGATCCGCGATCCCGAGACCAATCCGGCAGAGATCGGTAGCTTCCTGCCTGAATGGGGCACGCTCAGCCGGCTGACGGGCGACGATCGCTATGCGACCGTCGCGAAACGGGCGATGGTGGCGCTGTTCGCGAAACGCTCGAAGCTCGATCTGCTGGCGGTCAAGATCGATGCGCGGACGGGCGAGTGGCTCGATCGCCGCGCAACGGTGGGCTCCTATGCCGACAGCTATTATGAATATCTGTGGGATAGCTGGCAGCTGTTCGGTGACGCCGAATGCCGCCACATGTATGCGATCTGCACTGCCGCGATCCTTCGCCACCAGCAGGATTGGCGGAGCGGACAGCTCTGGATCGCCGATGTCGATTTCGAGACTGGCCGGATCACTTCGACCGAGCAGGACGAGCTTGCCTCCTTCTACGGCGGCCTTCTGGGTCAAGGCGGCGCGATGAAGGAAGGCGCGGCGCTCACTGAAAGCTGGGCATCGCTGCAAAATCGCTTTGGCGTTCTGCCGGAAGGCTTTGATTATGCGAGTGGAAAGCCCACGGTCCTCACCAACGCGCTACGGCCCGAACTTGCGGATGCCGCCTTCAACCTGTGGCTGCTTGATCGCAAGCCGCGCTGGCGGGAGATCGGCCGCGCCCATTTCTTCGCGATGAAGCGATGGAACAAAGCACAATACGGCTACACCGACCTTGCCGACGTGACCGCAACCCCCAAGCGGCAGGCCGATCATTGTCCCGGCTATTGGTGGTCCGAGCAAATGAAGTATTATTACCTACTTTTCTCGGACACGCCGCGCTTCGATTATAAGCACAACTACCTCTCGACCGAGGGGAATGTGTTGCTTGGCTTCCGTCGGGATGCGTAGCTGGATCCGTGTTCGATCATTTCTTTGCCATTTGCGGACCGCCGGCAGAGGCTGCATAGCAGGCATCATAGTTCACCCGAAACCGGCAAGGCCGAACTGGCGCGGACGGCCGACACTTCTCTGCGCCACGTGCCCCTAATGCAAGAACGTGGCGGCACCCCAGCCTATGAGCACCAAGCCGACGATGCGGCCGATCCAGGCACCTCGGCGAGCCAGTTTCTCGATGAGCACGATGCAGGTGAGAACGGCGATCCAGAGCAGATTCATGACACCGCCAACGAATAGAAGCACCATCAACGCCCAGCAGCAGCCGACGCAAAAGCCGCCGTGCATGGCGCCCAGCCGGAGCGCGCCGATCTTGCCTGGACGCCAGTGGCCCGAGAAGAACGCCTGCGGAGCGCGGCAACGCGACAGGCAGGCATTCTTGAGCGGTGTCAGTTGGTACAGGCCCACGGCGATCAGGACGAGGGTCGAGAGCCAGCGGCTTCGCGAGTCCATCATCGTTGCCGAGATCACTCCGCTCTGCTCCAGCGTCCAGTGGAGGATCGCCGCGGCGAGCGAGAAGGCCAGCCAGACCAGCAAGTAGCCCGCCGCGAATGCGCCGGTCGGGGCCAGACCCCTTCGCCCCCCTGCCCTCGTCGATGCGTGATGGTGAACTCTGGCATAGAGCAGAATAGCCGGTGCGGCGCTCGGCACCATCATCGCGACCATCATCATCCACCACATCGCGATCATCGACGCCCAGTCGACGGCATGCCAGCCCGGCACATGGGATGGTGCGGTCATGGGCGCCATGCCCGCCATTCCGACGACGGCCTGCTGGTGGGGATAGAACACGAGCCGGGTCATCTCCCGGGCGCTCATCCCCATCCCGGTACCTTTGAGGATATACAACCAGGCGAGACCACACAGGACGGCCAGCGCCGCGACGGTTAGGCTTTGGTCGCGCCTGAGAACTCGCTCCAGAGCGGATGCTTCGTCGAAGCGCGTTGTCAGGCCCTCACCACGCCATGCTCGTTGAGGTGGAGCTTCGCGAACTGGCCGTAGGAGTCTGTCGTCTCGATCCTGACCGGGCCGCGAGTGGTGGTCGATGCGCTGCCGATGTCGGCAACCGTATATTCAAAACCGTCCGGCAGAACGATCTGCGCCCGCTGCTCGGCGCCCGTCACTTTGCTGCGGAGCGGTTCGCCGACGGTCTCTATATAGTCTTCGACCATAATCCGGCCCTTGCGGCCGTCGACGTCGACGTCCAGGTCGATCTTCGTGAACACGGGCTCGTGCATCGTTACAATCGTCGAGGCATAGACGGCGAACATTGTGGCAAATGGATCGGTGTCGGCACCGGTCATGATCCGGAGCAGAGCATCCCGCTGCTTCGCGTCGGCACGCTCGTCGACGAACGCGATCGCCTCGCCGTTGCCCTCATGAATCGCGCCGGGCCATTTGAAGATGGCCGCCACCCGCAGCCCATCAAGCCGCGTCTCGCCATGGCGGCCCTCATCGATCTGGATCGCGGCTACCGCATGGCAGTGCCCCTTGTCAGGAAGCCCGGAAAATTGGCAGTTACACCCGTAGTCGCAAGTGCAATTAACGAGTTCGCGACCCTTGATCTCCCACGAGGTCATGGCGTCCTCCTACTGCAGCGGCGGCAGAATACCCCTCCGAAGCCACATGCGCCATCCGGTCGATAAAATTGCGACCCTCTACCCCTTAAGTCTGAAGAGCCAATCTTCGGGCCTCATCAACTTGAAGCAACCCCCTGCAGCGCTTCATACCGATACCCCGGATGAGATGCGGGAAGACGCCTGAACCTCCATCATCGATCATATTGTCGATCAAAGTGGAATCTACGTTTAGTCTTGTCCAGGATGGTGTAAATTATCTGCGCCATTATCGTACCATGGCGCGACCTTGAGTACGGGCTTGACCCAGAAGTCAGACCGCTCTTTCCCAGTAATGCTTCCAATCCCCTTTTATTTCCTCGACGCACGTACCGAGTATGGTGACGATGCGCGCGTGATTAGAGAAGGAAGGAAAGCATATGAGAATGTTGTTGAGGGCATCCATTCCGGTTGAAACTGGAAACGCCGCCGCCAAAGCAGGAACACTCGGATCGACCGTGGAACGAATTCTGGCCGATCTCAAACCAGAGGCAGCTTATTTCTTTGCGGACGACAGCGGACAGCGATCAGCTTCGATTATATTTGAGATGGCGGACTCATCCCAAATCCCCTCGATCGCCGAGCCATGGTTTCTCGCGTTCAACGCCACAATTTCACTGCGACCTGTCATGAGCCCAGATGATCTGGCAAAAGCCGGACCATCGATTACCGCTGCAGCGGGAAAATACGGCGGGTAGAAATCGGATCCTAGCTGAACGCGAATGATGCAGGCGCCTTCTTCCCCGACGGAAACGCCGAACTACAGGACACTCCCTCGCGGCCTGCAAGCCGTGTAAAGCAAGGTTCGAATATGCGATGGCGCGGTGCTTATAGAGGGCGCCGCCGCTATAGGGCACGTTTTCTCTTTCCATTCCGCAGAGTCGGGAGAACCTCAAACCTAAACCAAAAAATAGGAACGGGCCGATCACTTTCAGAAGGAATCGCGAATAGGAGATATCCGTGATTGTTCGGATGTTTGATTAGGAGACAGGCCAACAGAGAATTTACGACAATTGTCTCGATCTTTTCCCGTTGAGCTCCAATAATAAACCTACCGATGTGAGTTCAACACGGTGGCGACCGTGACAAGCTCGCGGCTGATCGCCTCGCCATTGTCGCCGTTCTTCACGCCCCACGGCTGGCCCGTCTCCATCGGCGCCGCGAACGGATGATAGCCCTGGTTGGTCCAGTCTGAGAGGATGTCGCTGAACATCGCCATCAGCGTTTCGGACCTGAAGCGCTCCTCATGATCGACCAGCAGTTCAGCCCCATCATGCAGATGAAAATAATATCGAGGTAGGCCTCCCGTTGGTTGGCGAGTCGCAACACAGCTCCCGACGTGCAATGCGGGCGATCGGGTGATTGGCATTCCACGACTTTGGTGCTGATACGTCGAATGATTTTGCCAACCCTGGCGCCTCGATCGAAAACCCACCAGGCGCCATTCGAGGGGGGCGCGAGGTCGAACGGGGCAAGGTGATCGTGACAATGCTGGATATCCCGGCTGACATGGGTAGGTCCTTGCCGCAGGCGTAGGCCCCATCCCCGCGCAGCAATCGAAAAGCCTCAACCGCTCCGACGTCTGTTTCGTGCTGCGAAACGATCGGAATAGGCAGGACGCCGGTCGGCTTAATCGACACCGTCTGCTGTCTAGAAGGTCGATCTTCGGCCCCTGTCCCGTCTCAGGTCCGCCGATCGACCAAGATAAGGAGGAGACGGATGCATACTGTATTGGATGCGGCGCCAAGCGGCGGAAGTTCGACCGCGACGCGGGGCGAGCAGCCCGCCATTCCGGGAGCGGGTAGCGGCTATGAATGGTCGGCGGTCGCGCTGCTCAGTCTGAGCTTCGGGCTTGTCGGGCTCGATCGCTGGATCATCGCCCCGCTCGCCCCGACGATCATCGGCGATCTCGGGATCAGCGCGCCGGCGATAAATGCACTGATCGCCATGCTCGGCATCACCTGGGGCGTAGCGGCGGTGCTGATGGGCAGCCTTTCCGACAAGATAGGCCGCCGCAAGGTCATGCTACCGGCGATCCTGCTTTTCTCGCTCGCCTCCGGCCTGTCAGGCGTCGCCGCCGGCTTCACCAGCCTGCTGCTTATCCGCGGTTTCATGGGGGTCGCCGAGGGCGCCTTCTGCCCGACCAGCTTCGCCGCTACCGCGGAGGCGTCCAAACCCTCGCGCATCGGCTTCAACCAAGGGTTGCAGCAGAGCATGTTTGCGCTGTTCGGATTGGGTTTCGGTCCGATCCTCGCGACCTGGCTGCTGGGCTTCATGTCATGGCGCGGCGTGTTCATGCTGGTCACCTTGCCGGGCCTCGTCCTGACCCTGCTTCTCTGGATGGTGATCCGCGAGCCCGCCAACATCGCCGCCGTCCGTCGATCGGCAACGCCGGCGCCCCGGGCTTCCGTGGGCGAGGTGCTGAAGGTCCGCAACGTGCGGCTCGGCATGGTCGGACTGCTGTGCGCCATGTGCGGCATCTTCGTGCTGAGCGCCAACGCGCCGCTCTACCTTGCCAGCTTCCTCAAGCTTTCGCCGATCGAGGTCGGTCTGGTGTCTTCGGCGATCGGCTTCGGCGGCTTTGTCGGTCAGTGGGTGCTGCCAGCGCTTTCCGACATCTTCGGGCGACGGCCGATGGCGGTGCTGGGTTTCAGCGGCGGCGCGGCGTTCGTCTTCCTGTTCATCCACACCGGCGCGGAACCGACTCCGCTGTTCCTCACGCTGTTCGGATCGACGGTGTGCAGCTTCGGCCTACTCTCGTTGATCACGGGACCGGTCGCGGCGGAGTCGGCTCCCGCGGGCATGGTCTCCACGGCGGCGGGCCTGATCATCGGCGTCGGCGAGATCTTCGGCGGCGGCCTAGCGCTGCTGGTGGCCGGCTTCGTCATCGCCACCTTCGGCATCGAGTACATGCTGTATCTTGCGCTGGGTGGGCTGATGCTGGGCGCGGTGCTGATGCTCTTCCTGAGCGAGACGGCACCACGACGCCTGGCGCGCGACATCGCGTAGTAGGGACGAGCCTCGGCTCCGCGATCGGCGGGACCGAGGCTCGCTTCCCGGACCATGCGCCGAAGGGACGCTGATTTCAGCCTTCCCCGGCCCCGCAGATCCTAAGCATACCGTCTGCGCCGATCGCCACCGGGACCGGATCGAGAGAACTGCCGATGCAGGCGCCATCAAAGCAATAGCCGTCGTCGCGCCGAAAGCGGGCGAAATGGCGGACGCACAGGATATGCCCGCCCTCCACGAACCTGTCGGGCTCGTGATTGAGTGGCAGCGAGAAATGTGGGCAGAGGTTCAGATAGCCGTGCGCCTGCTGCCCGATTCGCACCACGAACATCGCAAAGGCGCTGCGGCCGCGCCCGAAGCGAAATTCGCGCGCGCCGCCGTCCGGGATCGAGTCAAGCGGGCTGAGCGGCGTCCCTTCGGGCGGCGCGTTAGGGCGCAGCCGCCAATAATCCTGATTGCCCGGCACGGCTCATGCGTCCCGCGCTAGCCGGAAATCGTAACGGATGCCGAGCCCTTCGGCGCTGGTTTCCGGCTGCACGATCAGTTCGGGCTTCACCCCGAATACGGCGTCGCTCTCGAGATAGGGATCGCCCGCCACGAACAGGTGGGTGACGAGCCGGCGACACCCGGGCGCGCTGATCATAAAGTGGATGTGCGCAGGCCGGTAGGGATGCCGCCCCATCGCTTCGAGCAGCTCGCCGACCGGGCCATCGCCGGGAATCGGGTAGCAAACGGGCAGAAGGCTCCGGAACCGATAGCTGCCGTCGGGCGCCGACCGGAAGCTGGCGCGCAGATGCCCGGCCGGCTGCTCCGGATCCTGTACGTCGTAGAGCCCGTTGGGGGCCGTCTGCCACACCTCTATGAGCGCCGCCTCGATCGGTTTCCCATCCGCATCGAGGATATGCCCCGACATGAGGATCTCATCGCCCGGCTCCTCGCGCTTGAGGATCGAGCTGCCGGCCGGAAGCTCCGGCTGAAGTCCCGAATAGAAGGGGCCGAAAACGGTCGAGGCGGTCACCGCGCCGCTATCGTCGTGATTTATCGCATCGACCAACATGGACACGCCCAGCACGTCGGAGAGCAGGATGAACTCCTGCCGAGTGTCCGAGCAGGTCTGGCCGGTGCGGGTGAGATAGTCGATCGCCTGCCCCCACTCCTCTTCGGTCAGCCGTGCCTCGCGCACCGCATCGTGCAGGTGGCGGATGATGATCGCCATCACCTCGCGCAGGCGCGGATTCGCCGCACTATTCATCCGGGTGACGGCGTCTTCGGTGATCTCGGGGAATATAGGTCGGGTCATGGGTCGTCTCGATCAGTAAGTGGCTGCCGGGCGCTCTCCGGCCCAGGCGGCGGCGATGAGCTGACGGATCCCCGCCCGTTCGATCGGCCGCGGATTCCAATACGCATTCTGCACGGCGAGATCGGCAGCAAGGTCGATGCCTTCCTCGGACATGCCGAGATCGCGCAGCGCCGCGGGTGCATGCACCGCACGGCCGAGATCAAACAGCGCGCCGGCGGGATCGCCGCCGCCGAGCGCCTCGCTAAGCCGGGCCATGGCTTCGGGCGCGGCCGCCGCATTGTAGGCTACGGCATGCGGCAGAATGACGGTGTGGGTTTCGGCGTGCGGCAGGTCGAAGGTGCCACCGAGCGTGTGGCAGAGCTTGTGGTGGATCGCCATCCCGACGGAGCCCAGCACCGTCCCGCACAGCCACGCGCCGTAGAGCGCCTCGCTCCGCGCCTCGACGTCGCCCGGCTGCACAACGATCTGCGGCAGAGCCTTCGCCAGCGCGGCGATGCCGGCGCCTGCCATCATCCGCATGATCGGATTGCTGTCCTCGGCGTACAGGCCCTCGACGGCATGCGCGATCGCATTGATCCCGCTCGTCCCCGAAATGCTGGCCGGCAGCCCCAAGGTGAGGTCGACATCGTAGAGCACCAGCTCCGGCAGCACCTTGTCGCTGCGAACCGTGGTCTTGCGGCCATTCTCCGTCTGGCCGAGGATCGGCGTCACCTCCGATCCGGCATAGGTGGTAGGGATCGCGACCTGCGGCAGGTCGGTGCGGAGCGCCAGCGCCTTGCCGAGCCCGATGGTCGACCCGCCCCCGAAGGCGACGAGGCAGTCTGCCTGCACCTCCTGCACCATCGACAGGGCGCGCTCGGTGACCTCGACGGGCGTGTGCATCGTGGCGCCGTCGAAGGTCGCCACTATCGCCTCGACGCCCGTGGTGGCCGCGCGCGCCTGCTCCGCCTGCTGGGGCGTCGAGAGCAACAGCGCGCGGCGTCCGCCTACACGGGCGATCGCCTCGCCGACCTCGGCCAGCGTTCCCCGACCGAAGACGACATGGGCCGGCAGCCCGCGATAGACGAACCGGTCCATCGCCTCAGCGTCGGTAGAAGGGCGGGATTTGCGCGTCGACATTGATCCAGACCGACTTGGGCTGGGTATATTCGCGCATCGCCTCGAAGCCCATCTCGCGGCCATAGCCTGACTGACCGACGCCGCCGAAGGGCGAGGCCGGGTGCACGCGCTTGTAGCTGTTGATCCAGACCATGCCGGCATGGAGCTGCTTGGCGACGCGATGGGCGCGGGTGAGGTTCTGCGTCCACAGGCCAGCGCCGAGGCCGTAGTCCGTGCCATTGGCGATGGCGAGCGCCTCCTCGTCGGTCTTGAAGGTCAGCACCGTCATGAACGGCCCAAATACCTCCTCCTGCGCGACCCGGTCGCCGGGCTTGGCGAGGACGATGGTGGGCTCGATGAAACAACCCTTGGCGAAAGCGTCGCCTTCGGGCGTTTTGCCGCCGGTGAGGACCTGCCCGCCCTCGTTCTTCGCCACCTCGACGAAGGACAGCACGCGCTGCTGGTGGAGACGCGAGGTGAGCGGCCCCATCTCGGTCTCGGGATCAAGCGGATCGCCCAGTCGGATCGACTTCGCCAACGCGGTGAAGCGCTCCAGCACCTCGTCGGCGATGCTCTCATGGACGATCAGGCGCGAGCCCGCGATGCAGGCCTGGCCCTGGTTGTGGAAGATGGCAAAGGCCGAGCCGCCGACCGCGGCCGGGATGTTGGCATCCTCGAACAGGATGTTCGGCCCCTTGCCGCCCAACTCCAGCTGCACCTTCTTGAGGTTCGAGGCGGAGGCCTCGACGACGCGGCGACCGGTCGCGGTCGAGCCGGTGAAGGCGACCTTGCCGATGCGCGGATGTTCGGCGATGCGCTGGCCGGCGGTGTGGCCATAGCCTGTGACGATGTTGACGACGCCGGCCGGGAAACCGACCTCCATCATCAGCTCGCCGATCCGGAGCGTGGAGAGCGGGGTGATCTCCGACGGCTTGATCACCACCGTGTTTCCCGCCGCCAGCGCCGGGCCCATCTTCCAGCTGGTGAACATCAGCGGGAAGTTCCACGGCACGATCGCGCCGACGACGCCGATCGGCTCGCGCTCGACATAGTTGAGGAAGCCGGCATCGACCGGGATCACCGAGCCTTCCAGCTTGTCGGCCATTCCGCCGAAATAGCGGAAACAAAGCGCGGTGCGCGGCACGTCGAGCGCGAGGCAGTCGCGGATCGGGTGGCCGGTGTCGATCGCCTCGAGACGGGCGAGCTCGGCGGCCTCCTCTTCGATGCGGTCGGCGAGCTTGAGCAGCAGGCGACCCCGCTCATGCGCGGCAAGCGCACGCCAAGCGGGAAAGGCCTTTTCGGCGGCTTCGACCGCACGATCGACATCGGTGGCAGTCGCCTCGGCGACGTCGGCGATCTTGCTGCCATCATAGGGGTTCTCGACCGCGATGGTCGTACCCTCGACGCCATCCACCCACTCGCCGCCGATCAGCAGCTTGGTCTGGATATTCTTCAGGATGTGCGGGTCGTCGAGGGCCATGGCAATGCTCCGTCAAAAGAGGAAAAACAGGTCCAGCAAGCCGGTGAGCTGGTGGTCCTTGGTGAAGTTGTCGAACAGTTCGCCGGGGCCGACATGGCGATCGTAACGCCCCTCGGTCCGCAGCCGGACAGCCGGGGAGAGCTGCCATTCGAGATTGGCGGTCGCCGCATAGACGTCGCCGCGAACGCCGTTCCAGAGCGCGTGCGCGCCCTTCTCGTCGCGGAACCATTCAGCCCGGCCGTTGAGGAACAGCTTGTCGGTCAGCCCGTAGCGCGCACTCACATTGACGCCGTACCAGCGCGCGAGCTCGGTGATCGCGAAGGGAACGAAC
>FTCZ01007418.1_pt1 | contig 11422 bp, 15 predicted proteins | sample 1658871 | NCBI WGS metagenome assembly FTCZ01 (sample SAMEA3914864, study PRJEB12502) | metagenome | biome: forest; material: soil | place: USA | collected 2012-03-12 | depth 0.3 m
GGGCATAGCCCGAGAATTCATCGCCCAGCGTCAGCGGCGTCGCGTCCTGCAAATGGGTGCGGCCGATCTTGACGATGTCGTCCCACGCCTTCGCCTTGGTATCGAGCGCCGCATGCAGCCGGTCGAGCGCGGGAAAGAGCTTGGACGTCACGGCTATCGCCGCCGCGATATGCAGCGCGGTCGGGAAGCTGTCGTTGGAGGACTGGCCCTTGTTGACATGGTCGTTCGGGTGGACCGGCGACTTGCCGCCGCGTTTGCCCGTCAGCGCCTCGTTGGCGATGCCGGCGACTACCTCGTTGACGTTCATGTTGGATTGCGTGCCCGAGCCCGTCTGCCAGATGACGAGCGGGAAGTGGTCGTCATGCTCGCCCCTGGCGATCGACGCCGCAGCCGCCTCGATCGCGTCGGCGATCTTCGCGTCGAGCCCATGATGGCGATTCACCCGCGCCGCCGCCTGCTTCACGATGGCGAGCGCGTGGACGATGCCGATCGGCATCCGCTCCTGCGGACCGAAGGGGAAATTGTGGACCGAACGCTCGGTCTGCGCCCCCCAATAGGCGGAGGCCGGCACCTCGATGGGGCCAAAGCTATCGGATTCGGTGCGAGTCTCGGGCATGTCTTGGGGCCTCCTGATGGTGGCCCCAAGCTGGCGCGGGATTGCGACAAATCAAGCCGCTGCGCGCGGCTTCACTTCTTGCGGGTGAAATCCACCGAGACGACGTTAGAGCCGTCCTCGCGCGTTACCGCGGGCGCGTCATTCTCAGCCTCGGCGGTCTCGGTATCGAGCTCGTCGGCCTGCGACTGGAACTGCAGCGCGAAATTTACTGCCGGATCGACGAAGCCGGTCACCGCCGCATAGGGCACGATCAGCTTGGCCGGCACCTGGTTGAAGCTCAGCCCCACCTCAAAAGCATCGGGGCGGACTTTCAAATCCCAGAAGCGATTCTGGATGACGATGGTCATCTCGTCGGGGAAGCGCTGGGTCAGGTGCTGCGGGATGTCGACACCCGGCGCCTGCGTCTTGAAAGTGATGTAGAAATGATGCTCGCCGGGCAATCCGCCGGCGCGCTCCACCTCGCCCAGCACCCGTCCAACGACGGCGCGCAGGGCCTCCTGCACGATCTCGTCGTAGGGAATCAGGCTATCGGGCACAGTACCTTCGGTCATGGCGCAGTCCTGAACGCGAGACCCGCGACGGTCAAGCTCCGTTGGTCCCCATCGCTTGCCGTTGCGTCCAAGCCCCAGCGCGGTATGAGGGCGGCGCTTGACCGAAGACCATAAGGGATAAGCCCATGCGCCACGCCAGCGTCCGCCGCGAGACGACGGAGACGCAAATCGCCGTTGAGATCAACCTCGACGGGTCCGGCCACTACTCCGTGGCAACCGGCATCGGCTTTCTCGACCATATGCTCGAGCAGCTTTCGCGCCATTCGCTGATCGATCTCCGTGTCGAGGCGAAGGGCGATCTGCATATCGATCATCATCACACCACCGAAGATTCCGCACTGGCGATCGGTGAGGCCCTTTCGAAAGCATTGGGCGACCGCAAGGGAATCCAGCGTTTCGGTACTGCTTATGCGCCGATGGACGAAACCCTGACGCGCGTCGCGATAGACATTTCGGGGCGCCCTTACCTCGTCTGGCGTAGCGCGTTCAGCCAGCCCAAGCTCGGCGACTTCGATACCGAGCTGTTCGAGCACTGGTTCCACAGCTTCGCGCAGGCGGCGGGGATCACCCTGCACGTCGAGACGCTCTACGGGCGCAACAACCACCACATCGTCGAAAGCGCGTTCAAGGCGCTGGCCCGTGCCCTGCGCGCCGCGATCGAGATCGATTCACGCAAGGCCGATCAGGTGCCCTCCACCAAGGGCAAGCTGGGCGGCCACTGATCCCATGCTGGCTCTGATCGATTATGGCGCAGGCAATCTTCGCTCAGTCGAGAATGCGCTGCGTACTGCGGGCGCTGCCGACGTCACCGTCACTGCAGACCCTGCGCTGGTGCGCCAGGCGGATCGCATCGTGCTACCCGGCGTCGGCGCGTTCGGCGCGTGCATGAGTGCGCTCGCGGGACTGGAAGGGATGGTCGATACGCTCCACGAGCGCGTGGTCGGCGAAGGCGCGCCCTTTCTCGGCATCTGCGTGGGCATGCAATTGATGGCCAATGCCGGCGAGGAGATGGGCATTTATCCCGGCCTCGGCTGGATCGGTGGCACGGTGCGGCGCCTGCCCGATAAGCCCGACCTCAAGATCCCGCACATGGGCTGGAACGACGTGACGGCGATCGCGCCGCATCCGCTGCTGGCGCCCGGCGAGGCCTATTATCTGCACAGCTACGCCTTCGACGTCGACGATCCCGCTGAACGGCTGGCGGAGACCGACCATGGCGGCCCCGTCACTGCCGCCGTTGGCCGCGACAACATGCTGGGCGTGCAGTTCCATCCCGAGAAGAGCCAGACCTACGGCCTCGCCCTCCTCGCCCGTTTCCTGGAGTGGCGGCCCTGATGGACGCAAAATCCGAACCGCTGATCGTCTTCCCCGCCATCGACCTCAAGGGCGGACAGGTCGTCCGCCTCGCCGAGGGCGATATGGACCGCGCCACCGTCTATGGCTCCGATCCCGCCGCCCAGGCGCGCGCCTTCGCCGAAGCCGGTGCGACCCACCTGCACGTCGTTGATCTCGATGGTGCGTTCGCCGGCCATGCGGTGAATGCTTCGGCCGTCGAATCGATCGTCGCCGCCTTCCCCGGCAAGGTGCAGCTGGGCGGAGGCATCCGGGACCGCGCCGCGGTCGACCGCTGGCTGGCGCTGGGAGTCGATCGCGTGGTGATCGGCACCGCCGCGCTCGACTACCCGGATTTCGTGCGCGAGGCGGCGCGCGAACTGCCCGGCCGGATCGTGGTCGCGGTCGATGCACGCGACGGCTTCGTGGCGACGCAGGGCTGGGCCGATGTCTCCGAAGTGCGCGTGGTGGCACTCGCCGAGCAGTTCGCCGATGCCGGCGTCGCGGCACTCCTCTTCACCGATGTCGGTCGCGACGGGCTGCTCAAGGGCTGCAACGTCGAGGCAACGCAGACGCTCGCCCACGCCACCTGCATCCCGGTGATCGCCAGCGGCGGTGTCGCTGGAATCGAGGACATCGAGCAGCTGATGGTCGCCCGCGCCGGCATCGCCGAAGGCGGCATCGAGGGCGTCATCACCGGCCGCGCACTCTACGACGGGCGACTCGATCTGGCCGAAGCGCTGAAAGTCGCGCGCGGATGACCGGGTTTTCTTTCGTTATCCCAGCGAAAGCTGGGACCTCCCGCAGGGGTTCGCCGCGCCCACTACATGAGACCCCAGCTTTCGCTGGGGTGACGCGTTCTACCCAATGACCGTCCGCGTCCGCGTCATCCCCTGCCTCGACGTCGCTGGTGGGCGCGTGGTGAAGGGCGTCAACTTCGTCGACCTCACCGATGCCGGCGATCCGGTCGAGCAGGCCCGCATCTACGATGCCGCACGCGCCGACGAGATCTGCTTCCTCGACATCACCGCATCCCATGAGGAGCGCGGCACGATCATCGATGTCGTTGCCCGCACCGCGTCGGTCTGCTTCATGCCCCTGACCGTCGGCGGCGGGGTGCGATCGGTGAGCGACGCGCGTGCGCTGCTGCTCGCCGGCGCCGACAAGGTGGCGGTCAATTCCGCCGCCGTCGCCCGCCCCGCGCTGGTCTCCGAGATGGCTGAGCGATTCGGCGCGCAATGCGTGGTCGCCGCGATCGACGCGCGCAATGTCGGCCCGGGCCGCTGGGAAGTCTTCACCCACGGCGGCCGCAACCCGACCGGCATCGACGCCGTCAGCCATGCCCGCGACCTTGCAGCGCGCGGCGCAGGCGAGCTGCTGGTCACCTCGATGGACCGCGACGGCACGCGCGACGGCTATGACCTTGCCCTCACTCGCGCGATCGCAGACGCGGTGCCCGTGCCCGTGATCGCGAGCGGTGGTGTCGGATCGCTCGACGACATGGTTGCGGGCGTGCGCGAAGGCCATGCCTCGGCGGTACTCGCCGCGTCGATCTTCCATTTTGGCCAGCACAGCGTGGCCGAGGCACATGCAGCACTCGCCGCGGCGGGGCTTCCCGTCCGCCACTAAAGCGATTTCGAAGCGGACGGGCGCGTTCGCTGACTCGGAAATCGCGTCAAATCGAACGTCCCCCTTCGGGACGACTCGCTCTACATGCCGACTCCCGTGGCCGTGTCCGCTCTCCTAGCGTGCCAGCGTCGCACCGTGTTGCGTTTCTGCCTCGCGACCTTGGGGAGATACGTCATGAAGCTAGCGCACACCCTGTTCGCTGCAACCGCCCTTGCCGCCGCGACCCTGTTCGTCGCCCCGGCCAGTGCAGACCATTGGGGGGGGCCGCCAGAGGGGGGCAGCTCGTCGGGTGGTTCGAAGGATCCGACTCCGGTTCCTGAACCCAGCGATGCCATCCTCCTGCTGATGGGCGCCACCGGCGTCGTAATCGGCCGGCGGCTCCACGCGCGCGCCCAGCGCAAGGGCTGACGCCTCCGGGCGGTTGACCGGCCCGGCGGCCCGCTCCAAGAGGGCGGGCATGGCCGACACGCTCGACAGGCTCGGAAACATCATCGCCGCTCGCCGCACGGCGGAACCGGATTCCTCCTACGTCGCCTCACTGTTTGCGAAGGGCTTGCCCAAGATCGCGCAGAAGGTGGGGGAGGAAGCGGTGGAGACGATCATTGCCGCCCTCTCCGGTGACGCCGAGGCGTTGACCGGGGAAGCGGCGGATCTGCTTTTCCACCTCCTGGTCCTGCTCGAGGCGAGCGGCGTTCCCTTGTCCCGCGTGCTCGCCGAGCTCGATCGCCGCGAAGGCGTGTCGGGTCTTGACGAGAAGGCCGCGCGCACCGCCAAGCCGCTCGCCGCGCCGGCTATCGAGCCCGAGGAGCCGTCCGTCAGCCTGGCGCGCGGCCGCAAGGCGGATTCGCGCCCGCTGATCCGGAGAGGATGATGCCGATCGACGCCACGCTGCCTTACGACGCCTCCAACATCTTCGCCCGCATCCTGCGTGGCGAGATCCCGGCGAAGACCGTCTATGAGGACGATTTCGCCTTCGCCTTCCACGACATCAACCCGCAGGCGCCGATCCACATCCTGGTGATCCCCAAGGGCGCCTACGTGTCATGGGATGATTTCTCCTCCCGCGCGCCCGATGCCGAAATCGCAGGCTTCATCCGCGCGGTGGGCACGATCGCGCGGGATAATAAGCTGGTCGAACCGGGCTACCGCCTGCTCGCCAATGTCGGCGGACACGCGCACCAGGAGGTGCCGCACTTCCACGTCCACCTGTTCGGGGGTCGTCCGCTCGGCCCGATGCTGGCGCGAGGCTGATCACCGATCGTCGGGGCTGTCGCCAAAACGCAGCATCCCGGCGCTATCGCAGCCGATCAATCTCTTCCCGGCTTGCGCGGCGCAGATAAGCGGCTAGGCTCCCGGCCCCATATGGCGGCCCGCCCCGGGCGCGGCCGGTCTTGAGGTACAGAGCATAATGATCTTCGGCCGTGTAAAGCCGTTGGACGCGATTCTCGCGACCGCGGAAAAGAAGTCGCTGCACCGAACTCTGGGTGCCTTCCAACTCACGATGCTGGGCATCGGCGCCGTGATCGGCACCGGCATCTTCGTGCTGACGTCCGAAGCCGCGCAGAAGGCCGGCCCCGGCATGCTGTTCAGCTTCATCGTCGCGGGCTTCGTGTGCGGCGTAGCTGCACTCTGCTATTCGGAGCTGGCGTCGATGGTGCCGGTGGCGGGCTCCGCCTACACCTACACCTATGCCGTGGTCGGCGAGGTGCTGGCCTGGATGGTCGGCTGGGCGCTGATCCTCGAATATGCGGTGGGCGCGAGCGCGGTTGCGGTCGGCTGGTCGAACCATGCGGTCGGGCTGCTCGGCGCATCGGGCATCCACTTCCCCGCAATCCTGAGCAACGCGGACGCGCTGATGGCGCATGTCCAGCTGGCGTTCGGCGCTACGGCCTCGCCCGATCTGATGACCGCCGCGCAGACCGGCGGCTGGGTCAACGTCCCCGCAGTGGTGATCTCGATCGCCGTGATGCTCCTGCTGGTGCTTGGCACGACCGAGAGCGCCTTCGTCAACGCACTGCTGGTCTGCATCAAGATCGCCGCCCTCAGCCTGTTCGTGTTCCTGACGCTGCCGGGCATGCACACCGCGAACTTCCAGCCGTTCCTGCCGACCGGCTCGCTCGGCGTATTCGGGGCGGCCGCCTCGATCTTCTTCGCCTATGTGGGCTTCGACGCGGTTTCGACCGCGGCGGAGGAAACCAAGAACCCGCAGCGCAACGTACCGATCGGCCTGATTGGCAGCCTGGTCATCTGCACATTGTTCTACCTGCTCGTCGCGTCGGGCGCGATCGGCGCCATCGGCGCGCAACCGGTGGTAGGCGCCGACGGCTCGGTGCTGGCGCCGGGCACCGCCGAGATCGCCGGCCGCTGTGCCGCGATCACCGCCAGCGGCACGATCGAGCCGCTGGTCTGCTCCAAGGAAGCGCTGGTCCATGTCCTGCAGGTGATCGGCCATCCGATCTTCGGCTGGTTGGTCGGCCTCGCCGCCGTGCTGGCGCTGCCGTCGGTCGTGCTGATGATGATGTACGGCCAGACCCGCATCTTCTTCACCATGGCGCGCGACGGTCTGCTGCCGGCGAGGCTCGCCAGCGTGCACCCGAAGTTTCGCACCCCACATGTCGTCACCTATGTGACGGGCGTCGCCGCCGCCATCGCCGCGGCCTTCCTGCCGGTGGGCAAGCTCGCCGACTATTCCAACTCGGGCACGCTGTTCGCGTTCCTGATGGTGGCGGTGTCGGTGATGGTGCTCCGCAAGACCGATCCGTCGCGCAGGCGCCCGTTCCGCACGCCCATCGTCTGGATTGTCGCCCCGCTCGCGATCTTCGGCTGCCTCGCGCTCTATGCCTCGCTGCCGCTTACCGCGATCCTGGTCCTGCCGGTGTGGGGCGTGGTCGGGCTGCTGGTCTATTTCCTCTACAGCCGCTCGCGCTCGCACGTCGGGCGCGGCGTCGTCGACGTTACGCTCGACGACACCGACATGACCGCCGTCCATCACTGATCGGACGGCGCGCAGGCGCAAAAAAGGGGCGGGCAGCGATGGTGCTGCCCGCCCCTTTCTTTTTGCGTCGATCCGATCAGCCGAGGCGCGCGGCGATCAGCTGCTTCAGATCCTGCTCCGGGCGGGCGCCATAGTGCGAGATCACCTCGGCGGCCGCGATCGCGCCCATGGTGAGGCACTCGGCCACCGGACGGCCCTGCACATGGCCGACCAGATAGCCCGCCGAGAACAGATCGCCCGCACCCGTGGTGTCGACCACGCGCGCCACCGGCTCGGCGGGGACGTGGAAGCGCTCGCCATTCCTGACCGCGATCGCGCCACCGGCACCGCGCGTCGCGACCAGCAGCGGCACCTTGGGCGCGAGCGCGGCCACCGCCGCCTCGAAACCCTCAAGGCCGGTGAAGGCGAGCAGCTCTTCCTCGTTGGCGAACAGGATGTCGATGTCGCCATCGTTCACCAGCGCGCGGAAATCCTCGAGGTGATTGAGGATGCAGAACACCGCCGACACGCCGAGCGCGACCTGGCGGCCCGCCTTGCGCGCCATCCTGATCGCCGCCTTCATCGCTGCGCGCGGCTCGGCCGGATCCCACAGATAGCCTTCAAGCAGCAGCACCTTGGCCGATGCCACCTGCGCCTCGTCCACTGCCGAGGCCGGCAGGAACTGCGCCGCGCCGAGATAGGTGTTCATCGTGCGCTGGCCGTCCGGGCTCACCAGGATCAGGCAACGGCCGGTCGGGATGTCTGCTTCGCGCGGGGCGACGGTGAAATCGATGCCCTGCGACTTGAGGTCGTGCATATAGACTTCGCCGAGCTGATCCTTGGCGACCTGTCCGATGAAAGCGCAGCGCGCGCCCATCATCGCCGCACCCGCGAGCGTGTTGCCGGCCGAGCCGCCCGAAATCTCGCGGCCCGGGCCCATGCGCGAATAGAGCGCGGTCGCCTGATCGGCGTCGATCAGCTGCATGGCGCCGGCGGTCAGGCCTTCGGCAGCGAGGAATTCGTCGGCCGCCGGCGAGAGCACGTCCACAAGGGCGTTGCCGATGGCGATGATGTCGAGCGTGGTGTCCGTCACGAAGATCTCCTGGAGAATGGACGCGCGGTTAGCGGGCGGCAGGCCGGCGCGCAATCTTTGCGGTTCGGCACGGAGACGGAACGAGCCGGTTTGCCTTCCGCCCGAGCCGTGGCAGAGCAGGGCCATGATTCGTCATGGCCTCCTCCTCCCGCTTGCGCCGCTGGCCATGCTGGCCGGCTGCGCCACTCCCAATGCGCCCTCGACCGGCCCCAGCCCCGCGCAGAAGCCCGTCAAGCTGCACGAAGCGGGGCTGGAGCACGTGATCGGGCATACCGGCGCTGAACTCACCATGCTGTTCGGGGATGCCGATCTCGACAGCCATGAGGGCACTGCGCGGCGGATGCAGTTCGTCGGCCCCGCCTGCGTGCTCGACGCCTATCTCTTCCCCGCGAAGACGGGTGCCGAGCCGGTCGTCACCTATATCGATGCGCGCCTGCCCTCGGGCGAGGACATGGATCGCGCGTCGTGCATCGCCGCGCTCAGCCGACGCGCGACGGCTCCGTAAGCGCCACGTCCCACTCCTCGCGCACGATTTCGTCGGATTCGGTAGTCGCACGTGAAGCATATGCGTCGAGCGCACCCAGCCGACCCAGCGCCCACACCGCAGCTCCACGCACCAGCGGCGATTCGTCGTCGAGCAGCGCTGCCAACGGAGCCGCCAGCCTCCCCTCACCGCTGTTGCCCGCGACGATCGCAGCGTTGCGCACCATCCGATCGCGTCCGATCCGCTTGATCGGCGAGCCCGAGAACACCTGCCGGAACCCTGCATCATCGAGCGATAGCAGATCGGCGACATGCGGCACCGCCAGCTCGGCCCGCGGCGCGAAGGCAAGGTTGGCGTGCGCGGCCACCGCGAACTTGTTCCACGGGCAAACCGATAGGCAATCGTCGCAGCCATAGACATGATTGCCGATGGCCGCCCGCATCTCGCGCGGGATCGGGCCGCCGAGCTCAATCGTGAGATACGAGATGCAGCGCCGCGCATCGATCCGGTAGGGCGCGGGAAAGGCGCCGGTCGGGCAGGCATCCTGGCAGGCGTTGCACGATCCGCAGGTGTCGCGCGAGGGCGGATCGGGATCGAGCTCAAGCTCGGTGAACAACATGCCGAGCAGCAGCCAGCTGCCATGCTCGCGGCTGACGAGATTCGTGTGCTTGCCCTGCCAGCCGAGCCCGGCGGCGGCGGCCAGCGGCTTTTCCATCACCGGCGCGGTATCGACGAACACCTTGAGCTGGCCGCCGCCCTCCGCCACCAGCCAGCGGGCGAGCGCCTTCAGCGCCTTCTTGACGATGTCGTGATAGTCCTGCCCCTGCGCATAGACGGATATGCGCGCCGTCTCGGGGCTGTCCGCCAGCCGCATCGGATTCTCGGGCGGTGCGTAGCTCATGCCGAGCGCCACCACCGAGCGCACCTCCGGCCATAGCGCCGCCGGAGATCGCCGCCAGTCAGAGCGCGCCTCCATCCAGCCCATGTCGCCATGCGCGCCCTCGCCCAGCCATTGCGCGAGCCGCTCGCCCGGCACCGGATCGTCGATCGTCCGCGTCACTCCGCACGCGACGAAGCCGAGCCGCGCGGCTTCGGCCTTCAGGCGTTCGGTGAGGGTGGGATCGGGCATGAGGTTCAGATAGCGGAGCTACCCCGCCTGCCAAGGGCAGGAGCGACGAAACGCAGCCACCTGGATCGCGTCGGCCTCAGAGGCGGGAGCTGGCCAGCACCAGCACGGACGCCAGCAGCGTGAACATCCCCAGCATGAACGCCTTGTCGGCCAGTCCTTCCAGCCGGGGGGACTCACATTCGGACCGGATCGACAGATAGGACAGCCAGCAACTCGCGCTGAAGCACACCGCGCCGATCCAAGCGACCTCGTCGGCAAGGGTCCGCTGCGCTTTGTCGCTGATGTGAAGGCCTGCGATGATCAGCAGCGTGATCCCCAGCAGGTTCGACGCGGCGTTCAGAATATGGTGCGTCTTCGGCATGCGTTGTGCCTCTCCTTCTCATCAGCCCCTCAGAACGGCAGAATCGCCTCATAGTCCGCCAGCGCGGGCTTGCCTGCCACCTGCACTCCTCGCCGCAGCAGGAAGGCATGGCGGACGATCTCGGCCTGCTGCTCGATGCCGTAGCGCGCGAACGGACGGCCGGGCACCCATTCATAGGCGTAACGACAGAAGGGGTGGCGCGCGAGCGGCAGATACCAGCGCCCGCCGCGCTGCGCCTGCCAGACATGGGTGAGCTCGTGGATCAGCAATCCCTGCGCGCCCAGCCCTTCGGCGGAGAAATCCTCGCGCCAGGTCGATCCATCCGGGGGGCACCAGACATGGCCGTCAGGCGCCATCACCACATCGCGCGGCTGAAAGGGAAACCAGCGCGCCCGATGGATGCGCACCTGGTCGAGGGCGATCGCGTCGCCGAACATCGAGGCCGCGAGCGCTGCCTCGCCGGCGGTCAGCGGGCGGCCCCGATCCTTCATCAGCGATGGCCGCGCATCAGTAAGGCGCCGGATCGCCCGCGCTGACCACCTTGGCGTCGAGCGTCAGCGGTTGCCCCTTCTCGAAGCGGATGCTGAGCCGCATCGTCTGGCCGGGCTTCACCTGCGGGCTGACCCCGAACAGCATGACATGGTTGCCGCCCGGCGCAAACGAGACCTCGCCACGGGCCGGCACGTCGAGCCCGTCGAGACGCTGCATCTCCACCATGCTGCCCGTCTTCATGCTCTGGTGCAGCTCGCTCGATCCGACGGCAGTGCTCTCGATCGCCACCAGCCGCGCCGGCTCGGCGCCGCCGTGGATCGTGAGATAGGCCGCGGCAGGCCGGCCCGGCACCGCCGCCAGCCTGACCCAGCCATGATCGGCGCGCAGCTTCGGCGCCCCATGATGGCAGCCGGCGAGTGCCAGCAGCGCAATCGGGACGAGCGACGAACCGAGGGGATGAAGAGCGGAAAGGCGGGCAAGACGCATCGGCAGGCTGTCCCCAATCAAGATGGCCGAGGGATTAGGGCGCGCAGGCGCTTGCAGCAAGCGCAAGGCCTCTTATATCGCCGGCCGGAGTATTCCGTCAGCCGCCTGCTTGACGAGGGGCGGCAGGCGGCTCGTCGAAACTTCGAGAGTTTTGTGGGGATAGTGAATGGCTAAGGTTATTGGTATCGATCTCGGCACCACCAACAGCTGCGTGGCTGTGATGGAGGGCGGCAAGCCCAAGGTGATCGAGAATGCGGAGGGTGCGCGCACAACCC
>FTCZ01007178.1_pt1 | contig 11416 bp, 9 predicted proteins | sample 1658871 | NCBI WGS metagenome assembly FTCZ01 (sample SAMEA3914864, study PRJEB12502) | metagenome | biome: forest; material: soil | place: USA | collected 2012-03-12 | depth 0.3 m
CCCGCATGGCGGATTCGCCCGACATCATCGCTTCGCTTGGCCCGCTGTCGAAGCGCTACGCCGCCATCCTGTGCGACGTCTGGGGCGTCGTGCACAATGGCGAATGGCATTTTCCGGCCGCCGCCGAGGCGCTGGCAAAGGCCCGCGCCTCCAAAGTGCCTGTGGTGCTGATCACCAATTCGCCGCGCCGCAGCGCCGACGTCGTTGCGCAGATGAAAATCATCGGCGTTCCCATTGACGCCTATGATCGCGTCGTCACCTCGGGCGACGTCACCCGCGACCTGATCGCCGAGGGGCCGAGGAAGATCTTCCACATCGGCCCCGAGCGCGATTTCACTCTCTATGACGGCCTGGATGTCGATCTGGTCGAGGAGTTCGAGGCCGTGGGCGTCGTCTGCACCGGCCTCTATGACGACGAGGTGGAGAAACCCGCCGACTATGCCGAGTTGCTCACGCGGCTGCGCGCCCGAAACCTGCCATTCATCTGCGCCAACCCCGACATACTGGTGGAGCGCGGCGAGCGCACCATCTGGTGCGCCGGCGCGCTCGCGCGTGACTACGCGCAGCTTGGCGGCCGCACGCTGATCGCGGGCAAGCCGTTCGCGCCGATCTATGATGTCGCCATGAAAGAGGTGGCCGCGCTGCTCGGCCGTGCCGTCGAACGCGGCGAGGTTCTGGCCATCGGCGACGGCATGATGACCGACATCAAGGGCGCGGCCGACAATGGCTTCGACGTCCTCTATGTCTCGGGCGGCATCCACGCCCGCGACTATGGCGATCCGCTCAGGCCCGATCCCGAAAGGCTGAAGGGCTTTCTCGACAAACACGGCTACCGGCCGGTCGCCGTCATCCCGCGCCTGCAATAGGTTGATAGCTGTGCTGCAACAGACTGTAGCCTGGCCAAGACGGGCACTTCCATGACGCAAGCTTTCGAACGCATATCCGCAACCGCGCCGCTGCCTGAGCATCTGCGCGGCGGCGTCGTCGCAATCGGCAATTTCGACGGCGTGCATCGCGGCCACCAGTCGGTGCTGGAGCGCGCGCTGGACGAGGCCCGTCGCGGCGGCGTGCCGGCGCTGGTGCTCTGCTTCGAGCCGCATCCGAGGAAAGTGTTCCGGCCGGACGTGCCGCTTTTCGTGCTGACGCCGCCGCCAATGAAGGCGCGGCTTCTGGCCGAGCTCGGCTTTGCCGCTCTGGTCGAGCAGCCGTTCACGCGCGATTTCGCTTCGCTCTCGGCCGAGGCTTTTGTCACCGACGTCTTGGAGAAGAATCTCGGCATCCACCACGCCGTCACCGGCTTCGACTTCCACTTCGGCAAGGACCGCCAGGGCGGCCCGGCCTTCCTGATGGCGGCGGGCGCGCGCCACGGTTTCGGCGTGACGCTCGTCGATGCGTTTCGCGACGAGGGCGCGGAAGTCGTTTCGTCGAGCCGCATCCGCGCACTGCTTGGCGAGGGCGAGGTCGAGGAAGCGGCAGGCCTGCTCGGCTACCGCTTCACCGTCGAGAGCCAGGTGATCGGCGGCCAGCAGCTCGGCCGCACGCTGGGCTTCCCGACCGCCAATATGCGGCTTTCGCCGGAAGCTGCGCTCAAGGAAGGGATCTATGCGGTCCGCTTCCGCCGCGCCGACGGCATGCTTCATGACGGTGTCGCCAGCTTCGGCCGCCGCCCGACCGTCGATGACAATGGCGCGCCGCTGCTCGAAACCTTCCTGTTCGATTTTTCCGGCGACCTCTATGGCGAGACCTGCCGGGTGTCGTTCTTCGGCTTTCTGCGCCCCGAGCTCAAATTCGACGGCCTCGATGCGCTGGTGACCCAGATGGAGAACGACGAGGCCGAGGCGAGGGCGCTGCTTGCCGGCGTGCGCCCGCTCTCGGAACTGGACGCCGCGATCGCCTTTTAGAGCAATTCCAGGAAAAGTGTGAGCGGTCAGGCTCGGCGACTTCGCCGTAGCCTTCCGTCCGGAATTGCGTGACACCAATAGATAGAGCGGTTCGCCGTTTCCGTGAAACGGTGAACCGCTCTAATCGCTCTTACGCGCAACCGATCACTTGATCGAAAGGCCTATCCGCCTGGGTGAAGCAGTTCACCGAACGCGGACGTTGGATTGTGCAGATAGTGCTAATGAAGATAGATCTAATGGTCTGGGCCGTCGTGTTGCTCTGCGCCGGGTTGTTCATCCTCTGCGATGGGCTGAGCGCGCATTGGGGCAAGACCGGCAGCGGCCGCAGCCTCGCTATCGTCATGCTTCTGGCGCCGGTATCCTATTTCGCCTTCGCCTTCATCAACACGCGGCTCAATCTGGCCGTCACCGGTGCGCTGGTCAACACGATCGTGGTGGCCGGGGCGATGATCGTCGGCGCGGTCGTCTTCAAGGAAGAAGTGTCGACCGCGCAATATTTGGGCATCGCGCTGGCGCTGATCGCCGTGACGCTGCTTAACGTCGATTGACTGGCATGATCCCAAAAAGTGGAACCCGGTTTTTTGGATAAGATCATGCCAAGGCGTCCTGCATGATCCAAAATAGTGGAACCCGGTTTTTGGACAAGATCATGCCAGAACCAAGTATCCCTACCGTTTCAGCGCCAGCCCGATGGCAATGAAACTCCAGCCCTGGAAGATCAGGTCGATGGCCAGGAACATGCCGAGCACCCACAGGCTGTTGACCGGCCACTGCATGGCGATGATTAGGCCGAGCAGGATGCTGATGACGCCGGCCACCAGCAGCCATCCCCAGCCTTGCTCCGGCCGGTGGTTGAACGCCACCCAGGACCTCAGGAGCCCCGAAGCGACGAGCGCTATGGCCAGAAGCAGCGTCAGCACCGCCGAGGCCAGCAGCGGGTTGTCGAAGGCGAAGAAGCCGGCGACCGCATAGAGCAGGCCGCTCAAAAGCCAGTAAAAGAAGCGCCCCCACGTCTTGACGCCGAAGGCATGGATGATCTCGATGATTCCGGCCATCAGCATCAGCCAGCCGACGACATAGACGGAGGCGACGGTGGCGATGAACAGATTGCCGAATGCGATGCCGCCGAAGATCAACAGCAGCACGCCCAACGCCACGAACCATCCCCACTTGTCGCGCGTCTGTCCGATCGCGTCCTTCAGCGCATCGCCTGACAATGTCATGATCTTACTCCCTCAAGATTTCGCTCCGCTCCGCCGACGATTGAAGGTAATCCCGATGGCTTCTTCCGTCCAGCAAGGCATGAGCTCGAAACGGCCAGCCTCGCTGCCGTTGATGTTACGAATTTTAAGTCAAATTTTACCGAACCCGGGCCATGGCTTTTGCACTGCCGGGGTGTTCCTCCCGGCCTGTTTCGCGTAAGGGGTGAGCATGCGTATTATTCGGAAGATTCCGCTGGCTGCCGCCTCTGTTTTGCTCACCCTGTCCGCCGCCCAGGCGGGCGAAGGCAGCTGGATTTCCGGCGACTGGTATCTGACGCTCGGCGCCACCGGCCTCGTTGCGCCGAATTTCGAGGGTGGCAAGCGCTATATGCTCAGCGCCCAGCCGATCATCTCGCTCGGCAAGGTCGGCCCCGAAGCGCGCTTCACCTCGCGCAACGACAACATCTCGCTGGCGCTGATCGATGACGGCTCGGTGCGCGCCGGCTTGACGGGCAAATTCCTGTTCCACCGCACCAGCAAGGACGAGTTGCAAGGTCTCGATCCTGTGCGCTTTGGCGGCGAGGTCGGCGGCTTCTTCGAATTCTATCCGCTGGATTGGCTGAGGGCACGTGCCGAGCTCAGGCACGGCATCCGCTCTCACAATGGCTTCGTCGCCGATATCGCGGCGGACGCCTTCTACGACATCACGCCGACCGTCCGCATCTCCGGCGGCCCGCGCGTGTCTTTCGCCTCGTCCGACTATTTCGACGCCTATTACGGCGTCAACGCCACCGAGGCGGCCGCCTCGGGCCTCAGCGAATACCATCCGGGCGGCGGCCTGAAGTCGACAGGTCTTGGCGGCGCCATCACCTGGAAGGTGACCGAGCCGATGACGGCCAGCGTCTTCACCGAATATTCGCGCCTGATGGGTCCGGCGGCCGATTCCAGCCTGGTCAAGGAGCGGGGCGACCGCAACCAGTGGATGTTCGGTGTGTCCACCACCTACCGCTTCAATTTCACGATGTAGGCGCCGGAACCGGCTTCACGCCTCGAAATCCGCGCTTTATTCCTGCCGCGCCATCCGCTAAAAGCCTCGGCCATGAAGAGCTTTTCGCGCCTTTTTTCGATCGCGATACGAATTACGGGCCCGGTGTTCCGGGCGGCCTGAGCGCCGCCGGAGCCGCCGGGACTTTTCGCGCGCGCCCCTCGCGCTTTTTCCAGAACATGATAGTTCAACGCCCGGGCTTTGCGCCGACGGGCACCCTGAGATGGCAGATCAATGACCGATACACCGACCACCGATACGTCCGAGACGATCGACTATTCCAGCACGCTCTATTTGCCGCAGACGGATTTCCCGATGCGCGCCGGCCTGCCTGAGAAGGAGCCGGCGCTGGTCAAGCGCTGGCAGGACATGGACCTTTACAGGAAGCTGCGCGAGGAAGCCGCCGGCCGCGAGAAGTTCGTGCTGCATGACGGCCCGCCCTATGCCAACGGCAACATCCATATCGGCCATGCGCTGAACAAGATCCTCAAGGACGTCATCAACCGCTCCTTCCAGATGCGCGGCTATGACGCCAATTACGTGCCGGGCTGGGACTGCCACGGCCTGCCGATCGAATGGAAGATCGAGGAACAGTACCGCGCCAAGGGCAAGAACAAGGACGAGGTGCCGGTCAACGAGTTCCGCAAGGAATGCCGCGACTTCGCCACGCACTGGATCAAGGTGCAGGGCTCAGAGTTCCAGCGCCTCGGCGTCATCGGCGATTTCGACAATCCCTATACGACGATGGCCTACCACGCGGAGTCGCGCATCGCCGGCGAATTGTTGAAATTCGCCATGTCGGGGCAGCTCTATCGCGGTTCGAAGCCGGTGATGTGGAGCGTGGTCGAGCGCACCGCGCTGGCCGAGGCCGAGGTCGAATACCAGGATTACGAGAGCGACACGATCTGGGTGAAGTTTCCGGTGGCGAGTCTCGCTCGCCCGGTCGACGGCGCCGATGCCGCGCCGGCATTGAACGAGGCCGCGCTCGATCTGCTGGAGGCGCATGTCGTTATCTGGACGACGACGCCCTGGACGATCCCCGGCAACCGCGCTGTCAGCTATTCGCCGCGCGTCGCCTATGGCCTCTACGAGATCACGGCGGCCGAGAACGCCTTCGGCCCGCAGCCCGGCGAGAAGCTGATCTTCGCCGATGCGTTGGCTGAAGAGTCCGCGGCCAAGGCCAAGGTGACCTTGAACAGGCTTCACAACGTTTCGGCCGAACAGCTTGCCAGCCTTACGCTTTCGCATCCCTTCAAGGGCCTTGGCGGCGGCTACGGGTTCCCGGTGCCGATGATTGCCGGCGAGCATGTCACCGACGATGCCGGCACCGGCTTCGTGCACACCGCACCCAGCCACGGCCGCGAGGATTTTGACGCCTGGACGGATGCGGCCGCGGAACTCAAGGCGCGCGGCGTCGACACCGCGATCCCGTTCCCGGTCGACGACGCCGGCTTCTTCACCGAGGACGCGCCGGGTTTCGGTCCGGACCGCGAGGATGGGCCCGCGCGCGTCATCGACGACAACGGCAAGAAGGGCAACGCCAACCAGGCTGTCATCGACGAGCTGATCAAGCGCAATGCGCTGTTCGCGCGCGGGCGGCTGAAGCACAGCTATCCGCACTCCTGGCGCTCGAAGAAGCCGATCATTTTCCGCAACACGCCGCAATGGTTCGTCTATATGGACAAGGACCTCGGCGACGGCACGACGCTGCGCAGCCGTGCGCTGAAGGCGATCGACGACACTCGTTTCGTGCCGGCGGCCGGCCAGAACCGTATCCGCGCCATGATCGAGGAGCGCCCGGACTGGGTGCTGTCGCGCCAGCGCGCCTGGGGCGTGCCGATCGCCGTCTTCGCCGATGTCGACGGCAATGTGCTGAAGGACGAGGCCGTCAACCAGCGCATCATGGACGCCTTCGAGAAGGAGGGCGCCGACGCCTGGTTCGCGGCGGACGCCAAGCAGCGTTTCCTTGGCAACCACGATGCCTCGAAATGGCACCAGGTGATGGACATCCTGGACGTCTGGTTCGATTCCGGCTCGACGCATGTCTTCACGCTGGAGGACCGTCCCGACCTCAAATGGCCGGCCGACGTCTATCTCGAGGGTTCCGACCAGCATCGTGGCTGGTTCCACTCCTCGCTGCTCGAAAGCTGCGGCACCAGGGGCAGGGCGCCCTACGACACGGTCATCACCCATGGCTTCACCATGGACGAGGAGGGCCGCAAGATGTCGAAGTCGCTCGGCAACACGGTGGTGCCGCAGGACGTCATCAAGCAGTCCGGCGCCGATATCCTGCGGCTCTGGGTGGTCACCACGGACTATTGGGAAGACCAGCGGCTCGGCAAGAACGTGCTGCAGACCAACATCGACGCCTACCGCAAGCTCAGGAACACCATCCGCTGGATGCTGGGCACGCTCGCCCATGACGACGGCCAGGACGTGCCGGTTGAGGCGATGCCGGAACTCGAGCGCCTGATGCTGCACCGGCTGTCCGAGCTGGATGAGGTAGTGCGCCAGGGTTACGACGCCTTCGAGTTCAAGCGCATCACCCGCGCTTTGCTCGACTTCATGGTGGTGGAGCTCTCAGCGTTCTATTTCGACATCCGCAAGGATGCGCTTTACTGCGACGGGCCATCGAGCCTGCGCCGCAGGGCGGCGGTGCAGGTGGTGCGCCATCTCTTCGAATGCATGGTGAAGTGGCTGGCGCCGATGCTGCCCTTCACGACGGAAGAGGCCTGGCTCGACCGTCACCCCGACGCCGTCTCGGTGCATCTCGATCAGTTCCCGGCGATCCCGCGGGACTGGCGCAACGAGACGTTGGCCGAGAAATGGCGCAAGGTCCGCCAGGTGCGCCGCGTCGTCACCGGCGCCTTGGAGATCGCGCGCGCCGAGAAGCTGATCGGCTCGTCGCTGGAGGCGGTTCCGATGGTCACCATCGACGATGCGGTGCTGGAAGCCGCGATCGCCGATGTCGACATGGCCGAGATCGCCATCACCAGCGACCTCGTCGTCAAGCACGGCAAGACCCCTGAAGGCGCGTTCACGCTGGACGACGTCAAGGGCGTCGGCGTGGTGGTCGAAAAGGCCGAGGATCGCAGTCTCGTCAAATGCGCGCGTTCCTGGCGCTACACCGCCGATGTCGGGCAGGACCCGGAATTTCCCGATGTCTCGGCCCGGGATGCCGCCGTGCTGCATGAGCTCAAGGCGCTGGGGCGGTTGTAGATACCGGTTAATAAGCCGGTGCAGAAATGCCACGCCGGGCGGCGTCAACCCGCCCGTGCGTTGCCCTTAATAAGTGGTTGAGGTAAACACGCCAAACTCCGGCAGACAAATTGTCGCCGGATTTCCATCGCATGTGCGGTGAAGAAGGGGACCGTGCCCTTGGCCGGTGGCGACCGAAAGGCAGTTTAGAGTGGGACTTTTTGGCATGACCGAAAGAACGTTTGCGCGCGCCGCGCTGGTGGCGCCGCTTGTGGTATCGGCCATCGCATTGTCGGGCTGCGTGAGCTCGCCGACCTACGGAACCGACAAGACCGCTGCGGCGCAACTCTTCGATGACGTTTCCGGCGCCGCCTCGATCATGCCGAAGCGCAAGGATCCGATCGATTACAAGCCGCGCCCGGATCTGGTGAAGCCGGGCCCCGGGCAGAAGGAAAACCTGCCGCCGCCGCAGCAGAGCATCGAAACGGCGAGCGCCGACTGGCCGGAATCGCCCGAGGCGCGTCGCGCCCGCATCCGCGCCGACGCCACCGCGCACCAGAACGACCCGAATTACCAGCCGGAAGCGGTCGAGGACGTGCAGACCGATCCGGAGGCGGTGAAGAAAGCGCTGGCCGAATCGGGCTCCAGTCACCCGCCTCGCTGGACGCCGGAAGATTCCAATCCGCAGCGCGCCGCCGAGATCCAGCGCCGTCTGGCCGAGCAGAAACAGGGCGACCCGACCGTGCGCAAATATCTGAGCGAGCCGCCGCTCGCCTATCGCCAGCCCTCTGACGCCGCGCCGCAGAACGAGCTCGGCGAGGACGAGTACAAGAAGGAGCGCAAGCTCAAGGCGCAGGCCGAAGGCAAGAAGGGCGGCTGGTTCGACTGGCTGGGTCTGTGAATAGTGAATAAGTGAATAGATCTCTGCTACTCACTACTCACTTCACCATTCACCACCATTCCGTCTGCCGCGAAAAAAATCCTTCAGGATGAGGGCGGCGTCGCTTTCGCCGATCCCCGGATAGACGTCCGGCGAATGGTGGCAGGTCGGCGAGGCAAAAAAGCGCACGCCGTTCACCACCGCGCCGCCTTTCTCGTCGGCGGCGCCGAAATAGAGCCGCCGCAGTCTGGCGAAGGAGATGGCGCCGGCGCACATGGCGCAGGGCTCCAGCGTCACATAAAGATCGTGGCCTGTGAGCCGCTCGCTCCCGCGTTTTTGGCACGCTTCGCGGATCGCCAGCATCTCGGCATGCGCGGTCGGGTCGGCAAGTTCGCGCGTGCGGTTGCCGGCTTTGGCGATGACGGTGTTGCCATTGGCAATCACCGCGCCGACCGGCACTTCGCCGCGGCTTGCCGCCGCCTCGGCCTCTTCAAGCGCCAACGCCACGAAATCCGGCCGTTTCATGCGGTTTCCATTCGCAATACTCCTCGCCACCCGGCGGTGATCCTGTTATTGAGCGCATCAACCCGGAAATCGGACTCGATTTTCGGAAATGATCATGCGCCAAATCAAAGTGCACCAGCGTTCGTTGCGCGCCCGAAAGGATGCGCCACGCTGTAGCAGCGCAAACGGACAAAGGCCACATGGACGACAACGACAGGAAATCTCCGCGTCAAAAAGGCCCGGGCAAGAAATCCGCGGCTCCGCGAGGCGATAGGGGCGGCAAACCGTCCTTCGGCGCCAAGAAACCATATGCACCGCGCGGCGATCGCCCAATGGCAGCGGGTGGCGAGCGCCCGAAGCGCGACTTTAGCAGCGGCGACAAGCCATTCCGCAAAGGGCCGCGTCCCGAAGGCAAGCCGTATGAGAAGCGCGAGGGACCGCGCAAGCCCTATGCGCCACGCGGCGACCGTGCGATGGCGGTAGAAGGCGAGCGCAAGCCGTATGAGAAGCGCGATGGGCCGCGCAAGCCCTACGCGCCGCGCGGCGACCGTCCGATTGCCGCCGATGGCGAGCGCAAGCCGTATAAGAAGCGCGAAGGACCGCGCAAGCCCTACGCACCGCGCGGTGACCGGCTGGTTGCGGCTTCGGCGGAGCGCAGCGAAAAACGCTTCGACCGTCCCAAGCACGACTTCTCAGACAGGCCCAAGCGGGATTTCAGTGACCGTCCAAAGCGCGAGTTCGGCAGCGACCGGCCGCAAGGAAAGCCGGGCGGCTTCACGCCGCGTCCGCGTCCCGCCGACGCGGAGCCGGAGGCTGGCGAGCGCATCGCCAAGCGGCTGGCGCGCGCCGGCATCGCCTCGCGCCGCGATGCCGAGGACCTGATCGCCGCCGGCCGCGTCAAGGTCAACGGCAAGGTGTTGTCGTCGCCAGCCTTCAATGTCATGGCCGACGACGTCATCCATCTCGACGGCACCGAAATCCCGCCGATCGAGCGCACGCGGCTGTTCCTGTTCCACAAGCCGGCGGGCGTCGTCACCACCAACCGCGATCCCGAAGGTCGCAAGACCGTGTTCGACGTGCTGCCGGCCGACCTGCCGCGGCTGATGACCATCGGCCGGCTCGACATCAATACCGAAGGCCTTTTGCTGCTCACCAATGACGGCGGGCTGTCGCGGGTGCTCGAACTGCCGGCAACCGGCTGGCTCAGGCGCTACCGCGTGCGCGTCCACGGCAAGGTCGAGGAAAGCGCGCTCGCCGGCCTGCGTGAGGGCATCGCTGTCGACGGCGTCTTCTATGGCGCGATCGAAGCCAGCCTCGACCGTGAGCAGGGCACCAACGCCTGGCTGACGATCGGCCTGCGCGAAGGCAAGAACCGCGAGGTGAAGAACATCCTCGGCGCGCTCGGTCTCGACGTGACGCGGCTGATCCGCATTTCCTACGGACCATTCCAGCTCGAGGAGCTGCCCGAGGGCCATGTGCTGGAGATCAAGGGCCGCGTGCTGCGCGAGCAACTCGGCGAGCGGCTGATCGAGGAAGCCGGCGCGAATTTCGATGCCGAGATCCAAAAACCCTTTTCCAACAAACCGGTGCGGCGCACCGAGCCGCGTCGCGAAGAGGCCGAGCGGCCGAAATTCACCCGCGACGGCGATCACCGGCCGATAGGCGAGGGCGGATTGATCAAGGCCCGCAAGCGCCGCGAGGGCAGCCGCGACGAGGCGCTGGGCAAGCTTTCGACAAAGCCCGAACGGGCCTTTGGCGAGCGCGGTGCAAAACCTGAGCGCGGTGGCTTCGGCGACAAGCCACGTGGCACCTTTGGTGACAAGCCTCGCTTCGGCGGCAAGAAATCCGAACGCGAACAGCGGCCGATCGAGCCGCCGGGACAACGCAAGGCCAATGTCTGGATGGCGCCGGGCGCGCGTCCCGTCGGCAAGGGCAGGGCGGAGGCCGACGCCGCCAAGGCCGCCGAGGCAAAGGCACGCAAGGCATCGTTCAAGCCCGGCGGTAAACCTGGCGGCAAGCCGCGCGGCGAACGCCCGGATGGCGGCAGCGACAGGCCGCGCGGTCCCAAGAGGGGTGGCGATGCGGATCGTCGGCGGTGAGTTCCGCGGGCGTCCACTGGCGACGCCGCGCTCGAATGCCATCCGCCCGACCACCGACCGCACCCGCGAGGCGGTGTTCAACGTTCTGGCGCATCGCCATGCCGACAAGCTCGAGGGCGGCCGCGTGCTCGATCTCTTCGCCGGCACCGGCGCCCTCGGCCTCGAGGCACTGTCGCGCGGCGCGTCCTATTGCGTCTTCATCGAGGAATCGGCTGAAGGGCGCGGCCTGATCCGCGACAATGTCGAGGCCTTCGGCCTCACCGGCCGCACCAAGATCTTCCGTCGCGACGCCGCGCATCTGGGCGAAGCCGGCACGTTATCGCCTTTCGGCCTGATCTTCGCCGATCCGCCCTATGGCAATGGGCTTGGCGAACGCGCGTTGCGCTCGGCAAAAGCCGGTGGCTGGCTGCTGCCCGGCGCGCTCTGCATCGTCGAGGAGGCGGCTTCGGCGCCGTTCGAATTGGGCGCCGGTTTTTCCGTGGTGGACGAGCGCAATTACGGCGAAACGGTCATCCGGTTCATCAAGGTTGGATAGCTGCGCCTCGAAAATGACGCACAATTCACTTTGCCTCGCCCGGGAAGCTTGC
>FTCZ01005690.1_pt1 | contig 11394 bp, 13 predicted proteins | sample 1658871 | NCBI WGS metagenome assembly FTCZ01 (sample SAMEA3914864, study PRJEB12502) | metagenome | biome: forest; material: soil | place: USA | collected 2012-03-12 | depth 0.3 m
ACGGATCGGTGCGGAAAAAGCCGCCGGCATTGTTCATCGACAGCGACAGCGGGCCGGACCGGGTCAGAATGTACTGCATGCCGACCAGAAGCTTGCCCCACCAGGGCCGCAGGATCTGGTTCAGTGTCGGCACCTTGCCCTTGAAGGTGTAGTTGATGCCGACATGGTCCTGCAAATTGGCGCCGACATTGTCGTTGGCGTGAACGACCGGGATACCGAGACTGCCGAGCAATGCCGAAGGACCCACGCCGGAAAGCTGCAGCAATTGCGGCGAGTTGATCGAGCCGCCGGAAAGGATCACCTCGCGGCCGGCGCGGGCAGTCTTCGTCTGGCCGTTCTGTTCATATTCGATGCCGACGGCGCGCTTGCCCTCGAAGAGGATTTTCGTGGCCAGCGCATTGGTCTCGACGCGGACGTTGCCGCGTTTCATCGCCGGCCGCAGGAAGGCGCGGGCGGCCGACATGCGGCGGCCGTTCTTGGTGGTGATCTGGTAGATGCCGACGCCCTCCTGGGAGGCGCCGTTGAAATCCGGATTGAAGGGCAGGCCGGCCTGCTGGGCGGCCGCCAGATATTGCTTGGTCAGCGGGTGCACCGCGCGCGTGCAGTCGGTGACGTGCAATGGCCCGCCGACGCCGCGCCATTGGTCGGCGCCGGCTTCGTTGTCCTCCATCGCCTTGAAAGAAGGCAAGAGGTCGCCGTAGCTCCAGCCGGGATTGCCGGCCGCCGCCCAGGCGTCGAAATCCTCGCGCGCGCCGCGGATGAAGACCATGGCATTGATAGAGCTCGAGCCGCCGAGCAGCTTGCCGCGTGGCCAGTGGTCGGCATTGTTGCCGAGGCCGGGGTCCGGCTCGGCCTTGTAGTTCCAGTTGACGGCCGGATCGAAGAAGGTCTTGCCGTAGCCGAGCGGCATCTGGACGTAGAAGCGCCGGTCGGTTCCGCCGGCCTCAAGCACCAGCACCGAAAAGCGGCCGGAAGCCGAAAGCTTTTCGGCGACGACAGAGCCGGCCGAGCCGGAGCCGACAATGATGAAGTCGTAAGTCTGCATGACGATGAGGTGGGCTCCGAAAATTTCGGCTTACCCTAGACATTGCCGGCTCACGTCGTCGCCGTGGCTTCCGGCATGGCTTGTGAAAAAAGCGACCGGCGACGTGGCGCACATTTCGCTTTCACCAAAGCTTGCGACATGGCGGTCGCATTGATACGCAGCAGCAACTGACCTGCAAGGATTTCCCCATGGTGCATTACGCGGACGGAAGACCTCTTGGCGATCTCACGCTGAGGACGCTGGCCATGCCTTCCGACGCCAATGCCGCCGGCGACATTTTCGGCGGCTGGGTGATGGCGCAGATGGACCTTGCCTGCGGCATCCGCGCAGCCGAGCGCGCCAAGGGCCGCGTGGTCACGGCGGCGGTGAAGGAGATGTCCTTCGCCAAGCCGATGAAGATCGGCGACACGCTTTGCATCTACACCCATGTCGAGCGCGTTGGCCGCACCTCGATGACGCTCAAGGTCGAAGCGTGGGCGCAGCGCTATCTCTCCGACCTGATGGAAAAGGTCACCCATGCCGATTTCGTCATGGTGGCGCTCGATGGCGAGGGCAAGCCGAAGCCGGTCCCGGCCGAGAGCTGATTCCCAATGCATGTCGCCACACGCGTTAAGCGGTTCTGGCGTTTCAGGCGACGCGCTTCAAACTGGCGGTTTTGTAACAGCGCCCGCTCGGGGGATGCGCCGGGCGACATCCCATGGTTGCCTCCGCGCCCGATCGTGCCGGCGTTGGAGAAAAGACAATGCGTCAACACATGCTGAACGGCTGGCTCGTGGCAGCCCTTGTCGCCCTGTTCTGCCTGCTCGGCATAACCGCCTATATGGAGGTCAAAAAGGACCTTCCGCGTGTCGCCTGCATTCACGGCCGGACAGCCGCCGAGCAGAGCGCCTACGCGCGGATATGTGTAGCACAGGCTGCTGCGGCACCCCGATCCCGAGGGCCTGAGGGACTGTCAGCCAGGACGGCAGCTATCGCCCCTGGAATTATCCAGTAACCGGTTTGACGTCCGAACCGGATCGCATCAGGCGTGGCCGACGGATTTGAACACGGGACTGGGTCAGCCGCGGCCACACACTTTCGAAACTGGAATTGGAAAACCGTTGCGGCGCAAGGGTTTCAGGCTTGATGCCCGTCGAATTTCGCCCGCGCCGCCTGCACCCGGGCGGTGTTCTTGCGCGCCCATTCGCCGAGCGCTCCGACCGGCACGAGCAGCTCATGGCCGAGCTCTGTCAGCTCGTAGTCGACGCGCGGCGGAATGGTCGGAAACACCTTTCGCGTGACGAAGCCGTCGCGTTCCAGGCCGCGCAAAGTTGTGGTCAGCATCTTCTGCGAAATGCCGCCGACGGCGGCGCGTAATTCGTTGAAGCGCATCGGCCCGGCGCCAAGCTTGCCGACGACGAGCACGGTCCATTTATCGCCGACCCGTTGCAGGATTTCCGACACCGCCCGGCAGTCCTCGGTGTTGTGCGGGTGCCTCAGTAACAAAGAAGTGCCTCCTTGCGCGCCAAGTTGTCAGTATCACATATAGCGCCGGTATCCAAACGATACCACCAATTCCCGCAAGGAGAGCCCCTTATGTCCAAGCCCAAAATCGCCATCGTCGTCGGTTCGACGCGCGCCGCCCGCTTCGCCGACGTCCCGACGCAGTGGATCGCCAAGATCGCCAAGGCGCATGCCGATATCGACGTCGAAGTCGTCGATCTGCGCGACTGGCCGCTGCCGTTCTTCGACGAAGTCGCGTCCTCTGCCTGGGCGCCGTCGCAGAACGAGGTTGCGCAGCGCTGGCAGAAGAAGGTCGCCGAATTCGACGGCTTCATCTTCACCGCCGCCGAATACAATCACGGCCCGACGGCCGTGCTGAAGAACGCCATCGACTATGCCGCCAATGAGTGGAACAAGAAGCCGGCCGGCTTTGTCGGCTATGGCAGCGTCGGCGGCTCGCGCGCCGTCGAGCACCTTCGCTTGGCAGCTGTCGAGCTGCAGATGGCGCCGGTCAAGTCCGCCGTCCACATCGCCTGGGGCGATTTCCTGGCCGTCCGCCAGGGCGAGAAGAAGCTCGAGGATATCGAGCATCTGAACCAGGCAGCCACGGCGCTGGTCAATGACGTCGCCTGGTGGGCCAAGGTGCTGAAGAACGCCCGCGCCGCCGACGCGATCGCCAGCGAAGCTCAGGCTGCCTGACTCGGTGCAGTAAACATCTTTCCGGAAGGGCGGCGCTTGCGCCGCCCTTTTTCATTTCCGGGAAGGCGTGGCGTCGTGCGGCGGTCCGCGTGATCCAACTTGTCTGCATGATGCTGGCCTACCGGGAGGGGCTCGCTGCGGCCGGTCACAACTTCGTGTTGCGCGAATCCAAGGAGTCCGATCCAAGTCACTTGCATAATGCAACTAACTCGGCTATCTATCAGTTTCATCTTGAAAGAGACTATCGGCCATGGTTGCAAAAACAAGCTTCGAAACCCGCCCGTGCCCCATCGCGCGCAGCCTCGACGCTGTCGGCGAATGGTGGAGCATTCTGCTGCTCAGGGACGCTTTCCAGGGTCTCACGCGGTTCGACCAGTTCCAGAAGAGCCTGGACATCGCCCCCAACATCCTGACGCGGCGGTTGAACAGCCTGGTCGAGCGTGGACTGTTCGAAAAGCGCGTCTACTGCGAACGGCCGCTTCGCCACGAATATGTGCTGACCCCCAAGGCCCGCGATTTCCGTCCCGTGCTTCTTTCGCTGCTTGCCTGGGGCAACAAGCATCTGGCTCCTGAAGGGCCGAGCCTGGTCGTGGTGGACAAGGCCGATGGGCGCTGGGCCGAGCCGGTTCTGGTCGACAGCCAAACCGGCAGGGAACTCGATAGCGAGGGCTTCACCCTGGCGACGGGGCCGACGGCGACCGAGCGCATGCGGCTGCGCTATCGCTTCAGCAGCGCGGGCTCGGGCCTTCCGCTGGTGGAGAACACAGTGATCGAGCACAGGTCGGATGAGGCGCGCGGCAGATGAACAAGGTGCTTTCTCCGGTCGAGCTGCAGCAGCCGTCGGCCATTCAAATCCCGGCGCCCAGTCCCAAGTCGCGCCGCAAGCCGCTTCTGCTGCTGGGAGCGCTGGTCGCGATCGGCATTGCCGTGTGGTACGGCGTCCAGTGGTGGCAGGTCGGGCGCTTCCTGATTTCGACGGATGACGCCTATGTAGGCGGCAATGTCACGCCGCTGGCGCCAAGGGTCGCGGGGCATATCGATCAGATCCTCGTCGAGGACAATCAGCATGTTGCGGCGGGCCAGCTTGTCATGCGCATCGACGCCAGGCCGTTCCAGGCGGCGCTGGAGCGCGCGCAGGCATCGGTGCAGCAGAAGCAGTCGGCGCTCAGCAATCTGCGCGCCCAGATATCGCTGCAGAACTCGCTGATCGCGCAGGCTGGAGCCGATCTTGCGGCCAAGAGCGCGGCCGCCGTTTTCACGGCCCAGGATGCGAAGCGTTACGAGGTGCTCGCCAGCGCCAGGACCGGCTCGCAGCAGGACGCCCAAAAGAGCGCCGCGGCCGATGGCCAGGCGCAGGCATCCGTCGTCGCTGCCCAAGCGGCGCTCGCCGCATCGAGGCAGCAGCTCGACGTCCTCAACACCCAGATCGAGGAAGCGACGGCGGAAGTCGCCGCCGCCAAGGCGGATCTCGATACGGCTGAGCTCGATCTCGGCTTCACCGAAGTTCGCTCGCCGATCGACGGCGTGGTCGGCAACCGGCTGGCGCAGGTCGGCACCTATGTTTCACCAGGCAGCTACCTGCTGACCATCGTGCCGTCGTCCGGGCTGTGGGTCGATGCGAATTTCAAGGAAGACCAGTTGCGCGATATGACCGACGGCCAGGCGGCGACGGTCTATGCCGATGTCGCGCCCGACAAGCCGCTGAAGGGCCACATCACCAGCCTCGGGCCGGCGACCGGAGCCATCTTCAGCGTGATCCCGCCGCAGAATGCGACCGGCAATTTCACCAAGATCGTGCAGCGCGTGCCGGTGCGCATCACCATCGACCAGGACCAGGCGGGCAAAGTCGCGTTGCGGCCTGGCCTGTCGACGGTGGTCACGGTCGACACGCGTTCGCATTGAGGCTGCCGCCATGCCGGAAAGCGCTGCAGAGCAATCCTTCCTGAAGAGCATTCTGCCCTTCATGGTGATGTGCGTCGGCATGTTCATCGCGCTGCTCGACATCCAGATCGTGGCATCCTCGCTGCAGGATATCGGTGGCGGCCTGTCGGCGGCGCAGGATCAGATCGGCTGGGTGCAGACCTCCTATCTGGTCGCGGAGATCATCGTCATCCCGCTGTCGGGCTGGCTGACGAGGGTATTTTCGACACGCTGGCTGTTCACCTTCTCGGCGGCCGGCTTCACGCTGGCCAGCATGCTGTGCGGCTTTGCCTGGAGCATCGAAAGCATGATCGTCTTCCGTGCCCTGCAGGGGCTGCTGGGGGCATCGATGATCCCGACGGTGTTCACCTCGTCGTTCCACTATTTCCAGGGGCCAAGGCGCGTCTATGCGGCCGCGGTGGTCGGCAGCATCGCCTCGATCGCGCCGACGCTCGGGCCGGTCATCGGCGGCTGGATCACCGACACGCTGAGCTGGCACTGGCTGTTTTATGTCAACGTCGTTCCGGGCGCCATCATCACCGTCCTCGTCGCACTGCTGGTCAAGATCGACAAGGCCGATCCATCACTGCTGAAGGGCGCCGACTATATCGGCATGGTGCTGATGGCCGTCAGCCTCGGCACGGCGGAATATGTGCTGGAGGAGGGCACGCGCTGGAACTGGTTCGACGACGCGACGATCCGCAATGGCGCCATCATTGCCAGCGTTACGTTGGTTCTGTTCGTCATCCGCAGCCTGACCTATGCGCAGCCGGTGGTGGACTTCCGCGCTTTCGGCAACCGCAATTTCGCCATCGGCTGCTTTCTGTCCTTCGTCACCGGCATCGGCATCTTTGCCACGATCTATCTGACGCCGCTGTTTCTCGGCTATGTCAGGGGATACGATGCGTTCCAGACCGGACTGGCGGTGTTTTCCACCGGCTTCGCCTCGATGATCGGCGTGCCTGTCTACATCTTCCTCGCCAAGCGTTTCGACACGCGCTGGCTGATGATGTTCGGCCTGGCTTCCTTCGGCGCTTCGATGTGGAGTTTCAGCGCCATCACCAGCCAGTGGGGCGCGGCAGAGCTCCTTCTGCCGCAAATCTTTCGCGGCTTCCCGCAGGTCTTTGCCGTGGCGCCGAGCGTCAATCTCGGGCTCGGCAGCCTGCCGCCGGAACGGCTGAAATATGCCAGCGGCCTGTTCAACACGATGCGCAATCTCGGCGGCGCGGTCGGCATCGCCATTTGCGGCGCCATCCTCAACGATCGCACCAATTTCCATTTCCTGACGATCGCCTCGCATCTGACGCCGCAGAACGAGGCGGCGATGCGGCTCCTCGACAATGTCGCACAGCGCTACGGCCAATTGCCCGGGGCCGTCGACGACGGTCATACCGCCGCGCTGAAGCAGCTGTGGCAACTGGCCTATCGCGAGGCATCGACGATGGCTTACGCCGATGCCTTCCTGGTGATCATGGTGGCGTTCGTCATTGCCACGGCGCTGGTTCCATTCCTGCGCAACGTCGTCCCGAAAGCGCCGCCGCCGGACGCGCATTGAGCAGGCCCGAAGCGACGACATGACCGGTCCGGAACCTTCATCGTGAAGCCGACCGTGCCGCCGAAAGAGTGGCTGTCGCCGAAATCCTCCAGGCTCGAGCGCGCGAGCAGTTCGCCATGGACGGAATAGCGGTCGTCGGCCATCACCGCTCGGAATGCCTGCGCGCTTCAGCAACAGCGCCAAAAAACGGTATTGTCCTCGCCGCCGGTTCACGAGACGCGATGCGATGCCGGGGCGCTCTTGCGCCATTTCTCGATGAATCTGAGAAAGACCTGGAGCGGCATCGGCGTTTGACGACGGCTGGGATGATAAAGGAAAACTCCAGGCAGCGTGCGGCTCCAGCCCTCCAGCAAGGCCACCAGCCGGCCTCGCGCAAGATGCCTGGCGACAATCGGCTCCGGAAGGTAGCCGATACCGACGCCTTCGAGCGTTGCGCTTAGCAGCATATCGAGATCGTTGACGATGAGCGATCCTTCGACGGCGATCTCGGCATGCTGGTCGCCCTGGGTGAAGATCCAGGGCTGTATGGAGCCGTTATAAGGCGACCGGAATTGAATGCAGTCGTGGGCATGCAGATCTTTTGGCAGCGACGGTCTCGAATGGCGCGCCAAATAAGCGGGAGCGGCGACCGCAAGCATCCTGAACTCGTCCGCGATACGCAAGATCGTCATGTCGCGCTCGATTCTGTGCCCGACGCCAATCCCGGCATCGAATCTGCCGCCGACGATGTCGTTGTTCGTATCGTCGACATGGATTTCAAGGTGAATGGCAGGGTATTCCGCGAGAAACGGCTGGATGAGCGGCGGCAGCACCATAGGGGCCAATATCGCGGCGGTCGGCCGTGAGATGGCCAGGCGCAATGTTCCAATCGGCTTGTCGCGGAACGAATTGACGCTCTCGAGCGCATGATCGATGCCCTGGAGGATCGGCTGTACTTCAGCCAGGAGGCGAAGCCCGGCCTCTGTCATGGCGACGCTGCGCGTGGTCCGATTGAACAGCCGGACGCCGAGCCGCTCCTCGAGCGACCGGATGGTCTGGCTCATGGTGGGCAGGGCGATCCCAACCTCCGCCGCCGCTTTGGTGAAGCTGAGATGTTCCGCGACGGCCACGAAGGCGGTCAGGTCAGTGAACTGGACAGGAGCCATTCTTCGTCGAAGCTGGATAGCCTCTTCCAATACTCGCGATAATCAAGACGCAGATATGTGCCGAAAGCCGGGCAATCAATGATCGCGCGCCCCGGCGAGAGGCCTCGTCGCGACATCGTGATGGTCAGGAGGTTCAGACCGCGACCTGCTTCGGTTCGATTGGCGCGAGGCAGGCAGTCTTCGTAAAATCCAAATACCTTCTTCCGGGCAGCTCCAATTATCATTTGCCGGCCAAATGCCCATCTCGAATCCAGGCGGATCGAGAACCGTCGACGGTAGCCCAATCGCCACTCGACATGACGGCAGGATCCCGAACGCCAGCTCTGCGATGCTGAACGGCCGCGTCTCCAACTTCGACCGCACCTCCATCGCTACGGCGAGCAGCCGGTCTGCTCGAAGGAGTGCGTGTTATGAGAAACTCAACGAAAATCCTGGCGACGGTCGCTTTGGGCGCCGCGCTGGTGACCGGCTCGGCAGCGGCGTCGCTCGCTGCTGGTGGCGGTGGTGGCGACGGCGGCGCCATCTTCGTCAGGGGCCATGGCGGCTTCGGTGGCGGTCGCGGCTTCGGCGGCCATCCGTTCATCATGAACCATGGCAACTTCGGTAGGCATGGCGGCTTCGGCATGCATCATAGCTTCAATGGCGATCATCGCTTCTACGGAAGGCGTCATTTCGGCCGCTTCCATGGCGGTGACGACCTGGACGACTTCTTCGGGTTTGTCCCATTCTTTGGATATGGCCAATACGGGGCGTATTGCGGGGACTATCGCTCGTACGGCCCGGCCGGCGGCGCGTATCTCGATCGGGGCGGGTATCGCTATTACTGCCCGTAGCTAAGCCGTCGCCGCAGACCTCCATTCATCGCTGGACCTAAGGCATCCGGGGCCCCCGGAGGCATCGCACGTCCTCGTGCCAGCGTCGATCCAGCCAGCCTCCACCACCAGCAGATTACTGCGGCCCTCGATGGGACGGTCGCTCAACGCAGAGAAGGAGACCATATCATGAACATCAAAGCTATTTATATCGGTACAGCGCTTGCTCTTTGCACCGGCGGCGTTGCCTATGCCGGCGCGCTAGATGCCGCCGACACCGTCAACGACCGGGCTTTCCGCACCGATCCGCTCGTGACCGGCTCGATCGATCAAGAACAGGACGTGGACAGCGGCGTCTCCGGCGCCCGCGCGACAGCCCTTATCCATCAAATACAGGGCGTCGACCAAGGCATCACTTACGCGAGGCAGTTGAACAAGATCGAGGCGTTCGAGGCGCATGGACTGCATATGCGAGCCGCTCACATCAGCCAGGCCGCGCAAAGGACGGCTGCCGCGGGACATGGCACGATGTCAGCCACGCAATATCGGGAGTTGTTGCACCAACTCGATGATGTGAGCCAGAGGCTTCGCGCCGACACTGGCAGCGCCTTCTTGATGGGCAATGGCGGCGACGGCGGATACTATCCGCAGGGCTACGGCCCGTTCGATTGAAATCATCCGGAGGAAGTGACGCCCCGAGTTCCGCTCGCGGGCGTCCCTTTTTCTCGTGCCATCACGAAACCGAAATCCTAAGCGAAGTTTCAAGGCGGCCCTTCTGGCGATGCCGAAGGCTAGGCGCGGCGTTGTGGAGGGCCCCTGCAGCGTTCGAATGCGTTGCGGCGGCCCAAGGCGCCGACCTTGCGCAGCGTGCCCGTGACTTTCCAGTGCAAGCTAATCGCTCGAATTGCCCCGAGGCCCAAAGATGCTCCACATCGACCCCAAGATGCCGGCGACGGTACTCACGCTTTCCAGACCCAAGACCGTGACAATCCACGTCCGCGACACCAGCCTCAAGGAAGCTGTCAGGTTCGTCATGGAACGCTTGCCGGAGGCGGATAGATCGGGGTCTGTTATCCGGACGGCGACGCATTCGCTCTATTTCGCGGAAATCGAAGCCCTCTACATGCGGCCGGAATTTCTCGAACGGAGCCTCGGTTTGGCGGCAGCGCGGGAATAAGCCGCCTTCGACTTGGTCACCGCACCATCGGGCGGTGGGCTTCCGGCAGGCGGGTGGCGATCAGCTTGTCGATGCGGCGGCCGTCGAGGTCGACCACCTCGAAGCGCCAGCCCTGCGCGTCGACGCATTCGCCGGTCGTGGGCAGATGGTGCAGATGCGACAGCACGTAGCCGGCGACCGTCTCGTAGTCGCGGTTCTCCGGCAGGTCGATGCCCAGCACCTCGGCCATCTCGTCGGCCTGCATGTAGCCGGCGAGCAGCCAGGAGCCGTCCTCGCGCTTGACGGCATTCTCTTCCTCGCCGGCTTCGAGGTCCGAGCGGAAGACGCCGGTGATGGCTTCGAGAATGTCGGCCGGCGTGACGATGCCTTCGAAATGGCCGTATTCGTCATGGACGAGCGCCATCGGCACGTCCGATTCCCGCAGCTTCTGCAACACGTCGAGCGCGTCGGCCTGGTCATGCACGATGGGGGCCGCACGCACATGCTGGCGCGGGTCCAGCACCCGGCCGGCGAGGAGGGCGGCCAGCACGTCGCGCGTCTGCACGACGCCGACCATGGCGTCGACATTGCCGTCGCCGGCGGGCAGCCGCGAGTGCTGCGTCTCCATCAAAAGTCTGCGGACTGCCGTCTCGTCCGACTGCAGGTTCAGCCAGTCGACCTCGGTGCGCGGCGTCATGACGGCGCGCACGGCGCGGTCGCCGAGGCGCATGACGCCGGCTATCATGCGCCGCTCGTCGGATTCGATGGTGCCGTGATGCTCGGCCTCGGCGACCAGCATCTTGATCTCCTCGTCGGTGACCTTTTCTTCCGCCTGGCCGCCCTGGCCGAGCAGCCAGAGGACGGCGCGGCCGGAGAGGTCGAGCAGGAAGACCAGCGGCGCCGAGACGGTGGCAAGGATGGTCATGGCGGGCGCCGCGCGGACGGCGACGCGCTCCGGATCCCTCAGCGCAATCTGCTTCGGCACCAGTTCGCCGACGATCAGCGAGGCATAGGTGATGACGGCGACAACGATGCCGACGCCGAGCGGGTCGGCGATATTCTCGCGGATACCGTTGGACGCCAGGTACTGCGCCAACCGCTCGCCCAGCGTGGCGCCGGAAAAGGCGCCCGAGAGAACGCCGACGAGCGTAATGCCGATCTGCACGGAGGACAGGAATTTGCCGGGGTTGGAGCCAAGCGCCAGTGCCCGGCCGGCGCCCTTGACGTTGCGGTCGATCATCGCCTTGAGGCGGGCGGGCCGCGAGGAAACGATCGCCAATTCCGACATTGCCAGAAGGCCGTTCACGCAGATGAGGACGGCCACGATGGCGATTTCAACGTATAGCATGGCCGGTCAATAGCATTGCTGCAGCGCATTCGAAAATAGCAGGGCATTTATTTTTGAACATGACAGCCGGATGCTCAGGCGGCATCCCAGGGCGGCGCCGAAAAATGTTCGACGAGCGCATCGATGACGACGCGAACCTTCGGCGTCAGCGCGCGTGTCGCCGGCCACACAGCGTGCACGACGATGTGCTCGACCAGGCAGTCGCAGAGCACCATTTCGAGATCGCCGCGCC
>FTCZ01002977.1_pt1 | contig 11389 bp, 9 predicted proteins | sample 1658871 | NCBI WGS metagenome assembly FTCZ01 (sample SAMEA3914864, study PRJEB12502) | metagenome | biome: forest; material: soil | place: USA | collected 2012-03-12 | depth 0.3 m
CACCTCGTCAGCCGCGGCCCTACCGAGCTCCCAGGCGGTCGGGGTCGGCATGGTGCGGGGATCGGCGGCGAAGAGGTTGCGGCCGGTAGGCAATACGTCGGTGCGGCCGCGTGCCGGCGCGCCGGAAGGGCCGGCCGGAATATGGCGGCCATCGAGCGCGGCGATCAGCGCCGCATGCTCGGCACTGGCGCTGGCCGCGCGAGCCGGATCGGGTTCGTCCTCAGCCGAAACGCCGAAGACATGTAGCCCGTCCTTGATCGCGAAATCCTTGAGGTCGCAGAGCCAGGCGTCGATGCGCAGCAGGGCGGCATCAGGATCATCAACGGTATCGACGCCGGCATCCCTAGCGACGCCGTTTTCCCGTGCCGTCTCGACGATCAGTTTCGCCAGCCGGTCGCGGCGACGGCGGTCGAGCCCATCGGCCTGTGCGTATTCATCGACCAGCCGCTCGAGCTTCTGCTGCTGCTCGTCCAACCCGGCCTCGGCAAGCGGCGGCGGCAGATGGCCGATGGTGACGGCTGAAATGCGTCGTTTGGCTTGCGCCGCTTCGCCCGGATTGCTGACGATGAAAGGATAGATGACCGGTAGCGCGCCGGTGACGATCTCCGGAAAGCAGTCGCGGCTCAGCGCCACCGTCTTGCCCGGCAGCCATTCGAGGGTGCCATGCGCTCCAACATGGACGATGGCATCGGCGCTCTGTTGCAGCCAGGCTCCGAAAGCCAGCAGCGCATGGCGCGGCGGCAGGGCGGGATCGTGATAATCGATGCGCCGATCCGCCGAGCGGCCGCGATCCGGCGCAAGCGCGACTGTGAGATTGCCGAACCGCGCGGCCCGGAAATGGAATGCGCCGTTTTCCAGCGCATCGTCATTCTCGGGCGTGCCCCAGGCGCTCTCGATTGTTTCGCGTGCCGCTTGCGGCATCGCCGCTACGAAATCCCGGTAGCTATCGATCGTAATCGCTTCGCCGCCTTGTTCGAGCAGGTCGAGAAGCGCGCGCGGCGTTTCCGGAATAGTCTCAACCAGATAACCCTCGGCTTTCAGGCCGCGCAGCATTTGCAGAACGCTATTGGGCACATCAAGCCCGACCGCATAGCCGGAACGGCCAGGCGCGCTCGGATAATCCGGGATCAGGATCGCGACGCGGCGTTCGGCGCGGGGCTTTTGCTGGAGGCGGATGAAGCGGGCGATCCGCTCGGCGACCTGCGCAATCCGGTCGGGCTCGGGCCGGTTGACCTGCACCGCGCTCGGCTGATCGCCGCCATCCTTGAACGAAATCGCGCCGGCGAGAATGCGTCCGTCCAGTTCGGGCAGCAGCACATGCATGGCGAGATCGGCGGGGGTGAGGCCGCGCTGGCCGTTGGCCCAGGCTTCGCGCCGGGTGGTTGCGGTGACGATCTGGAAAACGGGCACGTCCAGCCGGTCGAACAGGTTCCTGCCGTCATCGCCTTCGCCGCTGGAAAAGGCGGTGGCGTTGAGGATCACCGAGGGTGCGAGCGCGCCGACAGCTTCGGCCACGAAATCCGCTGCTGCTTTATCCTTCAGGCCGGGTACGAAGAGCGGCGCAGCCGGCAGGCCGCGTTCCGCCAACGCGCCGCAAAGCGCATCGATCGGCGCGGTATCGCCGGCAAGCAGCATGGAGCGGTAGAACAGGATGACGGCTGCAGGCTTTTGAGCCACGACTGACTCTCGTTCGACGATGCCGGCGGCGGGGTCATAGAATCCGCAGCGGGGCAGGGACGTCGCCGGTTCCGCCGCCACATCCGCGCCAGCAAGCCGCGACAGGCTTCGCGCCAGCGCCTGCATGTTCTGCGGGCCACCTTCGCGGAAATATGCGAGCAGGGCGTCGAGTTCGGCTTCCGGCAGAGTGGAAGCGGCGATCAGCCTTTCGTCGCGCTCGCGGCATTCGCCGGGAAGCAGCGCCAGCGCGATACCACGCTCCCGCGCCACTTCGCTCAGGCGCTCGCAGCCGTAACGCCACCAGTCGTAGCCGCCGAGGATACGCACGAGGATGACCTTGGCCTTCGCGCCGGTGCTGTCGAGCCAGAGGTCCACCGACATCGGATGGCGCAGGTCGCGCAGCGCGGTCATGCCAAGGCTTGGCAGGCCGGCGGCCCAGCCAGCGGCAATGCCGGCAAGGTCGCTGTCGCTGAAGGACAGCACCGCCACATCCGCCGCCGGCTGACGCAGATCGACCGGTTCGGCGATATCGTCGAGCGAGACGGAGGATGTGGCGAGAAGGTGCATTGGTCCTTTGGAGTATGTTCTGGAAGTCGCTTTGTTCTTTCAGTGTCATTCCCGACGCGCGTTAGCGCGAGCGGGAATCCAGAGAACGTAGAGCGCCGCCCCCTGGATTCCCGCTCCGGCTTCGTTGGTCGGGAATGACACTGCGGGGTTCAGCAGGGTTTTCAAACAGCCTCTCAAGCAGCCAACGCCGCTTCGACGGCCGCGCGGTCCAGCCCCTTCAGGCCGATCACCACAAGGCGCGACTTGCGCTCTTCGCCCGGGCCCCAGGCACGATCATAATAATGCGAGACGCGCGGGCCGACGGCCTGCAGCAGCAGGCGCATCGGCTTGTCGTTCACCGCGACGAAACCCTTGATGCGCAGCACGTTCTCGGCTTCCGCCGCTGCCGAGACGCGCCTCGCCAGCTCTTCCGGACTGGCGACGGCCGGCAGGTCGACGATGAAACTGTCGAAATCGTCGTGCTCGTGGTCGAGTTCGTCGTCGTGATGCGTCTTGCGGTTCTCGATATCGTCCTCGACCGCGAGCCCAAGGCCAAGCAGGATCGAGGGATCGATCTTGCCATGGGCCGAGGGCACGATCTTCACGGCGCGCGATAGGTGCTCGCTGACCAGCTCATGAGCGCGTGACGAGCCGGCAGTGTCGAGCAGGTCGCTCTTCGAAAGCACGATCAGGTCGGCGCAGGCGACCTGGTCCTCGAACACCTTTTCGACCGGATCGTCGTGATCGAGCGAGTCGTCCGCCGCGCGCTGCGCTGCCAGCGCCTCCATGTCATGCGCCACCTTTCCTTCGGCGAGCGCCGGGCCATCGACCACGGCTACGACGCCATCGACCGTGACGCGGCCCTTGATCGCCGGCCACTGGAAAGCCTGAACCAACGGCTTCGGCAAGGCGAGGCCGGAGGTTTCGATCAGGATGTGATCGACCTTCGGCACGCGCGACAGGATGGTGTCGAGCGCCGGCACGAAATCGCTGGCGACGGTGCAGCAGATACAGCCATTCGCCAGCTCGACGATGTTCTCCTCCGGGCAGCTCTCGATGCCGCAGCCTTTGAGGATTTCGCCATCGACGCCGATATCGCCGAACTCGTTGACGATGATCGCCAGGCGCTTGCCTTTGGCATTCTCGATCATGTGGCGGATGAGCGTGGTCTTTCCGGCTCCGAGGAACCCGGTGACGACGGTGCAGGGGACGCGATCGACGGCGGTCATGAGTTTTCTTTCGAAAGAGGTAAAGGAGGAATGCGGGCGATGAGGCCGCGCTTGAGGCAATCGGGGCGGCCGCGCCAGGGCAGGATGCCGTCCGTGGAGGTTTGGAAAAGCTCGGCGCCGGCGATCAGGTCCGCGCCGTTCTCGAGCGTGAGGTCGCCGAACACGTAGGACCAGGCGCCGGGCTTGAGGATGGCGGCGCTGAGGCGGCGCTTGCAATTGCCGAGGCATTCGGCCTGCTCGACGCGGATCGACGCCGAATTGAGCGCCGCCCTCGCATTCTCGGCCAGGATTTCGCCTGGACGCGGGCGTGCGTCGGAACCCGTCGCGTCGCGACAGGAACTGCACACGATGATGGTGATGATGTCTTCGGCAGGAACTGCCGTTATCGGGCCGGGCGCTGGAATCGGCCCGGTCATCTGGTCTTCGTCCACATGTCACTCCCTGCCCGGAGTCCCCGCCGGGCGTTGCGGAATTGAAATCCAGACGGCAGGTCTCCTGGCTCGCGATTCGCCGCTTGTCGCCGCCTTCCCGGGCCTGAACCCAGTGGCCGATGGCGAACAAGCTCATCGCTTACAGTTGCGGGGGCAGCTACGGCGTAGGAAAAATCCGCACCGTATTCCCTCTTAGCTCCCCTCGTTGCGGAGGGGAGACCGTCTGGTCGCTATTGTGGCGGGGGGCGCGGGGAGTGTCAACGCGGGGCAGGTGTAGACTTCGGATTGGTTGAATTCGCTGCCGTGGAGCCCTATACGACGGGCTATGGAAACGATAGCCGATACCCAAAAGGCCCTGCCTTCGCTGTTCGGCAGCCGGCCGCATCGTGGAAAGGCGGCGCCGTTCCTGCCGATGAGCCGCGCCGAGATGACGGCCCTTGGCTGGGACGCTTGCGACATCGTGCTGGTGACGGGCGATGCTTATGTGGACCATCCGAGCTTCGGCATGGCGATCATCGGCAGGCTGCTCGAAGCCCAAGGGTTCAAGGTCGGCATCATCTCGCAGCCCGACTGGAATTCGGCGGAAGCCTTCAAGGCGCTGGGCAGGCCCAACCTGTTCTTCGGCGTTACTGGCGGCAACCTCGATTCGATGGTCAACCGCTATACCTCGGACCGCCGGCTGCGCAGCGACGACGCCTACACGGCCGGCGGCGAGGGCGGCAAGCGGCCCGACCGCTGCACCATCGTCTATACGCAGCGCTGCCGCGAGGCCTACAAGAACGTGCCGGTCGTGCTCGGCGGCATCGAGGCTTCGCTGCGCCGCATCGCGCATTACGACTATTGGTCCGACAAGGTGCGCCGCTCGATTCTTGCGGACGCCAAGGCCGATCTGCTCATCTACGGTAACGCTGAGCGGGCCGTCGTCGAGGTGGCGAAGCGTATGGCCGCCGGCGAAGCGCCGCGCGATCTTGACTCCATCCGCGGCGTCGCGCTGTTCCGCCCGGTCCCTGAGCATTATACGGAACTGCACGCCGACGACATCGACTCGGCCGACGAGGGCGCGAGCCGCAAGCCCGGCGACACGGTGATCCGGCTGCCGGCCTACGAACAGGTCGAAGGGGACAAGGAGGCCTATGCCCGCGCCTCTCGCGTTCTGCACCGGGAGGCCAATCCCGGCAATGCGCGCCCGCTCGTCCAGCGCCATGGCGACCGCGACCTGTGGCTGAACCCGCCACCCATCCCGCTGACCTCCGACGAGATGGATGCCGTCTACGATCTGCCCTACGCGCGTGCGCCCCATCCCGCCTACGCCGATGCGAAGATCCCCGCCTGGGATATGATCAAATTCTCGGTGACCGTTATGCGCGGTTGCTTTGGCGGCTGCACCTTCTGCTCCATCACCGAGCACGAGGGCCGCATCATCCAGAACCGCTCGGAAGGGTCGATCTTGCGCGAGATCGAGAAGATCCGCGACAAGACGCCGGGCTTCACCGGCGTGATCTCGGATATTGGCGGGCCGACCGCCAACATGTATCGGATGGCCTGCAAGGACCCGAAGATCGAGGCGGCGTGCCGGCTGCCCTCCTGCGTGTTTCCCGATATCTGCCCGAACCTGAACACCTCGCATGACGATCTGATCCGGCTCTATCGCAAGGTGCGCGAGGTGAAGGGCGTCAAGAAGGTGATGGTCGCCTCCGGCGTGCGCTACGACCTGGCGGTGAAGAGCCCCGAATATGTCAAGGAGCTGGTGACCCATCACGTCGGCGGCTATCTGAAGATCGCGCCCGAACACACCGAGCGCGGCCCGCTCGACAAGATGATGAAGCCTGGAATCGGCACTTACGATCGCTTCAAGGAGATGTTCGAAGCCGCCGCCAAGGAAGCCGGCAAGAAATACTATCTCATTCCGTATTTCATCGCGGCGCATCCGGGCACCACCGACGAGGACATGATGCACCTCGCGCTCTGGCTCAAGAAGAACCGCTACCGCGCCGATCAGGTGCAGACCTTCCTGCCGTCTCCGATGGCGACCGCCACGGCCATGTATCACACCGGCGTCAACACGTTACGCGGCGTGCGCCGCGGCGCGAGCGACAAGGTGGAGACGGTCAGGGGTGGACGTCAGCGCCGGCTGCACAAGGCGTTCCTGCGCTACCACGACCCCGACAACTGGCCGATATTACGCGAGGCATTGAAGGAAATGGGCCGCGCCGACCTGATCGGCCAGCGGCCCGACCAGCTCGTGCCGGCGCTTCAGCCGTTCGGAACCGGCAAGGCCAGCGAAACCAAGCGCCCCTTGCGGCCCGGCGGCAGGATGCAGAAATTCACCACCAAGGGCGTGCCGTTGCGGAAGTGAACCGCGCCTGCGCCCGAATTTCCGGGCGCGGCTTCCGGCTATTCCCAGAACTTCCATCCCTCTGCATGGCCTTCGCCGGACATCGATTGGTTGCGTTTCGCAAACCGATGTGATGGATTTTCCTGGATGCGCATGGCTTCGCATCCTGACGTGAGGATCACTTCGTAATCCGGAGGAGAGATGCACAAGGCGATCCTCGTGAGCCTGGCGGTTATCGCTGGCGCGTGTGGTCCGGCGGACGCCAAGGGACCGTTCTACGCCTTCAATGTCGGCAACTGGAACGGAGGCACCTATTCCGACGACAACTCCGGGGAGTTCTCGCATTGCGCTGCCTATGCGCGATACAATAGCGGGATCAATCTGTTCGTCGCAGTCACCAAGACCTACCAGTGGAACATCGGCTTCAGCCATCCGAATTGGCATCTGGTCGACGGCAACAAGATCAATGCGCGACTGATCTTCGATGGCGCCCGCTACCTTGACGTCCAGGCGACCGCGAAAGGTGCCAATTTGGCCGTCGTGTCGTTGCCGACGACCTCCCAGATGGTCAATGCCTTTCGAGGCTCGAGCCTGATGGAGGTGGTGTTTTCCAGCGGGCGGGCGTCGTTCCGGCTGGATCAGACAAGCCGTCTTATTCCCGATCTCGTCGATTGCGTTCGAGCCGGCCCGCAAACGGTAGCGACTTCTTTGCCGGCGACGGCGCAGCCGCCTTCTCCAAAAGCGCCGACTGCGCCAGCCCAATCGCCAGCCTCTCCGAGCAAAGAGGCCGTGGCGGAGCGGGAAAAGATGCTCAACGCCGCTGCCGCCGATTATCAAAAGTGCCTTGCGTTCCAGATGCGTGAAATCGTGCCCTATTCCAATGAAGGGGCCGAGACGCTCGCTCAGGTGATCGTCACCAAGTGTCAGGATGTCGAGCAGAAGTTCACGAGCTTGGCCTTGGCGATTTACGGCACCAGCCGCGCCGATATGGAGCGGGCCGTATCCGAAAGCGTCGAGAAGCAAAAACGCAGCATAGTCGCGGATATCGTGACGCTTCGTGCCGAATTGGCGAAGGCGCTGCTCAATGCGCCGAAAGAGAAAAAAGAAGCGGTCGACAAGGGAATTTGACCCCGGGGGAAGGTTACAGCCGCGTGCCGCGTTACACCGATGAGCTTGAGCCCCTGCTGGAACGCGAAGTGCAGTTGCGTCGTCTGATCGCGTTACGGTTGGCGCAGGAGGCGGGGTTGCCCTCCAGCAACGAGCCTGACGAAGCGCAGATGGAATCTGCCTCCGAGGCGATCCGGGCATGGAGTGAAGAGCGCGAGGACGCGCAGGATGAGCGGGCGTTCAGGCCAATCGGACCGTTGGAGCAACTACTCATCGATCATCGTCAAGTCGCCGACCGGATCGCGGATATCTGGGACCAGCGGTTGTCGTAGTGCAGTGGGTTGCAGTGCCATTTGGCGACCTGTTTCAGACATTTGAATTAAATATGCTATCAGGTTTGAATAACGGCTTGGCGCAGCGACCCAATGCATAAACCCGCGATTGTCATGGTCTATGCGTTCATCTCGCTGTTCGTCGGCGTGCCGTGGGCGCTCATCGTGAGCGCAAGAGCCTGCAAAAGGCGTCTTGTCGAAGAGGGCGTAACCGACCGCACCAGAAATGCAATCTACTGGAACCTTCTGGACAGAAACGCTAACCGCTTCTTCCTGGTTGACGAGGCCGATAAGCCGAAAATCCAACGCGAACGCAGTCGAATGACAGGGGCCGTGCTTCTGAGTGGAGCGATTTGGTTCGGGAGCGTGTGGTTCGCCGCCGCCGTGTTGGGGTAAGAGAGAACAGAAAGTCGTGGCTCGCCGAGACCCGTCGCCAGTTCAGCCATTCCAGATCTTCAGAAGAAGAGTGAAGACCGGAGTCTGGCTTGTGGCCGGAGCAATTCTTCGCCACGCCTTAAAGGACCACCCGAAGGTTATCTACTGGCTGGACATGGCGCTGGCCGCTGGCTTGGTGATGTATCTCGTGTGGCTGATTTATCCGCTATTCAGACTGCCGAAGCACAAGCCGTTCGGGCTTCAGCCGCCGCTGATTGACGAAACCCATCTTTTGAGGGTTCAGTCGGGCTGTGAGACTTCTGAAGCGCATCACAATCTTCCTGAAAGTTTTGGGAGCCGTTGGCGGGCAAGCGATGCGCTCGATAGGCCAGAGCATGACAAGGATTGTCCGCCGCGAGTTTGAGGCGAAACAGGTCATCGCTGCTGATCGCAAGTTTTACTTATGGTGGCGGCGAAGTGAACCAGACCGACGCTTTTTCAGATTTGTTGGCTTTGAATGCACAGATGATTTCGAAGTCACGCCGGACGAGATCAGGAGCGTTGCCACTATGGTGAGTACCTATCTGGCGGAGCCTGGTAGCTACAAGTTCGTTTCGCCCAGCGGCTATTTCTACATCGAGCCTTTCGTGCGCGGCCGTACGAGATTCGAGATCAGCACTGAGTTCCGGGGTAATGGAGTGGCGAGTTTAGAAAACGCGTCACTTCACAAGTTTGCGGAGGAGCTCAGGAACATGACCTTCCCTAACGAGCCAATTTCTGCTTCGAAAATAGCTACAAGCATTCCATGAGCGATCATTGGTAGCTTACGCGGACAGGCGTGCATAGCACGAACCAAAGGCGTCCGAGACGACTTCGTCGAACACACCGAGATCAATGTTCTTCGTGGATTTGAAACTGATACAGTAACCGGTGATCTTGGCTTTTCCGATCCGTGACCCGTATGTCTCGGAAAGGTGTTTCTTGTCTTTCAAGCCCATGACGTAGACCGAGATTCCGGACGTATTCGCGCTCAGACCAATCTTGTAGAACGCTCTATTTTCTCCGGAGGCATAGTTTAGGGTTTCTCGTCCATATCCGATGTTTGGATTGGAAACTACTTTGCCTTCACTGTTTCTACCGTCCAGAAACCAGAGTTGGGCTTCGGGCGAAATCTGCAGGATACGCCGATCCAGTTCTCGCAAATCCTCGCTCTTAGCCGGGGACTGATCATTGATGTATTTGTCGATCTGCTCACGCACATTCACGCCGCGATCTCCTATTCATTGCGTCGGCCGCTTCCTCTCCGCTTACGCGGACGCCGAGACTGTCTCACGCTGCATGATAGCCGCGAAGAAGCCATCGGTATCGTGGCGAGCAGGCGTCAGCGACAGGTAATCGGGATGGTCCGAATTCGTCAGCCAGGGCGCAACCTCGCTTAGCGGAACCACGTGAAAGGCCGGATGCGCCGCGAGGAAAGCCGCTACCTGATCCTCGTTTTCCTGCGGTAGCATCGAGCACGTGGCGTAGACGAGCCGGCCGCCGGGCTTCACCAGCCGCGCCGCGCTCGCCAGAATCCGGGCTTGCAGCGACAAGAGATTGTCTAGCCCATCTTCTTCGGTCGCTCGCCAGCGTGCGTCCGGGTTCCGCCGCCAGGTGCCGGTGCCGCTGCATGGCGCATCCACCAGCACGCGATCGAAGCCGCCTTTGTGGCGCTTCACCCAGCGATCCGTTTCGCTGGCGAGGAGCCGTGTCTCGATATTGTGGAGGCCTGCCTGCCGGAACCGCTCGGCGGCCCGCTTCAGACGGCCTTCCCGCACGTCGCAGGCAATGACATGGCCCTTGTTCGCCATCTGCGCGGCGATGGCCAACGTCTTGCCGCCGGCGCCGGCGCAGAAATCGACCACGCGCTCGCCCGGCCGTGCATCAACCAGCATGGCCACAAGCTGCGAGCCCTCATCCTGAATCTCGGCCTCGCCGCTTTTCAGCATCGGAAGGCGAGCCAATGAAGGGCGCTGTTTCACGCGAATGCCGTAGGGCGCCATCGGGGACGCCTCGGCCTGCAGGCCAAGATCCCGCAAGGCGTGCAGCATGATCTCACGCGTGGACTTGATCGGATTGACGCGCAGATCGAGCGGGGCCGCCGTCAAAAGCGCGGCCATCTCGTGTCCGAAAGAGTCGTGGAAACGCCGCCGCAAAGGGGCGAGCGCCCAGGGCGGACATTCGAGGCGCACCGCCCCCGGCATGGCGGGATGGTCGATGGTGCAGCCCTGCAATTTGACCAGCAAGGCACGCTCCTGATCTTTCAGGGCGGCTGGGGCAAATCTTCCACCGGTGAACAAACCTTGAGCTTGATCCAGCGCCAGGCCCCCATCGAGCGCCAGCCATGCCAGCAGCCTATTGCGTGGCACATCCGGACGCCCGTGCTTTGCAAGCCACCAGCCCAGTCGGGCGTGGTGCCGGAGCAGCGCATAGAGCAATTCGGAAATATGGCCGCGATCCTTGTCGCGGATATCACGCCGGCCCCGAAACCACGTCGAAACGACAGCATCCGCGGGGCGTGCGGCGCTATCGAGTTCATGCATCAGATCAAGCGTGGCTTGCAGGCGGGCGGCGGGAGTCACGGAAGTATAATCAGGCGAAGAAAAGCGCCGCTGTATAAGTGAAAGCGCTGGCGCTGACCATTGCTCGCGTGCGCCGGCTGATCCTTTGCGCACGCGGCCGTCGCTCGGACATTAAATCTCAGGCGACACCAGCGGTACGAATGCCGCCGGTGTCGTTATCTTCGCTTCAGCGCTCTACGCCGGCTTCACATTATACGGATATGGCGCGATCCCCTGCAGCACGCCGGTGATCGACTTGCGGAAGGCGGTCTTGATGAAGAAGCGGCCGACCGGGATCGTGGCGCAATCTTCCATAGATAGCGCGCCGATCGCCTCGGCGATCTTGGTGCGACTGGCCTCGTCCTTGGCGTCGAGCCAGTCCTGCACCATGGCTTCCGCTTTCGGGTCTTCCGGCCAGCCGAACCAGCCCGCCGCGCCTTGCTGGCGCACGAGGGAGGAGACGGCCGGGTTGGCGTAGTTCGGTGCGCTGCCGAAGGTGTGGAACACGCTCCAGCCGCCTTTTTCGACGCTTTCCTTGCTGGCACGCCGCTGCACCACCGTGCCCCAGTCGCTTTCACGCAGATCGACGTTGAAGCCGACGCGCTGGAGAAGATCGGCAGTGACCTGGCCGAGCGGCCCGATCGCCGGGAAATCGGTCGGGTTGATGACGACAGTCTGTTCGCCCTTGTAGCCGGACTCGGCAAGCAGCTTCTTGGCTGCCTCGATATCGCCCTTCATCAAGGTCGAACTGTAATCC
>FTCZ01007805.1_pt1 | contig 11370 bp, 11 predicted proteins | sample 1658871 | NCBI WGS metagenome assembly FTCZ01 (sample SAMEA3914864, study PRJEB12502) | metagenome | biome: forest; material: soil | place: USA | collected 2012-03-12 | depth 0.3 m
GCGCTGGCGGAGAGGGTGGGATTCGAACCCACGGTGGGCTTCCACCCACGGCGGTTTTCAAGACCGCTGCCTTAAACCACTCGGCCACCTCTCCGCGCGGGCTTCGCCTTTGGGGAAGGGCGGCGATTTGTGCAAGCCGTGCGACGATGGGGGATTCACCTTTGCGTCATGCTGTGGCACGGTTGCCGATATGAGGGGTCGGGGACTGATCAACGGAATGGCGGCGGCGGTAGCGCTGGCCACGAGTGTGTTGTTGAGCGGATCGACCGCGCAAGCGCAGGACGATGCCGGCTTCCAGTCGTATCTCCAGGAGGTGCGCGGGCGAGCGATCGCGCAGGGCGTGCGACCGGTGACGGTCGACCTGGTGCTTGCCGGGTTGACCTATAACCAGCGGGTCATCGATCTCGATCGCGGCCAGCCGGGCGGCAATCCCGCAAATCCATCGACCGCCAACACCAACCCGCCCTTGGCGCCCTATCTGCGCGCGCATGTCGACGCGGCGCGGATCGGGCAGGGGCGAAGCAAATATCTCGCCGAACGCGGCCATCTGAAGCGGATCGAAACCGAGACCGGCGTGCCCGAATCGATCATGGTCGCGATCTGGGGGCACGAGACCAATTACGGGCGCATCATGGGCAATTTCGATCTGCCCCGTGCGCTGGCCACCCTGGCCTATGAAGGACGGCGGCGGACCCTGTTCGAAGGCGAATTGATCGCCACGATGAAGATGGTCGATCGCGGCGTCGGGCGCAGCCAGCTGGTCGGCAGCTGGGCAGGCGCGATGGGCGGGCCGCAATTCCTGCCTTCGGTCTATCTCCGCCTGGCGCGTGACGGCGATGGCGATGGTCGCGCCGATATCTGGAACAGCGATGCCGATACGCTCGCCTCGATCGGCAATTATTTTTACAATGCCGGCTGGCGGCGGGGCCAGACCTGGGGGCTGGCGGTGTCGGTCCCGGCGAGTTTCGACCGCTCGAGCGTGACCAACAAGCTGATCTCGCCGCGCTGCCCCCGCGTCTTCGCACGGCAAAGCGCGTGGCGAACGATGACCGAATGGCGCGCGCTGGGGATCGTGCCGCAATCGAAGGCGTGGCCCGCGGACAATGTCCAGGCAACGCTGATCGAGCCCGATGGGGAGGGCAAGACCGCGTACCTGCTGACCGGCAATTACCGCGTGATCCTCGATTATAATTGCTCGAATTTTTATGCCTTGAGCGTGGGGTTGCTGGCGGATGCGGTTGAACAATAAGGCGTTGGCGATCGGCTTGGGGGCAAGTCTGGTACTGACAGGATGTTCGGGCGGCGGCGGCGGTAGCGACCGGCCGCGCCTGCCCGATCCGGTTTATGGCGGTGCCCCGCAGAACGGCTATCCGCGACCGGCACCGGTCGACGACGCGCCACCGCCGCCTGCTCCCGCCGCGATGCCCGCACCGTCGGGACCGCCGCCGCTCAATCCCGACGAGATGGCCGATGGGCCGCCACCTTCGGCCGGCCCGAGCGGTACGTCGGGCAGGGGTAGCGAACGCTATGACGAGGTGGGTTACGCTACCTGGTATGGCAGCGAACTCGGCGACAATGCCCGCACCGCGTCGGGTACGCCGTTCAATCCGCAGGCATTCACTGCCGCGAATCGCACGCTGCCGCTCGGCTCCTATGTCGAGGTGACCTCGCTCCAGAGTGGGCGGACGATCCTGGTGCTGGTCAACGATCGCGGCCCGCGCGATCCCGGGCTGCTGATCGATTTGTCCCAGGCGGCGGCACAGGCATTGGGGATCGACGGGCGCGGCGCAGTAAGGGTACGGCGAGTCGCGCCGGGGCCAGGGGATGTCGCGGCGCTGCGGGCAGGCCAGCCCGGCTCACCACGTGCCGACGCGCCTTCGGCACTGCTCGCCGGATTGCGGCAGCGGCTGACCGGTGCCTCGACGGCGCCGATCGCCGCGCCGATCCCGACCAGGCGGCCGATCCCGCGGGTCGCGCCCGAGCCGCAGATGACGGCGCGACCGCCGATCAAGGCGCCCCCTGCGGCGGGCATTGGCTATTATGTGCAGGTCGCCGCATTTTCGAACCAGGCGCGGGCCGCCGCGCTGGCCAGGAGCCTCGGCGGCCAGGCCGTGTCCGCAGGTTCGGTCTGGCGTGTCCGGCTCGGACCCTATGCCTCGCAAAATCAGGCGGTACAGGCACGTGACGCCGCCGCCGCACGCGGCTATGGCGATGCCCGTGTCGTCCGCGAGGACTGACGAATCGTCTTAGCGTACGGACTGAACTGTCATGAAATATCTGCCGAAAATCATCCACCTGGGCGCGGCATCCGCCCTGGTGCTCGCCGCCATGCCCGCCACCGCCGCGGCTCCCACTTTCGATACGCCGGCACCGGTTGCCTATATGATCGACCTGTCGTCGAGCGCGGTGCTGTTCGCCAAGCAGCCCGATCTCCGCATGCCGCCGGCCTCGATGGCCAAGATGATGACGGTCTATGTCGTGTTCGGCATGCTCCAGCGCGGCGAGCTCAAGCCCGACAAGCAGTTCGTCAACACGCCCGACATCTGGACGAAATGGCAGAACCAGGGCTCGTCGATGTATCTCAAGATCAACGAGAGCGTCAGCGTCGAGAACCTGCTCAAGGGCATCGTCACGCTGTCGGCCAATGACGCCTGCGTGGTGATGGCCGAGGGCATTTCGGGCAGCGAAGCGACCTTCACCGAAAAGATGAATGCCGAAGCCAAGCGGCTGGGCCTGACCAACAGCCATTTCGGCACCTCGAACGGCTGGCCCGACAATGGCGTGACCTATTCGAGCGCGCGCGACCTCGCCAAGCTCGCCCAGGCGACGATCCGCGACTATCCCGACCTCTACAAGAAATATTACGCGCTCCCCGATTTCACCTGGGGCACACAGCTCAACGGTAATGCGATGAAGGCGCAGGAGAATCGCGATCCCCTGCTCGGCGTCATTCCCGGCGCCGATGGCCTAAAGACCGGCCATACCGAGGAATCGGGCTACAGCTTCACCGGGTCGGCGATACAGAACGGCCGGCGACTGATCATGGTGATCGCCGGGCTCAACTCGTTCGGCGAGCGCAAGGAACAGTCGGTCAACTTCATGAAATGGGGGTTCTCCGCCTGGTCGTCGAAGACGCTTGTCGCCAAGGGCAAGACGGTGGCGACCGCCGATGTCCAGCTCGGCTCGTCGAGCAGCGTCGGGCTGGTCGCGGGCGACAATCTCGCGATGACCTATCCAGCGGGAACCGCACCGAGTCCGAATGCCAAGGTCGTCTATACAGGCCCGCTCAAGGCACCGATCAAGGCGGGCGACCATATCGCCGACCTGGTCGTCTCGTCGCCGGGCATGCCCGACCAGAGCTTCCCGCTGGTTGCCGACAAGGACGTCGCGCAAGCCGGGTTCTTCGGCCGTGCCTGGACCGGGCTGATGCAGCTGTTCGGCGGCTGAGCCGATGACGCGCGGGCGGTTCCTGTCGATCGAGGGCGGCGAAGGCGCCGGCAAGTCGACTCAGGTCCGCCGCCTCGCGCAAACCTTGCGTGATCGCGGGCTCGACGTCCATGTTACCCGTGAGCCGGGGGGCAGCGACGGGGCCGAGGCGATCCGCGATCTGCTGATGCAGGGCGAGGTCAGTCGCTGGAGCTCGCACACCGAGGCGTTGCTGTTCGCTGCGGCGCGTGCCGACCATGTTGAGAAAGTGATCCAGCCCGCGATCGGCGTCGGGACCTGGGTGATCAGCGACCGCTTCATCGATTCGTCGCGCGCCTATCAGGGCGTCGCCGGCGGGATCGACGACGCAGCGGTGCTGGCGCTTCATGGTTTCGGGTCGCGAGGGCTGCTCCCCGATCGCACCCTGGTGCTCGAAGTGCCGCCCGAAATCGGCGCCGAGCGCGCAGCGGCGCGGGACGGCGCGGCGGCGGACCGTTTTGCCGCGCGCGAGCGGGCGTTTCATGACGACGTTGCCGCCGCTTTCCGCCGTTTCGCCGCAGCCGAATCCGACCGAGTGCGGTTGATCGACGCAAGCGGCGATCCCGACAGCGTCGCGGCGAGCATCCTGGATGCGATCGCCGACCTGCTGCCATGACGTCACTCTATGGTAACCTGCAGGCACGACAGGCTTTTTCGGCAGCGCTCGACGGCGGGTCGCTTCACCATGCGTGGATCTTCGCCGGGCCCGAAGGGGTGGGGAAGGGGCAGTTCGCGATGCTCGTCGCGCGGCGGCTGCTCGCCGGGGCAGAGCAGCCCGACGATTTCTCGATTCCGCCGGGCGATCGTACGCAGCAATTGATCGATGCCGGGTCGCATCCCGATTTGAAGGTGCTCACGCGCCTGCCGCGCGATGAGAAGAAACCCGAACAGGGGCTCGCGCGCAGTATCCGCGTCGACCAGGTGCGCGAGCTCGATCATTTCCTGGGGATCAAGCCGACCTATTCCGACCGCCGCGTGGTGGTGATCAATACCGCCGATGATCTCGAGCGGCCAGGCGCGTCGAACGCACTGCTCAAGAATCTCGAGGAGCCGCCGGCAGGGACGGTCTTCCTGCTGGTCAGCCATGCGCCCGGGCGATTGCTACCGACCATCCGCTCACGTTGCCGGATGCTGCGCTTCGAGGCGCTCGACGATGCCGAGATGCGCGCCGCGTTGACCGATGCCGGGGTCGAGAGGGGCGAGGTCGACGAATTGATCCGCGTCGGCGCCGGGTCGCCGTCGCGCGCGCTGGCCATGGCGGGGCTGGATATATCGGGGCTCGACAAGGCGCTGGTCGCCCTGGCGCAAGGCGATCCGACCAACGCGGTCCGCGGCGAACTGGCGCGCGCGCTGTCGCTCAAGGCGGCGCAGGAGCGTTACGAAGCCTTTCTCGACCGCGCGCCGAGCTTCATTGCCACCGAGGCGCGAACCAGGAGCGGGGAAGCGCTGCGCACCGCGCTTGACGCTCACGAGGCCGCGCGCAACCTCGCCGCCAGCGCGCTCGGCCTGTCGCTCGACGCGCAGGGAACGGTGTTCGAGATGGGCGGGATCGTCGCGCGGCTCGCTCCCGGAGCAGTCGTCCCGGGGCGTTGAACGAGGTTCCATCGACGCGGCGCCTGTTCTAGAGGGCTGCGCATGGCCGAGCCTTATTACATCACCACCGCGATTTCCTACCCCAATGGCCGCCCGCATATCGGGCATGCATATGAGGCGATCGCCGCCGACGCGATTGCGCGCTATCACCGCCAGGCGGGACGCGATGTCCGCTTCCAGACCGGCACCGACGAGCATGGCCTGAAAATGGTCCAGACCGCCCGCGACCGCGGCGTCGAGACGCGTGCGCTGGCCGATGAGATGTCCGGATATTTCAGGGCGATGGATGATCGTCTTAACATCTCATACGATCGGTTCATTCGCACCGTGGAGGCCGATCATCACGCAGCCAGCCGGGCGATCTGGGAAGCGATGGGAGCCACCGGCGACCTGTATCTCGATCGTTACGAGGGCTGGTATTCGGTCCGCGACGAGGCGTTTTACGACGAGAAGGAACTGGTCGACGGGGAAGGGGGCAAGCTCTCCCCCCAGGGAACGCCGGTCGAATGGACCGCCGAGGAGACGTGGTTCTTCCGGCTGAGCAAGTATCAGCAGCCGTTGCTGGACTTCTACGCGGCCAATCCGGACTTCATCCGGCCCGAGGCGCGGCGCAACGAGATCCTGCGGTTCGTCGAGGGGGGCTTGAGCGACCTGTCGGTGTCGCGCACCAGCTTCGACTGGGGCGTCAAGGTGCCGGGCAGCGATGGTCACGTCATGTATGTCTGGGTCGATGCCCTGACCAACTACCTGACCGGCATCGGCTATCCCGACCTGAGCGGTCCCCTGGGCAAATACTGGCCCGCCGATCTGCATCTCATCGGCAAGGATATCGTTCGATTCCATACGGTTTACTGGCCGGCCTTCCTGATGAGCGCGAAGATAGCGCTGCCCAGGCAGGTGTTCGGGCACGGTTTCCTGCTCAATCGCGGGGAGAAGATGTCGAAGAGCCTCGGCAATGTCACCGACCCGATGGAACTGGCCGATCGGTTCGGGGTCGATCCATTGCGCTATTTCCTGCTGCGTGAGGTCAGTTTCGGGCAGGATGGAAGCTATTCGGAGGAAGCGATCGTCACACGCTGCAATGCCGATCTCGCCAACAATCTCGGCAATCTCGCGCAGCGCTGCCTGTCGATCATCGCCAAGAATTGCGACGGCAAGCTGCCCGAGGCAGGGGAGGCGTCGCCGGCCGAGGAGGCCCTGGTCGAGAGCGTCGATGCCGCGCAGGCCGGATTGCACGCCGCGATGGGCGAATTGGCGATCCACAACGCGCTCGACGCGGTCTGGGCCGCGGCGCGCGACGCCAATCAATATTTCGCCGACCAGGCGCCATGGAGCGTGCGCAAGACCGACCCGGCGCGCGCCGATACGATCCTTTATTATGCCGCCGAGGCGATCCGCCGGATCGCGGTCATGGCGCGTTGGGCGATACCGGAAAGCGCCGACAAACTGCTCGACCTGCTGGGGCAGGGGACGGACATGCGCGATTTCGACGCACTCAATCGCCCGATCGTCTCCGGTACCGTTCTTCCCGCGCCCAGCGGGGTGTTCCCCCGGCTCGAGATGGCGGCCGAGGCATGAGGCTCGCCGACAGCCATTGCCATCTCAACTACAAGGGCCTTGCCGAGCAGCAGGGCGATATCCTGGCGCGTGCGCGTGAGAGCGGCGTGGTCGCGATGCTCAACATCTCGACGCGCGAGCACGAATGGGATGACGTCATCGCGGTGGCCGAGCGCGAGGCCGATGTCTGGGCGACGGTCGGCATCCATCCGCACGAGGCCGATCAGCACGTCCATGTCGACACCGCCAAGCTCGTCGCACGGGCGGCGCATCCCCGCGTCGTCGGGATCGGTGAGAGCGGGCTCGATTATTACTACGATCATTCGGATCGCGCCCAGCAGCAGCGGAGCTTCCGCGCGCACATCGCGGCGTGTCGCGAGACGCAATTGCCGCTCGTCGTTCACACCCGCGATGCCGAGGACGACACCGCGCGAATCCTGAAGGAAGAGATGGAGCAGGGGGCCTATCCCGGCGTGATCCATTGTTTCACCGCGAGCGGCGAATTCGCCGACAAGGCGCTCGATCTCGGCTTCTACATCTCGATTTCGGGGATCGTCACGTTCAAGAACGCCCGGGATTTGCAGGAAACGGCAGCGCGGCTGCCGCGCGAGCGCCTGCTGATCGAGACCGATGCGCCCTTCCTTGCCCCGGTTCCGCATCGCGGCAAGACCGGCGAGCCTGCCTTTGTCGCTGATACTTGCCGCTTCCTGGCCGATGTGCGCGGCGACGATCCCGATGAGCTGGCCGAGGTCACGCGCGCCAATTTCCACGCCTTGTTCAACAAGACGCGCGCGTGAAAGTCCGGATCCTCGGCTCGGGAACGTCGTCGGGGGTACCGCGGATCGGCAATGTCTGGGGGGATTGCGACCCCGACGAACCCCGGAACCGTCGGACGCGCGTGTCGATCCTGGTCGAGACCGCCACGACGCGCATCCTGGTCGATACCGGGCCCGACATGCGCGAACAGCTGCTCGCGGCCGGGGTAGACGCGGTCGACGCGGTGATCTGGACGCACGACCATGCCGACCACACGCACGGCATCGACGACCTGCGCCAGCTCTACCATTTGATGCAGCGTCCGGTACGCGGGTTGGCGCGACCGGATACGATCACGGTGCTGCGCGAGCGGTTCGGCTATGTCTTCGCCGGCCAGGACGGTTATCCGCCGGTCTGCACGCTGGAGCCGCTGCCCGACCGGCTGACGATCGGCGATATCGCGATCCGGGTGGCCGACCAGCCGCACGGCAACATCCATTCGGCCGGGCTGCGCTTCGATGCAGATGGTGGTGCCGTCGGATATGCTACCGATTTCAACGTGATGACAGACGATATGATGACCCTCTATCAAGGTCTCGACGTCTGGATTCTCGACGTGCTGCGCCGCCAACCGCACCCGAGCCATCCGCATCTGGCGCAGGCACTGCCATGGATCGCCGCGCTCGCGCCGCGACGGGCCGCGCTGACGCATCTCGACCAGTCGATGGACTATGCGACGCTGTGCGCGGAATTGCCCGCCGGGGTCGAACCCGCTTATGACGGGCTCGCATTCGAGGTTGGACGATGAACGGTGATCAGGGCGCGAGCGCCATCTTCTATCTGTTGCTGCTGATCATTCCGCTGGGCGCGCTGCTGGCGCGGCGGCTGCCGCTCGGCCGTACCGCGATGATGGCGCTGGCCTGGGTCGGCATCTTTGCGACGGGACTTGTCGTCGTGTCCTTGTTCCAGCGTGCGTCCTGGCTGAGCTCGAGCGTCAGCGAGGTCGTATTCGGGCCCGACCAGTCGGTGGTCGGCGGCGAATTGCGCGTGCCGATGGGTCAGGACGGCCATTTCCACGTCCGCGCCACGATCAACGGTGTCGCGCGCGACATGATGGTCGACAGTGGCGCGACGACGATCGCGCTCAGCACCGAGACCGCCAAGGCCGCCAATATCAATCTCGACGAGTCGCCGTTTCCGGTCGTCATCGATACGGCCAACGGGACGACGACGGCGCGACGCGTGACGATCGGCGATCTCCAGGTCGGGCCGATCAGCGCCAAGGACATCGAGGCCAGCGCGAGCGATAATCTCGGCACGCAGGACCTGCTGGGGATGAACTTCCTGTCCAAGCTCAAGGCCTGGCGGGTGGAGGGGAAGACGCTCATCCTCATCCCCAATCCAAAGTGAGTTTTACATAATGTATATTATCGTTCTAGACGATGCCCGAACAGGGGAGTCCGCCGGCGCATGAGCCCCCCTCTCAACCGCTCTATCGATATCGACCGCCTCGTCGCGATCATGGCGCGGTTGCGCGATCCCGACCGCGGCTGCGAATGGGATACCGTCCAGACCTTCGCGACGATTGCGCCGTACACGATCGAGGAAGCCTATGAAGTCGCCGACGCGATCGAGCGCGCCGATATGGCCGACCTCAAGGACGAACTCGGCGACCTGTTGCTCCAGGTCGTGTTCCACAGCCGCATGGCCGAGGAAGCCGGCGATTTCGCGCTGCAGGACGTGATCGACGCGATCAGCGTCAAGATGGAGCGCCGGCATCCGCACATCTTCCTCGGCGCTGCTGAGGGCGGCCATCATCTGTGGGAACAAATCAAGGCCGCGGAGCGGGGGGCCAAGGGCCATTTAAGCGCGCTCGACGGCGTGGCGGTCGGCCTCCCCGCCTTGCTCCGCGCTGAAAAGCTGCAGAAGCGCGCCGCGCGCACCGGTTTCGACTGGCCCGACGCCAGCGGCCCACGCGCTAAGATCGACGAGGAAATCGCCGAGGTCGAAACCGCGGCAAGCGATGTCGAGCGCGAGGAAGAGATTGGCGATCTGCTGTTTGCGGTGGTCAACTGGGCGAGGAAGCTGGGCGTCGATCCGGAAGCGGCGTTGCGCGGCGCCAATGCGAAGTTCGAGCGGCGGTTCAAGGCAATGGAAGCGGCTGACGATCGTTTTGCAGACCGCAACCTAGATGAACAGGAGGCGCTCTGGCAGCGCGCGAAGGTCGCGGAGCGCTCGACCGAAGCTTGAAGTGCTTCCTGTTTGTCTTATGAATTCATGGATTCCGGGCTCATAGGCTTGCTCAAAGTGCGAATGGCGCGCCATCTCCCGATGACCGCCGAGCGCTCGGACTAGCCGCGCTGCTGGAATCGCTCATAATCTCGCGGTGCCATGCGAACGTCGTATGAGGCCGCATCGCCCTCGACCGCCTGCGCCAGCACCTCGCCATGCTGGTGCAGCCATGCGGCCCCCGCCCCGTCGGCTGCATCGAGCGTGATCGTGTAGCGTCGATGCCCCGCGGTGAGCTTGGCGGCGACCTCGCGACGCAGTTCGTCCACCCCTTCCCCGCTCATCGCAGAGATCGCGACGACGTCGTCGCGCCGTGCCGCTTCGGCCAGGGCGTCTTCGCGGCGTTCGCCGTCGAGCAGATCGATCTTGTTCCACGCTTCGAAGCGCGGCGTTTCTGCGGACACGCCGATCTCGGCCAGCACTGCCTCGACATCGGCGCGTTGTGCCTCGCTGTCGGGATGGTGGATGTCGCGGACATGGATCAGCAGGTCGGCCGAGACCACTTCCTCGAGCGTCGCCTTGAACGCCGCTACGAGTTGGGTGGGCAGGTCGGAGACGAAGCCGACCGTGTCAGACAGGATCGCCTTGTCGATGCCTGGGAGCTGGATCTGCCGCAGCGTGGGGTCGAGCGTCGCGAACAGCAAGTCTTCAGCCATGACGTCAGCGCCGGTCAAACGATTGAAAAGCGTTGATTTTCCTGCGTTGGTATAGCCGACCAGCGCGATCACCGGCCATGGCGCACGCTGGCGGCGGTCGCGATGCAGGCCACGGGTGCGGCTGACCTGCTCCAACTCCTTCCTGAGTCGCGCCATGCGGTCGCGAATCAGCCGGCGGTCGGCCTCGATCTGGGTTTCGCCGGGCCCGCCGAGGAAACCGAAACCGCCGCGCTGGCGCTCGAGGTGAGTCCAGCTGCGCACCAGCCGGCCGGCCTGGTAATCGAGATGCGCGAGTTCGACCTGCAGCCGCCCTTCGGCCGTCGCGGCACGTTCGCCGAAGATCTCGAGGATCAGACCGGTGCGATCGATCACCTTGGTCTCGAGTGCGGTCTCCAGGTTGCGCTGCTGCACCGGAGTCAGGCTGGCGTCGAACACGACCAGCCCCGCATCTTCCATCCGAACTTGTGCCGCGAGCTGCTCGACCTGGCCCGATCCGATCAGCGTGGCGGGCTTGGGCTGGCGGACGCGAAAGGCGATCTTCTCGGCGACCACCACGCCGATCGCCGCGGCAAGCCCCGCCGTTTCCTCGAGCCGGGCATCGGCATCGCGGCTGGCATTGCCCTGGTCGGGCAACACGACGATGGCGCGCGCACCGCGCGCGAACTCGTCGCGATCGCGTTCAAATCCTGTCGTCAATCGCTATCGGAACCGTTTGATTCTTCAGCCAGATTGAGCGGCCGCGCCGGCTGGATGGTCGACACGGCATGCTTGTAGACCAGCTGGGCCATGCCTTCCCGTTCGAGCATCATGCAGAACAGGTCGAATGCCGCGATATGGCCCTGGAGCATCACGCCGTTGACCAGGAACATGGTCACGCTGTCTTCCGACTTGCGTACCGCGTTGAGGAATATTTCCTGCAGCAGCGGCGACTTCTTCTGCGCCTCGCCGACCGCGTCGGTGATCGCGGCGATGTCGATCGGGTTCGACGGCATGATCGTCGAGATGGCGTGCTTGTAGATCAGCTGCGACTGGCCGTCGCGGCGCAGCAGCACGC
>FTCZ01006299.1_pt1 | contig 11353 bp, 8 predicted proteins | sample 1658871 | NCBI WGS metagenome assembly FTCZ01 (sample SAMEA3914864, study PRJEB12502) | metagenome | biome: forest; material: soil | place: USA | collected 2012-03-12 | depth 0.3 m
CACCGGCTTCTGGCTGACATAGCTGCCGCCGACGATGACCTCCGTGCCGGTGCTTTTGATGCCGAAGCCGTAGCTCACGTCATAATTCTGGGTGAAGCCGTCACCTTCCTTGAAGATGCCGTGCTGGGCGCTCGCTTCGAGCCCATCCTGCTTGGTCTTGGTGATGATGTTCACCACGCCGCCGATCGCGTCCGAACCGTAGATCGCAGACGCGCCGTCGTTCAGCACTTCGACGCGTTCGATCGCGGCCTGCGGGATCGCGTTCAGGTCGACCGACGCGGGGATGCCGGAAGCCGACGAACCGTTGATGAACCGCATGCTGTCGACCAGCACCAGCGTGCGCTTGGAGCCGAGATAGCGCAGGTTGATTTCCGACGCGCCGGCGCCGACGCCGCCGCCGTCCGGCGGATTGCCGAGATTGCCCGAGTTGTTGCTCTTCGTGTTGAGGCCGCCCGCGGAGCCTGGCAGTCGCTGCAGGACGTCTGCAATCGAGCTCAGGCCCGTGCGCAATATATCCTTCTGATCGACAAAGGTGACCGGCGAGGGCTGATCCAGCGGGCTGTGGCGGATGCGCGAACCAGTGACGATGATCTCACTCGTCGCCTCCGGGGCCTGATCACCCGTCTGCGCCACGCTCAGCGCTGCGCCCGCCGGAGCCGTCTGGGCCATGGCCGGGCCGATCGCGAGGGCCACGCCCAACGCCGCGAACGCGGTTTGCCCGAGGAAATGCGCGTATCTCATGAAGAAGCCCCCTTATACCGCAGGGGCGGGCGTGGATCGGTTCTCGTCCCGCTCTTCGTCCCCTGTCCCAAACAGGGTGACTAAGGTGAAATGATATTGCAACCGTGATCTAAAACGAACATCAGATTACCATCGCAGTGAGGATATTCGGACATAATCGGAAGCGCCCGGTTCTGGGCGGCCGCGCGACGAGTCGCTGCTACTTGCGATATAGGCCATTGGAACATATAAGGAACATATGGCCCGGCTAGACCTGCGTTCCAAACTCTCCATCCTGGCGGATGCCGCCAAATATGACGCATCCTGCGCCTCCTCGGGCAGCGCCAAGCGGGATTCGAAAGGGCGCTCCTCCGGAATCGGATCGACCGAGGGCATGGGCATCTGCCACGCTTATGCGCCAGACGGGCGTTGCATCTCGCTCCTCAAGATCCTCCTGACGAACAGCTGCATCTTCGATTGCCATTACTGTATCAACCGCAAGAGTTCGAACGTCCAGCGCGCCCGCTTCACGACGAAGGAGGTGGTTGATCTCACCCTCTCCTTCTATCGACGCAACTATATTGAGGGGTTGTTTCTTTCCTCCGGCATCATCGGTTCCTCGGATTACACGATGGAGCAGCTGGTCGAGGTCGCGCGGTCCCTGCGCGAGGACCATGGCTTTCGCGGCTATATCCATCTCAAGACCATCCCCGACGCTGATCCAATGCTGCTGGAGCAGGCGGGGCGCCACGCCGATCGCCTCTCCATCAATGTCGAGCTGCCGACCGTCGCGGGCCTCGCGCGGCTCGCGCCCGAAAAATCCGCGACGCGCATCGAGAGCGCGATGGGCGCGCTGCGTTCGTCGATCGAGGAAGGACAGGATGCCAGCCGTCGCTTCCCGTCCGCCCCCGGCTTCGCGCCGGCCGGGCAGTCCACCCAGATGATCATCGGCGCCGATGCCGCGACCGACTGGGATATTGTCGGGCGAGCGAGCACGCTCTACGACCGCTACCGGTTGCGGCGCGTCTACTATTCAGCGTTCAGCCCGATCCCGGATGCGAGCGCCGTTCTGCCGCTTCGCCGCCCGCCGCTGCTGCGCGAGCATCGGCTTTATCAGTCGGACTGGATGATGCGTTTTTACGGGTTCGAGGCGCGCGAGGTGGCGGCTGCCGCCGATCCCGCCACGGGAATGCTGCCGCTCGACATCGATCCGAAGCTCGCTTGGGCGCTGCGTTTTCGCGAGCATTTCCCGGTCGACGTCAACCGCGCGCCGCGCGAGGCACTGTTGCGAGTGCCGGGCCTCGGCGTGAAGGCGGTGGACGGCATCATCGCGGCGCGGCGCTGGCGCCGGTTGCGGCTGGCGGACATCGGCCGCCTGTCGCGTTCGATCGCAAAGCTCCGACCCTTCCTAGTGGCGGAGGACTGGCGGCCCGTCGCACTGGCGGATCAGGTCGATCCCGCCCCGCGCAACGAGCCCCGGCGCGAGCAGCTGGAGCTTTTCGCCGCCTGATCCTTTCCGACCCCCGAGATTGCCGGATGGAGACTGCCGTGCCCCTCGCCCGTCTCGACGCGGAGGATGATTTCGACGGATGGCGCGCCACCGCGCGCGCGGCAGCTCTGGCGGGGGTGCCAGCCGACGGGCTCAACTGGCAGGTGGGCGACGCGCTTGCAGACCTGTTTGCGGTTGGCACAGATGGTCCCCTTCCTGTCCCAGCCGCCGATGCCGCCTTTTTTGTGCCGCGTCGCTTCGTGGATCTGGCGGGCGAGGCGATCCTCCATAGCGACCGCGAGCGTTTTGCCCTGCTCTACGCCATGCTGCTGCGGCTTAAGGCGGAGCCGGGTATGATCGAGGACCAGACCGATCCGACGCTGCGCCGCATCGCAGACATGGCAAAGGCAGTGCGCCGCGACATCCACAAGATGCGTGCCTTCCTGCGCTTCCGCGAGGTGACCGATGCGGACGGCGCGCCTCGCTATGTCGCCTGGTTCGAGCCCGAGCATCACATTTTGCGCGCCAGTGCCGGCTTCTTCGTGCGCCGGTTCGGCATGATGCGCTGGTCGATCCTGACGCCGGGCGGCTCGCTCCACTGGGACGGTGAGACCCTGAGCGAAGGCCCCGCCGCCGCCCGCACTGATGCACCCGACGGCGATCCGGTCGAGGCGATGTGGAAGACCTATTATGCCTCGGTCTTCAACCCCGCCCGCCTCAAGACGGCCGCGATGCTGAAGGAGATGCCGAAGAAATACTGGAAAAACATGCCCGAAACCGCGTTGGTACCCGATCTGATCGCAGGCGCCGAGGCGCGGGAGAAGCAGATGGTTGCGACAGCCCCAAGCCGGCCGGACGGGCCTCCCACAAGGGCGCTCGATGCGCTCTGTGAAGAGGCCGCGGCCTGCCGGCGCTGCCCGCTCTGGAAGCCCGCTACGCAAACCGTGTTCGGCGAAGGCCCGGCGAATGCCCAGCTGCTCTTCATCGGCGAGCAACCAGGCGACCAGGAGGATCTCGCCGGGCGCCCCTTCGTGGGGCCCGCCGGCCAGCTCTTCGATCGCGCGCTCGCGGAAGCCGGGATCGATCGTGCGCGCGCCTACGTCACGAACGCGGTGAAGCATTTCAAGTTCGAGCCCCGCGGCAAGCGACGCCTCCATGCCAAACCCAACACCTCGGAGATCGAGGCCTGCCGCTGGTGGCTGGATCAGGAGCGCGCGATCGTGCGGCCCCGCGTGACGGTCGCGCTGGGCGCCACTGCGGCGCAGGCCTTGCTCGGCAAGCAGGTGACCATCTCGCGCAGCAGGGGCGCGCCCATTGCGCTGGCCGACGGGTCGGAAGCCTGGGTGACGGTGCATCCAAGCTTCCTGCTGCGCGTGCCGGACGAGGAGCGGCGTGCGGCGGAGTACCGCCAGTTCGTCGCCGATCTGGACCGGGTGCGCGAGCGGCTGGCTGCGATCGGTTATTAGTCTTTGCGTGGAAGCGCGGCGACCCTGAAAGACTTTCCAGCAAAGTCGGACGCGGCAACCTCCTCGATGGTCCGTTCAATGCCGCGTGTCAGCGCCGCCGGCACCTCCACGGCAAAGCCTCGTTCGAGCAAGCCTGCGACCGCCCAGCGCACGCAATAATCGGCCGCGACGCCGATCACCACAACCTCCGCGACGCCCCCGGCCTTCAGTGCCGCGAAGAACGTATCGCGCGGGACGGTGGGCGCGGCGAGGTCGCGTACATTCTCGATGACGAGGCCATCTTGGGCCCACATGTCGAACACGCCCTTCTCGATCCGCCACACGGGGATCGCGGGATCGACCAGCGCGGCGTCGAGCAGGTTCGCCCAGCCCTCGCCGCCGCGCACGCAATGGAGCGGAAAGGCCTCCGCTTCGGGCGAGCCGGCATAAACCTCCGGCACATGCGTATCGAAGGTGAAGAGCACGCCCGCCGTCTCCGCCGGATCGAGCGCCTCGAGCCACTCCCGCATCGGCGTGACAAGCGCTTCGGCCCCCGCGACGCTGAGCGCGCCGTCGGCCGCCATGAAGTCCCTCTGCGTGTCCACCACGACCACGAAGCGCGCCATCGGAAAATCACCTCTTCATCGGTTTCGTCGCCCGGGGGCGCAGCGGATGCCCCCCGTTCCCTTCATCGCATGTGATCGGGTAAAGGAGCGCGCCATGGCTGTCACCGACATCGCGATCCGCACCTACAACCATAATTTCCGGCTGGACCCGATCGTCCGCAGCTTGCTGGACACCGATTTCTACAAGCTGCTGATGTTACAGATGATCCGGCACATCCATCCGGATGTGCAAGCGACCTTCTCGCTCATCAACCGCACGACATCGGTCCGTCTCGCCGACATCATCGACGAGGCCGAGCTGCGCGCCCAGCTCGATCATGCCCGTACCGTCCGGTTTTCGAAGAAGGAGCTGATCTGGCTGGCCGGTAACAGCTTCTACGGGCGACGGCAGATGTTCGCACCAGACTTCATCGCCTGGCTCGCCGATTTCCGCCTGCCCGAATATGACCTGCGCAAGGTCGATGGTCAGTATGAGCTGTGCTTTGAGGGGCCCTGGACCCACACGACTATGTGGGAGATCCCGGCGCTCGCGATCATCAACGAGCTGCGCTCGCGCGCCGCGATGCGCGACAAGGGCAAGTTCGCGCTCGACGTCGTCTATGCCCGCGCCAAGGCCAAGCTGTGGGAGAAGGTAGAGCGCCTACGCGAGCTGCCCGACCTCGTGCTCTCGGACTTTGGCACCCGGCGGCGGCACGGCTTCCTGTGGCAGCGCTGGTGCGTCGAGGCGCTGAAGGAAGGGCTCGGCCAGCGTTTGATCGGCACCTCCAACGTGCTGCTCGCCATGGACGCCGATCTGGAGGCGATCGGCACCAATGCGCATGAGCTCCCGATGGTCGCTGCAGCACTGGCTGAGGGGGACGAGGCGCTGGCCCGCGCGCCCTACCAGGTGCTGGAAGACTGGCGGCAGCATTATGCCGGCAACCTGCTCATCGCCCTCCCCGACGCGTTCGGCACCACAGCCTTCCTGAAGAACGCGCCCGAGTGGGTCGCCGACTGGACCGGCTTCCGGCCCGACAGCGCGCCGCCTATCGAAGGCGGCGAGCAGATCATTCGCTGGTGGCAGGACAAGGGCCGCGATCCGCGCACCAAGCTGCTGATCTTCTCCGACGGCATGGACATCGACACGATCGAGGACACCTATCGCCATTTCCAGGGCCGCGTCCGGACGAGCTTCGGCTGGGGGACCAACCTCACCAACGATTTCCGCGGCTGCGATCCCGACGGCGCAGCGGGACTGGAACCGATCTCGCTGGTCTGCAAGGTGACGAGCGCCAACGGCCGGCCCGCGGTCAAGCTCTCCGACAATCCCGCCAAGGCGACGGGCGACGCCCAAGAGATCGAACGCTATCTCCGCGTGTTCGGATCGGCGGACCACGTCCGCTTAACCGTCACGGTCTGACGCGGCGGTGAGGTCGGCGCGGACGCCGGCCTCACCCTCGACCGCAGATTAGAAGGCGACGGCGACCCCCGCATTAGCGCCGTTATAGGCGCTCGCATGGCCGGCAAAGCGGCCCTGATAGCCGATCGAGCCCGACACCCCCGGCGCGAAGGTCATGCTGATCCCGGCCTGCGCCTCGCCCCAGTTGCGGTCAGGCCGGTAGCCCGGGACAGCAAACTCGCCGTTCATAGTCGTCAGCCCCACCAGCACGGAGCGCTGGTGCGCATCGCCGTCATGTGCATAGGCGATCTCGGCATAGGGATGGATCACAGCACCACCCGCCGGCATCGAGCCCTGCAGGCGCGCGCCCGCCTCGCCGATGAATGACTTGCGGTTCTGCCCCTCGAACACCATCGCGGTGCTGTCGCCGCTTTGCTCTGTGTAGCGGTTGACCGTCACCCGCTCGAAGATGCCGCGCGCGAACGGGCCGACGCGCAGCGCATCGCCGCCGAACCAGTAGCCCGCGGTTGCGTTGGCCGAGATGATGCCGCCATGCGTGTCGCCATTCTCGAAACGCGTCGTCGGGCCAAGGGCGATGGCGCGCCGGATGTCGCGATACCAGAGCTTGCCGCCGCCGCCCTCGGCGCTCAGATAGGCGTGGCCCAGCGTATATTGGGCAAAGACGGTGCCCATCAGCGTGCCGGTGCGAAAATGGCTGAGCTGGGTGTCCGCGCTCTGATGCGAGCGGCCGGCCGTCACCTCGGCGCCAACGGTGAGGCCGGACATGAGCGTGCCGAGCACGCCTGCCGTGACGAGCCAGTCGTCATGATCGGCCGGGCGGATCGGCTCCTTTTTGAAATTCTCGTGCGAAAAACCGCCGGTCAGGAAGACGCGCGCATGGGGCGACGGAGCCGCCTGCTCGAACAGCAACTGCTGTGCGACCGCGTTGCGCTCGGTTTCGAGCGTGACGAGCGGCTGCTCGGCGAGCAGGCCGGCCTGCTGCGAGGCGGTGACCTCGCTCTCGACCACCTGCGCGAACAGAGCGTGCGCAGCGGTCGTCGGGTGGACGCCGTCGGCGAAGACGAAGTTGGCAGGCGCCGTCGCGTTGACCAGTGTTGCCGGCGTGCAGGTGAGCGAGCTCGCGGTCGTGCAGGCGGGCGTCGTGGTGTTGACGAAACCGAACTGCGCGGGGCTCGCCAGCACTTCGTTGAGGAAGGCGAAGGTGTTGACGGGGATGATCCCCGTGCGGCCGCTCAGATTGGAGTTGAGCGCCGTGTTGAACACCGTCGAGAGCTGGGTGAGCGCAGCGGCCGTGCCGGGCGCCACCGCGTTCTGGGCTGACGCCGAGGGCGTGCGGCCGATGTCGGGCAGCGCGAAGACGACGACATAGCGCGCACCCGCGTCGAGCATCTGACCGACCAGCCGCGCCTCTTGCACGCCCGCCTGGTTGATCGCGAGGCCCGCCTGGTTCGGCGTCTCAAGCGCGGTGACGCCGGCCTGCTGCTGGACGGCCGCAATAATCTGTGCCGCGACCGCGGCGGCCTGCTGTGCTGGCAGGCCCGCCGTCTGGGCGGCGATCAGCTGGCTCGCGGTCGCCGCCGCGCCCACCGCGGTCGCGTGGTAGAAGATGTCGTTGGCACCCCCGAACACCGAATAGAGCCGGTTCGGGTCGAGCTTGGGATTGGCGGCGAGATAGCCGGTGATCTGCTGGGTCACGGTCGGCACAAAGGCCGGCGCGAGAGGCGTGTTGGTGAGGACGCCTGCCGAGCCCACGGCATAGTCGGTTCCGCCGGTCGCAGACCTCGTCAGCGTGAAGCCGTAGAAGCCCGCCACATCCTCGATCGCGGTCTGGCCCGGATTGGTGGTGAAGCGCAGCGGCACCGGCAGGCCAAGCCCGGCGGCATAATTGCCGGCGTCGCTCAGACTGTCGCCAAACGCCGTCACCCCCGTGAACGGCCCCGCCGCCTGCGCGACCCCCGTGAGCGCGACCATTCCGAACAACGCCGTCGTCGCCTTGAGCCCCTTCAGCATCCCCATGCCCCCTGTCCGTTTCTTTATAATTGGCGCGAGCCTCTGCACCCCGTTCGCGTCCGTCAAGCGACATGCCCGCAGGGCGAGGCGATCCCGGCAGGGCTGTGGCGGCGCGGCGACACGTCCGCTCAAGCCTCGCCGTCAGTATCGTCGCGACGGATCATCTGATACTCTCCCCGCGCCTGACGATCGCGCCTATGGGGGGGGTGTTGATGGCCGAACTTTCGCCCGAATGCCTGGAGCGGCTGCGCGACCTTGAGGGGCAGCTTGGCAACATGGCCCTCCGTCTCGATCAAGTCGCGCCAGCACAATCAACCGCCCGGCTGCGCCTCGCTCCGTCGGACCAGCACGAACTGCTTTCCCGCCTCCCCGACCCTCCGGCCGATCTCGATGAGGATTGCCGGGAGATCTTCAAGGCGCTCGAGCCGCAGATCGGCCTTGTGGTCAAAGCGGTGCAGCTCGATCATCCGGTGGATGCGCTACGGCGACATATCGAGGCCGCGCGCGCTTATCTTCGCACCGTCCAAAAGCAGCACTGATGGCCGTCGTCGACGAGGACTATGCGGTCGTCTTCTCGGGCGGCGGTGCGCTCGGCTCCTGGGAGGTCGGCTGCCTCGGCGCCGTGATCGACGCCCATGGCGGCCGATTGCCGAGCGTCGTCTCCGGAGCGTCCGCCGGTGCCATAAACGCAGCAGGCCTCGCGGCCGGCATGACCGTTGGTGAGCTGGGCTCGACCTGGGCCGCGCTCACCAATGGCGACATCTATGTCGTGCGGTCCTTCCGGTCGCAGCTCATCCTCGCGGCACTCGGCTCACTGTGGGGCAAGAAAAGCTTGCTCAGCAGCGCCACCGCTCAGGTAAAAACCGTACAGAGTATCTTCGACACGGCCCCTCTGGAGAACACGCTTCGCCGCATCCTCCAGGATCGTGAGAATGCTTTTCTGTCCAGCCCCATGGCGTTTGCGATCTCGACGACGAAGCTCGCGGACAGCCAGCCGGAGCTTTTCTACAAGATGCCCATCGGCCACGTGCTTCCGGACACTGCAACACAGGGCCGATACGCCAAGGCCTGGACGATCATCACGGGGCTCACCCAGCTTCTACAGGCGCTCAAGGGGACGTCCGCCCTCCCCATCCTCTTCCCGCCGATGGAGGGGCGTTTCGACGGCGGGGTGCTGCTCAACCAGCCGATATCGCCGGCGATCCGGCTCGGCGCGACCAATCTCTACGTGTTCATCCCGTCAGTCGAGCAGATCGGCGACACGCGGGATATGCTCGCCATTGGCAATACGATGCTCTCGACCTGGCTGGCGATGAGCCTCACCTCGCAGATCGAGCAGATCAAGCTCCGCAATCAAATCCGCCTCATCACAAAAGATCCGCCGCTCCGCGTATGCGTGGTGAGGCCGGGGTTAGATTTGGGGCAAAGTCCGGGCGTGGGGCTGCTATCATTCGGCCTGAAAGTGGACGAGCTCATCGCGATGGGACGAAAAAGCGCCGAGGAACGGCTGAGCCGCTTCGATCCGGCAAACCCGAACACCTGGTACTGAACGCAAACGGGCCTTGGCCTCGCAACGGATACCATTTGCAGAATTTCACATGCCGCCTCTCCACTGGGAGGACGACGTCGGCGCATCCATCGAACTGGATTCGGCTTAAAATCAGGGGCGAGCGGCGTTCCCCTCGCTCTGGAGCGGGTGAAGCCATCGTTCCGTTTGCGCCGAGGCAAAGCCCAGGATTGACTTGGAATGCTCGTTACGCGGGGGCCAGATACATCCAACTCCTCGGTCGAACCGGGCGAGGTGAATTTCGAGCAAGGAGCCGCCGCGAACTCGATTTATGTGATCGATGTCGGCGTGATGGGGATCACACGGGACGGCCCCGTGCGACATCATCGATCGGGCTGACAGGCCCGGGAGAATTTCGGTGAGATCGGGATGATGACCGGATCGCAGCGGACGATCACGATGAAGGCCCTGACACCCGTCCGTGTGCCAGGACGGCCCGGCTCCTGTCTTCACCAGTTGTCCCGCTCGAACGAGGTGCTCAACGAGGCGATGAAACCCTCCGTCAGGGAAAAGGTGCGTCAGGCTTGATCGCGACGATGCCGCGCGAGATGTTGATCCGTCGGAGCAATCGGCGGACCTGCTCGGCCGTATCAAGGCGTTCTTCGGTCTGGATGTCGTCGCCGTGCCGCAGGGACATGAACGGAGCTGAGAGATGGAAACGATCGGCCGTGACCTTCGCGAGATGCAGCGCGTCCCTCTGGCACCCCAGCACGTCGCAGCTCTGCGCGCGATCGGGAAGAAAGCGCATTACCCGGCCGGCACGTTCCTCGTGCATCCCGGCGAGCCTGCTGATCGCTTCGTCTATGTCGATGAGGGCGAGATCGAGGTGGTGAACCCTTTCACCAACGAACGCCTTGTGGAGTCGACGCTTGGCCCGACCCAGTTCATGGCGGAGATCGCCTTTCTGAACGGCGGAAACTGGTCGATGCTCATGCGCGCATGCAGCGACACGCTGGTCGTCGAGGTCCCCCGGCGGAAGATGCTGCTGCTCATGTCCCAGATTCCCGAGATGTCGGACATCATCATCACTGTCCTTGCGGCGCGGCGCCGCCGCCAGATCGAGGAGAACCGCGGGGCCCTCGTCCTCATCGGTGAAGATGTCGACCGCGACGTCCGTCGCATCGCGGAATTCGCGAGCCGCAACCGAATACCCTATACGTCGCTGGCGCTGGATACTCCGGAAGCCAGAACGGCCGCGGCGAGTTGCTCTATTGCGCCGGGCAGGCCCGCCATCATCTTCGGCCGGGGCACGATCGTAAGCGATCCGACTCCTGCCAAGATCGCCCGACTACTCGGCCTCAATCATGATCTCGTCGACAATCAGGAATTCGACGTTCTGGTGGTTGGTGGTGGACCGGCCGGCGTCGCCGCGGGGGTCTATGCCGGCGCGGAAGGCCTGTGCGCGCTCGTCGTGGAGGATACGGCGATCGGTGGTCAGGCGGGCACGTCGAGCCGGATCGAGAATTTCATGGGCTTTCCAACCGGCATCTCCGGCGCGGATCTTGTCTGGCGGGGCGAGATCCAGGCGACGAAGTTCGGCACGCGCTTCGTCATGCCGCAACGGGTGGACAAGCTGGAGCAGCTCACGTCCGACCGCTTCTGCGCGACGCTCGACGACGGCCGGCGGGTCAGCGCGAGGGCAGTCGTGGTTGCAACCGGCGTCCAGTATCGCCGGCTTCCCATCAACAGGCTTGCCGAGTTCGAAGGCGCAGGCGTCTATTACGCGGCCACGCAGAATGAGGCGCGCTACTGCAAGGGCGCCGAGGTCGTCATCATCGGTGGTGGCAATTCCGCCGGTCAGGCCGCCATGTTCCTCAGCCGTTCGTCCAGCCACGTCCGTTTGCTGGTACGCGGGCATTCGCTGGCGTCCACCATGTCGAGCTATCTGCGCGACCGGCTCGAGGCCGATCCGGCTATCACCATTGAATATGGGGCCGAGGTGACGGGTCTCGAGGGGACGGATCGGCTGGAAGCCGTACGGATCGGCAGTCGCCACAACGGCTCGGTCCGCCTGCAGCCAGCCTGCGGGCTCTTCATCATGATCGGCGCTGCGCCGAACACGGCGTGGTTGTCGGGCCTTGTCGACCTCGACGAGAA
>FTCZ01008197.1_pt1 | contig 11349 bp, 12 predicted proteins | sample 1658871 | NCBI WGS metagenome assembly FTCZ01 (sample SAMEA3914864, study PRJEB12502) | metagenome | biome: forest; material: soil | place: USA | collected 2012-03-12 | depth 0.3 m
CGTCTTCGGCAGCGTCGGTTATCCCGGCGAGACGCCTTTCGGGCCGACCGCCTTCATGCACCGCGCCTCGGCCGAGGACTTCCCGACCGCGCCGATCTCGCACCACTGGCTGGACAGCGGCCATATCACCATGGGCGTGGTGACAGGCGGCTTTTCAAAAGGCCCCGTGACATTGGAAGTGGCGCAGTTCACGGGACGCGAACCGGACCAGAATCGCTTCGACCTCGATCCGGTCCGGCTCGATTCGACGGCCGTCAGACTGTGGTGGCAGGTGACGCCGGACCTCAAGGCGCAGGCCTCGTGGGCGCGCCAGGTCAGCGCCGAGCAACTTGAGCCCGACGTAACCTTGCGCAAACAATCGCTGAGCGCCGAATACGGCCACGGCCCGTTGACGGCGACGCTGGCCTGGGCGCGCAAGCAGGCCGAACACGGCATCGAAAAGCCCGCCGACGCCGTGCTGGCCGAAGCCCATTGGGCAATAACCCAAAAATGGTCGGCGCTGGGCCGGTTCGAACGTGTGTATAACGACGAGCTGGGGCCTGAGCCGGCCTGGGTTTCGAAGGCCGAGATCGGCGGCATGCGGACCTTTGCGATCGACGATATGACCAGCGTCAATGTCGGCCTGGTACGTCAGTTCAATGCCGTGCCCGATGTGTTGAAAACGGCTTACGGCAAACATCCCGACGGCACGGTCGCCTTCGTCACGCTGAAGTTCCACCGGATGAAGATGTAGGCTGCTTTTTTATTCTCCCCCGCTCGGCGGGGGAGGTGGATCACCCGAAGCCTTGGCGAAGGGTGAGACGGTGGGGGCGTAGAGGTTCCGAATTCAGCACGAGCATCTTCTCCGCCCCCACCACCACATCTCACTCGCTCAGCTCGCTCGTGCGGTTCCCCTCCCAGCCAAGCGGGGAGGTATAGGAAGATATCTTTACCCCTTCAGTCCTTCAAAACCCTCGGCGGCCATCGTCACGTCGACTTCGATGAAGTCGTAGTCCGACAGTCCGTGCACGGCGAACGGATCGGTCGCCGCCCAGGCCTTCACGGCGTCGAGCGGACCGCGCGCCAGGAACATGCCGCCGGTGCGCGGCACCTTGCGACCCGCCGCCATCAGGACGCCTTCGTCGGCGGCGGCCTTCAGCCAGTCGCGGTGCGCGGCAAGCTGGGCGTCGAGCGCCTCGAGCGGCGCCGTGTAGTTCAAAAGAACGATGATCATGTCAGTATCCGGTTGATATGGCCCATCTTGCGGCCGGGACGGGGTTCCGCCTTACCGTAGACGTGCAGGCGCGCCCTGGGCTCCGCCGCCAGTTCGGCCCAATTCAGAATATCGTCGCCCAGCAGATTGGTCATTTCGATACGGCAGCGCGCGCTCACATCGCCCAGCGGCCAGCCCGCGACCGCACGAATATGCTGCTCGAACTGATCGCAGACGCAGCCCTCCTGCGTCCAGTGGCCGGAATTGTGGACGCGCGGCGCGATCTCGTTGAGCAGAAGCCCGCCCGATTTCAGCACAAACAACTCGACCGCCAGCACGCCGACATAGCCGAGCCCGTCCAGCACCTTGCGCGCGATCTCATGCGCCTGGGCGTGTACGTCGTCCGGCACGTCGGCCGGCGCCGTCGTGGTCGCCAGAATCCCGCCGACATGATGGTTTTCGCCGATCGGAAAGACCTTGACCGCGCCGTCGTGCCCGCGCGCCGCCACGACCGAAATCTCACGGTCGAAATCGGCGCGCGCTTCCAGAATGGCCGGCTTGCCGCCGATCGCCGCCCAGGCCTCAGCCGCCTCGTCGGCGCTTTTGATCCACGCCTGGCCCTTTCCGTCATAGCCTTCGCGGCGGGTTTTCAACACGGCCGGCACGCCCAGGCGTTCCAGGGCGGGTGCGATATCGGCTTCGGACTCGATCGTCGCGAAGTCGACCGTATCGACACCGTTGCCGCGGGCGAATGTCTTTTCGTGGACGCGGTCCTGGGTGATGCCCAGCGCGTGCGACGACGGCGCCACGACCTTGCCGAGGCCGGTGAGGAAGTCGACCGTCTCGACCGGAATGTTCTCGAATTCGAGCGTAATGACGTCGCACTGTTCGGCAAAGGCCCTCAACGCCGCTTCGTCGCGATAACCGCCCACCACCGACACCGCCGACACGCTGGCCGCCGGAGAGTCGTCCTCGGGGCCGTAGATGGCGACGCGAAACCCCAGCCGCGACGCCGCCTGGCTCAGCATGCGGCCAAGCTGCCCGTCGCCCAGGATGCCTATCGTCGCGCCCAGCGGAAGCGGCTGCATCAGTCTTCCACCGTTTCGGGCACGCCATCGGTCTGCGCCTGGCGCAAAGCCGCCACGCGTTCGGCCAGTTCGGGGTCGTTCAGCGCGACGATCTGCGCCGCCAAAAGACCGGCATTCTTGGCGCCGGCCTCGCCCACGGCCAGTGTGCCGACGGGGATGCCGCCCGGCATCTGCACGATCGACAGCAGCGAATCGAGGCCCTTCAGCCCGCCCTTGACCGGAACGGGGACGCCCAGCACCGGCAGCGTCGTCATCGACGCCGTCATGCCCGGCAGGTGCGCAGCACCGCCGGCGCCGGCGATAATGACCTGGATGCCGGCGGCCTTGGCGCCCTTGGCGAATTCGTACATGCGGTCGGGGGTACGGTGCGCCGAAACGACCCTGGCCTCATAGGCCACGTCCAGTTGCTCCAGCACGGTGGCGGCGGCCTTCATGACCGGCCAGTCCGACCGCGACCCCATGATGATCGCTACCCTGGGCGCTGACGCCATGCCTTCTCCCCTTGTCGCTACGCCCGCGCGCGGGCGTGAAAACCAAGCTGCCCCTCGCCCGCGTGCGGGCGTGAAAGCCAAGCTGCGCGTACAGCACTCGCTTGGTGACTGCAAGCGATGATGTCCTTTTCTCGTAACTGTTTATTCTTGGCTATATTCAGGGTTAACGCGCCTCTCTTTGCATTGCGCGGGCGCATCGGCTGTGCTTTCATGGGCCGATTAAGGGCCGGGGGCCCAACTCTTTTCCAGCTTTTTCGTGACATGGGTCCTGACAAGACATTCCACTTGCTTGCCGTTCCGTCTGAGGCGCCCGACCGCTTGCAGACCGACGCCCCCGAGACCGTGCGTCCGGCGACGACGGCGTCGATGCAGAGCTTGCTGGCGCAGTATTTCGAGATGGAGCCGGAGGCCGCCCCGGCCGCGCGCGTCCAGGCGCCCCAGGTAAGCATCGCGCCCCCGGCGCCAACGTCCGCCGAGCCCGAACTGACGCTGACCGAGCAACTCGAAGCCATCCTGCCGCAGCTCGAAGCCCTGGCGCCCGGCATCCGAGCGCCCGTCCCGCGCGCCGAGTCCCCCACCCCCCTGCCCCCGGCGCCCGAGCCCATCGCCCGGCCGCACGTGGCCAACGACATCGCCCCCGTCGTGCCTGACGACGGCTGGGCCGTATCGGCCAAGGCGATGATCGACACCCTGGTTGCCGAAAACGAGCGCCTGCGTACCGAGTTGCGCGCCGAGATCGACGCCCGTCGCATCGCCGAGGCCCAGGCCGACAGCGACGTGCTGACGCCGACGCTGAACCGCCGCGCCTTCCTGCGCGAAATGCACCGCGCCATGGCCGATTGCCGCCGCTACGGCGAGACGGCGTGCCTGATCTTCCTTGACATGGACGGCTTCAAGGCGATCAACGATTCCTACGGCCACGCCGCAGGGGACGCTGCCCTGCAATACGTCGCCGAGACCCTGAAGGCCAGCGTGCGCGAAGGCGACAGCGTCGGCCGCATCGGCGGCGACGAATTCGCCATCCTGCTGCGCCGCGCCGACATCAATTCCACGCGCGTCAAGGCCATGAAGCTCGAGGCCGAACTGGCTCTGGGGACCTTCGAATACAAGGGGCTCTATCTCAAGGCCGGCGGCAGCTTCGGCGTGCGCGCCTTTATCGACCAGCCGACCGCCGAGCTGTGGCTGGCCGAGGCCGACGCCGCCATGTTCCTGGTCAAGAAGGCGTCGCGGTGAGTTCTCATATCGCCGCCGTCACCCTGGTCGTGCCCGATTACGACGCGGCCATCGCCCATTACTGCGACGGTCTCGGCTTCGACCTGATCGAGGATACGGACCTGGGAAACGGCAAGCGCTGGGTGCTGGTCGCCCCGCCGGGATCCACGGGTACGCGGCTACTGCTGGGCAAGGCGTCCAAACCCGAACAGACGGCGCGCATCGGCGACCAGACCGGCGGCCGCGTATTCCTGATCCTTTATACGGATGACTTCGCCCGCGACCATGCACGGTTTTCCGCGGCGGGTGCGGTCTTTACCGAGGCGCCGCGCCACGAGCCCTACGGCACGGTCTGCGTTTTCCGCGACCGCTTCGGCAATCTGTGGGATCTGCTGGAGCCGAAGTAAGGGCGGAACACCGTTCAAATCTTATACCGCCCCGCTCGGCGGGGAGCGAGCGCAGCGAGTAAGCTCTGGTGGTGGGGGCGGAGAAAACGCACGTTCCGAGCTTGTTGCCCTTACGCCCCACCGTCACCACTTTCGCTTCGCTCCGCTGGCGCCACCTTTCCCACCGAGCGGGGAGTACAGGAAAATAAGGCCCTCGCCAGCTATCTCACAGCGCCACGGTCAGGTGCTTGCGCACCCGGTCGTAGACGTCGGCGATGTCGAACGGTTTGGTGATATAGTCGAGCGCCCCGGCCGCATAGCCGCGCGCGCGGTCGGCGTCGCTGTCGCTGGCCGTGACCATGATCACCCGGGCCGACGATTTCAACCGCTCCAGCAGCGTCAGTCCCGTGATCGCGCCCGGCATGATATCGTCGAGCAGCACGAGGTCCGGCACGCGCATGCGGATCAACTCCTCGGCCTCGGCGGCGTCGACCGCCGTCACCACGCGGGCGTCGCCGGCGAACAGTTCGGAAAACAGATCGCGAATAGTGACGTCGTCGTCGGCCACCAGCAGCAGGGGCATCCATTCGGCGGGCGCGGCGACCGGCGTCGCGGGTTCGCCCTTGCGCTTGCCGAAGCCGCCGGGCGCCACGGGCCCCGTCTCGGCTATCGCCTCGTCGCAGGCCCGGATCAGGTGTCCCACCAGGGCATCGACCTTCCACAATCCGTCGCGCCCGGCATCGCGCATCAGGTCGTGCAGTTCGCGGGAAATCGTCGATATGCGGGGAAAACCGTGGCTGCCGGCCGACCCCATCAGCCGGTTGAGCGCCAGGTGGACAAGCGCATAGGTCTTGTCGCAGCTCCAAAGCAGCGCCATTTCGTGGGCGCGGTGCAGTTCGTCACGCGCGCGCTTCAAGCTGTCGATATAGCGCGCCTGAAGGTCTCTCATCCTGAACCCCGAAGCCGGTCCCCTCAGACCTTGCCGGTGTTATCATATCCGCTTGCCCTGAATGATCCCTTAATCAGGCCCCGGTTGATCTTTCAAAAAGACTATCATCACTATTTCGTAAATCCGAATTTAAGCATTTCGCTGGATATTATCGTTTAGCGTGTGCTAGTGAGCGTTGCGTTTCGCGTCAGGCAGGAAATAGGCCGCCTTCCCCCAATCTGTGCCGAAATCCGGAAAAATCCGGAATTCCGGCGATAAAAACCAGAGGGAGCGGTGCCAGGGTACAGGTACGGTCAAATGGCCTTGCCCGACCGATTCAATCTATGCCTGTGTGCCTTGTTATGTTCGTGCCGGTTGTAAGCCGCGTACCGGGCTTCGCCGGAAACATCCCTCGGGGGGGTGTTTTTTACGCCGGGGCGTGCGCGCCCCTGCGTGCAGTCCGGAGCGGCCGATGCACGGTCAAACCCAGTTCGCGGATCTCGGCGTGCCCCTGCCCGCCCCCTCTCCGCTTGTGCTCGTCGTCGACGACAACGCCGACGACCGCAAATATTACGCCCGGCTGCTGCGGCAAGCCGGTTGCCGCCTGGCCGAGGCCTCGGGCTTCGAGTCGATGCTGGCGGCGATCAATGCCAAGGCTCCCGACTGCGTCCTGCTCGACTACAGCCTGCCCGGCCTGAGCGGGCTCGATATCCTGCGCAAGGTCACCGCGCTTTACCCCGCCCTGCCGGTCATCATCATGACGGGCCAGGGTAATGAGGCCCTCGCCGCGCAGTCGATCAAGGACGGCGCCCAGGACTATCTGGTCAAGTCGTTGCTGACGGCGGAAATACTTCATCGTCATATTTCCGGCGCCATGGCGCACGGCCGCCTCAAGCGCGACCGCGACCGTTTCGGCGCCGTGGTCGAACAATCCCCCGATTTCATCGCCATGGCCGACCTGAACGGCCGGCTGATCCATCTCAATGCCAGCGCGCGCGACATGCTGGGGCTGGCGCCCGACGCACCGCTCGACATGACCCTGCCGTCGCTCTTCGGCTCGGTGACGTCGCGCCGCATCACCACCGAAGCCTTGCCATCCTTACGTGCCAAGGGGCTTTGGAAGGGTGAAGGCACGCTGTTGCGCGCCGACGGCCGCGAAATCGCCATTTCGCAGCTTTTGCATTTGCAACGCGACGAGACCGGCGCGCCCTGCGGCCTGACCACCGTCATCCGCGACATCACCGACGTGAAGACGCACGAAACCGCGCTGAAGGTCAGCGAGGAAGCCTTCCGCGCCGTGATGGAATACGCCACGGTCGGCATGGGCATCATTTCGACGGGCGGGCGCTGGCTGCGCGTCAACCCCGCGCTGTGCCGCCTGTTCGGCTATTCCGAGATCGTGCTGCTGGCCAACGACTTCCAGTCGATCCTGCACCCCGACGACCGCGCCGAGGTCATGCATCTGTGGGAGACGGTGGCCAGCGGCGGCCGCGAAAGCGTGCAGAGCGAGAACCGCTACTACCGTTGGGACTGCGGCGTCATCTGGGCCGATGTCAGCCTGTCGCTGGTGCGGCACCCCGACGGACGGCCGAACTTCGTCGTCGCCCAGTTCGAGGACGTGACGAAGGCGCGAGAGGTCGAGCGCATGAAGGCCGAGTTCATCTCGATCGTCAGCCACGAACTGCGCACGCCCCTGACCTCGATCCGCGGGTCGCTGGGCCTGCTCAACGGCGTCCAGGCCGACAGCCTTCCGGACAAGGCCAGGCGCCTGGTGCAACTGGCCTACGACAACAGCGACCGGCTGATTCTGTTGATCAACGACATCCTCGACATCGACAAGATCAGTTCGGGCCATATGCGCTTCGACATGAAGGATCACGATCTCGACCAGCTCATTCGCAATGCCGTCGACGCCAACCAGCCTTACGCCGCGAAATTCAATGTCTTCCTCGTCGCCTCCCCGGTGCCGGCGGGCATACGCATTCACGTCGATGCGTCGCGCTTCCACCAGGTCCTGTCGAACCTGATCTCAAACGCCGCCAAGTTCTCGCCCGCCGGAGAAACCGTGACGGTCAACGTCGCCGAGATCGGAAGCGATGTGACGGTTTCGGTCGTCGATCGCGGCGCGGGCATCCCCGAAGCCTTCCGTTCCCGGGTCTTCGGCAAGTTCTCCCAGGCCGACTCCTCGGCGACGCGCCAGGCCGCCGGCACGGGTCTGGGCCTGCACATCAGCCAGCAGATCGTCCACCACATGGGCGGGCAGATCGGCTTCGAGTCGACTCTGGGCGTCGGCACGGCCTTCTGGGTCACTTTCCCGCGCACAGGCGCCGTCCTGGCGGCCTACGAAAACGGCGAGGCCGGCGCGCCGTTCGCGCAACCGCCCTCGCCCGGAGCGCTGCCGCACATCCTGCACGTCGAGGACGACGGACATCTGTCGCAGTTCATCGCCAGCGCGCTGGCCGGCCGCGCCACGGTCACCCCCGCGGCCACGCTGAAGGCCGCTCGGACGCTGGCGCGCACCGGCGCCTTCGACCTGATCCTGCTCGACGTGTCGATGCCCGACGGCAACGGCCTGAAGTGGCTCGAAACCCTTGTGCGTTCCGGCACGATGGTGCCGCCCGTCGTGGTCCTGTCGGCGCGCGAAGTGCCGCCGGACCTCAGGGTCCCGATCGAGGCGGCAATCGTCAAGTCGCGCGATCCCGAACGCGCCATCATCGACACCATCCTGCGCGTCCTCGACGGCGCGACCGTCCGCCGCGTGGCGACATGACCGCGATCCTCGAACACGTCCTGTGCATCGACGACGACAGCGATATCCTCGAAATCGCCCAGATGGCGCTCGAGGACGTCGGGGGTCTGCGCGTCACCTGCATGGGCGACGGCGACGCGGCCGTCGCCGCCGCCCCCGGTCTGCGGCCCGACTTCATCCTGATCGACGTCATGATGCCCGGCATGGACGGCCCGAGCGTCCTCAAGGGCCTGCGCGCGCGGGCCGAGCTGGCCGCGGTCCCCGTCGCCTTCATGACGGCGCGTATCCAGGACGCCGAGGTGCGCGACTATCTCGACCTGGGCGCCGACGGCGTGATCTCCAAGCCGTTCGACCCCATGACCCTGCCTTCCGAAATCCGCGTCATATGGGAGAGGTTCCATGCCGACCGGCCTTGACCACCTGCCCCCCGAAATCCTCGGCCGTTTGCGCCAGACCTATCTCGGACACCTGTCGGAGACGCGCGGCGCGGTGGCGCCGCTGGTGGAAAAAGCCATCGCGCGAACCGCCGCCCACGACGACTACGCGGCGTTGAGACACATGGCGCACAAACTCGGCGGATCGGGAGCGTCCTACGGCTATGAGCGTCTGAGCACGGCCGGCAAGGCCCTGGACGGCCTGCTGCGGACGGAAGCCGGCGCGACCGAGGCCATCGGCCGCGCCGCCGTGGATTTGCTGGCGGCCATCGACGAGGCGCTGGCGGACGTCTAACCGCGCCAGGAGACTTCGCTGGTATCGGCCTTCTGGAAATAGGGGCTGGGGACGATGCGCTCCAGGCGCCCGGCCAGCTTGTCGAACTCGACCGGCTTGGTGACGTAGCCCACGGCGCCGAGATCGATCGCCTTCCTGACGTCGTCGCGATCCTGGTTGGCCGACAGCACGACCACCGGAATGTCGCGGACTTCGTGCATCTTCTTGCGAAGGCGCAGGAAGGTGAAGCCGTCGAATTCAGGCATGGCGAGGTCGAGCAGGATGCAGGCGGGCTGGATCTTGACGGCCTTGGCCATGGCCACCATGCCGGAATGGACGGTGTAGTGGCGATAGCCCAACCGTCCGAGGTAGATCTCGACAATCGCGGTCACGTGCGGGTCGTCGTCGACGACCATGATGACCTTATCCAGCTTGTTGACACTGAGCGTACGTGACACGGCCGTTACTCCCGGCTGTTCAGGACAATCTCAGGTTAGTATGCAATCGTTGGCACTAAGAAATAATAAATATAGTTGTTTTGGGAAACGACGCGGCGGCCATATGGCCGCCGCGTTTTTCGGCTCAGGCGCCACATGGCTCGCGCAAGCGCGCGCGAAGGCCAGAAATGGCGCCCTTGCCGGGGCGGATACCGCCCTGGCACTACATGGACGAACTGCTCGACGACGAGGAGGAGGACGCGCCGCCCGACATGGAGTCGTGGTGCATCCACGAACAGCCGGACATCGAAACAGCCAGGGTGATCAGGCCGGCGGCCAGGACAATCATGCGCTTACGCATATCGGAGCTCCTTTGGTGGTGTTGAGGGAATGCTTCGCGCCGCGTGGCTTGCTCGGCCTCGCCCGCCGCGCGACAATGGGCGGCGGAAAATAAAACCGTGGTTGCTCAATGGCGGCGACGCATAAGGAAGCCGTAAAAAGCGAGGGCCGGTGTGCGCGGTCTACCGGTCGTTGCCTCATGTTGCCGGTCTCAGGGAAATCAGGCTACGGTGCTCACGGGCGCCGATAGGCAACGGGGGAACAGATGCAGCTGCAAGCGTTGCGAAGGCTGGGGATCGTGGCGGCGGTTATTTCGCCGTTGGTCTTCAGCCAGTATTGCGGATTTACCAAACACATGGCCGGTCTTCTCGGCTGGCCCTATTCCGGCGTGTGCCGCGCCGTATTCGGGACGGAAGGCCGCGCGGACTCGCCATGGCACATGCATATATTGCCGGACCTGTACACCTGGCCCTCGTTTGGCATGTTACGTTCCATCTATTTCAGCCTTGGTCCCATCCCGCCCAAGATGGTCGCACTGATCGTCGTGGGCGCCGCCTATCTGATGCCGTTGAGCCTGGCGTTTTATAATTGGTCCGCAGTCCCGCGACGCGCCTGGTGGAGCCTCGCCCTCCCGCCTGCGGTCTTTGCCGGTCTGGGCTGGATCGTCGCTGCCGGCCCCTTGGAGCCGGCCGCAGCTATTGCTGGCCCGCTGTTGACGGCGCTCTATTTCCTCGAGTTTGCCGTGATCTTTCCGTTGCTGGCCCGAAGGCCCCGGCCGCACTCGGTCTTTTGACCCGCGAACCATTTGACAAATCGCCTTACTCCGCTTAAATCGTATTTGTCAGACATAATAATCATATCCGACACAAGGCCAGTTCCTTTCAATGCCACAACGCTACCCCGCCATGTCCCGCCGCCATCTGATCGCTTCAGCCGGCGCGGGACTGGCCCTGCCCGCCTTCGCCCAAGCCGGAAGCCGCCGCCGCATGACCATCGTGAACCCGTTCATCAAGAACCGCGCCGATGGGCAGATCTATCAGGACGGAGGCTGGTACTACTTCACGGGATCGGTTCCGGAGTACGACCGGCTGGTGCTCAGACGCGCGAAGACGCTTGCCGGCCTGGCGACGGCCGAGGAAGCCGTCGTGTGGCGCAGACCTGCGACCGGCAAGATGGGCGGCCATATCTGGGCGCCGGAAATCCACCGTTTCGACGGTCAATGGCACATGTATTTCGGCGCCGGCGACCACGGCGACGTCTTCCACGTCCGCACCTACGTTCTGTCCTGCTCGGACGAAAACCCGATGACCGGGATGTGGACCGTCACGGGTCAGGTCGAAATGCCGTGGGACACTTTCAACCTGGACGCCACCTCCTTCGTCCACAAGGGCCAGCGCTACCTCCTGTGGGCGCAGCACGAGCCCGGCATCGACACCAACAGCAACCTCTATATCGCGCCGCTCGCCAGCCCGACGACGCTCGGCGCAAAGCCGTCGCGCCTGACCGTGCCGACGCTTGCCTGGGAAATCATCGGCTTCAAGGTCAATGAAGGCCCAGCCATCCTTAACCGTCACGGCAAGATTTTCCTGACCTATTCGGCCAGCGCCACCGACTATCACTATTGCATGGGCATGCTGACCGCCGACGAGACGGCCGACATCATGGCCCCGGCCGCCTGGACCAAGTCGCAGGCACCCGTCTTCCAAAGCTCGGCGGAGCACAATATCTGGGGCCCGGGCCACAACGGCTTTACGGTCGACGAGCACGGCCGCGATATCCTGGTCTACCACGCGCGCGACTACAAGGAGATCCAGGGCGA
>FTCZ01002787.1_pt1 | contig 11343 bp, 8 predicted proteins | sample 1658871 | NCBI WGS metagenome assembly FTCZ01 (sample SAMEA3914864, study PRJEB12502) | metagenome | biome: forest; material: soil | place: USA | collected 2012-03-12 | depth 0.3 m
TGGACAGGTTGTAGTCCGCGATCAGGCTCAGCTGCCACGGGTTGGGCAGGTTGTTGTTGGGCTGCGCGCCGTTGGTCCGCAGGTTCTTCACGTCGTCGTAGTAATAGGCCAGCGTCAGCCCCAGCGCCGTGGTGGCCTGGTAGTTCACGCCCACCCAGTAGTAGTCATCGCGCAGCAGCGTGTTGCCGCCCGCATCCTTGGTCTGGCCCCAGCGGTAGCCGGCCATCACCTTGGCTGGCCCGAACGCGTAGCTGGCTGCGGCGCCGGCCTTCTTCGAGGTACCGGAGCTGCCGAGCGTGACCGCGGGATTCCATTGGTCATAGGCGATCGCGACGCCGAACGGCCCGCTCGCATAGGCGACGCCCGCGCCGTATCCGGCGTTATCGCGGAAATGGCCCGGCGCCTCGCCCGCACCGCCACCGGCCAGCGGGGTGGTGCCGATCGCGCCGACGCCGGTACCGAAGGTCCAGTGCGCCTCCGCGGTGACGCCGCCAAACACGCCGGTGTACTTGGCCGTATTGTCCGAGCGGAAGTTGGTGCCCAGCTGGGCCACCACCGGTTCGTACAGCGTCGCGTAGCCCGTGGGCGAGAAGTTCGCGAAGAGGTCGAACATGGTCGTGTACTGACGCCCGAAGGTCAGCTTGCCGATGCCGCTGTTCTGCAGGCCGACAAAGGCCTGGCGTCCGAACAGGCGGCTGGTCTGGCCGGACTTGCCATCGTCGAGCGTGAAGCCGCTCTCCAGCACGAACAGCGCCTGCAGGCCGCCACCGAGGTCTTCCACGCCGCGCAGGCCCCAGCGCGAACCGGACAGGCCGCCGCCGCCCGACAGCGCGACGCGACTGCCGCCCGGCTGCTGCGTGACCGCGCCCGTGGTCGGATTGATGGTGGGTGCGCCCGTGGCCATGTGATTCACGTACTCGATCGGCACATCGACCACGCCATACAGCGTCACGCCTGACTGCGCCTGCGCCGCTCCGGCAAACGCGACCCCGGCTGCCAGCGCGATAACCGACTTCTTCATTGTGTCTCCCAGATTTCTCATTGATGCGCAACGTGCGCATGGCGAGGCATTCTGAGGACAACCATCGGTTTATGTTTATCCGGATGTCACATTAATCGCGCCCATCGTCACATGTGGTGGATACCCTGAAACAAACGCTTCCGGGCTCGGTTTTCCGGCGCTGTCAGTTTGATATAACTATTTTGCTATGTCTCGCGCGTTCTTTTTCATTGGTTTTCCGATTGCAACGGCTGGCAGTATTTCGCCGCACGCCCGCCCTACGGGGCAGTCATTCACCCACAACATCGGCGTGTGCAACAGGGAGACAGGATGAAACAGAATAAGGCATGCCGCACGGCGCTCGCCCTGCAAGTGGCGGTATCCGCAATGGTTGCAGCGGCGGCAGGCTCCGCATTCGCACAGGAAAACTGGCCGTCGCGTCCGATCCGCATGGTGGTGCCCAGCCCTGGCGGTAGCGGTCCGGACGTACTCGCGCGGGTGTTCGCGGAACAGATCTCGCAAGCCCTGAAGCAACCCGTGGTGGTTGACAACAAGCCCGGCGCCAACGGTCAGCTTTCCGTGGACGCCGTGGTGCGGGCACAACCGGATGGCTATACCTTGCTGCTGGCCAGCGCCTCCGCGACGGTCATGAACCAGGCTATCCAGCCGAAGCTGCCGTTCAATGTCGTGAAGGATCTTGTTGCGGTCGCGCAGATTGGCGCGGGCGGCGTACTGCTGGTGGTCACGCCGGACTTTCCGGCACGGGACGTCAAGGACTTTGTTTCGGTGGTCAAGGCGAACCCGAACAAGTATGCCTATGGCACCTGGGGGATCGGCTCGGGCGGCCATCTTGCGATGGCCCAGCTCCACACGCTGACGGGCGTGGAACTGACCCACGTCCCGTACAAGGGTGTGCCGCCGATCATGACGGACCTGCAGGGTGGGGTGATGAACATCGCTTTCGTCGATATCACCACGTCAGTTCCGCTGGTCAAGAGCGGGAAGATCCGGGCACTGGGCATCACGGGCAAGCATCGCGCGCCCGCCTTTCCCGATGTGCCGACCATGGCCGAGCAGGGCTATCCGATGACAAACGAAGGCTGGTATGGGCTGTTCGTCCCGAAAGGCACTTCGCCGCAGATCGTGGCGACGCTGAACCGGGAGATCAACCGGGCGCTGCGCGCACCAGCGCTGACGACGCGCTTCCAGCAACTGAACATGATGGCCGAGCCGCCGTTGACCACGCCAGACGAATTCGCGCGCACGGTCCGGAATGACTATGCCACCTGGACCGACGTGGTCAAGGCCAACCACATCAAACCCGAGTAACACCTGAAGCCCGACCAACGCGCATCGGGAACGCCAGCGGTACCGCCTCCGGAGGGAGGCGGCCGGCATGGATGACGCATCTTCCACAGCAGGAAATCAATACGATGAAATTGAAGGACAAAGTCGCGCTCGTGACGGGTGTGGGGCCGGGTCTCGGCAAGGCCGTTGCGGTGGCCATGGCGCGCGAGGGCGCGAGGGTGGTGATCTGCGATGTGAACCACGAGGCGTTGGCCGAAGCCCGGGAGGCGGTCGAGGCGGCGGGCGGCGACTGTCTCCCGGTACGCTGCGATGTGTCGTCGAGCGCCGAGGTCAGCGCGATGTTCGGCGCCGCGGTGGCCCGCTTCGGCACTGTGCACATCCTGGTCAACAACGCCGCGCTGGTGCCGAACCGGCCCATCGACACCGAGCGTCGCAACAGGTTCTACGCGTACATGCAATCGCCAGTGCCGCGCGACACGCTGCAGTTCACCAGCGAGATTTCCGACGAGGAGTGGATGCGCTACTGGAGCGTCAACGTACATGGGGTGTTCTTCTGCACGCGCACGGCGCTCAAGCTCATGCAGCCGCAGCGCTACGGACGCATCGTCAACATCGCGTCGGTGGCGGGGACGTCGGCGAAGAGCGCGCACAGCCCGCACTACAGCGCCACCAAAGGCGCCGTGATTGCCTTTACGCGCTCGGTCGCCATGGAGGTGGCGGGGGCCAACATTTTCGTCAATGCGATGGCGCCGGGCGGCGTGGCGACGCCCGATTTCAACGCGTATCTGGAAACGATCGGGGAGACCGGACGGAACCGATTGTGGCAAGGCTGCCCGTCGGGGCGCTTCGGTACCCCGGAGGAATATGCGGCCACGGTGCTGCATCTGGCGAGCGATGAGCACTATCTGGTCGGGCAGGTCATCAGCCCGAATGGAGGGTCGGTGATCTGAAGGGCCCACCCCCCGGTGCCTGCCGCGGCGACTCCCACGCCGCGGCGCCGTGCATCGCCGTCTTTGTCGACCCGGCGCCATATTCATGCGATTCGCGCGCGATTTGCTGCGATGCCCGTATGCGCCGGTCTGACGCTGGGATACAGTAGCCCGCAGACCGACAAGGAGACAGCGATGGACCTGCGGCAACGCGAGCACATCGAGGCCGTGGTGCATGCCACGAGCTATCTGCCACTGCCCACTGCAGCTCCGGAGCCGATCACGCATGACGCGGTGATCCAGAGTTCGTGGCGGCGCTGTGTTCACCAGTACGGTCTTGACCCTTCGCGCATGCAGGAGGCGCGTATCCTGCCGCAGACCCGGTTGCGCGAGCATCAGCAACGGATCGACGATTTCGCGCGCATCGCACGCCACGGGCTCGAATCGCTGTATGGCCAGGTTGGCGGGCTGGGCTACGTCGTCCTGCTGACCGACGCGCAGGGCGTGACTGTCGACTACATCGGCGACGCCAATACCGATACGGCCCTGCGCCACGCGGGGCTCTACCTCGGCGCCGAATGGAGCGAGCGTGGCGCGGGAACCTGCGCCGTCGGTACCGCGCTGGCCACTGGCGAAGCGTTGACCGTGCATCAGGCCGATCATTTCGACGCGACCCACATTCCGCTGACCTGTACCGCCGCGCCGCTGTTCAATACGCAGGGCAGCCTGCACGCGGTGCTCGACATCTCCGCGCTGACCTCGCCCGACGCCAAGGCCAGCCAGGGACTGGCGCTGCAGATGGTGCGCATCTACGCCGCCCATATCGAGAACGCCAACTTCCTGCGCGTCCACCACCGCGACTGGATCCTGAAGCTGAACGTGGCGCCTGAGTTCGTCGATGTGAGCCCGGAGTACCTGCTGGCGCTCGACGATGGCGGACGCATTGTCGGCTTCAACCACCGCGCCCGGCGCATGCTCGAGAGCGAATGCCCGGGTGTCACGGTACTGGGCCAGTCGTTCGAGATGCTGTTCGATGCCAGGCTGGAAGATCTCGGCCGCTATGTCTATTCCCGGCCGAGCGAGCAACGGCTGGTGGCGCTGCACCGCAGCGGCGGCTTGCTCTACCTGAGCGTGATGCCGCCCGCGTTGCGCTGGCACGCGCGTACCGAGGCCGATCGGCCCGCGCCGTTGCCGCATGCGCTGGCAGCGCTGAGCGGCGGCGATGCGGCGCTGCAGCAGCAACTGCAGCGCGCGGCAAGACTGGTCGATTCCCGCATCCACCTGCTGATCCACGGCGAAACCGGCAGCGGCAAGGAATACTTCGCCAAGGCCCTGCATCAGGCGAGCGCGCGCCGCGATCATCCATTCGTGGCGTTCAACTGCGCGGCCATTCCGGAGACGCTGATCGAAAGCGAGCTGTTCGGGCACCTGCCCAACAGCTTTTCCGGGGCGGGGTCGCGGGGCAAGCGCGGCCTGATCCAGGAAGCCGACGGCGGCACGCTGTTCCTCGACGAAATCGGTGACATGCCGCGCGATCTGCAGTCTCGACTGCTGCGCGTGCTGGCCGAAGGGGAGGTGCTGCCCGTGGGCGCCACACGTCCCGTGCCGGTCGAATTGCGCGTGATTTCCGCGACGCATCACCGGCTCGACAAGCTGGTGGAGACCGGGCTGTTCCGCGAAGACCTGTATTACCGCCTGAATGGCGCGCGCTTCGAGTTGCCGGCCTTGCGCGACCGGGAGGATCTGGACTGGCTGATCGACAAGATGCTTGCCGATGGCGGACGCCGCCGCGCCACGCTGAGCGACGCCGCGCGCGACTGCCTGCGCGCGCATCGCTGGCCCGGCAATCTGCGCGAGCTGCGCAATGTGCTGGAATACGCGTGCGCGATCTGCCAGGGCGGCAACGTCGAACCCGGCGACCTGCCCGATGGATTGAGCGCCGCGCCTCCGCTGCCCGCGCCCCGGACGGCGCCGGCGGCCGATGATGATGCCGGCGCCCAAGTCGATACCGGTGCCGCGCCCCAGGCCCTGTCCCCGGAAGCGATGCTGCTCACGCAGTACCTGCGCGCGTCCGGCTGGAACCTGAGCGCCGTCGCGCGGCAGATCGGCATCAGCCGCATGACCCTGTACCGCCGGATGGAGCGGTATGGCATCGAATCACCCAACCGTCGCGACGAACGGTCGCACTAGTCGCACTAGTCACGATTGCGCGCGCGTATGCGGATGGCCGTGACGGTTGTCCAGGGTTGGACAACTGCACTGTGACACCTGTCACACCCAGTCGACGTATCGGCACCATCCGGACCGGTCGTGCCGCGGGTTATCCCTCGGCTCAGGCCCCGGATTCCAGCAGGATTTCCGTGTTTTCGCAGTTGCCGCCACTGGCATGCCCATTGCAATAACCCTGTCACGACAAGCGCGACGAGCGCGACAGGAGACAGGCCATGGGGGCACCTTTGGTCGGCATCATCGCCAACCCCGTATCGGCGCGCGATATCCGCCGCATCATTGCCAACGCCAACAGCCTGCAACTGGCTGATCGCGTCAATATCGTGCTGCGCCTGCTGTCCGCACTGGCCGGCTGTGGCATCGACCGGGTGATGATGATGCCGGACCGCGAGGGCCTGCGTGTCATGCTGACGCGCCATCTGGCCCGTCACCAGGGGCCCGATGCGGGCCTGCCCAGGGTCGACTTCATCCCCATGCCGGTGACCGCGCGCGTCGACGACACGCTCCTCGCAGCCCGCCACATGGCCGATGCCGGCGTGGCCGTGATCATCGTGCTCGGTGGCGACGGCACACACCGCGCCGTCGTGCGCGAATGCGGCCCGGTGCCGATCGCCGGGATATCCACCGGCACCAACAACGCGTTTCCCGAAATGCGCGAGCCCACCATCACCGGCCTGGCCGCGGGTCTCTATGCCACAGGGAAGGTCCCCGCCAGCCAGGCGCTGGTCTCGAACAAGCGGCTCGATATCGTGATCCGCGATGCCGATGGCGGCTTTCATCGCGACATCGCGCTCGTCGATGCGGTGATTGCCCATGAGCAGTTCATCGGCGCGCGCGCGCTGTGGAAGGCCGACACGCTGGCCGCGGTCTACGCCGCCTATGCCGATCCGCAGGCGATTGGCCTGTCGGCCATCGCAGGGCTGCTGGAGCCGATCGGCCGGCGCGATCCCGATGGCCTGGCGATCGAACTCGCGCCGCCCGGCGAAGGCATCTTCGACCTGCGCGCGCCGATTGCGCCGGGCCTGCTGTGCACGGTGCCGATCGCGGGCTGGCATCGGATCACGCATGCCCGCCCGCATCGCGTACGCCAGCGTGCCGGCATCGTCGCGCTCGATGGGGAGCGCGAACTTGCCTTCGGCCCGCGCGATGAAGTCACGATCACGCTCCACGAGCACGCGTTCCGCAGCATCGATGTTGCCGCGTGCATGCGCTACGCGGCGCATGAGCACCTGATGCGCAGTCTGCCCGCCATCCATTGATTTCCCGTTGTTGCTTGCCGTTTGCTGTTTGCCGCTTGACACGCAGTACCACTACCAAAGGAGACGACCATGAGCGCCAGCACTTCGCAGTCAGCGCAGCTGCCTCTCGACAAGGAGACGCTGCTGAGCGTGTATCGCAAGATGCGAACGATCCGCGATTTCGAGGAACGATTGCACGTCGATTTCGGCCGCGGCGATATTCCCGGCTTCGTGCACCTCTACGCCGGCGAGGAAGCCGCGGGCGTTGGCATCCTGCATCACCTGGGCGATGGCGACCGCATTGCCAGCACGCATCGCGGCCACGGCCACTGCATTGCCAAGGGCGTGGACCCGGTGGCGATGATGAAGGAGATCTACGGCAAGAAGGGCGGTTCGTGCAACGGCAAGGGCGGGTCGATGCATATCGCCGACCTGTCCAAGGGGATGATGGGCGCCAATGGCATTCTCGGCGCCGGTGCACCGTTGATCTGCGGCGCGGCCCTGGCGGCCAAGTTCCGTGGCAAGGGCGAGGTCGGCATCACGTTCTGCGGTGATGGCGCGTCCAACCAGGGCACGTTCCTCGAAAGCCTGAACCTGGCCGCCGTGTGGAATCTGCCGGTGATCTTCGTGATCGAGAACAACGGCTATGCGGAATCGACCTCGCGCGACTACGGCACGGCGGTCGACAGCTATGTCGATCGCGCGGCCGGCTTCGGCATTCCCGGTGTCACGGTCGATGGCACGGACTTCTTCGCCGTCCACGAGGCTGCCGGCGAGGTCATCCGCCGTGCGCGCGAAGGCGGCGGGCCATCGCTGCTGGAATGCAAGATGGTTCGCTTCTACGGCCACTTCGAGGGCGATGCGCAGACCTATCGCGGCGCGGGGGAGATCGACGATATCCGCGCCAACAAGGACTGCCTGAAGTTGTTCACGCGCGCCGTCACGCAGGCCGGCGTGGTCACGCGCGAGGAGTTCGACGTCATCGACCGCGAGGTGGCTGCGCTGATCGACCACGCCGTGCAGGAAGCCAAGGCCGCGCCGCTGCCCGGTGCGGAAGACCTGCTGACCGATGTCTACGTGAGCTACTGAACGCCATTTCATCGAGGAGACCCATCATGGCCCGCAAATTGAGTATGAAACTGGCGATCAACGAAGCGATCGACCAGGAAATGACCCGCGATCCGAGCGTGATCATGCTCGGCGAGGATATCGTCGGCGGCGCCGGTGCCGACGGCGAGAAGGACGCCTGGGGTGGCGTGCTCGGCGTGACCAAGGGGCTGTACGCGAAGCATGGCGACCGCCTGCTCGACACGCCGCTGTCCGAATCGGCCTATGTGGGCGCGGCGATCGGCGCCGCGGCCTGCGGCATGCGCCCGATCGCCGAACTGATGTTCATCGACTTCATGGGCGTCTGCTTCGACCAGATCTTCAACCAGGCGGCCAAGTTCCGCTACATGTTCGGCGGCAAGGCAGAGACGCCCGTGGTCATCCGCGCGATGGTGGGTGCGGGATTCCGCGCAGCCGCGCAGCACAGCCAGATGCTGACGCCGCTGTTCACGCATATCCCGGGGCTCAAGGTGGTGTGCCCGTCGACGCCCTATGACACCAAGGGGCTGCTGATCCAGGCCATTCGCGACAATGACCCGGTGATCTTCTGCGAGCACAAGAACCTGTACGGTCTGGAAGGCGATGTGCCGGAAGGCGCCTATGCGATTCCGTTTGGCGAAGCCAATATCGCACGCGACGGCAAGGACGTGACCATCGTCGCCTACGGCCTGATGGTGCATCGCGCGCTGGAAGCCGCCGCCACGCTGGCCAAGGAGGGGGTGGAGGCCGAGGTGATCGACCTGCGCACGCTCTCGCCGCTGGACATGGACACGGTGCTCGAATCGGTCGAGAACACCGGGCGCCTGGTCGTAGTGGACGAAGCCAGTCCGCGCTGCAATATCGCCACGGACATCGCGGCGCAGACTGCCCAGCAGGCATTTGGCGCGCTCAAGGCGGGCATCGAAATGGTCTGCCCGCCGCATACGCCGGTGCCGTTCTCCCCCGCGCTGGAAGACCTGTATATCCCCAGCGCGGCGCGCATCGTGGAAGCCGTGCGCAAGACGATGAAGGGAGGCAAGCACTGATGGCCGCAGCAATCACCCCGATCGTGATGCCCAAATGGGGCCTGTCGATGAAGGAAGGCACCATCAATGCCTGGCTCGTGGACGAAGGCGCCGAAATCGCCGTGGGCATGCCGATCCTCGATGTGGAAACCGACAAGATTGCCAACGCCGTGGAGGCGCCCGACGCCGGCACGCTGCGCCGCAAGGTGGCCGACGCGGGCGACGTGCTGCCCGTCAAGGCGCTGCTCGGCGTACTGGCACCCGCGGAGGTCAGCGATGCGGATATCGATGCGTATATCGCCGGCTATGAAACGCCGACGGACGACGAGGACGAAGAAGAGGCGGGGCCCGCCTACCAGTTCGCCGATGTGGACGGTCTGCGCGTACGCTACGCACGCAAGGGCCATGGCAGCGAGGCGGTGCTGTTCCTCCATGGCTTCGGCGGCGACCTCGACAACTGGCTGTTCAACCTCGACCCGCTCGCGGACCAGTACACCGTCGTGGCGCTGGACCTGCCCGGGCACGGCCAGACGTCGCCTCGACTGGCTGGCACGACGCTGGCGGAAATGGCCGGTTTCGTGACGCGCTTCATGGACGCCGTCGATGTCGGCCAGGCGCACCTGGTCGGTCACTCGATGGGCGGTGGCATCGCCGCACAACTGGCCGTGGACGCCCCGCAGCGCGTGCTGTCGGTGGCGCTGATCTCGCCCGTGGGTCTTGGCGACGAGTTCAACAGCGGCTACACCGACGGCTTCGTCAACGCGCAGTCCAGACGCGAACTGAAACCCGTGGTGGAACTGCTGTTCGCCAATCCGGACCTCGTCAGCCGGCAGATGCTCGATGATCTGCTGCGCTACAAGCGCCTGGACGGTGTACCGGAATCGCTCGCCGCGCTTGGCGCAAGCCTGTTTGCCGAAGGCCGGCAACGCGAGCAGCCGGGCAGGCGGCTGGGTGATACCGGCAAGCGCACATTGGTGATCTGGGGGGCAAAGGACCAGATCATCCCGTCCGCGCATGCGGCGAACGCCCCGGCCGGTGCCACGGTGACCGTGTTCGACGATGCCGGACATATGAGCCAGATGGAAAAGGCAGGGGAGGTGAATGGGCTGCTGAAGGGGCATCTGGCCCGGTAGTTGGGCAGGGGGAGGGTGTCAGGCTCGACACCCTCCCCATCAACGCTTCCCCATTGCCTTGCATAGGGGAGGGAGAGCGGCGCGTCAGATGACGCCGCCGTTGACACGGAGCGTCTGGCCATTGACCCAGGCGCCATCGGGGCCGGCGAGAAAGGACACGGTGTTGGCGATGTCCTCGGGCTGGCCCAGCCGTTCGAGCGGGGCCAGCTTCGACAAGCGGTCGATCAGTTCCTGCGGCTTGCCGTCGAGGAACAACGCGGTCGCCGTCGGGCCCGGCGCCACGGTATTGACGGTGATATGGCGGCCGCGCAGCTCCTTGGTCAGCACATGCGTCATGGCTTCGACGCCGGCCTTGGTGGCCGCATAGACGCCATAGGTCGGCTGGTACAGCCCGACGACGCTCGACGACAGGTTGATGATCCGGCCGCCGTCGCGCAGCCGGCGCGCGGCCTCGCGCAATGTGTTGAACGTGCCCTTGAGATTGATCGCGATCTGGCTATCGAACAGCGCATCGTCGCTTTCGGCCAGGCTGGCCAGGCGCATGATGCCGGCGTTGTTGACCAGCACATCGACCCCACCGAATGCAGCCTCGGCGGCGCCAAACATGCGGGCGACGGCGGTCGCGTCGCTGACGTCCGCCTGGTGCGTGAGCGCGCGACCGCCGGCGGCCTCGATCTCGGCGGCCAGCGTTTCGGCGTCGCGGGCACTGCCGGCATAGTTGACGACGACAGTGAAGCCGTCGCGGGCCAGGCGGCGCGCGATGGCCGCGCCGATGCCGCGCGATGCGCCGGTAACGATGGCAACTTGCTGGTTGGGGTTCATGACAAGGCTCCAGTGGATGTTTTCGGGTTGGGTGGACCGCTTGGCGTCGCGGTGTGACTCCACTATCGGCGATAGTCCGGGTTGGATAATCGGTCTAGAATTGCCCGCACTTGTTCTGCCAGAGAAACAATGCGTGCCTGCCGAGGCATGCGAAAGGGAATGGGGAGGGGAGATGGACCGGTTCGATGCGATGCGGCTCTACACCCGGGTGGTAGAGCGCCGCAGCTTCACGCTGGCGGCCAGCGACCTGGAAGTGCCGCGGTCCACGGTGACCAAGGTGATCGCCGAGCTGGAAAAACGTCTGAATGTGCGGCTGTTGCAGCGCACGACCCGGGTGGTCCGTCCGACGCTCGATGGCGAAGCCTACTACCGGCGTTGTCTGGCCATCCTGGACGACATCGCGGACGCCGAGGGCGCGTTCAGTGGTGCCGAGCCGCGTGGCGTGCTGCGTATCGAAGTCCAGGGGACGCTGGCGCGACACTTCCTGGTGCCCGGATTTCCAGCATTCCTGGCGCGCTATCCCCATCTGCAGATTGCCATGAGCGAAGGCGACCGCTGGGTCGACCTGGTGAA
>FTCZ01001893.1_pt1 | contig 11321 bp, 11 predicted proteins | sample 1658871 | NCBI WGS metagenome assembly FTCZ01 (sample SAMEA3914864, study PRJEB12502) | metagenome | biome: forest; material: soil | place: USA | collected 2012-03-12 | depth 0.3 m
GGGATCGAACGACGCGCCTTTCGTCAGCGATGGAACTGTCGGTCCGAGTTTGTCGGGATTTTGCTCCGTCGCCACCACGGGCACATCGAGCAGTCTCGCACCATCCAGCAACCGGCGCGCATTTATCAAAAGGTCTTCGGTGTCGTGAATTGCCGGCATCAGGCGGCTTTGAAAATCGATCAGCAGAAGCCGGGAAGTTTTCGCGGAGAGCGCTGACATTGTTCAATCCACTTCCGGCTATCGTTTTCAGCCTAGGCGGACCGTTTCGGACGCGCCGCCTGTATCGAATAGCAAGTAGCGCACGCGCTCGAAAGCGCCGTCCATATGGCGGCCAAGCACTTCGGCGAGCGCCTCACCATCCCTTTGCCGCAACGCCTCCATCATCTGCTCGTGTTCACCGACGGCGGCGGCCCATTTCTCGGGACTGCCGTTGCCGATGAAACGCACGCGCTTGACCCGGGCCTGCAGCGTGCCGTGCAGTTCCAGCAGTATCCGATTGCCGGACGCTTCGACGATTGCCGTATGGATCGCCTGGTTGACCTTGAAGTAATCGAGCCTTTGCTGGTTCGCGTAGAGTTCCAGCATCCTGTCATGCAGTGCGTGGATGGCCGCCAGCGTTTCGTCGCTGGCACGAATGCAGGCCAGCCGCCCGGCATCCTGCTCCAACAGTTTCAGCGCTTCCAGCGTATCGGCAAGGTCCTGCTCGGAGAGCTGGCGCACTACGGCGCCCTTGGCCGGCAGGATGTCAACGAGGCCCTCGCTGACCAGCGACTTGATCGCTTCGCGCATCGGCGTCCGCGAGACACCAAGTTGCGAACCAATCAACCCTTCATTGATACGTGCGCCGGGAGCCAGCCGCCCTTCGATGATCATGTCGCGAACGCGGCTTAGCACCTCACCGTGCAAGGTCCGCCGCGCGATTGGAGGCATTTCAAACGGGTCGCCGTCCATGAGTTTCGTTTTTCTCCCTGCGCCAAGCTAGCAGGCTCCATCGAGCTCCGTCAAATCCAGCATGCTGCATACAGCATACTTGACAGCCCTGGCATTGCCGGGACAGGATCGCTCTCAAGAGCAACCACGGGAAACGCCATGGCCACCGCCTCGTCCACATCTGCGGCACGACCACGCCTCGCATTGGCGATTGGCGATCCGGCCGGCATCGGGCCTGAGCTTGCGGCGAGAATGCTCGCTGATCCCGAAGTGATCGGAGCAGCCGACCTTATTGTAATCGGCGACCGACGCGTGCTGGATGAAGGCGCTCGCGTCGCGAAGGTTTCCATTGATGTCGATCAGGTCACGCCGGATCGGAAGATTTCCGCCAAGCCGGGAAAGCCGATCTTCCTCGACCTTGGTCATCTCGATCCGAAAACCATTCCCATCGGAGAGATTTCAAAGGCCGGCGGCGGCTCGGCGCTTGAGAATTTCAAGACAGCACTTGCCTTGGCGATGGCCGGCGAGGTCGATGCAGTGACGTTCACGCCTTTCAACAAGGCCGCCATGCGGCTCGCCCATCCGGGCTACGAGGATGAAATCGTCTTCACGGCCGAAATGTTGGCTTTCGACGGTGCGGCAAGCGAATTCAATGTTCTGCCGACCATCTGGAACGCCCGCGTCACTTCGCATGTGCCGATTTCCGGTGTCGCGCCGCTGATCACCGAGGAGCGCATCCTGCGCGGCCTTCGTCTTACCGATGGCGCCATGAAGGCCGCCGGCTTTTCGCCGCCGCGCATTGCGGTCGCCGGCCTGAACCCCCATGCCGGCGATGGCGGCAATTTCGGGCGCGAAGAGATCGAGGTCATTGAGCCAGCAGTGAAGAAAGCCAAGGCGGTTGGCATCGTTTGCGAAGGCCCCTTCCCCTCCGATACCGTCTTCGTGCGGGCCAAGAAGGGCGAGTACGACGCCGTGCTGACCATGTATCACGACCAGGGCCAGATCGCGATGAAGCTGATCGGCTTCGATCAGGGCGTAACCCTGCTTGGCGGCATGCCCTTCCCGATTCTCACGCCTGCCCATGGCAGCGCCTACGATATCGCCGGCAAAGGGGTAGCCAACCCCGGCGCGAGCCGCCACGCGCTGCTGCTTGCGGCTCGCATGGGAGCGGCAAACCCGCTCGAGCGTCGCGGCAATGGCGCGACCTTCGCCGAATTGCGCGCCAAGCTGAAGCACTGATAGTTGGGTGGCCCCAGCGCGGGCCATTCGAAAAAGATAAAAGCAGCGTCGTAAGGCGCGTCAATTTCAGGGATTGGAATGTCGATGAGCCAGGCCAGAAAACCCTATCGTGGCGTATTTCCCGTCGTGCCGACGATCTTCGACGAGAGTGGTGCGCTTGATCTCGACGGCCAGCGCCGCTGCCTCGATTTCATGATCGATGCCGGCTCAGAAGGCCTGTGCATCCTCGCCAATTTCTCCGAACAATTCGTGCTGACCGACGAGGAACGCGAGCAGGTGATGCACGCGTCGCTGAAACATGTCGCAGGCCGCGTGCCGGTCATCGTCACCACGACCCATTTCGGTTCGCGCGTCTGCGCCGACCGTTCGCGGGCCGCCCAGGACGCCGGCGCGGCGATGGTGATGATCATGCCGCCCTATCACGGCGCGACATTCCGGGTTGGCGAGCCGGCGATCTATGAATTCTTCGAAGCCGTCTCGGACGCGATCGACATTCCGATCATGATCCAGGATGCGCCAGTCGCCGGCACGCCGCTTTCGGCGGCCTTTCTTGCCCGCATGGCGAAGGAGATCGAGCACGTCGCTTATTTCAAGATCGAAGTCGCGCAAGCCGCAAGCAAGCTGCGTGATCTGCTGGAACTCGGCGGCAGCGCGATCGAAGGACCGTGGGACGGCGAGGAGGCCATCACGCTCATGGCGGACCTCGATGCCGGCGCGACCGGCGCCATGACCGGAGGCGGCTATCCCGATGGCATCCGCCAGGTCACCGATCCATATTTTGCCGGCAATAGAACCAAAGCTGTCGAAGCCTATGCCCGCTGGCTGCCACTGATCAATTATGAGAACCGGCAGTGCGGCCTACAGGCTTGCAAGGTGTTGATGAAGGAAGGCGGCGTGATCAAATCCGACGCTGTCCGGCATCCCTTGAAGCAACTCCGACCGGAAACGCGTGCCGGCCTGATCGAGATCGCCCGAAGCCTGGACGTGATGGCGTTGCGCTGGGGACGATAGGGCCAGACATCGGCGGGAGGCCATGGGTTGACCTACCATTTTGACTTCGAATTCCTGCAGGAGTATTGGCCGGAATTCCTGCATGGCGCCTGGCTGACGTTGCAATTCACCGGTGTCGCGGTGGTACTCGGCATGATGTTCGGCACGCTTTGCGCCATAGCCCGCACCAGCGAAGTCCGGTGGTTGCGTTCAGCAGTCGCCGCCTATGTCGAGATCATCCGCAATACGCCACTGCTCGTTCAGACCTTCTGGCTATTCTTCGGCCTCGCCGGGCTTGGCGTGCATCTCAGCGCTTTTACCGCTGCGATCATCGCGCTGACGATCAACGTCTCCGCTTATTCCTCGGAAATCATCCGCGCTGGCATAGGATCGGTGCGCAAAGGCCAGTTCGAGGCAGCCGAAAGCCTTGGCCTGACGCGCATGCAGGTGCTGATGGATGTCGTGATCCCTCCAGCGGTCGAGCGTGTCTGGCCGTCGCTGACCAGCCAGTTCGTGTTGATGATGCTGGCCTCCTCCATCATGTCTCAGATTTCGGCGGAAGAGCTGATGGCGGTTGCCGGCCGCGTGCAATCCGAAACCTTTCGCGGCTTCGAAATCTACCTCGTCGTGGCGGTCGTCTATCTCGCTCTTTCGGTGCTGCTGCGCTGGTTTCTGCGCGGCGTGGCGCTGATCGCCTTCCCGCGCCTGCGCCGTCTCGGCACCAGCGTCTGAGGCCGGCCGATGCTCTCGCTCAATCAACTCATCTACCTGCTGCAAGGCACGCTCTGGACGATCACGCTGGCGGCAATTGGCTTTCTGGGTGGCGCCATTCTCGGGTTGATCATCGCCCTGATGCGTGTCTCGGCCTTTGCGCCAATCCGGCTTGCGGCATCAGGCTATATCCAGTTCATCCAGGGCATCCCGCTGCCGGTGCTGATGTTCATCTCCTATTTCGGCCTGGCGTTGACTGGTCGTGATATTCCGGCCGTCGTGGCCGCCGCGCTCTCGATCACAATCTTTGCCGCCGCCTATCTCGGCGAAATCTGGCGCGGCTGCATCCAGGCGGTGCCGCGCACGCAATGGGAAGCCGCAGACAGCCTGGCGCTGACGCCCTTGCAGAAGATGTTCGATGTCGTGCTGCCACAGGCCGTGCGTCTGTCCATCCCGCCGACGGTCGGCTTCACGGTGCAGATCATCAAGAACACGTCCTATGCCGTGGTGATCGGCTTCGTCGAACTGACGCAATCCGGCCGCATCATCAACAACTCCGTCTTCGAACCCTTTCTCATCTTCACCATCGTCGGCGCGATCTATTTCGCGATGTGCTTCCCGCTTTCGCGTCTGAGCCGACAACTGGAAGCGCGGCTTCGCGCGCGGGGAGCCTGAACGATGACCATGGCAGAAACCCGCCAGACACCTGTGAACAACGCGACTGCTCCGATCGTCTCCTTCAAGGAGGTCCGCAAAAGCTTCGGCCCCCTGGAAGTACTGAAAGGCGTCAGCTTCGAGGTCTCGAAGGGCGAGGTCGTCTGCATCATAGGCCGTAGCGGCTCCGGCAAGAGCACCGCGCTACGCTGCATTACAGGTCTCGAGAAAATCAGCGGCGGTACGGTTCAAGCCTGCGGTCATCTCGTCAGCGATCCCCGTACCGACTTGCGTAGCGTGCGGCAGGATGTCGGCATCGTCTTCCAGAGCTATAATCTGTTTCCGCACTTGACCGTCGAACAGAACATCACGCTGGCGCTGAAGCGGGTAAAGAAAATGGCGCCTGCCGCCGCCCGTGTCATCGCCGAGCGCGTACTTGGCCAGGTCGGCCTTATGGAAAAGATCGATGCCTATCCGGAACAGCTTTCCGGCGGCCAGCAGCAGCGCGTCGCGATCGCGCGGGCGCTCGCGATGGAGCCCAAGCTGATGCTTTTCGACGAAGTCACCTCCGCACTCGATCCCGAACTCAAGGGCGAGGTGCTGAAGGTGATGGAGGACCTCGCGCGCGCCGGCATGACCATGGTGCTGGTGACGCACGAGATGGGTTTCGCCCGGCAGGTCGCCGACAAGATCATCTTCATGCACCAGGGCCGCATCCATGAGGTCGGATCCGGTGAGATGCTGAAAGCGCCGAAGACGCCGGAGCTCCAGCAATTCGTCGGCAACGGACTCTAGTCACGCATTTTCAAACACAAGAAGATTGTCAGGGAGAAGAGAATGAGATTGCTGAGCCGGATGCTATCCGCCGCCCTCGCCGCAGCGTCACTTACCGTCCTCGCGCTGCCAGTCCAGGCGGGAACTTTGGAAAACATCAAGCAGCGTGGCAAGCTGTTGGTCGCGATCGATCTTGGCTTGCCTCCCTTCGGCACGGTCGACAGCAACATGCAGCCAACCGGCGGAGACGTGGATGCCGCGAAGCTGCTGGCGGCGGAAATCGGCGTGCCACTGGAGATCGTGCCGGCGACCGGCCCGAGCCGTATCCCCTTTCTGCTGACCGGCAAGGTCGATGCGGTGATGTCCTCCTTCTCGATCACCGCCGAGCGCAAGAAGGTGATCGATTTCTCGCTTCCCTACGGCATCATCCAGATCATCTGCGCCGCACCGAAGGACATCGCGATCAAATCCGCCGCCGATCTGGCCGGCAAGACCGTCGCCGTCACGCGCGGCACCGGCTCGGACGCCGATGCGACCAAGATCGTCAAGGCCGACCCCAAGGTTTCAATTGTGCGTTTCGAAGATGACGCGACACTGATCACGGCACTTGCCACCGGTCAGCAGGACATCATGGTGGCGGCTCCCGCGCAGATGAATGAATCCAACCGCAAGGCGCCGGCCCGCGCGCTTGAAACCAAGTTCGTCGTCCGCACCAACGGCTACGCCGTCGGGCTGCGCAAGGACGATCCCACCTTCAAGGACTTCGTCAACGCCTGGGTTCAGAAGGACCTCGCCAACGGAAAGCTGCGCAAGGTCTACAGCCAGTATTTCGGGGCCGAGCTGCCGGCGGAAATGCCAAAGGAGTAGATAGAGCGTCGGGCCTGCATACTCCTTTTGGGACAAGCGAAAGGAAGCTGCCTGAGGCGATCTTGTTATAAGGCCAAGCGGAACGACAAAGCATGAAAGGAGGCGAAATCATGCTTCGTGGCGCTGGCCTCGCATTTGGATCCCAGTTCTGCGTTTCCTGGAACCAGTGGCTGAACTTCTGGCAATAAGAGGCTTTTTGTTAGAGTGAGCCGCTTGGCAGCTTCCATGCACCCGCTGCCGGGAGTGCAGTTCCCAATTGATTGAAACGGATGGAGATATCTCGGCCGGGCATTCTTCGGCGCGACAGCGCTTAGACCCAGCCTCCATCGACCACATAATGCTGGGCCGTGCAGGCTGAAGCTTCGTCCGACGCCAGGAAGACGGTGAACTTTGCCACTTCGTCGGGGGTCAATCGGCGTTTCAGGCATTGCCGCCGCATCAACTCAGCCTCGCTTTCCGGCGTCAGCCATTTCTCGATCTGACGCTCGGTCATGATCCAGCCGGGCGCTACCGCGTTGACGCGGATGCCGTATGGACCGTAGTCGCGCGCCAGCGAGCGGGTGAGGCCGATGACGCCGGATTTGCTGGCGGTATAGGCGGCCATACCGCCCTGCCCCGCCATCCAGGACGTCGAGCCGAAATTGATGATCGCTCCGCCATTCGCCGCCTTCATGTCCGGCAGCACCGCCTGCGCCGTAAAGAACTGATGCTTTAGGTTGACTGCGATCCGCTCGTCCCAATAGGCAGGCGTCACGGCTTCCGTTGCGTGGCGCTCATCATGCGCCGCGTTGTTGATCAGGATTTCAATCGGCCCATGCGCGGCGCGAACCTTTTTGACGCCCGCCTGCAATGCCGGGATATCGGTCAGGTCGATGGGATAGAAATGCGCGGCGGAGCCTGACGCGTTCAATTCTCGCGCCTGTGCCTCTCCCGCCTCGCGCAAAATGTCGAAAAAAACCACAACTGCCTTTTGCTGCGCGAAATGTCGTGAGATCGCGGCGCCAATGCCAGAAGCACCGCCGGTGACCAGCACGACCTTGCCGGCAATATCCGAATAAATGGCGGCCATCTGAACTCCTCCCAATTCCGGTCGTATCGCCACCCAGCGGCAAGGCGCAAGGGCAGCAAAGCCTCTTCAGGTCAGATAATCACTCTTGTAAAGATGCGTATAGAGCAAAATTTGAGTTGCGCACCTCAGAAAACAGAATAGGCTGACTGCCAACCTGGCTGAGAAAAGCCGGGAACGGAGGGACGCGATGGGAATGCTCGGAAAACTGGCGCTTGCCGCCGTCGGACTCGCGCTTGCGGCAACCGCCGCCGCCGCCGACACCACGGTGCGTTGGCTGCATATCGAAGCCAATCCGGCGCAGGTGAAAATCTGGGAAGAAGTCGCGCGGGCCTTTGAGGCCAAGAACCCCGGCGTCAAGGTCGAGATGCAATTCCTGGAGAACGAAGCCTACAAGGCCAAGCTGCCGACAATCCTGCAATCCAAGGATCGCCCGAACATCATCTACAGCTGGGCCGGCGGCGTGCTGAAGTCGCAGATCGAGGCGGGCGTCCTCGAGGACCTCACCGATCAGGTCAAAGGCTATAGCGGCCAGATTACGCCGGCCGCCCTCACCGCGTTTTCGCAGGCCGGTCGCATCTATGGTCTTCCGGTCGCCCTGTCGCAGGTCGGTTTTCTCTACAACAAGGAACTTTTGGCGAAAGCCAGCGTCGACCCGACCAAGATCAAGACTTGGGACGATCTGCTTGCCGCCGTGAAAGCGCTCAAGACCGCCAATGTGACGCCAATCGTCGTTGGTGGGGCGGATAAGTGGCCGCTGCATTTCTACTGGACTTATCTCGCGGTCCGGCAAGGCGGCAAACCGGCCTTCGATGCAGCGCTACGCGGCGAGAATGGCGGTTTCGAAGCCGAGACATTCCAGAAAGCGGGCGCGTTCTTCAAACAGCTCGTCGACCTGCAACCCTTCCAGAACGGTTTCCTCGGTTTCAAGAATCCGCAGGCGGTCGGCTATTTCGGTGACGGCAAGGGCGCGATGACGCTTGCCATCAGCACCGTCTATCACCTGCAGCGTGCCCTGGCGGCGGATAAGGTTGGTCTCGGCGACGACAGGATCGGCTGGTTCGATTTCCCTGTCGTCCCGGGCGGCAAGGGCGAGGCAAGCGATACGCTCGGTGGCATCACCGGCTGGCTGGTGACCAAGGGATCGCCGAAGGAAGCGACCGAATTCCTGAAATTCTTCATCTCACAGGACGTGCAGACGCGGCTTGCGGCGGGCAATTTCCTCATTCCCGTGGTCAAGGGCGCTGATGCCGGTCTTGCCAGCCCGTTCATGAAGCAAATCGCGCAGAATCTCGCGAAATCGAATTACCACCAGAATTTCTACGACCAGAGTCTCGGCCCGTCGGTCGGCCGCGTCGTCAACGATGTCTCGGCCGAGATCGCCGGCGGCAGCATGACGCCACAACAGGCTGCCAGGGCCATCCAGGATGCCTGGAAGCAGGGCAATTGATGCCAGGCGCGGGCACGACCGTGGCCGTCGCAGGCAGCCAGGCATTCGATCGCCGGACATCCACGTCTACGACAGGAAGTTCGTTCCGTCGCTCGATGGGTGACGGGCGGTTCGCCGCCCTGGCGATCTTCCTGCCGCCGGCCCTGCTTCTCTTCACGGTGTTCGTCGTCCTGCCAATCAGCGAGGCCGCCTGGTACAGCGGCTTCAACTGGAACGGTTTCGGCAAGCCGACAAATTGGATCGGCTTCGACAATTACCGCTTCGTTTTCGAGACGCGCGCCTTCTGGCTGGCGCTGCGCAATAACGGCCTGATCATCCTCGTCTCGCTGTCGATCCAGTTGCCGCTGGCGCTCGCGTTGGCGCTGATCCTGGCCGAACGCTTCCGCGGCGCAGTGGCGCTACGCATGCTATTCTTCATGCCCTATGTGCTGGCGGAGATCGCCACGGGATTAATCTTCAGCTTCGTCTATGACGGCGATTACGGCCTGCTTGCATCTATCTATCGGTTCTTCGGAGCCGAAGCGCCGCATCTGCTCGCGAGCCCCGACACCGCGATGTTCGCGGTGCTGATCGTGATCGTCTGGAAATATTTCGGCTTCCACATGATGCTGTTCATCGCCGCCTTGCAGGGCATGGACAAGAACCTGGTCGAAGCCGCTCGGATCGACGGCGCCTCGCGCGGGCAGGTGCTGCGCCATGTCGTCATCCCCCTGCTCTATCCGACCATCCGGCTCTCGGTCTTCTTCGCCATCGTCGGCTCGCTCCAGCTTTTCGATCTGGTGATGCCGCTGACGCGCGGCGGACCGGCTGACTCCTCCAACACCATGGTCAGCTTCCTCTACAATAACGGCATCTCGCGCATGCGCGTCGGTTACGGCAGCGCCATCGGCGTCATTCTGTTCGTGATCTGCGTCACCTTCGCCTTCACCTACAAACGCTGGTTCATGCGCGATGAGTGACGTTGAGGCCCTCGATCGGCGCGGGCCAGACCTCGTCTGGCTCTACAAGGCGCTTTTTCTCGCGGCCGTCGCGACTTTCGTGCTTGTACCATTGCTTGCAACCGTGCTCGGCGGCTTCAAATCGCTCGGCGAACTGCGCGTCCACCCCTTCGGCCTGCCGAGCAAATGGGAATGGAGCAATTATGCCGACATCCTGCTCTCGCAACGCTATTGGCAATTGCTGCGGAACTCGCTCGTTATTTCGACGCTGACGGTTGCGCTCACGCTGATCGTCGCCTCGATGGCGGCCTTCACCTTCGCCCATATAAAATTCTTCGGCAGTTCGATGCTGCTGAGCTACCTGACCATGGGCCTGCTCTTCCCGGCCGCAACCGCGATCCTGCCGCTGTTCATCAAGGTGCGTGATCTTGGCCTGCTCGATAGCTATCTCGGTGTCGTCCTGCCACAGGTCGCCTTCGGCCTTGCCATGGGCATCCTGCTGCTGCGGCGCTTCTTCAAGGATCTGCCGGAGGAATTGCTGGAAGCCGCCCTCGTCGATGGCTGCAGCTACATCAAGTTCTTCCGCTACGTCACGCTGCCGCTTTCACGGCCGATCCTGGCGACGGTTGGCACCATCGCCTTCGTCAACAGCTGGAACAGCTATCTGCTGCCGCTGGTGATGTTGAACTCGGACAATCTCTACCCCTGGCCGCTCGGTATCATGATCTACCAGGGCGAATATTCCTCCGAATGGCACCTGATCCTCGCCTTCATCACGCTGACGATCCTGCCGACCGTCATCCTCTTCATCTTCGCGCAGAAGCACATCGTCGCCGGCCTGACCGCTGGCGCGGTCAAGGGCTGACGCGCCGCGCCCGCGAATACGAACGGAGACCATTCATGCGCAAAGTTGGCATTGGCATCATCGGCTGCGGCAACATCAGCACCGCCTATCTGAAGGCGATCCAGCGCTTTCCTATTCTTGAGATCAAAGCGGTCGCAGACATGCGCAGCGAGGCGGCCGAGAAGCGCGGCGCGGAATTCGGCGTGCCCGGCATGCGCGTCGACCAGATGCTGAAACGCGACGATATCGAGATCGTCATCAACCTCACAGTGCCGCTGGCGCATGTCGATGTGAGTCTCGCTGTGCTCAATGCCGGCAAACACGTGCATTCGGAAAAGCCGCTCGGCGTCAACCTGACCGAGGCGCGCAAGATCATGGAGCTTGCCGGCGAAAAGAACCTTCGCGTCGGCTGCGCGCCCGACACCTTCCTTGGCGGTGGCCATCAGACGGTCCGCAAACTGATCGATGACGGCGCGATCGGCACGCCGGTTGCCGGCAGCGCCTTCTTCATGTGCCCCGGCCACGAGCGCTGGCATCCGGCGCCGGGCTTCTACTACCTGCGCGGCGGTGGCCCGATGCTCGATATGGGCCCCTACTACATCACCGATCTCGTGCAACTGCTCGGGCCGGTCGCCAGCGTCATGGGCTCGACCGCGCGGCCGCGAGTGGAGCGGCTGATCACCAGCCAGCCGCTGAACGGCACGCTCATCCCAGTCGAAGTCGCGACCCATGTCGCGGGCACCCTGGAATTCGAGAGCGGCGCGGTGGTTTCCATCGCAATGAGCTTCGATGTGCCGAAGCACAAGCATACGCCGATCGAAATCTACAGCGACAAGGGTTCCATCCTCGGCCCAGACC
>FTCZ01008194.1_pt1 | contig 11301 bp, 9 predicted proteins | sample 1658871 | NCBI WGS metagenome assembly FTCZ01 (sample SAMEA3914864, study PRJEB12502) | metagenome | biome: forest; material: soil | place: USA | collected 2012-03-12 | depth 0.3 m
CGATCTGATCGTCGCCGCGCCGGGCAGCCAGACCGACGCCGTGCTGACAGCGATCTATCTGCGTCCCGGCACCATTCCTCTCATGACACCGAATGCGGTCGCCAAAATCTTCGCTGAGCAGCGACTTGCCTTTGCCGCGCCAATCGCCTTCGGCGATAGTTATCGCGGTGCGCCCATCGTTGGCTCGATCACGGCCCTGGTCGAGCATCTCTCGAATGGTCTAGCCGAAGGGCGCATGTTTTCCGTCGAAACGGAGGCGGTTGTCGGAGCCGCCTCCCCGCTCTCTGTCGGCAACAGCTTCCGACCGACGCACGGACTTCACCCCGGCGGCGGCGATGACGGTCACCATCATGCTCAGCCGGCCGCTGATGCCGATGATGATGACGAAGAGGAGCATCACGTCGATCTTACCGTCGTCGGTCGCATGAAGCCGACGGGAACTCCTTGGGATCGCGCGATCATCGTTCCCGTAGAGCAGGTCTGGCGGGTGCATGGCCTCCCGGATGGGCACGTGGCAAGCGATAAGCATCTTGGCCCGCCTTTTGAGCCAACACGCCTCTCGGGCGTTCCCGCCATCGTGGTGAAACCGAAAAACCTTGCTGGCGCCTACGGTCTGCGCAGCCTGTTCAAGACACCTGAATCCATGGCGTTTTTCCCCGCCGAGGTCTTGGTCCAGCTCTATGGCGTGCTCGGCGGCGCAGCAGCATTGATGGGCGGATTTGCCCTTGCCGCGCAGGCACTGGTGCTGCTCGCTATTGTCGCCGGCATCTTCGCGATCCTGTCGCTCAGCCGCCGACAATTCGCGGTGCTCCGGGTGCTTGGCGCGCCGCCCGCCTATCTCGTGCTTTGCGTCTGGTGCTACGCCACGCTGATCGTTCTCGTCGGCGCGGTCCTCGGCGCTGGGCTTGGCTACGCCACGGCCGCCGTGGCGTCGCAGGCGATCGCGCGCAGCACTGGAATAGCGATTAGCGCCACCATCGGCGGGCGTGAAATCCTTTCGGTCGCCGCAATGGCGTTGGTCGGCTCGCTGCTCTCGCTGATCCCCGCGTTGGTCATCGCAAGACGAAAACCTTTGGATGGCTTGGCGCAAAGCTAAGTCTCGCCTGATTCGTTGACGAAGCGCTGCTATGGCATAATTGCAGATTAGCGAATCAGTTGGAGTTGAGGGGCGAATGCCACCGAAAGCGGGCCAGGCACGGGATCTATTTGGAGAACTGGAAAAGGTAGCGCGGGATTTGGTGGGGGATGTGCCCTCGCCTGCTCCGGCTGCGCCCAAACCCGTGCAGGCTGTGCCCGCCTCTCCGGTTGCCAAGACGCCAGTCCCCGCAGCCAAACCGGCGCCAAAGGCGCCGCCAGCTCCGGCATCCAGCGCAGAAGCAGCCTATGACGCCTCGGCGATCGAGGTTCTCGAAGGCCTCGAACCTGTGCGCCGTCGCCCCGGCATGTATATTGGCGGCACGGATGAGAAGGCGCTGCACCACCTCTTCGCCGAAGTGATCGACAATGCCATGGACGAGGCGGTTGCCGGCCACGCGACCTTCATCGATGTGTCGCTGGAGGAAGGTGGCTTCCTCTCGGTGACGGATAACGGCCGCGGCATCCCGGTCGAGCCGCACAAGAAATTCCCCGATAAATCGACCGTCGAAGTCGTGATGTGCGTGCTGCACGCCGGCGGCAAATTCGACTCCAAGGTCTACGAAACCTCCGGCGGCTTGCACGGCGTTGGCGTTTCGGTGGTGAACGCGCTCTCCGACGTACTTGAGGTCGAAGTCGCGCGCGGTCAACAGCTCTATCGCCAGGCTTTCTCGCGCGGCCATCCGCAAGGTCCGCTCGAGCATCTGGGCAAGACGCAAAACCGGCGTGGCACCAAGATCCGCTTTCATCCGGACGCGCAGATCTTTGGCGAAAGCGCGCATTTCTCGGCTCGCCGCCTGTTCAAGATGACGCGGTCGAAGGCCTATCTCTTCGGCGGCGTGGAAATTCGCTGGTCCTGCCATCCTTCGCAGATCAGCGCTGACGACCCCGTGCCGGAGACGGCGCTTTTCCGCTTCCCCGGCGGGTTGAAGGATTATCTGTCTCGCGACGCCGAGGGCAAGACGCTGGTCACCGACCAGATTTTCGCCGGCAAGACCGAGAAATCCGGCACGCATGGCGCATGCGAATGGGCGGTTACCTGGTTCCAGGAGGATGACGGTTTCGTCAATTCCTACTGCAACACCATTCCGACGCCGGAAGGCGGCACGCATGAGAGCGGGCTACGCATCGCGCTGCTGCGCGGTCTGAAGGACCATGCCGAACGCATCGGCCAGGCCAAGCGCGCCAAGGACATCACCACCGACGACATAATGCTGGCGGCAGGCGCCATGCTCTCCGTCTTCATCCGCGAGCCGGAATTCGTTGGCCAGACCAAGGATAAGCTGGCGACGGTGGAAGCCAGCCGGATCGTCGAGAACCTGATCCGCGACGCCTTCGACCATTGGCTCGCTGCCTCGCCACAGCAAGCGGCGAAGCTGCTCGATTTCACGATCGACCGCGCCGAGGACCGCTTGCGGCGGCGCGCTGAAAAGGAAATGTCGCGCAAGACACCGACGCGCAAGCTTCGGCTGCCCGGCAAGCTCGCCGATTGCTCGAACACCTCCGCACAGGGCTCCGAACTCTTCATCGTCGAGGGCGACTCGGCCGGCGGCTCGGCCAAGCAGGCGCGTGATCGCGCAAGCCAGGCGATCCTGCCATTGCGCGGCAAAATCCTCAATGTCGCCAATGCCGGTCGTGACAAGCTTGCCGCCAACCAGCAGCTTGCCGACCTGACGCTGGCGCTCGGTTGTGGCACCGGCAACCATTTTCGCGAAGATGATCTGCGCTACGAAAAGATCATCGTGATGACGGACGCGGATGTCGATGGCGCGCATATCGCCTCGCTCCTCATCACCTTCTTCTATCGCCAGATGCCGCGCCTCATCGAGAAGGGTCATCTTTACCTCGCGATGCCGCCGCTCTACAGGCTGACGCAAGGCTCGAAGTCGGCCTACGCGCGTGATGACGCGCATAAGGAAGAGTTGCTGAAAACCGCGTTCGGCAACCGTGGCAAGGTCGAGATTGGCCGCTTCAAAGGCCTTGGCGAGATGATGCCCTCGCAACTCAAGGAAACCACGATGGACCCTAAGAAGCGTACGCTACTCAAGGTCCAGGTGATGCAGGAAGACAAGGAAGATACCGCCGATTGCGTCGAGCGCCTGATGGGCAACAAGCCGGAGGCCCGTTTCACCTTCATCCAGGAGCGCGCAAGCTTCGCGAGCGAACTGATCGACGTGTAATGGCCTTTGTCAAAACGACACCATACGCCACAATTGAAAAAGCCCCGATAAGGATCGGGGCTTTTCTTGTTTACTTGCCTGCTTACTGCTGCTGCGGCGGCGCCATAGGCGGCCGGCCGCCATTGTCCTGGCCGCCGCCCCAGCGGCCGCGCCACTGGCCACCCCAGCGGCCCTGACCATCGCCACGTGGCCCATCCATCATGGGCATATCTGCTCGTCCGAACAGCACGCGCATGCCGCGATGATGCGCCAGAAGCTGCTCGACACGAGCTTTCTGGGTGTCATCGAGCAAAGCGTAGAACTTGTTGGTCGGCTCGACGGCCTTTTGAGCTGCTTCAGCCATCTTCTGCAGGACGGCGGCGCGACGCTGGAGACGCTGCGGCGCAGGTCCGTTCGGCTGGGCGGCGGTTGCGCAGACTTCCTTCTTGATGTCCTGCAACGAGGGCAGCACGGTATCGGCAAGCTGATCGAAGGCTGTTTCCTGATCCTTGTTCAGGCGCAGGTCCGCCTTGACGAAGAGGCGCGCCGCCGGCTCATAGCGCGTCATGTCCCTGGAGCAGAAGCGCTGCAGCCGTTCCGCGTGATCGTGACGCCAACCGCCAGGCCCACCCTGGCCACGCCAGCCGCCGCGCGGCCCGCCATCGCTTTGGCCGTCATAGCCCGGACCGTCGAAGCCCGGCGCGCGCTGCGCCTGCACGGCGCCGACGCCGATAATGGCCAGGCCGAGCGACCCGGCGACGATCCAGCCGATACGGCGATTGGACTTCGCGGGCACGGCTCCCGCCGGCGCGGATGAATTCTGATGTGTCTTGAGCGACATGAGCCGTTCCTCGATTTGCCTGTAGTAGGCCCCTCCATTCAAATCGGCATCGCGGCCAAAAAGTTCAAATTAATCTTTTGTCATTTTGTCTTAAGCTGCCGAACCAGCCATTGGTAAACGAAATCTTAACTATCGACATGCTATTTTCAGGTATAGCTTGGCAAGGAGTTAAGTATATGCTGGCGCGGCTGATAGAGTTGTTTCGTGAAAACCGTGCGGTGCGCGACTTCACAGTGACCGGCTTGATGATCATCTGCGGCGGCGTTGTCGCTAGCCATATCCTGGCAACCGGCCTTGCTGGCGCGTCAGGTGCGATCGCCTCGCTTTCCACTCCCGCCAAGCAACAGCCTCAGCAGAATATCGTGACGCGGCAGATCATCCGCTCCGTCCTCGACGACGACATCGTCACTGGCACCACCAGCAAGCCCTCGACCATCATCCTCGACCCTTGCACCGGCGAACAGAAGCTGCCTTCCCGCTAAAGTCGACTGGGGACCGAAGCCCGGAACCGGTCCTACCAGCGCAGCCAATCGCGTAGCGCCAGGGTGACATGTTCCGGCTGCTCGATGGTCGAGAGATGCCCGCAATCGGGAATAACGACGAGCCGGCTGCGCGGAATGCCAGCCGCAATTTCCTGTGATCGCGCAGGCGGTGTCAGCACGTCTTCCGCGCCGACCAGCACCAGCGTCGGTACATGGATGGCGCTGAGCAGCGAGCGGTAGTCCCGTCGGGTCGTCAGCGCGCGCTGCTCGCGAATGAACCGCTCTTCGCCCGTTTCACGCATCATACGAAGGACGAGCGCTTCAAGGGCCTTTTCGCCCTGAACGGCAGCGCGCACCAGGCGAGGCCAGAGAATGGCATGCACCGCCTCGAAACACTTCTCTTCCGCCAATGTGACCAGGGTCCGCCGCCGCTCCGCCTCTTCCGGAGTATCAGGCGAGGCCCGGCTGTCGAGAATGGCGATGCGGCTTACGCGCTCAGGCGCCTGCCGCCAGATTTCTTGCGCGAGATAGCCACCCATCGACAGGCCGCAGACCGCGAAACGCTCTGGCGCATCCTTTAGAATCAGCGCTGCATCCATTTCCATTGTTTCGGCGCGGCCATGTCCTGCCACCGAGACAACAGTGTCCTCGCCGAGCGCTGCTATCTGCGGCGCGAACAATTCGCCTGTACAGTTCAAGCCCGGGATCAGGAGCAGATTTTCGCGCATCATCGGAATATTCACCTTTAGACGCATAATATTCTTGCATTTTCTTGCAAAACTCGCCACATGCCGCTTGTGCGCGTGGCAGACGTTTTTCATGCGCCAGTTCGATCGTATGGCGGGCCAGAGCCGGTCCGCATTTTCCCAAAGCCCGTTGAGCGGCTTTTTGAAACGGACCGAAACCTCTAACTCACCTTACGGAGCCCTATGCAATTCAATGAACTTGGCCTCAGCGAACGCGTTCTGACGGCTGTGGAAGGCGCTGGCTACACCACGCCAACCCCCATCCAGGCACAAGCCATCCCTCATGTGCTCGCGCGTCGCGACGTGCTCGGCATCGCCCAGACCGGCACGGGAAAGACCGCAGCCTTCACGCTGCCGATGATCTCGCTGCTTGAACAAGGTCGCGCCAGGGCTCGCATGCCGCGCACCTTGATCCTCGAGCCGACCCGCGAACTCGCGGCGCAAGTCGAAGAGAATTTCAACAAGTATTCGGCCGGCCAGAAACTTTCTATGGCGCTGCTGATCGGTGGCGTTTCCTTCGGAGACCAGGACGCCAAGATCACTCGCGGCGTCGATGTCCTGATCGCCACGCCCGGCCGCATGCTCGATCATTTCGAGCGCGGCAAGCTGCTGCTCAGCGGCATCGAGATTCTGGTGATTGACGAAGCCGACCGCATGCTCGACATGGGCTTCATCCCCGATATCGAGCGCATCGCCAAGCTTTGCCCCTTCACCCGTCAGACGCTGTTCTTCACCGCGACCATGCCGCCGGAAATCCAGCGCATCACCGAGCAGTTTCTCTCAAATCCGGTCCAGATCGAGGTCGCTCGCCCGGCGACTGCCGCCACGACGATCACCCAACGCCTCGTCGCCTGCGGCGGTCAGGACTACGAGAAGCGTGAGGCTCTCCGCCGCCTGATCCGCGACGCGGCCGATCTGAAAAACGCAATCGTGTTCTGCAACCGAAAGCGTGACGTCGCGACGCTGACAAAATCGCTGGAAAAACACGGGTTTGGCGTCGCTTGCTTGCATGGCGACATGGACCAGCGCGCCCGCATGAACGCGCTCGACAACTTCCGCTCCGGCAAGGTGCCGTTGCTTGTGGCAAGTGACGTGGCGGCGCGCGGTCTCGACATCCCTGATGTCAGCCACGTCTTCAATTTCGACGTGCCGATCCATGCCGACGACTATGTCCACCGCATCGGCCGGACCGGTCGCGCAGGCCGTTCCGGCGCGTCCTTCACGCTGGTTTCGCGCTCGGACCGCAAATATGTCGAGGCGATCGAGAAGCTGACCGGCAAGCCGATCGAATGGCATGGGCCGACGCCGGATATGTTGCCCGCGCCCGAACATGATGACGAGCGGCCGCGCCGCGCCGACCGCGACCGTGATCGCAAGCGCTCTTCGCAGCGTTCGGGCGACCGCAGCTCGCCGCCGGCTCGCAGCGAAGAGCCAAGGCCTCGCAACGAAGAACCAAAGCCGCCCCGGCCACAGCACGCACCAGTGCGGCTCGAGCCTTCGCTTAAATCGCCGCCTCCTTCACGCCACCGCGGTTACGAAGAGGATGATCGGCCGGTAAAGGGCCTGGGCGACCATGTTCCGAGCTTCCTGCTGCGTCCGGTCAGGATTGCCCGTTCGTAACCTATACAAACTTGACGCAAGGTATCGGGCTTAAGGCCGGCCGTTTTTACTGCCGGCCTCATGAATTCTACAATTTGAACTATAAGTGATCCCGCGCCTTTACCGTTAATCGTCTCTCAACCTGTCACGCCTAGTCTTTCCTCGCAGAATGCTGGAAATAAGGTAGGGCAAGGATGTCCGACACGCCGGGGCAATTTGAACGCATGATAGCGTTGGGCGAGCGCGCCCTTGCCCATATCAGGAGCCACCGCTCCGCCGCCCACCCACGTGGCTACGAGTTCTGGTACAGCTACGTCTCCGGCAAGGCGCCAAGCCTGGCGCGCGCCGTCAACGATATCATCACCCGCGCCGGCAAGATCACGCAGGCCGAGATCGACGACCTTTACGACCGGTTCCTGCACGCCAACCGCGCCGCGGCGGCGACGCAGAATGCAACCAAGCAATTCCTTTCCGAGATGCAGGAGGTCGATAGCGCCCTCACGACCACTCGCGACAGTCTCGTCGGCTATTCGCGCTCCTTGTCGAAGGTGCAGACGGAACTTGCCGAGCCGATCAATTCAGAAGGGTTGCAGCGCCTCGTCGCCGATATTGCCCGCCAGACCAACGAGGTCGAGCGCGTGAATACGCATCTCGTCGGCCGCCTCAGCCAGGCGCTCGATGAAGTGTCGACCCTGCGCGAACGGCTCGAAAGCATGCGCGCCGAAACTCAGAAAGACCCGGTGACGACGCTGATGAACCGCGAGTCGTTCGACCTCGCGCTAGCGGAAGCTCTGGAGAAAAGCGATCGAACCGGCGCGGTATTCTCGCTGCTGATGATGGACATCGATTTCTTCAAGACCGTCAACGACTCCTTCGGCCATCTGACCGGTGACCGCGTTCTGCGTCTCGTCGCACAGACGGTTCGGCACAATCTCAAGGGCCACGATATTGTCGCTCGCTACGGCGGCGAGGAATTCGTCGTGATTCTGCCCGATACTGACCTTGAAGCCGCAAGCGCGGTCGCGGAGAAGCTGCGTTTCGCCGTGATGTCACGTGAGCTTGTCCGCCGTTCGACTGGCCAGAATCTCGGCCGCGTCACCATATCGGTTGGCGTCGCCCGCTACCGCGAGGGTGATACGGCCCGCAATCTGATCGCTCGGGCCGACCACAATCTTTATTCGGCCAAGCGCAACGGCCGCAACATGGTGGTGGCTGAAGATATCGTCATCGCCGAAGATGCGCTCGAAGACAGCGAGCAGACCTTCGCGGCCTAATTGCTCAGGCGGTCACCACGCTTTCAGAAATAGCAAAAGAGATCAGCCGAGCGCTTCGGCCTTTGCCGGCGTAATCGCGACGCTTTCGCCACAACCGCAAGCCGAGGTCTCGTTCGGATTGTTGAAGACGAAGGTCGAAGCGAACTTGTCGGTCTTCACATCCATTTCCGTGCCGAGCAGAAAAAGCACGGCCTTCGGATCGATCAGGATGCGGACACCCTTATCCTCGACGATCTCGTCGAGCGGATTGACACTCTCGGCATATTCCATCGTGTAGGACATGCCGGCGCAGCCGCCGTTCTTGATACCGACGCGCAGGCCGGCGATCGGTTTGTCGGCCCTCGACATGACGCCCTGGATGCGCGCGGCAGCGGCATCAGTAACCGACATGACCTGAAGCTTGCGAAGGGGAACACCCATTGTTTTCTCCTCGTCCCAACCGGTTCAAGGCCGGCGGTGCGAAAAACCTTAAGCTGAATGTAACAACGATCCGTAAGCGATCAAAGGCCTCACCACATATCGAGCGCGACGCGCGCCTCATCCGACATGCGGCTTTGATCCCATGGCGGATCGAAGACCATGTTGACGGTGACGCCCTGCACACCGGGAACGGTGCCTACTGCGTTCTCGACCCAGCCAGGCATTTCGCTCGCGACCGGGCAACCCGGCGCCGTCAAGGTCATGTCGATGGCGACCATGCGGTCATCCGCGATCTCGACACGATAGATCAGGCCGAGTTCGTAAATGTCCGAAGGAATCTCGGGGTCATAGACCGTCTTCAGCGCCGCGATGATCTCGTCGGTCAACCGATCGATCTCCTCCGGCGCCAGCGCCGCCGAGACGCTCGTTTCCGGCGCATTCGGCTTGGTCTCGTCTTTCACATCCGTCATGGGCTTATCAAGCTCTCACGAAAACAGCGTCTGCGCCTTGGTCAGCGCTTCGACCAGCTTATCGACCTCTTCCGTCGTGTTGTACATCCCGAATGAGGCGCGACATGTGGCGGTCACGCCAAAACGGGCAAGAAGCGGCATGGTGCAGTGTGTGCCCGCACGCACGGCCACGCCATGCCGGTCGATCACAGTCGCGACGTCATGGGCATGGGCATTCTCGAAGGAGAAGGAGACGATCGCGCCCTTGTCGCGCGCCTTGCCGATGATACGGATCGAGTTGATGCCGCTCAGCCGCTCATGCGCGTAGGCGACAAGCGCCGCCTCATGGGCGCGAATAGCATCCTTGCCGATCGTGTTCACATAGTCGATCGCCGCGCCGAGGCCGATCGCCTGCACCAGAGGCGGCGTCCCTGCCTCGAAGCGATGTGGCGGCGCGTTGTAGGTGACCGTGTCTTCAGTCACCGTCATGATCATCTCGCCGCCGCCCAGGAACGGCGGTAGCTTTTCCAGCCATTCCTTGCGGCCGTAGAGGACGCCAATGCCGGAGGGGCCATAAAGCTTGTGGCCGGTGAAAATATAGAAATCGCAGCCGATATCCTGCACATCGACCGGCAGATGCACCGCCGCCTGACTGCCGTCTATTAGGACGGGGATGCCGCGCGCATGGGCGAGCTTCACGACATCCTTCACAGGGACGATCGTGCCGAGCGCATTGGACATATGCGTCAGCGCGACGATCTTGGTGCGCGACGTCAGCAGTTTCTCGAATTCGTCGATCAGGAAATTGCCGTCTTCATCAACCGGCGCCCATTTGATCACCGCGCCCTTGCGCTCGCGCAGGTAATGCCAGGGAACGATATTGGAATGGTGCTCCATGATCGAGAGCACGATCTCGTCACCCTCGGTGATGTTTTGGAGCCCGAAGGACGCCGCGACGAGATTGAGCGACTCGGTAGCGTTCTTGGTGAAGACGATCTCATCGGTCGAAGGCGCGTTCAGAAAGGCGCGAACGGTTTCACGCGCGGCCTCGTAAGCCTCGGTCGCGGCATTGGCGAGATAATGCAGGCCGCGATGCACATTGGCGTATTCTGTCTCATAGGCCTCGCGCATCCGGTCGAGAACCTGCTTCGGCTTCTGCGCCGAGGCCGCGTTATCGAGATAGACCAGCGGCTTGCCATAGACCTGCATGGACAGCGCCGGAAAATCGGCACGAATTCCAGCGATATCATAAGGTTTTACGGGTGCGTTCATGAGACACGCTCCATCAGCCAGCGGCGCACATGCTCCATGATCTGGTCGCGCACGCCTTCATCCGAAACGAATTCCACGGCCTCTCCAATGAAGGCTTGGAGAAGCAGCGCCTCGGCTTCAGGACGTGGAATGCCGCGCGCCATCGCGTAGAACAGAAGATCGTCATCGAGGTCGCCGACCGTCGCGCCGTGGGCGCATTGCACGTCATCGGCAAAGATTTCGAGTTCCGGCTTGTTGTTCATCGCGGCGTTTTCAGAGAGCAGCAAAGCCGCCGAATGCATGCGGCCGTCGGTCTTCTGCGCGATCGGCTCGACGACGATCTTGCCCTGGAAGACACCGGTCGCTTCGCCATCCACCACCGTCTTGAACAGCTCGCGGCTGGTACCGTGCGGGACGGAATGGATCGCATGCAGCGTGATGTCGCCATGCTGTTCGCCACGCAGCAACGTAGCGCCGCGCAGGCCTAGATTGATATGCTCGCCGGGACCGCCCGTGAAAATCTGATGGCGGGCAGAGGCTGGCCCCATCGTCAGGTTGAAGCTGTCGAAGACCGCATTATGGCCGAGCTGCACCGCCATCGTGGAGAGCGTCAAAGCCGCATCGCCGGCGCAGTTCAGCCTGACATGCTCGACCTTGGCATCATCAGCGAGAATGAACTCGACGACGGCATTCGTCTGGTAAGCAAGGCCGGCAACGCCGCGATGGCTTTCGAGGATATTGAGCGAAGCGCCCTTCTCGACCACGACGAGCACACGCGGGAATGTTGCGAAAGGCGCATCGCCCGCATCTGAAAACGCCAGATGGATTGGGGTTTCAACGGACTTGCCTTCTGTGACATGCAAGATCAGGCCATCGCGCAGGAATGCAAGATTGAGCTCGCTCGCAACATCGGAGCGCCCGGCAATCGCCGCGCCAAGCTGAGCGA
>FTCZ01000497.1_pt1 | contig 11260 bp, 10 predicted proteins | sample 1658871 | NCBI WGS metagenome assembly FTCZ01 (sample SAMEA3914864, study PRJEB12502) | metagenome | biome: forest; material: soil | place: USA | collected 2012-03-12 | depth 0.3 m
GGCCTTGGGATTGTCGGCATAGTCGAAGCCGAACACCAGCAACTGCCCGAAGCCGCCGACCTCATCGTAGATCTTCTCGATCTTCTCGATGACGGTCCTGGGCGAGCCGACGATCCAGTTGTGTTGCGCGCAGTACTCCGGTGTCACGTCGGAATCGGGTGTGCCGGGATCGGTCTTGAGATATTCGAAGAAGCCGAACTGGGCGAGCAGCGGCAGGAAGTATTCCCGCATCATGCGGCCCATGTTGGCGCCGACGGAGAGCTTCATCGCCTCCTCGTCGGTGTCGGCGACGAAGATTTCGCGAACCAGCCGCCAGTCGTTGCGGTCGGCCGTGCGGCCGGCCTTGGCCGCGCCGATCTCCACCGACTCCCAGTGGCTCTTCACATAGCCCGGGTTGAGGTTGAGGCTCATCGGCAGGAAGCCTTTCTCGCCCGCGAGCTTCAGCGTGTCGGAGCCCTTGGACAGGCCCGCGACGCCGATCGGCGGATGCGGGGACTGTAGCGGCTTGATGTGCGGCTTCAGGAACCCGAACATCGTGTCGGGCTTGGTGACGTGCCAGAACTTGCCCTTGTAGTCGAAGGGCTCGGGTGAACTCCACAGCTTCAGGATGATGTCGAGCGCCTCGCGCGTCATGTCGCGATTGACGCCCGACATGCCATCGACGTTGAACATCGCCCAGTCGCTGGGCAGGCCGGACGCGGCAACGCCGAAGTTCAGCCGGCCGCCCGAGATGTGGTCGAGCATGGCCACGCGGTTGGCGAGCTCGGCGGGGTGATGATAGGGCAGCAGGAAGCCGCCGGGGCCGAGGCGGATGTTCTTGGTCTGCATCAGCGCCTGCGCAACCAAGAGATCGGGCGAAGGATGCGGCTCCCAGGGCGCGGTGTGGTGTTCGCCGATCCAGCATTCGGTGAAGCCGAGCTCGTCGAGCCAGCGAATGACCTGAAGGTCCCATTCGTGGCCGTCCTTGAGGGCTCGCTCGGGCGGATGAGACGGCATCGTGAAATATCCGAACTGCATCGTTTCCTCCTCTGCTTATGGAGGAAGTCCACTCCCGCCAGCCGTTCAGCGCAAGGGCGCGAATTCGCATGGCAGGCGGTTGCCGCGCTGCACCTAAACCGGAGCGTCGTCGAGGTGGCGCGCGACGTCCAGAAGCAGTCGCCGGAACCAGCGATGTCGGGGGTCGGCGTTGCTGCGCTCGTGCCAGTAGAGCGCGCCGCGCAAGGGCGGCAGCGCGATCGGCGGACAAAGCACGCGGACGGGCAGGCGAGGGTCGATCGTTCGCGCGAGGCGTTCGGGGACCGTCGCGATCGCGTCCGATTGGGCCACCACGTAGGGAATGGTCGCGAAGCTCTGCGCCCGCAGCATCACGCGCAACCGGCGGGCGCGATGGCGTCCGCGATGCGGCAAGCCGATATACTGTTCGAGCGTGACGCTGGCCGGATCGGCGGGAATGCCGGGTGCCACCGCGATCGCCGGCCGGACATGCGGCAGCTCGAAGAAGTCGCCCACGCTGAGGCGCTCGCTGACCGTCGGGTGTCCCTCGCGAACGAGGCAAACCAGCCGGTCCTCGGGAAGCCTGGCGAAGCGCGACTCGGGCCGCGGGTCGTGGATCCAGGCCAGGCGGAAGTCGACCTCGCCGCTGTCGAGCCAGGCGCGCGCGAGGCCGGAGTTGGGCGCACGCAGCTCGAGCGACACCGCGGGCGCCTCCGCCTGTAGGCGCGCCATCAGGGCCGGCGCCAGCAGCCGCTCGAAATATTCCGGGATGGTGATGACGAAGCTCGAGCGCTCGAGAGTGGGATCGAAGGCGCGGCCGGGACGGGCGAGCCGGTCTACGGCGCCCACGATGTCGCGCGCGGCCGCGTCGATTTCCAGCGCGCGGGCCGTCGGCACCATGCCGGTCGCCGCGCGCACCAGCAGGGCGTCCGAGAAATGCCGCCGCAACCGCGCCAGCACGTGGCTGACGGCAGGCTGCGACATGCCCAGGCGCTCGGCGGCGCGTGTGACGCTGCGCTCGCGCATCAGGGCCACGAAGCAGCGGAGCGCGGGGACGTCGAGAGCAAGATCATTCATCTGATGAATTTACGACATGCCTTTCAGATCATGGACCGAAAAAAGGAGAGGGCTATAGGTGCTCCCAAGAAACCAGGAGGAAGCCATGCTGTCCCAGGCCGACAACGAGCTGCTGTGCCGGGTGGGGCCCGGAACCCGGATGGGCGACGTGTTTCGCCGCTTCTGGCATCCGGTCTGCCTGTCCGAGCAATTGCCCGGGCCGGACTGCGATCCGGTACGGGTCGAGGTGCTGGGCGAGCGGCTGGTGGCCTTCAAGGACAGCGACGGCAGGTTGGGCCTCCTGGAAGAGGGCTGCCCACACCGCGGCGTCTCGCTGGCGCTCGGGCGCAACGAGGACAAGGGCCTGCGCTGCCTCTATCACGGTTGGAAGTTCGCGGTCGACGGCACGATCCTCGACATGCCGAACTGCCCCGATGCCAATCTGCGCCAGCGGCTCAAGGCCAAGACGTATCCGGCGCGCGAGGCGGGCGGCTTCCTGTGGGCCTATCTCGGCCCGGCGGAAAAGATGCCGCCGTTCCCGGCCTGGCGCTTCCTCGACATCCCCGTGGAGAACATGCGGGTGAACCGCATCGACGCCGAGGTGAACTACATGCAGCAGCTCGAGGGCGGGGCGGACACCTCGCATGTCGGCATCCTGCATTCCAACTTCGCGCGGCCCGGCTGGATGACCGGCGCCTTCAGCGCCAACACCGACCAGGACAATCCCGCGGCGCTGGCGACCGGCGACCTTGCGCCAACCCTGCTGGTGGAGGACACGCCTTTCGGCTTCCATTACGCGGCTATCCGCCAACTGCCGACCGACGACGCCAACGGCAGCCGCAACGTGCGCATCACGCCGATCATCATGCCGACGACGCGCATCATCCCGTCGCCCGCGGTCCAGTTCATCATCTTCGAAGTGCCGATGAACGACACGCGCACGGCGACCTTTGCCGCGAGCTACCGGCTCGACGGCAAGCCGGTCGACCAGTGGAAGCTGAACGAGATGAGCGGCCGGCATAACCCGGCTTTGTTCGACGACAAGACGCACCACTACATCGGCAGCTGGGACAACCGCTTCGGCCAGGATCGCGCCGCGATGAGCGACAATTGGAGCGGCATCAAGGGCGTGGTCATGGAGGACATGGCGATGGCCCTGTCGCAGGGCGCCATCGCCGACCGTAGCAAGGAGCATCTCGTGCCGGCCGACCAGGCGGTCGTCCGATGCCGCCGGCAGCTGCTGGAATCGGCCAAGCGTGTCGCGGAGGGCGGCGATCCGATCGGGGTCGAGGTCGACGTCTCGACCATCCGGGCGATCGACGCCACCGTGCCGGGCAACGTGCGCTGGCAGGATCTGGTCGCTCCCGAGACGGGAGCCGGCCGATGAAGCGCCTTCTTCTCGCGCTGGTCGCAATCGCGGCCTTCGCCTCGCCCGCCGCCGCCAAATATCCCGAACGGGGGATCAGCATCATCGTGCCGCTGCCGCCGGGCGGTCCTGCGGATACGGTGGCGCGTGTGGTCGGCCAGAAGCTGCAGGAGCGGCTGGGCCAGCCCGTCACGGTCGACAACAAGCCGGGTGCGCTCGGCCTGATCGGCGCGGAGATCGGTGCGCACGCCAAGCCGGATGGTTACACGATCGTCATGGTGAGTTCGGGCCTGGCCATCCAGGTGGCGACCCAGCCCAAGACAGTGCGCTTCGACGTCCACAAGGACCTCTCGCCAGTCACTTATGCGGTCAAGGTGCCGATGGTCGTGGCGACGGGTCCCACTGCGCCGTTCAAGACGATGAAGGAGTTCGTCGACTACGCGAAGACCAAGCCCGGCCAGTTGTCGGTCGGCGTCAGTCCCGGCCTCGGCGGCACCGCACATCTCACGCTCGAGCGGATGAAGCTGGGCGTCGGACTCGACGTCGTGGCCGTGCCCTACAAGGGCAGTGCGCCTGCCATCCAGGCGCTGCTGTCGGGCGAAGTGCCGGCGGTGATCGACACCTTGGCCGGCATGTCGGGATTGATCGACGATGGCAAGATCCGCGCGCTCGCCATGCTCACGGACTCTCCCGCGATCAATCACGAAAAGATTCCGACCATCGCGGATGCGGGCTTCGCAGGCTACGCCGCCGATACCTGGAACGGCTTCATGGTGCCGGGCGGGACGCCCAAGGAAATCGTCGACGTGCTGCATCGCGAGATCGTTGCGATCCTCGGCCTGCCGGAGGTGAAGGAGAAGATCCTGGCCGTGGGCCTCGAGCCCGCGACCAACACGCCGGAGCAGTTCTCGCAGAGCTTCAATGCCGCGATCGCCACCTGGACCAAGGTGGCGGCCGACGCAAAGCTCAAGTTCGAGTGACGGAGACGGATAAAGCCGCAACACCGCGTCGGTGGCGGCTTCCGCGCGGCGCCTGATCTCGGAGGTGTCGGGCGGGGTGACCCTCACGCGTTATTTCAAGTACGCCGACGCGTTTCCGAGTTTTCTGCCGCCGGGCTAGGGCTTCACCAGTTGCCTGTTGATCTCTGTGATAAGCTCGTCAGGTGGCCGTGCCTTGACGTTATGATTGGGATCCGACGATTTGAAACCCTGGATCGAATAAATAAAACCGGGGCTTTCCTTAACCGTGGTCATAGGGCCGCCTCTATAGCCCGACTTCGTTGTGAGCTTGACCGGAGTGGGCCCGCCCCACGTCACCAGATCGTAACCGTCCTGCTTTGCTGTCTTGATGCCATCCAGCATTGTCTTCCAGCGTAGCTCTTCGACGCTGACATGGGCACTCGCGTCGTATGCACACGCCGCTCGATACCTTCCGGGGATATTCTGATCTTTGTACGTCTCGATGCCATAACCCGACATATTGACGCTCATACTCAATCGCTCGGGCGTACTGCACGCCGTGGCAAGTAATGCCAAAAGCAGAACGATCAAACGATTCACGGCACTCTCCTTCGTCATGAGGCGGCGGGGCCGCGTGTTCTCACTGTGCTTTCTCGACGAGCACCAGGACCTGGCGCTGATTGTCGATCGACCAGGATGCGAACTGCTGGAGGAACGACTGCCCGAGCAACGGCGGCGCCTTTGCCGACGCTATGGAGGCCCTTACGTTCGTCACAGTGGCGGAGCCGAGCTGCAACGATCGCAGCATCATCATCCTGGTCGATACGATCGAGCCGTCCGCCAGAACATGGCGCTGGCTGCCCAGCATGTCGCTGTCGGAGAGCTTTCCGGCACTGCGCAGGGCATTTGCCACGGTCTCTGGGATCGAGACATCGGAAGCGCCGCTATCCAGCACAAAGTTCGAGACAACCGATCCATTGAGCGTCGCGGGCACGGTAAGCACTCCGCCCAAACGCTGTAGGGGGACCGTAAGAACGGTAGGGGCACGGGGAGGGGCATTGGGTGTTGCGGCGTAAGCTTGAAGGATTTCGCCAATCGCCTTCTTGTCGACAACCGCAGGAGGCGCGGCATCGGTAATTGGCGGCGCTCGCTCGCCCAGGCGCTCAAGGTTGAGGCGGGCATTGATCTCGCCTCGGGCGGCCGCCAGTCGATAGAGGCGAACCGCTTCGGTCCGGTCCTTGCGGACGCCACGGCCTTGCTCGTGCCGGGAGCCGAGCTCATTGAGCGCCGGCGCATAATTCTGGGTAGCTGAGCGTTTCAGCCAGTTCACTGCCTCCGCATCATCGGCCGACACACCGATTCCCGCATTGTAGTCGAGGCTTAGCTGATATTGGGCGTAGGCATTCCCACCTTCCGCCTGCGCTCTCATCCGCTGCGCGGCGGTAACGTACGGTTTGGAGTCGGCTTGCGCGAGTACGATGGTTGCAAACGCTCTTTTGACCGAGTTCTCAGGCGGCTCGGCGCGTGCCGTATGGCTGATTCCGGCCACGAAGAGCAGGACCCCAACAAAGAATGCGAGACCTCCTTGCCTCAGGCCAAGGATGCGTAGCAAGTCGGTGGCCTCTGTCGGTCGCATGACTCCCCCGCGGAGCCGAGAAAAGAACGTTCGCGGCTATCGCAATAGTTGAATTGTACGTGCTGGCAGCGTCAGCGCAAGCCTCGCGAGGCGAGCTCGAGTAGCGGCTAACCCTGAGTCGATCTATCTAGGCGGCCTTGGTAGGACAGGGCTAACATTCCGCCAGAACGACACATCAGGAGGGACGGCCATGCAGGAACGGCTTCAATTCTATATCGACGGCAAGTGGGTCGATCCCGTCACGCCCAGGACGATCAACGTCATCAATCCCGCCAACGAGGAAGCCTTCGCGCGTGTCTCGCTGGGCTCGAAGGCCGATGTCGACAAGGCGGTCGCCGCCGCGCGCCGCGCTTTCGAAAGCTATTCGCGTACGACGCGCGAGGAGCGTCTTGCCCTGCTGGACAAGATCATCGCCGTTTACAAAGGCAAGTACCAGGCGATCGCCGAGGCGATCAGCCAGGAGATGGGCGCGCCGCTGTGGCTTTCCAAAGCGGCGCAGGCGGCGACTGGCCTGGGCCACCTGACCGAGACGGCGAAACTCCTCAAGGATTATCGGTTCGAGGAAACCCGCGGCAGCACGGCGATCGTCAAGGAGCCAGTGGGCGTGTGCGGCTTCATCACGCCCTGGAACTGGCCGATCAACCAGATCGTCTGCAAGGTGGCGCCGGCGCTCGCGGCGGGCTGCACGGTCATTCTCAAGCCGTCCGAAGTGGCACCGATGAATGCCATGCTGTTCGCCGACGTGCTGCACGAGGCGGGCGTGCCGCCGGGCGTGTTCAACCTGGTCAACGGCGACGGCCCCACGGTCGGGGAAGCAATGTCGTCCCACCCCGGCATCGACATGATGTCGTTCACCGGCTCGACCCGTGCGGGCATTGCGGTCGCCAAGGCCGCCGCCGATACGGTGAAGCGCGTGGCGCAGGAACTGGGCGGCAAGTCGGCCAACATCGTGCTCGACGATGCCGATCTCGCGAAGGCCGTCTCGTCTGGCGTGTCGAGCATGATGCTCAACTCCGGCCAGTCCTGTAACGCGCCGTCGCGCATGTTCGTGCCGCGCAGCCAGAACGATGCGGCCATCGCCATCGCGAAGGCCGCTGCCGAGAAGGTAAAGTGCATCGATCCCGCGACGGCCGATGCCGGGCCGGGCACGATCGGTCCGGTGGTGAGCGAGGTGCAGTTCAACAAGATCCAGGCCCTGATCCAGAAGGGGATTGACGAAGGGGCGACCCTGGTCGCGGGCGGCCCGGGCCGGCCCGAGAACATGAATCGCGGCTACTATGTGCGGCCGACGGTGTTCGCCAACGTGACCAGCGACATGACGATCGCCCGCGAGGAAATCTTTGGGCCGGTCCTGGCCATGCTTGCCTACGACACCGAGGAGGATGCGATCGCCCAGGCCAACGATACGGTCTACGGCCTGTCCGGTTATGTGCAGTCGGGCAATATCGACCGCGCCCGCAAGGTCGCCTCGCGCTTGCGCACCGGCAACGTGCATCTGAACGGCGCCGGACCCGATTTCGGGGCGCCCTTCGGTGGCTACAAGCAGTCGGGCAACGGCCGCGAATGGGGCGAGCACGGCCTTGAGGAATTCCTCGAGACCAAGGCCGTGATGGGCTGGGTGCCCAGGCAGCCCAAGGCGGCATAATCCGCTGACTCGCACGAAAAAGCCGCCCGGAAGGGCGGCTTTTTTACTGGTCGATGAAGATCCCTCGCTACGCTCCGGATGACAGCCCTAGCGGGATGTCACTTGATCTTCGATTCCTTGAACACGACGTGCTTGCGCGCGACCGGGTCGTACTTCTTGAGCTCGAGCTTCTCGGTCTTGGTGCGCGGATTCTTCTTGGTGACGTAGAAGAAACCGGTGTCGGCGCTGGAAATCATCTTGATTAGGATCGAGGTCGGCTTGGCCATGGTCTTGTCCTTATGCCCGGCCCCATATTCGGGGTGGGGGCGAATTCCGAAGAGGCGGGCAAATTAGTCGCCCAAACTGCGGTGTCAAGCGGTCCGATTTTGCCTTATTGGCGCGCAGCCTGGTCCACGGCGCCGCTCTTCACGGCCTGCGCATAAAGAACCGGGTCGCGCAGCATGCGGCTGGCGATCTCGACGTCGCGCTCGGGCGCGTCCTCGCCCGGCGGGCAGATGGCGCGCATGCGGGCCACTTCGGCCGAGGAGGGCTCGCGCTCGGCGTGCCACTTGCCGAGCAGCGAGCGGCTGGCCTCGAGCTCGGGGCCGAGCTTGTTCACGTCGCTCACCTTGGCGGTGCAGATGTTGGGCATCACGCCCAACTCGTTCCAGGTGTAGCCCGAAGGCGCCAGCAGGCGCGACCAAGTGAGGATCAGCTCGCCTTCGTTGGGCATGCGTAGCACGGTCTGGACCGTGCCCTTGCCGTAGCTTGTGGTACCGACGATCACGGCGCGGCCGCGATCCTGCAGCGCCGCGGCCACGATCTCGGCGGCGGAGGCGGAGTTGCCGTTCACCAGGACGACGATCGGCACGGTGACGGCCTTGCGGCTGGAGCTACGGTAGACGCGCTGGCTGTCGGGATGGCGGCCTTGCGTCGCAAAGATCGCGCCTTCGCCGATGAATTCCTCGGCCACGTCCTGGGCCTGGTCGAGCAGGCCGCCACGATTGCCGCGCATGTCGATGATGAGGCCGGCAAAGTCGCGGCCGATCTCGGCGCGCGCCCTGTCGAGCGCGCTGTGCAGGCTCTCGTCGGTGGCGCTGTTGAAGCCCATCAGGCGGATCAGCGCCACGTCGCCATGGCGTTCGTATTCGACGGTCGTCGGGATGATGCGGCTGCGCTTCATCGTGGCCGACACTTCTTTATTTGCGTCCGAGGGGCGCGCCACGGTGAGCGTGACGGCGGCGCCCACGACGCCGCGCAGCTTGTGGACGATGTCGGCCAGCGGCCGATCGGCCATCGGCTCGCCATCGATCGACATGACCATGTCGCCAACCTGGATGCCACCCTTGCCGGCGGGCGACTCCTGCTGCACGGCGCGGATCACGGTCTTCTTTTCGGGCGTCCGCTCGACGGTGATGCCGATGCCGCCGCCGCCGTCGCGCTGGAAGCGGTCGTCGCGAGCTTCTTCCGGGTCGGCGTAGCGCGTGTTGCGGTCGAGCTGCTTGGTCGTGGCGTCCATCGCGCCCTTGGTCAGGACCTGGCGATCAGCCTGCTGCAGGGTGGGCGAGGCCGCGATCGAGGTCGTGAACAGGTCGGCCATGAGGCTGCCCCAGGCACGGCCGTCTGACGGGCTGCCGGGAACGGCACGGGAGACCACGGCCTTGCCGTCGCGCATCACGGTCAGGTTGCCATCGCTGCTCACCAGCGACATCGCCGGATCGGTGGCGGCGAAGCCGCGATAGGTCTCGAGCGAGAGCTTTCGGAAATCGGGTTCGTAGAGGTGGCGGTCGCCGATCGCCCGGTAGGCGGTCATCACGACGCGCTCGACGCCGGCTCGGCTCGCCTGGCTGTCGGCGGCCGCGGGCAGGTGGCTGCTCGACGGCTCGCAGGAGGCGACAAGAGAAGCGGCCACCAAAGCCGTGGCCGCGTGTGAGAGCACAGGACGGAAAACGTGTCGGAAAGGAAAGATCACCGGCACCTGACTAACAACTGATCGTCAACGACCATAGCATACGCAATCGCGCGGTTGCCATGGTCAGGAAAGGGGATTGGGCCCCCTGGCTGTGGGTTTTGGCCCGAGGCTTTGCGTCCAGAGCAGTGCAATTACCGCACCCTTGATCCGTGGTAGCAACAAAAGGGCCAGCACGACCGACAGCGGCAGCCACAGAAGCGCATGGAACCACAGCGGCGGCTCGTTTCCGAAGCGTTCGAACGCCAGCACCATCGGCACGACGACGTGGCCGACGGCAAAAATGGTGAAGTAGGCCGGAGCATCGTCGGCCCGGAACGGTTCGAGCGCGAGGCCGCAGGACGGGCAATTCGTCTGCATCTTGAGAAATCCGCCGAACAGCGAGCCCGTGCCGCAGCGCGGGCAGCGGCCGCGCCAGCCACGGAGGATTGACGTCCAGAAATCGGGAGCCGCGAAAGCGTTCATGCCCTCAAGATGGACGCTCCACTTACTTCCGTCGTCGCGACCGTTTGTCCCGAGGCCCCTTGCGATGCGCGACCGGACGACGCGGGCCGCGGCGATCCCCGGTCTGATCGCGTCTGGCGTGCGGCAAGGGCTGGCGTTCAACCCGCTCGATCACGTCGACGACGTCGAACAGCAGCCCACCGGTCGCCTGGTCGGCCTCGACCAGCTTGATCTTGAGCCGGTCGCCCAGGCCGTAGGTCTCGCCGGTGCGCTCGCCGATCAGCAGCTGGCGGCCTTCGTCGTGGCGGAAGAATTCCTGGCCGAGGCTGCGGATGGGGATCAGACCGTCCGCTCCCGTACCGTCGAGGGAGGCGAACAGGCCGAAGCGGGTGACGCTGGTGACCTTGCCGGAGAAGGTGGCACCGACGTGGCCCGCCATGTAGTTCGCGACGTAGCGGTCCATCGCGCTGCGTTCGGCCGCCACCGCGCGGCGCTCGCACATCGACAGATGCTCGCCGAACTCCTCGAAGCGGCCGCGATCCTCCGCCGTTAGCCCGCCGTCGCCCAGGCCGTAGGCCGAGATTAACGCACGGTGCACGATCAGGTCGGGGAAGCGCCTGATCGGCGAGGTGAAGTGGGCGTAGCGCGCCAGCGCGAGACCGAAGTGGCCAAGGTTGTTGGGGCCGTAGACGGCCTGGCTCTGGCTGCGCAGCACCGTCTGGCTGACCAGCTGCGCCACCGGCTTGCCTTCGACGCTCTTCAGCACGCGGTTGAGATCGGTCGGCCGCAGCCGCTGGCCGGTCGGCACGGCAAGGCCCAGCGTTCCCAGGAACTCGCGCAGCGCTTCGATCTTCAGCACGTCGGGCTGGTCGTGCACGCGGTAGAGGCAGGGCGCGTGGCGCTGCTCGAGCGCCTGGGCTGCGGCCACATTGGCCAGCACCATGAACTCCTCGATCAGTTTGTGGCTGTCGAGGCGTTCGCGCACGCCGATTTCGGCGATCCGGCCGTCGTCGCCCAGTTTCACGAGACGCTCGGGCAGGTCGAGATCGAGCGCACCGCGTCTCTCGCGCGCGGCCAGCAGGACCTTGAAGGCTTCGTAGAGCGGCTCGACGACGCTCTTCATCAACGGCTTGAGTTCGTCGTCAGGATGGCCGTCGCGCGCGCGAGAGACGCGGTGCGCTCGATCTCGACCTGCCCGAGCGTCGCGTGAAAC
>FTCZ01007947.1_pt1 | contig 11258 bp, 10 predicted proteins | sample 1658871 | NCBI WGS metagenome assembly FTCZ01 (sample SAMEA3914864, study PRJEB12502) | metagenome | biome: forest; material: soil | place: USA | collected 2012-03-12 | depth 0.3 m
CCACCGACCGTGCGGCCGCCGATGGTGTCGACGCCGCAGGTGGTGACGGTGCCGACGCCTCCACCTGCGCTGCCAGTTCCTGTTCCGAAGGTGGCGCCTCCTCCTCCGCCACCTCCGCCGCCGAAGCCAAGTCAGGCAACTGAGGTGAAGCCGAAGGGGGATCCGGGAAGTTGGCTGACGACGGATGACTATCCGCCGGCCGCACTGCGCGCAGGCAACACGGGGAGAACGAGGTTCCGGTTGGACGTGGGAGCGGACGGGAGGGTGACCGGGTGTACGGTCGTCCAGTCGAGCGGGTTTGACGAGCTGGACCAGACGGCGTGTCGGATATTGCAGAGGAGGGCGCGTTTTGGGCCTGCAACGAACGCGGCCGGCCAGGCCGTGGCGTCGTCATATTCGAACAGCGTGCTCTGGCGGCTTCCGAAGGATTGAGATTGGGCCGCATTGAGATCCTCAGCGGCGAAATGCGGTCGGGGTCCGGAAGCCTTGGGGCGGCGGGAATTTCAGTTGCCTCGAGTTGGCTTGAGCGGAGTACGCTCCACTGGCAGGTGCGGCGCTCTCGGCGAGCCCGCATATCGGGCGTCTTCTTCTGTAATCATAGCGGTTTCAACTGGATGGCCGAGAGTGTTAGACTTACGATGCTGCGCCGATGGTGCCAATCGCGTGACTTTTGCCACTCTCATGTTCGGTTCTTCTTCGCATCTTCAAGGAAAAGTGCGTAATCGGGCGCCGGGGGGATCCCGGCGCCCTTCCATCAGGCACGCCGGGAGTTCAGAGAGCGGCGACACTCTGCTCGATGGCCCCGAAGAGGCTTCGTTCACCATCGCGCATGTCGATCCGCACCGTATCGCCGATGGCGAGCCACGCCGTCGCGGGCGCGCCACGCTGGATCGTTTCGACCATGCGGATCTCGGCGAGGCAGGAATAGCCGCGCCCACCCTCGGCAACCGGCCGCCCAGGCCCGCCATCGGCATCGCGGTTGGAGACGGTGCCTGAGCCGACCACGGTTCCGGCCACGAGCGACCGCGCCTTGGCGGCGTGGGCGATCAGCGTGCCGAAGTCGAAGGTCATGTCGTCACCCGCTTCGGCGCGGCCGAAGGGCTGCCCGTTCAGGTCGACCAGCAGCGGCAGATGCAGCTTGCCGTCGTGCCAGTGTTCGCCCAGCTCGTCCGGCGTGGCCAGCACCGGCGAGAGCGCGGTGTGCGGCTTGGACTGGAGGAAGCCGAAGCCCTTGGCGAGTTCGGCCGGGATCAGCCCGCGCAACGAGACATCGTTGACGAGGCCGACCAGGCGGACATGGCCTAGCGCTTCCTCGCGGCTGACGCCTTGCGGCACATCGTCGACCACGACGCAGACCTCGGCCTCGATGTCGTAGCCCCAGGTGGGATCGACCAGGCCGATCGGCTCGTTCGGTGCGAGGAAGCGGTCGGAAGCGCCCTGGTACATCAGTGGATCGGTCCAGAAGCTGTCGGGCAGAACGGCACCGCGCGCACGCCGCACCAGGTCGACATGGTTGACGTAGGCCGAGCCATCCACCCACTGGAAAGCCCGCGGCAACGGCGCCGCAAGCTGCGCCGGATCGAGCGGTTCGCCTTCGCCTTGTTCGAGCCGCGCTGCGATTTTGCGCAGGCGCGGTTCTCGGCGCTCCCAGTCGTCCATTGCCTCCTGCAGTGTGCGGGCGACCGTGCCAGCTTCCGCATAGCGCGCGAGATCGGAAGAAACGACGATCAACCGGCCGTCACGCCCTTCCTTCAATGACGCGAGTCTCATCCTGTCTTTTCCCTTTCAATTGATGCCGACACGAGGCGGGACTAGGCCTCTAGTCCGGCTCCAGCAGATTGCTTTAGAGCGCGTTCCGCGTCAGCTGGTTCAGCCGGCGGCACTCGAGTTTCGCACTCACGCTCGCGTCTTCGCGAGGCCGAGCCGCCAGTCGAGCGAGAGGGTGCCACCACCGAAGGCAATGATCTGCAGCAGGCCGCCGGTGATCGCGAGGTTCTTCATGAAGTTGGTCAGAGCATCGCGATCGCCGAAGTTGCTGTGGAAAGCGAGTGCCGTCGCCAGCGTGAAGAGCGCAAGCACAATCGCCATCGTACGCGTGCGCCAGCCGAGCAGCAGCAGCGTCGCCGCCCCCAGTTCGCAGGCGAGCGAAAGGACGAGGCCAAGCGTCGGGAAGGGCAGGGTGTGGCCGATCATCCCGATCACGGCGGTGGGGTGACCGAGCTTGCGCACGCCGCTCCACAGGAAGAGCGAGGCGATCAGCAGGCGCCCTGACGTGGGCAGCAGGTTTCGGGCTTGGTCCATGGCATGTCCTTAGGCGGTGTGGATCAGCAGGGTCTTGGTTTGGAGGCACTGGTCAACGGCGTCGGGGCCGAGATCGCGGCCATAGCCCGATCCCTTGCAGCCCCCTTCGGGTAGGCCTGGATAGGGGAAGCCCGACGAGTTGACCGTCACCTTGCCGCATTCGAGCGCAGCGGCGACACGGTGGACGCGCGCGATGTCCCGGGTCCAGAGATTGGCGGCAAGGCCGTAACCGGTGCCGTTGGCGGCGCCGATCAACGCCTCTTCCTCGTCGAAACTGTAGATGCCGAGCACCGGCCCGAACACCTCCTCCTGGGTGATCGGATCGTCGTGCGCAGCGCCGGTCACCAGCGTGGGCGCGACATAATGGCCGGCGAGGCCGGAGAGATCGCGGGCGGCGTGCACACCGAGTCCCACGCCTTTTGCACCCTCGACATAGGCCTGCACGCGCGCGCGCTGTGGTCCGCTGACGAGAGGCCCCATAAAGCTCCCTGCGGCCAGCCCCGCGCCGACCGGGATGGAGGCAATATGCCCGGTAAGCCGCTCGACCACTTCGTCATGGATTGCGTGGTGGACGTAGAGTCGCGAGCCCGCGACGCAGACCTGCCCCGAATTGAGGAAGATGGCGTTCGCGGCGCCCTCTACGGCGCGATCGAGATCGGCATCGGCGAAGAGGATGGTGGGCGATTTGCCACCGAGCTCCAGCGTCAGCTTCTTGAGCTGGCGGCCGGCGAGTTCGGCGAGGTGCCGTCCTGTCGCGGTCGATCCGGTGAAGGAGATCTTGGCGACGTCAGGATGCGTCGCCAGCGCCTCGCCCGTCTCGCGTCCAGTGCCGGTGACGACATTGACGACGCCGTTGGGGAAGCCGGCTTCGGTTATGAGATCGGCCAGCGCGAGCGCGCTCAGCGAGGATTCCTCCGAGGGTTTGAGCACGATTGTACAGCCCGCGGCGAGCGCCGGCGCGAGCTTCCAGATTGCCATCATCAGCGGCACGTTCCACGGCACGATCGCGGCGATCACGCCGACCGGCTCGCGCATCGTCAAGCCGGTGAAGCGCCCGAGCCCGGGTGGTGCCGAAACCTCGATTGTCCGCCCCGCGAGCTTGGTTGGCCATCCGGCATAATAACGCAGCACGTCCACCGAGCCGGCGACGTTGATGGCGCGCGAGAACCAAAGCGGCATGCCGTTGTCGATGGTATCGAGATGGGCAAACAGTTCGGCGCGTTCGGCGATCAAGTCGGCGAGGCGATGCAACAGCCTTTCGCGTTCCACGGGGCCAGCAAGAGCCCAAGCTGGAGCCTTCAGCGCCGTCCTGGCCGCTCGTACCGCGGCATCGACCAGGTCGGGGCCCGCCGCGCCGATGCGAGCAATTTCGCGAGCGCTGGATGGATCGGCCGCCGCAAGCGTGGACCCGCCAGCGGTATGCCAAGTGCCGTCGATGAAGTGGGCCGGAGGACGATCGAGGGCGGCCCGCACATCGGCGGGCAGGGTGGAAAGATCATTCTCGAAGGCGGTCGTGTTCATCCTGTCCTCTCCCTCGCTCTCGGGCGGGTGATGTTCGGGTTAATCGGCGTAGTCGGCGGCGATTTCGTCCATCAGCCGGCGCCATGCCGGCCAGTCGGCGGCGCCGCGCCCCGCGTCGTGGCGCTCGAGCTGGCGCACGGTGGATTCGCAGATAGCTTCGGGGACCTCGATGATGTCGTCGGTGGAGGCTTCGAGCAGCAGCTGTGCTTCGATTGCGGTCATCAGGTCCCGCGTGCGTTCGAAGGCATCGCGCACGGTTGCGCCGACCACGACAATGCCGTGGTTGCGCAGGAACAGGACATGATTGTTGCCAAGAGCCGCGGCGATCCGGCCGCGTTCGTCGGCATGCTCGGTCACGCCCTCGAAATCATGGTAGCCGACGCGACGATAGAAGCGGATCGCCGCCTGCGACATCATGCGCAGGCCACGCGGGTGCGCCGACATGGCGATGCCGGGCACGCTGTGCATGTGGACGACGCAAGTCACGTCAGGGCGGGCGGCCAGAACGCCGCTGTGGAGGACGAAGCCGGGGCGATTCACCCCGGCGGCCTCGTCGAGATCGCGGCGGAGGTCGACCTTGACTAGGTTCGACGCCTTTACCTCCCGATAGAGCAGCGCATGGCGCTTGATGAGGAAATGGTTCGGCTCCTCCGGTACACGCAGGCTGAGATGGTTGTAGATGCCGTCCGTGGTGGAGAAGAAATGGTCGATCAGCCGATAGGCCGCGGCGAGATCGAGGCGTGCCGCCTGCTCCCCCCGTGAAGCCGTGCCCCGTGGTTCGTCCATGTGCTTCTCTCCTTCTTATCTGAATTATGAATTCAAAAAAGGGCGTGTCAAGCGAAGACAATGTGCGGCCGGAACACGGCGTTATTCGGCAGATTGGCCTGATTATGCGAGAAAGAAGCGTTTTGGCGGAGCCTGCTTGACATGAATGCAAAATTCATGAAACTTGATGTCAGTCGGCGTGGTGGAGCGGGGCCGCGTTCACCCGCCGACAACGATTATTTAGAAGTCGGAGAGTTGCTATGGAGCCCTTGGCGCCAAGCGGCGCCCGATCGCCGTCGGTGATCCTGGACGTCGCCGCCACCATCGATGGCGCACGCATAAGCCCGATGCAATGGAGCGTGTTTGCGTTGACTTTCGCGGCCTCGCTGCTCGACGGCTTCGATACCATGGTCATGTCCTTCCTGGCGCCAGCGATCAGCGGGCAATGGCATGCCTCACACGGCGCGTTCGGGCTGGTGTTCAGCGCAACGCTGCTGGGTGCAGCAATCGGCGCGACTTTCCTCGGCGCGCTCGCCGATCGTTTCGGAAGGCGGGCGCTGATCCTTGTCTCTGTAGGCTGGTTCGCTTTTCTGACGATCGGCTGTGCGATGGCACCCGACTTGAAGATTCTGGTGGCTTTGCGTTTCCTCGCCGGGTTGGGGCTCGGCGGGGCCATCCCCAACATGCTAGCGCTGGCGGCCGAATATGCGCCCGCCCGGCGCCGCTCGACGATCGTCTCGGTCATCACCTGGGGCACGCCGCTCGGCGCCGTGCTGGGCGGTCTCGTCAGTTCACTCGTGGCTGCGGCGTATGGATGGCGTGTCGTGCTGCTTGGGGCTGGTATCGCGCCGCTGCTGCTGTTCCCGCTGCTGTGGATGCTGCTCCCGGAATCGGTGCGTTTCCTCGCGGTGCGTCATGAGGCGCAGGACCGGCTTCGGGCGATCATGCAGCGCGTGGCCCAGCCTGGTGACGTTCCCAGCAACGCGCGCTTCAACATTTCCGAGCGCTCGGTCGAAAAGGCGGGGATCGCCGCGCTCTTCCGCGATGGGCTGGCGCCAGGCACCATCCTCTTGTCGGCGGCGATGTTCAGCAGCCTCCTGCTCTCCTTTCTGCTCGTTAACTGGACGCCGACGATGCTGAAGCAGGCGGGCATCCCGCTGTCGGATGCCATCCTCGGCACGATGGTGCTCAACTTCTCAGGTATCATCGGCAGCCTGTTCGTGGCGCGGCTGGTCGATGGACACCGGCGCGGATCGCTGGTGCTCGGCCTTTCCTATCTCGGCGCGGTCGCTGCGACGCTCGGCACCGGCATCGCGACGGGCGTGACGGGCGCGCCGCTGCCGCTGCTGTTCGCCTGCCTCGCATCCTGCGGCTTCTTCCTGATCGGCACGCAGATCTCGTTATCGGCCTACATCACCGCCTTCTTCCCGACTGCGCTGCGCGCGACTGGAATCGGGTTCAACAATGCGGTGGCGCGGGCGGGCTCGCTGCTCGGCCCCGCGCTGGGCGGCTTCCTCCTGTCGGCGGGGATCAGCCCGGCACACATCCTGGCGGCGGGCGCGCTGCCAGGTCTGATGAGTGCGGCCGCGCTCTTCGTGCTGGCGCGGTTCCAGTCGCGCGCGGGCCTGCCGTCGCCGACGCACATGTCCGTCAAGCATCGAGGCCTTGCATGATCCCTATGACCCCCCGAGACGGCGGCCCGCTGGAGCCGAGCGGAGAGCACATCGAGATTTCGATCAAGGGCGGCATTCGTTTGCCCGTGATGCTCTACCGCGCCGAAGGGGAGGGGCGAGGTCCGGCCGTGATCCTCTGTCCAGGCGGGATCGGCACGGGTATGTTCGAGATCGTTGAATGGGCCGCCTCTCGGCTGCGCGTGGCGGGCTTCCATGCGCTGACGACGAGCTGGCGCGACGGCTTGCCGCTCCACGACTCCGACGACGTCTCAGGCGTGTTCGACTGGCTCGTCGAGCAGCCCTTCGTCGATCCTGGCCGGATCGGCGTGTTTGGAGTCTCGCGCGGCGGCAATGCGGCGCTGCGGGCCGCAGCGGCCGACCATCGCCTGCGCGCGGTGGCGACGTTCGGTACGGTCTCGGACCTTCTCCAGCAGGCCTATGGTACCGCCGCCTTCGCCCCCGCGCGACACCGGATGATCACCGGCTGGCTGGGCGACCCGGTCAGCAACCGCGCCTTCTACGAGCGGGTGCAGGCGATCGATCATGTGCAGGGCATCGTCCAGCCGCTGCTGCTGCTCCATGGCGAGCACGACATGCACGCGCCGGTTGAGCAGTCGATCTCGGTCAGGGACAAGGTGGTGGCCAGCGGCAACACCGACGTGCGGCTCGAACTGTTCCCGGTGGTCGGTCATTTCGGCGAGGTGGTGCCGAGCGGCTTCGCCTACGATCATATAGCCGGGCACCTCATCGCTTTTCTGCGCGAGAAGCTGGGATGAGGCTCATCCCGGCTCCTCTCCTTCGACAATCACCAGTTCGTTGACGCCGGCGCCGCCGAGGCGGATCGCGGCGGCGCGCTGATATTCGTTGGAATGGTAGAAATCGAGCGCAGCTTCGAAGGATGGATATCGGACGAGGACATGACGATGAAATATCGACGTGCCTTCCAAGAGTTCGAATCGTCCGCCACGTGCCAATATCTGTGCGCCAAACTCCTTTGATGCTGCACCGGCCTGCCGAACATAATCAAAATATCTGTCTTCATCGAGTATCTTCGATCGAGCGATCCAATATCCGGGTTTCATATCCGAACTTCCTCCGTATGATACGGGGTCAATACTAGGAATAGTCCATGGCGAAGTCACCCGAAACCTTTGCGATCGCAGATGCGGTGGCAGGTCCTCAGACGGACGAGCCTCGCCGGAGTGCGGCCGAGGCCACGGTCGATACGCTGATCGCGCACGGGGTGGAGACACTCTACGGTGTGCCCGGCATCCACAACGACGCGCTGTTCGATGCTCTCCACGAGCGGCGCGACTGCATTCGTACGATCCATGCACGCCACGAGCAGACCACCGGATATATGGCGCTCGGCGCCGCGCTCGCGACGGGGCGGTCGCAGGTGTTCGCGGCGGTCCCAGGGCCGGGCATCCTAAACGCATCGGCAGCGCTTCTCACCGCGACCGGCATGAATGCGCCGGTGCTGGCGCTGACGGGGCAGATTCCCTCGAACCGGCTCGAGCAGGGACATGGCCATCTTCACGAGATACGCGACCAGCTGGGACTGTTGCGCCACATCACCAAGGATGCACAGCGGATTGCCGGCGCGCACGACGCTTCCGAGCGGGTCGCGCGCGCGATCCAGACGGCGCGCTCGGGCCGGCGGGGTCCGGTGGCGCTCGAATGCGCCATCGATGTCTGGCCGGCCTCGGGTCCGGCGCGGCTGGCCGGCCCCTATGTGCCGGTCGTTCCGTCGGTCGATCTGGAAGCGATCGAGCGCGCAGCGGCGATCCTCGGACGGGCGGAACGACCACTGATCCTGGTCGGCGGCGGAGCGCAGGATGCCTCGGCCGAGGTGCGGCTCGTCGCCGAAATGCTGGAGGCGCCGGTCGGCTATTATCGCCGCGGCAATGGCGTGCTGCCAGGCTCGCATCGGCTGTCGGTCAACCTGCCTGTCGCGCATCGCCTCTGGCGCGAGGCCGATGCGGTGCTGGCCGTCGGCACGCGGCTCTATGGTCAGCAGAGCGGTTGGGGCGTGGACGAAGATCTGCGCATTGTCCGCATCGACATCGATCCCGAAGAGCCTGGTCGCTTCCGCCAGCCCGACTGCACGATCATCGCCGATGCCGCGAGCGCGCTCGCCGCGCTCGTCACGGCGCTACCCCGCCACAACCGTGTGCGATCGCCCCGCGATCTCTCGGAGCATCGCGGGTGGCTGTCCGGCCGGCTGGAGCGGCTCGAGCCGCAGATGGGCTTTCTCCGCGCGATCCGAGCGGCGCTGCCGGAAAACGGCATCTTCGTCGACGAGGTGACACAGATGGGCTTCGCCGCGCGGCTCGCGCTGCCGGTCGAGGGGCCACGCCAGTTCCTTTCGGGCGGTCAACAAGACAATCTCGGCTTCGGCTACGGGACGGCGCTCGGCGCCAAGATGGCGTGCCCCGATCGTCCGGTGCTGGCGATCGCGGGCGATGGCGGCTTCGGTTATCAGGCGTTCGAGCTTGCGACCGCGATGAAGCACGGCATCGGCCTGGTGGTCGTGGTGTTCGATGACAGCGCGTTCGGCAATGTCCGTCGCATCCAGCAGCAGGCCTATGGCGGCAGGATGATCGCCGACGGGCTGCACAATCCCGACTTTGTGCGCTACGCCGAGAGCTTCGGGATGCGGGCCGAGCGGGCGGAAACGCCGGAGACGCTGCGCAGCATTCTTTCCGCAGCATTCCGCGAGGGCGGACCTGCCCTGATCCATGTGCCCGTCCCTGCGATGCCGAGCATCTGGGACATGATCATGTTGCCCCGCGTGCGGGGAAATGCCGAGCCTGGTGAACGCCTTTGGCCCTAACGGCACTCAGACGGTCGCAACCTGGATCGCGGCTTCGATCTCGTCGGCGGCGCGTGCGGCATAGCGCCGCGCCAGGATAGAGCAGACGATCAACTGCGCCTGATGGTAGAGCATCACCGGCAGCATGATCATGCCGAGCGCTGGATTGTGTCCGAACAGTACGAGCGCGATCGGCGCACCGTTGGCGAGGCTCTTCTTGGAGCCGCAGAACACGGCCGCCGCTTCGTCCTCGCGCGAGAAGCGGAGCAGACGGCTTGCCATCGTCGTCGTCACCAGCACGAAGGCGAGCAACGCGACCACCAGCACCGCGATTCCAAGGAGCGTGAGCGGCGCATATTTCGACCACAGCCCACCCGCCGTGGAATCGCAGAACGCGCCATAGACGATCATCACGATCACCGCGCGATCGACCTTGTTCGCCCACGACTTGTTCTTGGCGACGAAGACGCCGATCCAGCGACGCAGCAGCTGGCCGGCCGCGAAGGGCAATAGCAGCGTCACGAGAACGCTGAGGATTGCGGGCAGCAGCGGCAGATGTCCTGTAATGCCGGTCGCCACCAGCCCAACCAGCAGCGGCGTCAACACCATGCCCATCAGGCCGGAGAGCGTCGCATCGAAGATCGCGCCTGAGACATTGCCGCGGGCAAGTGCGGTCATCGCCACGGACGAGGAAATGGTGGACGGCAGCGCACACAGATAGAAAAAACCCAGTCGCACCTCCGGCGCGATCAGCCCGCGTGCACCCCAGAACACTGCCATCCCGATCGCCGGGAACAGTAGGAAGGTGCTCGAATGGACGAAGGCGTGCAGCCGCCAATTGGCTGCGCCAGCCTTCAGCGCGTGAGGCGACAGCGCGGCGCCGTGCAGGAAGAAGACGAGCCCGATGCCAATGGTGGTGAGCGTCGCGAGATGGAGCGGCCCACCGCCGGCGCCGACACCGGGGGCGACCAGCGCTAATGCGACGGCACACAGGATCGCGATCAGGAATCCGTCGATCTTCATGGAAGGTCCTCGTTCGAACGCCGGGCCGTCAGACAGAGGCCGGGGCTTCCTGCTGCTGGGGCGCGTCGGCGGCGAAGGTACGGGCAAGCGCCGAAAGCACGGTCTCGGCGATCGCGCGCTGATGTTCTGTCACCTCGGCGGCGGCGGCATCAGCATCGCGCCGCTCGATCGCCTCGATGATCTCGTCATGCGCATGCGCGAAGCCCACGTCGACGTCCGACCGGCTGAGCGCGACATTGCGGGCTCGATGGAGGTGGACGATCAGGTCGGCATGGATGTCAGCCAGCGTGCCGTTGCCCGCCAGCATGACGATCGAGCGGTGGAATTGCTCGTTCGAGACATAATAGCGCGCGGGATCGTTGGTGCGGTGCGCCGTCGCCAGAGCGTCGTGGATGACGCGCAGATCGCGAATCTGCTCGGCCGTCCCGCTCTCGCAGAGCCGGTGAGCGGCATTGGACTCGATCAGTGCTACCGCCTCGAACTGCTCGCGCAGTCGATCGATGTCGATCGCGGTGATGCGCGCGCCGCGACGCGGCAGGAGCTCGACCAGCCCTTCCGATGCCAGCACCTTCAGCGCCTCGCGCAGCGGAGTGCGCGAGATACCGAACGCCTCGCATAAATCCTTCTCCGAGACACGCGAACGGGGCACGAGCTGGCCCCGGATGATCATGTCGCGGATGCGTGCGACGGCGCGGCCGGACAGCGGTTCACTCTCGAAGGCTTCGGTCATGACGCGTTTCGTACTGCTCTCATGCAGTCGATATGGCGCCGCCTGTTCTGCGGGGCAAGAAAGGTCCATCACGCGGCCTCGTTGCGGATCGGATTGCTGAGCAAGCCGACGCCCGATATCTCGATGTCGAGGCGGTCGCCTTCGGCCAGCCAGCATGGCGGGTCGCGCCGCATGCCGACGCCCGAGGGCGTGCCACTGGCGATGATGTCGCCGGGCTCCAGCGTCACGAAGCGCGAGGCATATTCGATCAGGCGTGGGATCGCGAAGGTCATGTTCGCGGTGCTGTCGTGCTGGCGCCGATCGCCGTTGACGCGGGTCTCGAGCTCGAGCGGGAAGGAGACGGCGTCGGCCGCCACCATCCACGGGCCCATCGATCCGCTCGCCTCGAAATTCTTGCCGACCGGCAGCGAGACCTTCTGATAGTCGCGGA
>FTCZ01002464.1_pt1 | contig 11254 bp, 10 predicted proteins | sample 1658871 | NCBI WGS metagenome assembly FTCZ01 (sample SAMEA3914864, study PRJEB12502) | metagenome | biome: forest; material: soil | place: USA | collected 2012-03-12 | depth 0.3 m
GCCGATGCGCTTGATGGTGTCGCGCGCGACCTGGATGTAGTCGACGTTGGCCTGCGTGGTGATCTCGCCGGCCAGCACGACCAGGCCCGTGTTGCACAGGGTTTCGGCGGCGACGCGCGACAGCGGGTCCTGCTCGAAGATCGCGTCGAGGATCGCGTCCGAGATCTGGTCCGCAACCTTGTCCGGGTGACCTTCCGAAACGGATTCGGAGGTGAAAAGGAAGTCGTTCGCCACGTGTCAAAGCTCCAGATGCGCGAGTTCAGAAGGAAATCGCGTTCGGCCGACTTTGCGCGTGATGCCCGGCGAACGCTTTAGTGGAATTTGTGAATCGCCCCACAAGTTGTTCAGTTAACCCGGCGATCTGGACATTGTACGGGCGCACGGCTTGTCCGGGCGCGGATAAGGGGCAGCGGGATGCCGCATATCGCTCACACGATGTCCGGGCCGCCGTCGCCGTCCTTGTCCTTGCGCAGCAGCGCCAGGCTCGCGAACGGGTGGGCCTTTTCCTCGACTTCCTCGACGTCGCCGAACTGCATGGGCACCGCCTGCGGGCAGACGGCGTGGCGCGGCACCAGCGGCAGCGCGAGCAGCATCTCGTCCTCGACCAGGTCGCGCAGGTTGAGCGACTTGGGCAGCTCGAGCACCTCGTCCTCGATCTCGTCGTCGAGCGCCGCGGCCGTGGCCTCGTCGGCCACGAAGCGGAAGTGGCGGTCGACGCGCACCGGCTCGTTGAGCGGCTGCAGGCAGCGCTGGCATTGCAGCACGACGTCGGCCTCGGCCAGCAGCTGCAGCCAGACCTGGTCTTCGCCGCCCACCGCGCGCGTGGAGCCGACCGCGCGCCAGCGCACGCGCCGCGCGAGGTCGCGCTCGGCGCGCGTGAGCGGCTTGGCGCCGCCGGCCGCGGCCTTCAGCGGCGAGCCGGCGTCGACGGGGCACTCGCTGTCGGCCAGGCGCGACAGCTCGGCGATCGCCCAGTCGCCTTCGACCTGCTGCGCATCGGCGGCGAATCGGGCGACGTTCAGGCGCAGCGGATCGAGAGCGGGCGAGGTCATGAAAATCATTCTAGTCCCGGGGTCGGAAACCGCCCGGCGGCCGCAGGCGACAATTCCGGCATGACCAGCGAACCCCGGCTCATCCTGGCCTCCACGTCGCGCTACCGGCGCGAACTGCTGGAGCGCCTGCGCATTCCATTCGACGCGCTCTCGCCCGAGACCGACGAGACGCCGCGGCCCGGCGAGCCCCCCGCGGCGCTCGCCGAGCGCCTCGCGCTCGCGAAGGCGCGCGCGCTCGCGAACCGCTTTCCCGACGCCGTGGTCATCGGCGCCGACCAGGTGGCCGACGTCGACGGCAGCGCCATCGGCAAGCCCGGCGACCACGCGCGCGCCGTGGCGCAACTGCAGGCGATGAGCGGTCGCACGATCGTGTTCCAGACCGCGCTGGCCGTGGTGCGCGAGTCCACCGGCTTCGCGCAGGTGCAGCGCGCGCCGGTGTCGGTGCGCTTTCGCACGCTCACCGACGCCGAGATCGAGTTCTACCTGCGCGCCGAGCAGCCCTACGACTGCGCCGGCAGTGCCAAGTGCGAGACGCTGGGCATCGCGCTGCTGGAGGCCATCGACTCCGACGATCCCACGGCGCTGATCGGCCTGCCGCTGATCCGCACCGCCGCCCTGCTGCGCGCGGCTGGCCTCGATCCGCTGAGTGCGCGCCAGGTTTCCGGAGCCGCCGCATGACCGCGGAACACGCCAAGGGCCGCCTGCTGCTGATGCCCAACACGCTGGACCTCGGCGCCGCCGAGGTGCCGCTGACCGACGTGCTCGCCGGCGGCGTCATCGCCGCGGCCAGCCGGCTGCTGCACTGGGTGGTGGAGGACGCCCGCAGCGCGCGCGCCTTCCTCAACCGCGTCAACAAGGTCGCGCCGCTGGCGCAGCCGCTGCAGCAGACGCTGATCGCCGAACTGCCGCGACCACCCAAGGGGCCGCCGCGTCCCGCCCCGGCCTCGACCAGGAGCGAGTCGCCCTGGGCGGCGCTCCTGGCACCTGCACTCGGCGGCCACGACATCGGCCTGCTCAGCGAAGCCGGACTGCCCGGCGTGGCCGACCCCGGCGCCCTGCTGGTGGCCGCCGCGCACGACCTCGACATCCCGGTGGTGGCGCTCAGCGGCCCGAGCTCGATCACGCTGGCCGTCGCCGCCAGCGGCCTGAACGGCCAGAGCTTCGTCTTCCACGGCTACCTGCCGGCCGACGGCGCCGCCCGCAAGGCGCGCCTGCGCGAGCTGGAGGCCGCGTCGCGCAAGCTGCAGCAGACGCAGGTGTTCATCGAGACGCCCTACCGCAACGCCGCGATGCTGGACGCCGCGCTGGAGGCGCTGCAGCCGTCCACCAGGCTGGCCATCGCCTGCGGCCTGACGCTGGCCGAGGGCTGGGCGCTCACGAAGACGGTGGCGCACTGGAAGGCCGCGAAACCGGCGTTGCCGGATCGGGTGCCGGCGGTGTTCAGCCTGCTCGGATGACCGTTGAGCGCCAAGCGCTATCGGGCCAGCCCGCGATTCGCCTTGAGCGCGCGCATCCAGTGCAAAAGGGCCTGCGGAAACAGATGCCATGCTAAACGCTTCAAGTACCAGCTCGGGTTGCGTTCGAAGCGCTGGAACAGGGCGTCCCTGACCTTGTCGAGCGATCGCCCCTGATCCACTCGCCGCGCGTAGTAGCGCGTACCCAGCACCAGCGCCCAGCGAAAGAAGCGACGTTCGAGCCACGCCTTCATCACGCGCTGCATCTCCAGCTTGTCCGCGAAGATCTGGTCGCAGATCCGCATGTAGTCGAGGTCGATGAGCATGCGGCGGATGAAGCCCACCTCTTCAAGGAAGGAGTCGTTGCCGCTGCGGTTCAGGATCAGCGTCTGGCCAACATAGGTCAGCTCGCCGCCTTCACCGAACATCTCGAGCGCCTTGGTCACGTGAATCCAGGCCGAACCCATGAACTCCGATCGAGTCTTCACGGCATCCCAGTCGCGCTTGCGTACGATCAGCGTCGAGATGTAGGCGAATAGCGAGCTCAGCTCGTGCGCATGGCTCAGATAGCGTTGGAATTCGGTGGCGTTGGTCAGCCTGAACTTCGCTCCAGGCTCGCAGCTGAGAGTCTTGCGACGCTGGATCAGCGTGCGCAGGTCGGACGCATACAGGTCGTAGTCCGCCAGCAGAATCGACGTGTCGCCAAGAAATGGCAGCAACGCGGCGACGGCGCCATCGGCCAGCTTGTCATCGCTGCCGAGCAGCCAGCAGAATTCGCCTTGAGCGATATCGATGACGTGTAGGAAATTGGCATCAGCGCCCTGGTTGTTGCCCCACCGGAAGTAGTTTAGGGTGCAGGGCAGCTTGTCGCGCCAGCCCGCCACGACGGCCGAGGTCTCGTCGCTCGACGCATTGTCGCTGATGACTAACTCCACGTGCTCGAGGCCGCGCTGGCCGGCGATGCTCGCTAGGGCCTCGTCGAGGAACTTGCCCCGGTTGTAGGTCGGAATGCAGATTGAGAGTTTGTAGGCCATGCTTCAGGAAGTCGTGATCATTCCGAGCCGCTTGGGCAGCGCCCATGCAACCGTCGCGAGAAAGGAGACGATCAGTCCTAGGATGATTCCGTTCAAGCCGAACATCCGCGCAAAGCAGATCTGGGCCGCCACGCTGATGATCGACTGCACAGGGATCCATCGCAGCAGGACACGCGTTTCGTTCGTCGCCTGCAGCGCGGCCGTCGAAGTGTCCGTCCATAGCCTGACGACAATGTAGGCGCCAAACAGCAGCAAGGTGCTGGACTGGATGGAAAAGGAATGCAGCTTGGGGGCAAGCAGGTGCAGCAGCGGTGTCGCAGCGAAACTGATCAATAAAAAGACGATTGCGAAGCCGCCGCAACTGACGACCACGTGGTTGCGCCAACTGGCCCGGAACTCGCGCCACTCCTTGCGCGTCAGTAGCTGCGACCAGTGGACGCTCGTCGCCGAAAGCAGGCCGCCATAGAGCGTGATGACCAAGCCGAAGTACCGCGACAGGATGTTGTAAGCCGTGATGCTCTGGGCGTCGAGCGACTGCGACATCACGAGGTAATCGACATTGAGCACGCCTGTCGCGAACACGGCGATCAGGAAAAAGTTCTGCGCTCGCCGCCTGACGACCGGGATCGCCGCGCGGACGATCGCCGACTGACACACCCCGTATCGCTGGACGAGCACGATGGCGGTGCCCAGTCCGACGACAGCCAGGGGCGCACCGTAGGCCACCAGCGACGCCAGCAGCAACTCATCGCCACGGAACAGGTGGATCGCCAGCAGCAGCAGGACGAACGAGGCCACGCTGCTCATCACGGTCAGACCGTTGGCGACCACCCCAAGACCGAGGCCGTACAGCATGCGATTGCACATGGTACCCATCGCGGCCAACAGAAACAGAATGCCCGTCACAGCAAAGAGGCTGGTTCCCAGTCCGGCGGCGAATGCGCTGCCCTTGAACAGCATCGGCCCCACGAGCGGAGCGCTGGCCGACACCAGGATCCCGCCGACCAGCAGCACCGCCATCGAGATAGCCGCCACGGCGCCAACCTTGCCATCGATGGGCTCCCTCGTCACCGCCGCCTCGGCCACGAAGTTCTGCAGCGCTGCTCCCATACCGAGATCGGCAAGCGCAAACCATCCCAGCATCGACAGCGCGATGGTGTAGGCCGCATAGTGCTCCGTCGTCAGATGCTGGGCCAGGATGGGGATGCTGATCAGCTGCAGTACGATGCCGATTAGGCGGCCCGCCCAGTTGGACAAACCCACCCAGGTATGCGGAGGAATCTTCCTGAACTTGCCGAACATCGAACCGCTCACCGGCTGACGGACACGGCCGGATCGTCGGCGGATTCGGCCCGGATGTCGGCGAGCGTCCGCGAAATACCCTCGGCCAGCGATATGCCGACTTTCCAACCGAGCGAGCGCAGGAACGTCGTATCGGCGCACGAGGCCTCTATGCCACGGCCGGTCGGTTGCACGACGCCGAAGTCCAGCTCCGATGAAGAGGCAGCCACTTCCTTAGCCAGCGTCGCGAAGCGCCGGATAGATGTCATGGTTCCCGTACCCAATGCGATCGTGGTGACGCAGCCCGGCGCGTCGGGAGCGCGCTCAAGCACCGCCTGCGTGGCGGAGACGACGTCGTCGACGAAGACGAAATCGCGCTCCTGCACACCCGCGGTAAGCGGGATGCGGGCCTGGTTCTGCAATAGCTGCGTCAACAGCCAGGGTACGAACTTCTTGCGGTCGTCCAGCGGGCCGTATACGTGCTCGAGCCGCAGGTTAAAGAAGCTCGTGCCGGTGCCGGCCACGCGTAGGCGGGCCCGTCTCACGAACTCCTTCTTGGTCGCGGTGTACGTCGGCAGGTAGTCGTGCTCAAGATCCTCGCGCGCGAAGAACGAGTCGAAATGGAGCACCCGCGCACATCCGGCCTCGATGACAGCATCGAGGATCCTACACGGGTAGTCAATGTTGGCCGCGCGCACCCGCTCGGTGTCCTCGGGGTCGCCCCGGCCGTAGGCGGTGGCGGCGTTGATCCACGCGTCGCAGCGCGCGAGTTGCTCACGGACGTCGGCACGTCCGAGGTCGGCCACGTCGACGACCAACACCCGCCCGGGCGCGTGCGGGATCCTCGAGCGATCAGAGTCGGCGCGAACCATCACGAGCAACCGATGCCCGGCCGACAGCAGGCTGCCGGCCAGGTGTCTTCCGATGAAGCCCGTCACCCCGGAGATTGCAAGGATACCGGTGAGCATTGCTCAGAAATTGACGCCGAAGAACTCTTCCAGTTTCTCGGCAATGTAGTCGAACTGCGCTTGGCCCAGGGCGGGGAATGTGCCCAGCCAGAAGGTCTGGTTCATCACGACGTCCGTGTTGGCTAGGCTGCCGCTCACGCGGAAATTGCGGCCAGCCATGTAGGGCTGCTTAGTGAGATTGCCGGCGAACAGCAGGCGCGTGGCAATTCTGTTTTGTTCGAGGTAGTTGATGAGGTCGCCGCGCTTGACGCCGCTGGCATGCTTAACGATCAGCGGGAAACCGAACCAGGACGGATCGCTACCGGGGGTCGCCTCGGGCAGATGCAGGAACTCGGCGCAGTTCGCTAGGCGATTCTTTAGGTATGCGAAGTTGGCGCGCCGCGTCGCGACAAACTCCTCGACGCGATCCATCTGTGCGAGCGCGCAGGCGGCCTGCATGTCGCTGATCTTTAGGTTGTAGCCGAGGTGGCTGTACGTGTACTTGTGGTCGTAGCCGTCTGGAAGGTCGCCGCCGAGCTCCTTCTTCGTCCAGCAGAAGCGCTTGTCGCAGGTGTTGTCCTTGCCGGGAGGACAGTAGCAGTCGCGGCCCCAGTCGCGAAACGACTCCGCGATCGCTTTGAGTTCGGCGCTGTCAGTGAAGACCGCGCCGCCCTCGCCCATCGTGATGTGGTGCGCAGGGTAAAAGCTGAGCGTGGCGATGTCGCCGAAGGTGCCAACCATCTGGCCCCTGTAGGTGGCGCCGAGCGCATCGCAGCAATCCTCCACTAGCCAAAGGTTGTACTTCTTGCACAGCGCCGTCACGACGTCGAGGTTGAAGGGATTGCCCAACGAGTGGGCCAGCATGATCGCCTTGGTGCGAGGGCTGATGGCCGCCTCGATCAGGCTGGCGTCGACGTTGTGGGTGGCCAGATCGACGTCCACGAAGACGGGTACGGCGCCAAACTGCAGGATCGGGTTGACGGTGGTGGGAAAGCCAGCCGCCACGCCGATGACCTCGTCGCCGGGCTTGATCGCACGACTCCCCAGTCGCGGCGAAGTGAGCACGGAAAACGCGACCAGGTTGGCCGAGGAACCGGAGTTCACCGTGATCAGATGCTTAACGCCGAGGAAGCTGGCGAGGCGCTGTTCGAACGCCGCGTTGAACCGCCCGGTCGTCAACCAGCCGTCCAGCGACGCGTCGACCATGAGTTGCAGTTCCTTGGCTCCGATCACCTTGCCCGAGACCGGCACGGCACTCTCGCCGGGCACGAACGGCTTGGGCGCATAGGCGATGTCCGCGTATTGTTGGACCAGCTCGCTAATCTGGCTGCGCAGCTTGTCGAGCTGCGGATTGAAGGTGACGGAAGAGATAGTGGTCATACGTTCGCGCAATATTGGGAGATCTGGGATAAGCAAAACTGGCGCATGTCTTGCCCCGCGAGCCAGGCCTGATGCCATCCGGTGATCAGGGGCAACGCAGTCTCCAGCGACCATCGCGGCGCCCACTGGAGGCGCTGTCGGGCCTTCGAGATGTCGAGCTTGAGCAAGCTGGCTTCATGCGGATGCTCGCCTTGCTGCAGGATCCAACGGGCCTGGCCGTTCCAGTGGTCGCACATGCGTTCCACGATCCATTGCACGGCGCGAGCATCTTCGTCGCGCGGGCCGAAGTTCCAACCTTCGGCATACTCGCGACCGCACACGAACAGGCGCTCGGCCAGCAAAAGGTAGCCAGATAGCGGCTCGAGCACGTGCTGCCAGGGGCGGATCGCGTGCGGGTTGCGGATGGACACGGGCTCACCGACCTGCAGCGCTCTCAGGATGTCCGGCACCAGACGGTCGAGCGCCCAATCGCCGCCACCGATCACGTTGCCAGCGCGCGCAGTCGCCATGGCGATGCCGGCCTCGTCGAAGAAGGATGTGCGGTAGGCTCCGCTCAGGAGCTCGACGCAACCCTTGCTGCTGGAGTACGGGTCATGCCCACCCATCGGCTCGTCTTCGCGATAGCCCCAGGCCCACTCGCGATTCTCGTAACACTTGTCGGTAGTGACGTTGACCACGGCTCGCACGGACAGCGTCTGACGTAGCGCCTCGAGAACATGCAGCGTGCCCATCACGTTGGTCGCGTAGGTTTCCACCGGCTGCCGGTACGACAAGCGAACTAGCGGCTGCGCCGCCATGTGGATCACGATCTCTGGCTGGGCCGCTTTTGTGATCGCCTGCACTGCGGCGAAGTCGCGGATGTCGGCGATGCGGCTGTCCATGCCTTCAGCCACCCGAGCCACGACGAATAGGCTTGGTTCGGTGGGCGGTTCGAGCGACAGGCCGCTCACCTGCGCACCCATCGACTGCAGCCATAGACTGAGCCAGCTGCCCTTGAAGCCAGTGTGGCCGGTCAGCAAAACGCGCTTGCCGCGCCAGAATTCAGAAGAGATCGACACGGTCAGTCCCATTTCTTCCACGGCGCGCAGCCACTGGCCCACATCGACTCCAGAGTCTGCTTGTCGTGCAGCGTGTCCATGGGCTGCCAGAAGCCGTGGTGCTGGTAGGCCATCAACTGGCCGTCCGATGCAAGTTGCATCATGGGTTCGCGCTCCCAGACGGTGGCGTCGCCCTTCAGATAGGTGAGCACGCGCGGCGACAGCACAAAGAAGCCACCATTGACCAGGGCACCGTCGCCCTTGGGCTTCTCGCGAAAGCTCATCACCTGATGGCCCTGGATGTCGAGCGCGCCGAAACGCCCCGGCGGATACGTGGCGGTCAGGGTGGCTGCCTTGCCGTGGCTGCGGTGGAAGGCGATAGTGGCGCCGATGTCGACATCGCTGACGCCGTCGCCGTACGTGAAGCAGAACGCCTCTTCACCCTTGATGTACTCGGCGACGCGGCTCAGGCGGCCACCGGTCATCGAGCTTTCGCCGGTGTCAACCAGCGTCACCGTCCAAGGCTCGGCGCGCTCGTGATGCACCTCCATCCGGTTGCTGCGCATGTGGAACGTAACGTCCGACATATGCAGGAAGTAGTTGGCGAAGTACTCTTTGATGACGTAGCCCTTGTAGCCACAGCAGATCACGAAGTCGTTGACACCGTGATGCGAGTACATCTTCAGGATGTGCCACAGGATCGGCTTGCCACCGATCTCCACCATGGGCTTCGGGCGCGTGGAGGTCTCTTCGCTGAGGCGTGTCCCGAGACCGCCTGCAAGGATCACGGCTTTCATATCTGCTCCCTTTTGTTCTGGATTCATGCTCTGGCAGAGCAAACGAAGGCGTCGGAATGGAACGTGTGCGGCTGCAGTCCAGCGACTTGGAGCCGCTCGCGTGCCGAATGGATCATGGCGTCGGAGCCGCAGGCATAGACGATGCAGTTCTCCAGCTTCGGCTTATCGCTTAGGAACGCGTCCTGGACATGGCCACGCCGCCCCGTCCATCGGTCGGTGGCACGCGAGAGCACGGGCTCAAAGCGATGGTGAGCAGGCGTGTGCGCCGGGCGCCAGTACACGTCTTGTTCGTGGCGCCCTCCCCAGTAGCAGGACACTGAGCGCGGCTGGCGCATGTCCTCGATGCTGTCCAGGGCTTCGAGCATCGCCTTGACCGGCGCAATGCCAGTGCCCGTCGCCAGAAAGACGAGATCACGACCTTCAATGCCGCGTAGGAAGAACGTGCCCAGAGGGCCGCTCAAGCGCAGCAAGTCGTTCTGCCGCGCCTGATTGAACCAGTACTGGCTCATCAGACCACCTGCGACTTCGCGCACGTGAAGCTCGAGCAGCTTGTCGACGCCTGGCGCGTTGGCCACGGAGTAGCTGCGCCGCACACCGTTTCCACCGATGACGTCGACATATTGCCCCGGGTGATATGCGAACGACGCCGTCGGTGGAAAACGCAGGAGAACCTTGAGCACATCGGGCGCGAGCCGCTCGATCGAATGGATGCGGCAAGGCATCGTCTTGGCCGCGTGCAACTGCACGTCGCCGAGATCGTCGATCTCGATCACCGCTTGCGAGCAGGCTTGCCGGACGCACGTCAGAATCCAGCCCGCGTCGCGCTCCGCGCCCGTCAGCCCCAGTTCCTCGTGCATGGCGACGGTCTCGCCTGTCAGTAGCCTGCCCTTGCAGGTACTGCAGCGCCCCGTCCTGCAACTGTATTCAAGCGCGACGCCCTGTCGCAGCGCGGCATCGAGAACTGTTTCGTTGCCGTGCGCGCTGAACTGTTTGCCGCTGGTGATCGAGATGGTGTGCATCGCCCGGAATTGCCACGGATCGGAAAGTCGCCCAACAGGCTTCGTCGCGAGATTTGGTCGCGATCAGGGGTCGTCCACCTCAGCGTGCCGCGAGACGACCTCAGCTCGGGGCGTTAGAAATTATTCTTGTCTACGTTCGAGAAGGCTAAGGAGCGGAGCAAGCAGCGCGTCGCTCCGTCGGGATTCGGCGAAGACGCAGAGTATTCGACACAGGCCGGGGCCAATGCGTTCACATGCCAAACATAGAATTTTATCACGCGGTGCCGGTGGTGGGACGACATGCGCGAGCGCCGCCGGCTGCCGCACCGACCCACACTCCAGAGCCGACTCGGGCTCCCTATCCACCGGGCGGGCCGTCGCGAACTTGCCTTCAGGCCTTCGGGGTACCGCCCAGCAGGGCCGCCACCTTGCGCTTGGAGCGGATGTTGGCCGAGAGCGCCGAGCGTCCCACCGCCGTGGCCGGCGCGGCCTTCTCCCATTCGGGCCTGTCGGCGCCACCGCTGGCCTCGTAGGGCTTGTCGAAGAACGGATCGCGGCTCTTTTGCGGCGCCGGGGCGCGCGGCGGCGCGGCGGGGCGCGCGTACGACGACTCGCGATCACGCTCGCGTTCGCGGCGCGGCTCGTCGTCGAACTCGCGGCGCGGCGGGCGGCGCGGGCGATCGTCCGCGACCTCGAAGGGCTCGAGCTCGATCTTCTTGTTGATCAGCTTCTCGATGTCGGAGATGTTGCGTGCGTCGTCGCGCGTGACCAGCGTGACCGCCAGGCCCGACGCCCCGGCACGGCCGGTGCGGCCGATGCGGTGGACGTAGTCCTCGGCGTTGAACGGCACGTCGAAGTTGAAGACGGCGGGCAGGTCGGCGATGTCCAGGCCGCGGGCCGCGACGTCGGTGCACACCAGCACGTCGACCTCGCTTCTCTTGAACGCGGCCAGCGCCTTCAGGCGCTCGTCCTGCGACTTGTCGCCGTGCAGCGCCGAGGTGCGCAGGCCGTCGCGCTCGAACGAGCGGGCCAGGCGCGCGGCGCCCAGCTTGGAATTGACGAACACGATCGCCTGGCGCAGGTCGCGATCCTTGAGCACCTGGCGCACGACGGCGCGCTTGTCGTCGTCGGTGACGCTGTAGAAGCGCTGCTCGACGGTGGACGCGGTGGCGTTGGCGCGCGCCACTTCCACGGTGACCGGATCCTGCAGGTAGCTGCCGGCCAGGCGCTTGATCTCGGGCGAGAACGTCGCCGAGAACAGCAGCGTCTGGCGC